>Ga0247608_10002335_pt1 | contig 24003 bp, 18 predicted proteins | sample 176DNAGHGlowgp2_FD_193490 | JGI IMG/M metagenome (GOLD analysis project Ga0247608, IMG submission 193490) | Sheep rumen microbial communities from Palmerston North, Manawatu-Wanganui, New Zealand - 1766 DNA GHGlow gp2 | ecosystem: Host-associated > Mammals > Digestive system > Stomach > Rumen ... | reverse complement strand
CGCCGCCAGATACGCTCCACCGAGAATGCCCTGTCGCTGCTCATCGGACAGGCAGGCCAGCAGATACCCCGCTCGACGTTCGCCGAGCAGTCGCTGCCTTCGGAGTTTGCCACTGGCGTAGGCATACAGCTGCTCCAGAACCGTCCTGACGTTCACAATGCCGAAATGAACCTCGCCGCCTGCTTCCATGACATACAGACGGCCCGCTCGCAGTTCTATCCCACCATCACGGTAGGTGCAACGGCGGCTTTCACCAACTCCAATGGAACCTTGAACCCAGGCAAGTGGCTGACCACGCTGTTCGGCACACTGACGCAGCCCGTCTTCCAGCGCGGTAAACTGACCGCCAACCTCAAGACCAGCCAGATAAAGTACGAGCAGGCCTTCAACACCTGGCAGAATGCCATCCTGTCAGCTGGCAACGAAGTGTCGAACGCCCTCGTCAACTACAACGACTATGATGCCAACTCAAAGCTTGAGAGCCAGCGCATCGCCGTACTGACAAAGACTGTTGAGGACACCCGCCAACTCTATACCTCAAGGGGCAGCACCTATCTGGAAGTGCTCACCGCACAGACTCAGCTGCTCAATGCACAGCTGGCGAAAGTCAACGATGACTTCCACAAGATGCAGGCTGTCGTATCGCTGTACACAGCCCTCGGCGGCGGCGGAAAATAATTGATAATTGACAATTGATAATTGATAATTATGGCAAGCGAAATTTCCCCAAGAGCCGAAATCAGCCCCAAGGCGAAAATCGGCAACAACTGTAAGATATTCCCCTTTGTCTATATCGAGGACGACGTGGAGATTGGCGACAACTGTATCATCTTCCCCTTCGTCAGTATATTAAATGGTACGCGCATGGGAAAGAACAACAAGGTGCACCAGGGCAGCGTCATCGGAGCCTTGCCGCAGGACTTTGAATTCCGCGGCGAGAAGTCGGAGTGCGTCATCGGCGACAACAACATCTTCCGCGAGAACGTTGTCGTCAACCGCGCTACACACCGTGGCTGCCAGACCGTCCTCGGCAATGACAATGTGCTCATGGAGGGTGCCCACATCAGCCATGACACGAAGGTGGGCAACCGCTGCGTCTTCGGCTACGGCACCAAGATTGCCGGCGACTGCGAGATAGAGGACGGTGTCATCTTCTCATCATCGGTCATCGAGAATGCCAAGACCCGTGTAGGAAAGGGCTCCATGATACAGGCAGGTACCACGTTCTCCAAGGATGTTCCGCCCTACATCATCTGCACCAAGCACTGCGAGTATGGCGGCGTCAACATGCAGGTAGCCCGCCAGCATGGTGTCGACGAGAAGACGCTGAAGCACATCGCCAACGCCTATCGCCTCGTGTTCCACGGCAAGACAGCGCTCTTCGATGCTGTCAACCAGATTGAGGAACAGGTGCCCGACGGTCCCTTCATCCGCCACGTCATAGAATTCCTCCGTGCCACAAAGATTGGCATCATTACGAAGAAGTAAGCGAATGCAACAACACAGGTAAGACTTATGACCAACGGACTGCTGCTTTGGGCTGACGACGAGATGGAACTGCTCCGCGCCCACCTGCTTTTCTTGGAAAAGAAAGGCTATGAGGTCGTAACCGTCACCAACGGTACCGATGCTATCGAGGAGTGCCAGAAGCGGACGTTCGACCTGGTATTGCTTGACGAGATGATGCCTGGCCTCAGCGGTTTGGAAACCCTGCAGCGCATCAAGGAAATAGCGCCACAGGTGCCAGTGGTGATGGTGACCAAGAGCGAGGAAGAGGACATCATGAACCAGGCTATCGGACAACAGATTGCCGACTACCTCATCAAGCCCGTCAACCCCAACCAAATCCTGCTGACGCTGAAGAAGAACATCCATCGTCGTGCCATTGTGACGGAAACGGTACAGACGGGGTATCAGCAGCAGTTCCAGCAGATAGCCATGCAGATTATGGACTGCCGCACATGGCAGGACTGGACGGACATCTACAAGAAGTTGGTGCGATGGGAACTGGAACTCAGCGCCACCGACTCGCAGATGACGGAGATGCTCGACATGCAGAAGAAGGAAGCCAACATCGGCTTTGCGAAATACATCAAGAAGAATTACTTAGACTGGCTCCCTTCCACCTCATCCACAACACCTGCTTCGCCTACAGCCCCCATCCTCTCCCACCAGCTCTTCAAAACCAAGGTATTCCCTCTGTTGAACGACGGTGAGAAGGTGTTCCTCGTAGTGCTCGACAACTTCCGCTACGACCAGTGGAAAGTGCTGGAGCGCGAGCTGGGTGACCTCTTCGAGATTGACGAGGATGTCTACTGCAGCATCCTGCCCACGGCGACGCAGTATGCCCGTAATGCCATCTTCTCCGGACTGTTGCCCGTACAGATTGCTCAGATGTTCCCCGACCTGTGGGTCGATGAGGACGAGGAGGAAGGCAAAAACCTGAACGAGGAGCCGCTCATCCGCACACAGCTGGAGCGCTACCGCCGCAGGAACACCTTCTCGTACCACAAGATTAACACGTCGGCAGAGGCAGAACGTTTCATGCAACAAGTGAAGACGCTGGAACGCAACGACCTCAACGTCGTGGTATTCAACTTCATCGACATGCTTTCCCATGCCCGCACGGAATCAAAGATGGTACGTGAACTGGCAAACAACGAGTCGGCCTACCGCAGCATCACGCTGTCGTGGTTCCGCCACTCCGTCATCAGCGACCTGTTCCGCTATCTGGCACAAAGCGACTACCGCGTCATCGTGACCACTGACCACGGCTCCATTCGCACCTACAACCCCGTCAAGATTGTGGGCGACCGCAACACCAACACCAATCTGCGTTACAAGTTAGGCAAGAACCTCAGCTACGACTCCAAGGAACTCTTCGTCATCCGCGACCCGCGCAAGGCCCATCTGCCCGCCCCAAACCTTTCGACGAGCTATGTCTTCGCTACGGGTGACGACTTCTTCGCCTATCCCAACAATTACAACTACTACGTCTCCTACTACCGCAACACCTTCCAGCATGGCGGCATCTCGATGGAAGAGATGATCATACCGATTATTAACCTGAAGGGGAAGAAACGGTGAAACGGATTAACGGAATTACGGAAATGGACATCAAGATTCAAGATACAGAGCATATCCGCGAGGCAGCCCGCGAGTTTGTCAACCACATCGGCGACCATCGCGTGTTTGCCTTCTATGGCAAGATGGGAGCCGGCAAGACCACTTTCATCAAGGCCGTCTGCGAAGAATTAGGCGTTCAGGACGTCATTACCTCGCCCACCTTCGCCATTGTCAACGAATATACCATTGACCATTCACCATTGACCATTGACCATTGCTCCGCCCCCGAAAGCGCAGTCAATAACGGTCAATGTTCAATGGTCAATGTTCAATGTATATACCACTTCGACTTCTACCGCATCAAAAAGCTGGAGGAAGTCTACGACATGGGGTATGAAGACTATTTCTACAGCGGTGCACTCTGCTTCATGGAATGGCCGGAGCTGATAGAAGAAATCCTGCCCGACGATGCTGTCCGTGTGACCATTACCGAGCAGGAAGACGGCAGCAGGGTGGTCAGCTTCTAAGTTGCCACCCCGCCTTAATTTTTAAATTGTTTAATTTTTAAATTCTACAAGAGTGCCTCAAACTTCTCCTGAAGTTTGGCCTTGGCCTGTGCACCGACAATCTTGTCGACCACCTGACCATTCTTAAAGAAGAGGATGGTGGGAATGTTACGGATACCGAACTCGACAGCCAGATCTTCATTGTCCTCGACGTCGCACTTGCCAACGGTAATTCTTCCGTCGTACTCCTCTGCCAATTCAGAGATGATGGGAGAAACCATACGGCAGGGGCCACACCATGTTGCCCAAAAATCCACAACCAACGGCTGAGCACCGTCCTTCAAACTCTTGAAATTCTCGTTTGTGATAATTACTTCCATTGTTTTAATAGGGTTTTATAGGGTTATTACATATCTTATCTTTCTTTCAGCAAACACTATGCCAACTTTTTCCCTTTCATTCATAGGGGACTAATTAATCTGATAGTCCAGGGCATCCGTCTGTTCAATATACTGTATGAGACTGTTCTTGACATCCACGGTATTCGAATTGCTGCGCAGCAATACGCGCTTCTTTCCCATAGAATCATGGAGCAGGAAGTACAGTTGCGTCTTTCCGGGATTGGCGGCGATGAGCTCGCCCAACTCGTTGACGACGGTATCGTCAAGCAAGTCGGTGGTCAGCGAGATGGTGATACGTCCGATGACCTTATCCTTGGCAGTATGCAGGTATTCGATGTTCTGCACCTTCAAAGCCAGGGAGTTACTGCCCTGCCACCGCGGCTGCACCTTGGCGGTAATATAGACAGAGGCCCCCTCGGTAAACATGCCACTCCAGCGCCCCCACTCTTCGCCGAACATAGCTAACTCGCCGGAACCCTTGAAATCTTCGAGGGTCACAAAGCCACAGGGATTGCCATTACGGTCAAAACGTGTACGCACAGCTGTCACAATGCCACCAATAATGACGTCAGTACGGTCCTTGAGTTGATTGATGTCTGCCAATTCGTCACACCTTGTGTTGCACTTGTGCTCCAACACGATCCTATATTCGTCCAAGGGATGTGCCGAGAGATAGATGCCTACCAGTTCGCGCTCTTTGTTGAGACGTTCGATGTCGCTCCAGCGTGACTCAGCCTTGAGCAGTGGCGGCGTCTGTATCTCTATGTCATCAAAACCGCCGAACAACGACTGCTGAGCCTGCTGTTGTTCAGTCTGGTAGGTCTGTCCATAGCGCATGATGGTGTCGATAAATGTCTCGCCCTTGCTGTTCTGTGCGAAAAAGTCCTCGCGGCGGATGCCGAAGCTGTCAAAGCCGCCACTCAGTGCCAGTACCTCGTAAGCCTTGCGGTTGACGTTCTGGAAACTGACACGCTGCACAAAGTCGAAGATATTTTTATATGGCCCGTTCTCCTCGCGCTCACGAATGATAGCCTCAGAAGCGCTGTCGCCCAATCCCTTGATGGCAGCCAGTCCGAAGCGTATCTCACCATGCTTGTTGACACCGAACTTCTTGTATGACTCGTTGACGTCAGGACCCAGCGTAGCGATACCCATCGCCTTACACTCATCCATGAGTTTCGTGATTTCCGTAATCTGGTCGCGGCGGCGACTCATGATAGCAGCCATGAACTCGGCAGGATAGTTGGCCTTGAGGTATGCGGTCTGATAGGCCACCCACGAGTAGCAGGCGGCATGCGACTTGTTGAAGGCATAGGAGGCAAACGCTTCCCAGTCTGCCCAGATCTTTTCCAGCACTTTAGGATCGTGACCGTTCTTCTTGCCACCCTCGATGAACTTGGGCTTCATGGCGTCGACGATGTCCTTTTTCTTCTTACCCATAGCCTTACGCAGGGCATCGCTCTCACCGCGGGTGAAGTCAGCCAGCAGACGCGACAGCAACATCACCTGCTCCTGATAGACGGTGATGCCATACGTATCCTTCAGGTATTTCTCCATCACCGGAATGTCGTACGTAATCGGTTCGTCGCCATGCTTGCGGCGAATGAACTGCGGTATGTAGCCCATAGGTCCCGGACGGTAGAGAGCGTTCATGGCGATGAGGTCCTCAAAGACCGTAGGCTTCAGTTCGCGCAGGTATTTCTGCATACCGTTCGACTCAAACTGGAACGTACCGACGGTGCGTCCCTGCTGGTAGAGTTCGTAGGTCTTGGGGTCGTCAATGGGTATTTTGTCCAGATCGATGTCGATGCCCCTGGTCTGCTTGATGACAGCACAGCACTCTTTCATCTCCGAGAGCGTTTTCAGACCGAGGAAGTCCATCTTGATGAGTCCCGTCGATTCGATGACATGACCGTCATACTGCGTGCAGTTCGTCTTCACATCCTTGAAGTCGGGATCGTCAGCAGTGGATACGGGCACCCAGTCGCTAATGGGGTCACGACAGATGATGAAGCCACAGGCATGGATGCCCGTACCGCGCACGGTGCCTTCCAGCATGCGGGCATACTTGATGGTATTGGCCAGTGCAGGGTCGTTGGAGGCCTCAGCCTCGCGCAGCTCCGGCACGCACTTGATGGCATTCGTCAGATTCATCTTCGGCGTCTTGCCGTCAATATCCGGCAAGCGGTCGGGAATAGCCTTACAGAGCGCGTTGACCGTATTCAGCGGCACCTTTTCCACGCGGGCCACATCCTTGATACTGTTCTTCGTGGCCATCGTGGCATAGGTGATGATGTGTGCGCAGTTCTCATGACCGTACTTATCCTCCACCCACTTCAGCACCTTGCCGCGGCCGTCGTCGTCAAAGTCGGTATCGATATCGGGCAGCGATATACGGTCGGGATTCAGGAAACGCTCAAACAGCAAGTCATACTTCAGCGGGTCAATCTTGGTGATGCCTAAACAGTATGCAACCACACTGCCGGCTGCCGAACCACGGCCCGGCCCTACCATCACGCCCAACTCGTCGCGGGCAGAATTGATGAAGTCCTGCACGATGAGGAAGTAGCCCGGGAAACCCATCGTCTTCATGATGTGCAACTCGAAGCGGATGCGGTCGTCAACCTCCTTCGGAAGTGAAGAGTGAAGAATGAAGAGTGAAGAATTTGCTACCGCTACCTCTTTAGTCGTCATTTCCAAGGGCTTACCCTCATTATAACATTTGCCTGCTCCCTCGTAGGCCAGCTTTGCCAAGTAGTCGGCCTCGAACTTGATGCGGTAGAGCTTGTCGTAACCGCCCAGTTTCTGTATCTTTTTCTCACCCTCCTCACGGGGCAGCGGGTTCTCGCCGTTCTCGTCACGGGTGAACTCTTCATAGAGTTGTTCTTTGGTAAACTTCTGCCGCCATTGCTCTTCGGTACCAAAGTCCTCGGGAATGGGGAAGAAAGGCATGATAGGGTCGTGGTCGATGCTATAGATCTCCACCTTGTCGAGGATTTCAAGCGTATTCGACAGAGCCTCGGGGACGTCGCTGAACACGTCGTTCATCTCCTCGCGAGTCTTAAACCACTCCTGCTTGGAGTAAAGCATACGCGTGGGGTCGTCCAAATCCTTGGAGGTAGCCAGACAGAGCAGATGATCGTGGGCCTCGGCATTCTCCTGATCCACAAAGTGGGCATCGTTAGTGCATATCAGCTTGATGCCGTACTCATGCGCCAGCTCAATCAGTACCTTGTTGGCCTTCTGCTGCAAGGGGAAGGTTTCGCGGTTGGCACGGACAGTCGGGTCTTTCACCTCATGGCGCTGCAACTCCAGGTAGTAGTCGTCGCCAAACACGCGGTGATACCACTCTATGGCTTCGCGGGCTCCGGCAATGTCGCCATCCAGAATCTTCCTGGGCACCTCGCCGGCAATGCATGCCGAACAGACGATGAGTCCTTCATGGTAGCGTTCCAAATCTTCACGGTCAGTACGGGGACGCATATAGAAACCGTCCACCCACGAACGGCTCACCAACTTAATCAGGTTCTTATAGCCTTGATAGTTCTTGGCCAGCACAATCAGGTGATAGCCGCTCTGGTAACGCTTGTCGTCCTTCTGTTCCTTGGGACCATAACGGGCCACATACATTTCACAGCCAAAGATGGGCTTGAAGGGTTCCAGTCCCTCCTTCTTGCGACCCTTGTTGACACCGCCTACATAGTCATGAAATTCCTTGATACCGAACATGTCGCCATGGTCGGTCACGGCCATGCCTCGCATACCGTTGCCAATAGCCTTGTCGACCAGTCGCTTGATGCTCGACTGACCGTCTAATATCGAGTAATAAGTATGTACATGAAGATGTACAAAATCTTCCATAAATGCAGTAATTTTTAGTTTTTGAGCCTCAAAGATACGGTAAAAAAACGAAATCACACAAAAAAAGACGAATTATTTGCCGCCGTGCTAAAATAATTATGAATTATGCATGATGAATTATGAATTATTTCGTACCTTTGCATGTTGAAACAATCATACTAACTAACCCCATGGGCGTAAGAATCAAGAAACTCAAGAAAATAAGAATCCACCACGAAGGAACCAACGAACTGACGCTAAGCATGCTGGCGCTGCTGGCCATTGGCTCGGTATTGTGGTTCTTCATTGACTCTCCTATTCCTTTCTGGCTCTTCATCGTCGTCTTCGGTGCTGCATGGATAATGGCGCTGAACTTCTACCGCTGTCCCATCCGCTATTTCAATGGCGACACCGAGAAGCTGGTCGTGGCTCCTGCTGACGGTAAGATTGTTGTCGTCGAGGAAGCCGAGGAAAACGAATATTTCCATGACAAGCGCCTCATGATCAGCATCTTCATGAGTCCGCTGAACGTACATGCCAACTGGTTCCCCGTCGACGGCAAGGTGAAGTTCGTACACCACCAGAACGGCAACTACCACAAGGCATGGCTGCCCAAAGCCAGCGAGGAAAACGAACATGCCGACATCATGATTACCACCCCGGAGGGCGAGGACATTCTGGTGCGCCAGATTGCCGGCGCCATGGCTCGTCGCATCGTGACTTATGCCAAGCCCAACGAGGAATGCTACATTGACGAGCACTTAGGATTCATCAAGTTAGGCTCACGCGTCGACGTCTACCTGCCGCTGACGGCAAGGGCCTGCGTCACTATGGGCCAGCCAACTACGGGTGACCAAACAGTCATCGCCAAGTTGGCGTAATGGTCAATGTTTAATGTTTAATGTTTAATATTTAATATTTAATATTTAATTTTTAATATTTAATATTTAATGTTGAAGAAGCATATACCAAATACCATCACCTGCTGCAACCTGATTTCAGGATGCATAGCTACCTATTGCGCTTTCCTCGGCATTTACGATTTGGCACTGCTGTTCATCGTCATCGGTGCCGTGTTCGATTTCTTCGACGGCATGGTGGCACGTTTACTTCATGTTTCTTCGCCCATCGGCAAGGAACTCGACTCATTAGCTGACTGCATCACCTTCGGTTTCGCACCTTCAGCCATCATCTTCAGTTGGTTGAACGTGCAGATGGCGGCAGCAAATTCTTCACTCTTCACTCTTCACTCTTCACTTCCTTACCTGGCATTCATCATGGCGGCATTCTCAGCCCTGCGCTTGGCGAAGTTTAACCTTGACGAGCGACAGGCACTGGGATTCATCGGACTCCCCACGCCTGCCAATGCCCTGTTCTGGGGATCGCTGGTTGTGGGACTATGGGAAAATGACTGTTTAGTGGCTGCCAACTACTGGTGGGCCATACTCCTCATGATGTTTTTCAGTTGCTATCTGCTCGTCAGCGAGATTCCCATGTTCGCCCTGAAGTTCAAGACATGGGGCTGGAAAGGCAACGAAATCAAATACATCTTCCTGCTCACCTGCATCCCTCTGATCTTGCTGCTAAAGGTCAGCGGACTGGCAGCCATTATTGCATGGTACGTCATTCTCTCTGTTATCAATAACATCAAAAACAAATAACCAAACTAACAACCGTTTACCATGCTGAAAGGATTCCTGGGTATTATCCTCTTTATTATTGCTGTCCTCATACTCATTCTCCTACTGATAGGAGGAACGCTGCTGAAGGCCGTCAAAAACTTCCGCAAGGCTGCCGAGCAGGCCGCTGACAAGCAGGCACAACGCCAGCGCTACGAAACAGGCCGACAGCGCAGCCAGTACAGTCAAAGGAAGCAGACTGCCAGTGACAGAAGACAGGAAGAACCGCAACAGGAAGAGCCCATATACGAAGAAGCCCGTCGCACACAGACGGCAACGGGCGAAACCATTATCGACCAACAACACCAGAAGCGCGAAAACAAGAAGATTTTCGACGACTCCGACGGTGAATACGTCGACTTCGAAGAAGCCTAATTGTGCACTAACGTGCCAATCTCCTCACCATCCATCACTTTCTTCAGGTTGCCTACTACATCCATGTTGAACACATAGATGGGCAGGTTGTTGTCCTGACACATGCAGATGGCTGTCAAGTCCATCACCTTCAGCCCTCGGGCGAGCACCTCTTTATAAGTAATCGCATCAAACTTCGTGGCCGTCGGGTCTTTCTCGGGATCGGCGGTATAGACACCGTCCACACGCGTTCCTTTCAGCATCACATCGGCCTCAATCTCAATGCCACGCAGACTACTGCCCGTATCCGTAGTAAAGTAAGGTGATCCGGTGCCAGCCGAGAAGATACACACATAGCCAGCTTCCATGGCCTCGATGGCCTTCCACTTGGTGTAGAACTCACCGATAGGCTCCATACGGATAGCCGTCAACACCTTGTTCTTCACGCCGACGGCTCCCAATGCCGACGATAGCGCCAGCGAGTTGATGACCGTGGCACACATACCCATCTGGTCGCCCTTCACACGGTCAAAGCCTTTCTGCGAGCCACTCAGTCCGCGGAAGATGTTACCACCACCAATGACGATGCCAATCTGCACGCCCATCTCGCTGACTTCCTTAATCTGGCGGGCATAGTCGCTCAAACGCTCAGGGTCGATGCCATAGCCCTGCTTACCCATCAGGCTCTCGCCCGACAGCTTCAATAAAATCCTCTTGAATCTTGCCATAGTTTTTTCTGTTTTTAATTACGTTATGTCGTTATTCCGTTATATCGTTATACTGTCGTCACCTTAAATGACAAACTGCACTTCCTTGAAGTGATAACGGCGCTGCTGGCCGCTATCATCCCGCAGCACGAGCTGTCCGTCATCCTCAACATCCTCTATCTCTGCCATGAAGGCACCATCATTGTCGGTATACGGGTGAAAACCCTTGCGACGATAGAGCATGGAGAGGTACTGCGGCTTCACATCGTGCCCCAGATAACGGTCAAGGGCCTGCAGGATGTCTTTCAGCAGCTTCTCGCGATCTGTCTCCTGTCCCGATATCTGCCATAGCGACACAGGATTTGGAGCATCACTATGGAATTCCCGCTGATTGATGTTCAGCCCCACACCAATGATGCTCTCCTTGATAAAGCGGCCCTGCAGGGTATTCTCTATCAGTATGCCGCCTATCTTGCCATTGCGCCAGTATATGTCGTTGGGCCACTTGATGCTCAAGTCGCCGATGTACTGCCCCAATGCTTCGCAGATAGCCAGCGACACAGCCATGGAAATCGCAAACTGTCTGTTGGCAGGAATATCCTTGGGAGTAAGGCATACCGAGAACAGCAGATTCTTGCCACGCTCCGACTCCCACGTATTCGTACCACAGCCCCGTCCCGCAGTCTGATACTCGGCAAGTACACAAAGGGGACGGTTCTTTTTGTGTAAATCGTCATTTACACAAAAAGAACCGTCCCCATGCTGTTTAAGCCAGCGGTTCGTCGAGTCTGTCTCGTCAAGATGAATGATGTCCCATTTCATAGCACGTACTCACAAAAAAGGCGAGCAATGCAAAATTACGCACTTTTTCGCACATCTCCAACATTTCCTCCAGTTTTTTTGTTATAATCCCAAAGGATTAGTATCTTTGCAATGGGAAATAACGGAATACCGTAATCCCGAAATAACGAAATAACTCAAAAAAAAAAATGGAAATATCAAAATTCGGCTATTACTGGCTTGACACATGGATATTAGCCAACATCATCCAGCTGGGAACGCAGGAATTCTGCATCCGCTACCTAAACCGCAGCAACGACCCCTGTGGCAGACTCTTTGACCAGATGACCATGGCAGCCCGTTCCGCACCAGCCAATATCGCAGAAGGCAACTCGCGTCATTCAACCTCAAAAGAGACGGAAATGAAACTCACCGACGTGGCACGGGCAACACTGTCAGAACTGGCCAACGACTATATGAATTGGCTTCTACGACAGGAAAGCATTCCCTGGTCAGTAAATTCTCCCGAATATATCACCGTTAATAATATACATATTGACCGAGCCAATTACAAAGACGACGTCCTGCATCAATGCAGCATCCACATCCTTGCACAAAAACACAAGTTCGACCAATGGCTCCATAGCGATGACTCACTTCAGGAAGCCAACTGCCTACTTGTACTATGCAACCGATTGGTACTGATGTTGGGCCGCCAGATAGAACGCCAGCTGGAGATCTTCAAAGCCGAAGGCGGCTTTACCGAGGGACTTACCGCAGAACGCCTGTCATACCGACAACGGCAAAGCGTGCAAAGCGACGCTCCCCAATGCCCCCTTTGCGGAAAGCCCATGATTAAGCGCGTAGCCAAAAAAGGCATCAACTCCGGCAAAGAATTCTGGAGCTGCAGCAACTACCCATCCTGCAACGGAACCCTGAACATCAAATAAATAACGAAATACCGCAATAACGAAATACCGAAATAACGAAATACCGAAATAACGAAATCCCGAAATAACGAAATCCCGCAATAACGAAATACCGAAATAACGGAATAACGTAATCCCGAAAAAAGAAAAAAAATGCCCACAGAAGACCAAAAGAAAAAAGACGAACAATACATGCGCAAGGCCTTGGCCGAGGCACAACAGGCTTTCGATGAGGGTGAGATTCCCATTGGTGCCGTAGTGGTCTGTCAGGACCACGTCATTGCCCGCGCCCATAACCTGACGGAGACGCTGCACGACGTAACGGCCCATGCCGAGATGCAGGCCATCACCGCTGCCGCTAACGAATTAGGCGGCAAGTATCTGACTGACTGCACCCTCTACGTCACCGTGGAGCCCTGCGTGATGTGTGCCGGAGCCCTTGGCTGGAGCCAGATACCGCGTATTGTCTATGGCTGCCGCGACGAGAAACGCGGCTATAGCGACTATGCGCCCCGCGCCCTGCATTCTAAATGTACAATAACCGGTGGCATCCTTGAAGACGAATGTCGCCAGCTGATGCAAGACTTCTTCAAGCGCAAAAGATAACCGTATCGTTGCTGTTCACTAATACTCACTTTCAGCAATTGTGCAAAAAACCTGCATTTCCTGCATTTCCTGCACCAAAGACAGCATTTAGAAAATTTAACAGAAGTATCAAAAACTAACACCCAACCTTGATACTCCGAGTATCAAGGCTGGATACTCCGAATATCAAGGCTGGATATAATAACACTCCATGCTGGTGCAGGAAATGCAGGAAATGCAGGATATTGCACATATAGCATTTCCGCACGGCATCAGAGGATAGGACCTCAGGGGGGCTGTCCCCCCTGTGAGCATGGCTCCGGGCTGGAGGGTGTTCAGCTCCGAGCTGGAGGGTGCTCAGCTCCGAGCTCGTGGCCTTTGCGCTCACAGAGGGACAGTGCCCCTCTTGTGATGTTTAGCCTCATAAGGGGACAGACCCTCTGTGAGGTTTCGGAGGCCTGTATTTCAACGAATGCTTACCTTATTTTAAGAAATAAGTTCAAAACAGGACAATACTGTCAAAAAAACAAAGAATTCGGGAAGCACCTTTGCACGGTGCTTTCCGAATTCCTTAATTAACCTACAGCTTTATTATCTGTTCCAGGTGAACGAGAATTTGAAGCCTGTATACAAACTATTATTAATAAGGCCAAGCATTTCGAAAGTGTAGGTATTACCTGACTGTTCCTTTATACAATACGATCCTTCATAATCCTTACTCCAGAAGAAACTGTACTGGTCTACAACAGCCACAATATTACCAGAAGCTACCAAATCAATAGAATTGTCTGCATTTAGAGTGAACTGGAAACCGGTGTCTGCAGTAAAGCCGTCACCGCCCTCACCATATACTGCAATCCAAGGCTTAATGACGCGATAGAGGTTGGTAGCCTCCGCATGTTCAACTGGTACGTTTTGTGCAGAAGCACCATCTTCTTCGAAGGTATAGTCAGTAAAGGTACACGTTCCTGCACTGACCCAAGAATATGCCTTGTTGATGGACACATTTACAACATTCGTACCCTCACGATAGGTCGGTGAAAGATTTGGAATGTCATTATACTCCAATGTCAGATTCAGAACCTTACCCATGGGCAGGGGCTCTACATTGACTGCGATTTCTGCTTCATAACTTCCATCAGCGAAAGAAAAATCGCTTACTGAGCAAACAGTCTTATAGTCAACTGTATCCTTGCCTACTACAGCAATAATATTGTCAACATGTCCCGTGAAGGCACCATGAGCATTACCACGAGCGATGGGAATGTTATAGACAGGGTTGGCAGTAGAAACCTCTACGCTTCCCAGAGAAGAATTGGCAAACAAGATGCACTGCCCATCGGGATTGTACTGGGTTCCCACATTATCCACATCACATGCGGTAAAGAGAGCCGTCACAGCAAAGGTCAGTCCAAGAAATATCTTATTAATCTTCATAATTTATCGTACTTTAAAGTTGTATAAACTAACTGTCTCTTATTTATAGTCGCCAGTCGGGTTCTGATCCTTACTACCATCCATATTCTCATTGCCGTCGAACTCGGCCTGGGGAATGGTGAGTACATTGCAGTATGCCTCGGGATCCTGAGTATTTACCTTAGGAATTAGGGCACCATCAGGCCAGCCCATAGCAGATGTACGACGGAAGCCCTGCTTCAGACGCTTCAAGTCATACATTCGACCAAACTCACCCCAAAGCTCAATACGACGCTGAATCAGGATCTCCTCAAGCAGAGAACCTGTCTCCTCATCTTTTGCAGAGGTCTTACCCAAACTTGTGCCACTCTTAATCGTTTTGTAGTTAGCATCACGCATACTCATCACAGCCATCAGGTCCTTCTTGGCAGCATCTTCATCTCCCAGACGGCACTCAGCCTCAGCAGCAGTCAGATACATTTCCTCAACACGCATGAATATATAGTCACCCATCCAGGTTGAAACATCGCTGAAGCGGAACTTCTTCTGAATTAAGCCATATGAGGCATTCTCAAACCACCAAGCGCGACGAGCATCCTCCGAACCCATCTTGGCATAGAGTTCCTTATTAATACACTTCGGAGCCTTCAGAGCGTAAGACACATTTGATAGATAGTCCATATGAGAGAAAAGGCTGGCATACATACCAACTTGATCAGTAATAATCTCAGCACCCCACATAACGTTATCGGCATTAACATTGTTCATACCCATGAACGAAGCAACAGGAATAACCTTACAGCCACTGGCATCGATAGCCTCGTGAGCAGCAGCCTTGGCCTCAGCCCATTTATTCTCAACCATGCAGATACGAGCCTTGATGGCCTCAGCGACTGCATAGTTGATGTGGCTTTTGTTATTCTTATAGCGCTCAATACCCTTCAGCAGCTCGCAAGCCTTGTTGATGTCTGCATCAATCTGAGCATACACCTCGGCATTGGTTGAACGGGGCTGACCAGTAGTTTTCGGAGTTGTAGGCTCATTATAGAGAGGAACGCAAGGCTCATTCTCATGACCTACCAAAGTACGTGCAAAATACTGTGAGAGCATGAAATAGCTGTAAGCACGGATAGCATAAGCTTGACCGATAGCATAGTTCTTCTCTTCAGTCGATCCGCCCATGGTTTCCTCAGCAGCAATGATGTAATTAGCATTGGAAATCCAAGTATAGAAGGCGAACCAGAGGTCGTAGCTACGCCAAGCACTGTTGGTGAAACGCCCCTTAACATTATAGCAAGCATCGAACCAGAACCAACCTGATCCCTGAGCTGCCATCACATGGTCTTCACCCATGACGTCAGCACACAGACTATAGGCGGTAATACCAAAACACTGGTGTGTGTTACCGGTCGTTGACCAGCCGCTTGTGTACATCTCACGATAGATACCGTTCAGCGGAACGAGGGCAGCCTTACCTGTAGCCAGCAAACCCTGACCTGACATGGACTGTGTGGGAACGGTCTCTATCTGCTCTTCGCTACACGAAACAAGCATTGCACAACCCAGCAGAGCCATGAATGTATATTTGAATATTGATTTCATATTTTTCATCTTTTTACAGTTTATTTTCAAACTTAGCTCTTATACTGTTTAGAACTTCACTTCCAGACCAATCGACCATGTCTTGTTGGGAGCATAGTCATAATCAGTACCACCGCTGAAGCTATACTGAGGATCCATACCGTTAAGATGGCTCCAAAGCTTCAAGTTGTCAATAGAGGTGAACAAGCGTACATTCTGAATACCAGCCTTGGAAACAATGTGGCGAGGCAGAGTGTAGCCCAACGTAATGTTCTTGATGGAGAAATAAGAGGCATCAATCAGATAACGATCATTGGTAGCATACGACTGACCCAACTCAATACGGGGAACATCTGTGATGTCACCAGGCTGCTGCCAGCGGCGCAATGCGTGAGAGTGCCAAGTGCTGCTCAGATAAGTAATCTCCATAGCTCCTCTATAGGCACTGTCGTAGATCTTACCGCCGATACTGTAGGTAGTCAGAACAGAGAGGTCAAGACCCTTCCAACTCAAATTCGAGCTAATGCTACCATAGAGATCAGGAATACGGCTTCCCAGATAGTACTTGCTGTTAACAGCAGTAGAATAGTCGCTGGTAATATACTCCGTTCCAGGAATCATTTCACCATCGTCGTCCTTCTCATAAGCCCAGTAGAGCTGTGCACCCGTTGCGGGATCAACACCAGCAGACTTTGACATATAGAAAGTGTTCAGAGGCATACCCTCCTTGATGACACGGATACCTTTAATGATTTCAGGACTCTGCTCAGTCAGCTTCAGCACCTTGTTGCTAACGGTAGCACCCATCCAGGTTACATCCCAGTGCCAATCAGCAGACTTGATAGGAGTAACGGTCAGTTCTATTTCAACACCCGTATTGCGCAAGTTACCAACATTAGCATTGTAGCCTGTGAAACCAGTCGACAGAGGCAATGGATAGTTCAGCAGCATGTCAGTGGTCTTCTTATAGTAATACTCGATGCCAAAGTGAAGGATATGGTCGAAGAGTGTACCCTCCAAGCCAATGTTGAAGTTGCTGTTTTTCTCCCAAGACACATCCTTGGTCTCCAGCGTCTTGATGACAGCACCGATATTATTGGCGTTGTTCCATCCCAACTCATACAAGCTCTGCCAAGCATAGTAGATAGTATAACCATCCTGATCGAGCAGGTCATCGTTACCCTGCTGACCATAGCTGGCCTTGAACGACAGATTGTTAATCCACTTGATATCCTTCATGAAGGCCTCCTCAGAGACACGCCAGTTAGCGCCCAATGACCAGAAAACACCCGTCCAGTTATCTTTGTGGAAACGTGAAGAAGCATCACTACGCAGCGAAGCAGAAATGTAATATCTGTCAGCAAAGTTGTAGTTGATACGTCCCAGGAATGAATTGATGCGATAGTCAATAGAATAAGAGTCTGCCTCGTACATATTAGCAGCAGGAGCAAGCTCGTAGATGCCGTCAACCAGGTTGGTACGTCCAGCGGTCAGATACTTGTAGTTGTAAGCATAGAACTCATGACCAAGCATGACATCGAAGTTATGACGATCGAAGGAACGATTCCAAGTGAGCAACTGGTTGAAGGTATAACTCTGAGTACGGTAGTTGTACTTCTGAATCAAACCACCAGACTTAGCCTGATTACCATGATACATATTCATATAACGCATACGGTTCTGATTTTCATAGTCCAAACCGAAGTTGAAGCTCAGCTTCAAGCCCTGCAGCCAGCCAGCAGAAGCATCGTCAGTACCAAGCACGAAACCAGTACGCAGACCTGCAATGTCGCGCAGGCGCTCACCACGGTCGTCAACAAGTCCGCCAAGGGCATTGAAGTCACTGACATTACCATAGCGCAGACCCAGCTCCACGTTGTCACCATAGTCCAACTGACGATTGCCGTCACTATCGAGCAGATTCTTACCCTGCAGATCCTTCATATAAGTGGGGAACAGGGGAGAAATGAACTGAGCGGTATACCATACGTTAGAGGTAGAAGTACCATCGTAGTCGTTCTGATTTGTCTTAGAGTGAGCCAACGTAGCATTAGCATTCAGTTTGAACCAGTTGGTAACCTGAGTTTCTACATTTGTACGAGCATTATAACGCTGGAAGTTGGTAGTCTTCAGAATACCATCCTCATTCACGTAACCCAGTGATACCAGATACTTGGTCTTTTCAGTACCACCGCTGACAGATAGTTGGTGCTCGTGACGGAAAGCATTGTCCTGCTTGATAGCGTCCATCCAGTTCTCTTCCCATACAGACTGAGCGTCCTCATGAACACGACCCGTTGCAGGATCGATAATGTTATCCCATGTATAGTTCTTAAACGGATTGTAATGCTCACCACCGAGCGCACCGCTAAGTGCATTACGAGCAGCAGTTTCAGCATCCGACCAAGACATACCATTGTCATAAATATAACCATTGCGAAGTCCTTCGTAAGTCAGCTGGACATATTCCTTCTGATTTACTAAATCATACTTAGGCAGAGCACGGTTTGACCAACCTACAGTAGAACGCCAAGTAACCTGAGCCTTACCTTCCTTACCCTTCTTCGTGGTAATCATCACGACACCGTTAGCGCCACGGGCACCATATAGAGCACCAGCAGAAGCATCCTTCAGTACTGTCATCGACTCGATGTCTGAGGGGTTCAGTGAGCTAAGAGATCCATCGTAAGGAACGCCGTCAACGACATACAGAGGAGTAGAAGAAGCATTGATAGAACCATAACCACGAATACGGATACTGGGAGCAGAACCCGGCTGACCGCTGGCAGATGTCATCTGCACACCACTTACCTGGCCCTCAAGACCCTTGGCAACATTGGTAATAGGACGAAGTTCCAACTTCTCGCCATTCACGCTCTGAGCAGAACCAGTGAACGACGACTTTTTTGCTGTACCGTATGCCACAACCAGCACCTCGTCAAGTGCTGTCTGGTCGCTGGTCAACACGATGCGCATGTTGGGACGGGCGCTCACCTCGATGGGTTCCATACCGACATACGTAATACGAAGCGTGTTCTTGCCTTCAGGACAAGTCAATGAGAACCTACCGTTAGCATCTGTAACAGTACCAACCTGAGTTCCCACGACGAGTACGGAAGCACCGATTACCGGCTGGCCGTCCTCCTGAGAAGTAACGGTACCAGAAACCTTAGTCTGGGCAATGACTCCCCCTATCATGAGGAAAAGACACGCCAGAAGCATTGTTAATCTTTCTTTCATAAATCTCTCTCGTTTTTATTGATGATTATAATAATTATATAAATGTTTGTTTCGAAATCGACATCTGAATTTAAATTACTTAACAATTCTCACGAATATCGCTTGCAAAAGTAATAAAATGATATGAAATTACCAAAAATTTCAATAATTTTTTTTAAAAGTGACGTATCTTGGTAACATAAAGCAAGAAAAGCAACGGAATTTCTACGTTTGTAGTATCCGTTGCTTTCCTTATGTGAATTTATCTTTCGCCTTACCTATATATAATATATAAGGATATGCTATTTCTGAATTAGTTTCTTTCCTTCGCGAACAACCAGTCCCTTGTAGTCGTTGCCGACGCGCTGTCCCTGCATGTTGTAACTGGGATGAAGCAAATTGCCAGTCGTATTGGCTGTTGGCAGCTTAACGGCAGATGGAGTGGAAGTAGAACTAATATTAAATGTAATGAGCCTGCTGCTTGTATTCATCTTGATGTCAGACAGTCCCCATGGACATTCCTCGCCTCCCCGGGTCTTAAGATTAGCTGGTGTCGTCTCATTGTTGAGCTTTGTGACATTTGCCGTTCCAGGAAAAACATCATATGCTGTACCCATACGGCTGCTCGGACTTGTCCCTCCGGCACGTACTATTTCGTAGTAGTTGTGATTGGGATTGCTATTGACTTTGTTCTTGCTCCATACTGTCAGGTCTGTCCTGTCCACTCTGTGAACCAACAGTCCGCTGCCGGGAACGTATTCATTCCATTTATAGTCTTTGCCTTTCTGGCGGTTTTCCAATAGGAAGAATTCATCGGCAACAGGAGTCTCAATCATATATCCCTTACCTTCTTTGCTCACGTCTTCAAGCGAGTAGCTTCCCTCAGCTTCAATCTTTTCCGGCTGGTCAATGAATCCTACCAACCACCTTTCGTAGAGTGAGTATCCAATAGGAGTGCGCCCTTTGTCTCCGTCGGAGCCTTCGGCCATAACCGACCAGTCGCCAGGGTCGTTGCTTTGGCCTCCACCGGCACTGTAGTCTGAATCGTAGAAGTCGGGCAGGCCTAACACATGACTGAACTCATGGCAGATGGTGCCTATACCTGCTATGGTATGACCTCCTAATAATAGCCTTTCCCATCCGTACATTTCTACAGAACTGGCATAATCCTCAAAAGCGACACCGTCTTTTGTCACTACCTCTCCACTCGTGGAGCGAATGATGGAGCGGTGAGGCCACCAATATCTGGAATTGTTGCCGGAATAGTTGGCACCGCAACCAGGAACAATAAAGAACACCATGTCAACCACACCATCGCCGTCGCGGTCGTAGTCGGCATAGTTGATGTCAGCATCTGCGGCATCAAGTACGGCATTTATGATTTTTCTACAGCCTGAAGTTCCTTTGGGGTCTGTCTGGCTATAGTCAACCTTATATGGCCCATAGACATCGAACTCTGGCTTGAACTTGCCCAGCGAGTTGTCGCTGAAGTAGTCGCGAACGCTGCCTGTATAACTCTGGTTGTCGTAGCCAGTATATCCCTCTTTGTTTACCATATTGGTAAGCAGCTCCTTATAGTCGCTGCGAGAGAACGACTTGTCGTTGTACTCTATTAGAATAAGGAGTCCGCGGAAATTATTATAGTCGTAGTTTGCAGCTCGTCGGCTCTTAAGCGTCTCTTTCTGTCTCTGCTGAACCAGAGCATTCATTTCAGTCATCTCTGCTGTCATCTCTGGAACCAGCATCTTTTTCACTCCTGACAGGAATGCCTGCTCTGAAGCAGAGCGCTCTGCCAAATCGTGAGCTATCTGTGCAGTCGGCACTAATATTCCATCCTTCAGATCTGCATATACATAATATCCGCGACTATCCTGCACCACCGAATATCCATCATCGGTAGTATTGAAACTTCTCCATTCGTCGCCATGGAGGCGGATGGTAATGTTGGTTCCATCGGGCTGTTGTACCTTGACAGCAGCTTTATGAGCCGGGATAGCCATCACGCAGCAAACATTGAGAGCAATGGCTGTCAGCAAAAGAAATACTCTCTTCATACTATTTGTTAATCATTTTTTTGCCATTCCTGATAATCAGACCTCTGTAGTTATTGCTGACGCGCTGGCCATGAATGTTGTAAAGCATACCATTAGCCTCTTTGGAGTCTGTGCTGAGCACACTGATGGCTGTGGGGGCAGCAACCTCGACAGGACTCTTCATCAGATGCAATGCCTCGAAGAAGACTTCCTTATAGACATCAGTACCATAAATGGCTTCTATATCGTAGTATTTCTGGTCGAAGTCCTTGTCAATCGTGACACCAGACACTTTGAGCTTAGCACCCCAAACACGTGCTTTCTTTTCACCGCTGGTTGCCCAAGCTGAACCGTCAGAAGCTTTGAGCACCTGAACGCCTTTCACCAGCACGTAGTCAGCATAGTCGGCCTCAGTCAAGTCCTCAAGCTTCACCTCACGCGGCTGCACTTCTGCACCGGCAACAATGGTGAGTCCGCTGGCATTAGTAGAGCCTTTCACTCCCACAGCCATCGGCACGTTATTGTCGTTACCTGACTGGGCAATGACCGTGCCATTGATGCGGTCGTTCTTTTTCAGGTCTAATTCCATGTCACTGAAGATGAGGCAACCCTTTGCATCGCGGACGTACGCCGTATTATCATTGACATAGAGCACCTCGGCATTCTGAAGTTGCAGAAGGGTTTTCGTGCCTTCCGTCAACTGCTTGAAAGCATCCACGTCAACAGAATTCAGTTCTTCCACCGTTACCTCGCAGGAAGCCGTCAGACCATTGTTACTCTTTGCAGTAATAGTTGCCTTTCCTACTGCAACACCCTTGACATTACCATCCTGATCAACGGTTGCCACCTTTTTGTTACTTGACGACCATGTCAGCGTGTATTCTGCATAGTCTGGGTTCACCGTAGCTTCTATCTGCGACACAAGTCCCACACCTAAGGAGAGCGTTGCAGGCAGACTGAGCGACTTCAGCTCGAAGGTGTTGGTCACGTCAAACGATATCATCTTGTTGGACAATTTGATATTGGTCAGTCCCCACTTGGTGTTCGTACCGTTCCACGTCTTCAGGTTGGCTGGCGACGTATTGTTATGCAGTGCCGTTTTGTTATTTGACGGGAACAAGTCACGTGAGGAGGCGCTGCTGCTACTTGTACCATTGGCACGTACCACCTCATAATAGTTGTGCGAGGGGTCGCAGTTTACAATATTGTTGGTCCATATATAGGAGCCAGGCCTCTCCACGCGGTGTACCAGCATGCCACTGCCAGGCAGATAGGCATCCCACTTGAAGTCATTCTTCTGACGGTTCTCCAACAGGAAGAACTCGTCGCTGACAGGCGTGTCGATGCGGTAGCCCTTACCCTCTTTGTAGAGAGCATCCAACTGATAGCTGCCCTCAGCCTCTATCTTCTCCGGCTCATCGGCAAATCCTACTGCATATCGCTCATAAAGTGAATAGCCCACAGGGGTACGTCCACGGTTATAATCACTACCGCCAGCCATTACGGACCATTCGCCAGGATGGTTGCTTTCACCGCCACTGTTAGCATAGTCAGTATCATAGAAATCTGGCAGTCCTAAAACATGGCTGAACTCATGGCAGATGGTGCCAATACCATCGATACAATTATTGAAGCCGGAAGGTCGGCTTTCCCAACCATACATCTCAGTAGAGCTGGCATAGTCTCTAAGATATACACCATCTTTCTTCGGATACGACCATCCGGAGTACAGCATCGAACGGTGGGGCCACCACAGGCGGCTGTCATTACCGGAATAGCTGGAGCTATAGCCTGCCATCATAAAGAACACCAGATCCACATACCCGTCACCATCGCAGTCATAGTCGGCAAAGTTGACATCAGGATCGGCCGCATCAATGACTGCAGTGAGAATAGCTTTCGTATTACTTGTCCCATTGGGATCATACTGGCTGTAATTGACCTTATAAGGACCTACCACATCAAACTGCGGTGCAAACTTACCCAACGAGTTGTCATAGTAGTAGTCACGCACGCTTCCGGTATAATTCTGGTTGTCATATCCTGTATAACCCTCTTTGTTTACCATTTCGGAGAGTATGTTCTTATAGTCTTCGCGAGAGAATGACCTGTCGTTGAACTCCACCAGGATAAGCAGCCCCTTAAAGTTGTTGTAGTTGGTGGCTCTGCGTGAACGTAGCGTCTGTTGCTGGGCCTGCTGCACCAGAGACTTCATCTCGGCCATCTGAGCCGTCATCTCGGGAACCTGGTATTTCTTGACGTCAGCCAGGAATGCCTGCTCTGAAGCAGAGCGCTCTGCCAAATCGTGCGCCACCTGTGCCGTAGCCTTAAGCTGGCCGTCTTTCAGTTCAGCATAGACGTAATAGCCACGGCTGTCCTTCACCACAGAATAACCGTCGTCGGTAGTATTGAAACTTCTCCATTCGTCACCATGCAGGCGGATTGTCACATAGGTTCCATCAGGCTGCTGAACCTTGGCAGCAGCTTTGTGTGCAGGACGCGCCATCATGCTGCTCACGCAGAGTAGCAGCGTCATGAATACTAATGTCAGTCTTTTCATCATTATTTTTAGTTATTATACGGATAACCCTGCAAAGGTAGTGCAAATTAAGCGAAACACAAAACAATTCAACATTTATTTACTTTTTTTCCGAAATATGGCACAAAAAAATCGGGAGAGCCAAACAGCCCTCCCGATGCTATAGGGAATTGTAATGCTTTGATTACTTACGAATCATCTTCTTACCATCCTTGATGATCAGACCCTTGTAGTCGTTGTTTACACGCTGACCTGCGAGGTTGTAGGCTGGAGCATTGCTCGTTCCCCTATCTTGCGTAATGTTCTTTACACCCAAGGCGTTAGGACTCTGATATACGGGGATTTCCATCTGTTTGCCAAAGAGTTCC
>Ga0247608_10002334_pt1 | contig 24018 bp, 16 predicted proteins | sample 176DNAGHGlowgp2_FD_193490 | JGI IMG/M metagenome (GOLD analysis project Ga0247608, IMG submission 193490) | Sheep rumen microbial communities from Palmerston North, Manawatu-Wanganui, New Zealand - 1766 DNA GHGlow gp2 | ecosystem: Host-associated > Mammals > Digestive system > Stomach > Rumen ... | reverse complement strand
CTATGAGAAAATGATTGACGTAATGGACAACGGCGCCCGGCTCGACCGCGACATCGCCGACGCCGTGGCGGCCGGCATGAAGCAATGGGCCACCGAGAACGGCGTAACCCACTATACCCACTGGTTCCAGCCACTGACGGAGGGTACCGCCGAGAAACACGACTCGTTTATCGAGCACGACGGCAAGGGCGGTATGGTGGAGGAGTTCACCGGCAAACTGCTTGTACAGCAGGAACCCGATGCGTCCAGCTTCCCCTCTGGCGGCATCCGCTCCACCTTCGAAGCCCGTGGCTATTCAGCCTGGGACCCCACAAGCCCGGTGTTCATCATCGACGACACACTAATCATACCCACCGTATTCATTTCCTATAGCGGTGAGGCCCTTGACTACAAAGCTCCGCTGCTGCGTGCCCTGCATGCCGTGAACGTGGCCGCCACTGACGTATGCCATTACTTCGACCCTGCCGTCAAGAAGGTGACATCTAACCTTGGCTGGGAACAAGAGTACTTCCTCGTGGACGAAGGACTCTACGCTGCCCGTCCTGACCTGCTGCTGACAGGGCGTACGCTGATGGGGCACGACTCTGCAAAAAACCAGCAGATGGACGACCACTACTTTGGAGCCATTCCCGAACGCGTCGCTGCCTTTATGCGCGAGTTGGAGATAGTCGCCCTTGAACTGGGCATCCCCACCAAGACCCGACACAACGAAGTAGCTCCGAACCAGTTCGAGCTGGCACCCATCTTCGAGGAAACCAACCTGGCCGTAGACCATAACATGCTGCTTATGTCAGTAATGAAGCGCGTGGCCCGCAAACACGGCTTCCGCGTACTGCTACACGAGAAGCCCTTTGCCGGCATCAACGGCAGCGGTAAGCACAACAACTGGAGTCTGTCTACCGACAATGGAGTGCTGCTCCATGCCCCTGGCAAGACAGCAGAGCAGAACCTTCGCTTCGCCACCTTCATCGTCGAAACGCTGATGGGTGTATACCGACACAACGGACTGCTGAAAGCCTCCATCATGTCGGCCACCAATGCCCACCGCCTGGGAGCCAACGAGGCACCCCCCGCCATCATATCATCGTTCCTTGGCAAACAGGTCAGCGAACTGCTCGACCACATCGAGAGAGCCGACGTCGACGACATTCTGGCAATGGCCGGCAAGCAGGGCATGAAGATGGACATCCCCGAGATTCCAGAACTCTTCATCGACAATACCGACCGTAACCGCACCTCACCCTTTGCCTTTACCGGCAACCGCTTCGAGTTCCGCGCCGTCGGTTCCGAAGCCAACTGCGCCAGCGCCATGATAGCCCTGAACAGTGCCGTAGCCGAAGCTCTTGTAGACTTCAAGAAGCGAGTAGACAAGCGTATTCCCGAGTTTGAGAAGAAACTGGCAGGAACAGAGCACAGCGCCACCTTCCACGCCATCATCGAAGTATTGCGCGAGGACATCAAGACCTGTAAGCCCATCCGCTTCGACGGTAACGGCTACTCAGACGAATGGGTGCTCGAGGCACAGAAGCGTGGTCTTGATGTGGAAAAGTCGTGTCCGAGAATCTTCGAGCGCTACCTTGACCCGGAGAGCGTCCAGATGTTCGAGAGCCTGGGCGTGATGACCCGCAAGGAACTGGAGGCCCGCAACGAAGTGAAGTGGGAGACCTACACGAAGAAGATACAGATTGAGGCCCGCGTGCTGGGCGACCTCTCAATGAACCACATCATCCCCGTCGCCACCCGCTATCAGACACAGTTGCTGAAGAATGTGGAGAACATGGCCGAGGTATTTCCCGTAGACAAAGCCGAGAAACTGTCTGCACGCAACCTCAAGCTCATCGAGGAAATTGCAGAACGAACCTCTGCCATCGAGAAGGGCGTCGAGGAGCTTGTCAACGCCCGCAAGCTGGCTAATAAGATAGACGACGAGCACGAGAAAGCTATCACCTATCACGACAAGGTGGAGCCGAAGCTCGACACCATCCGTTACCAGATAGACAAGTTGGAGCTCATCGTCGACGACTCACTATGGCCCCTGCCCAAATATCGCGAACTATTATTCATCCGATAGGAAGAAAAAAAACGTCAAAACATTAGGTTGTTTGGAAAATAATGTGTACCTTTGCAGTCGATTTCTAAAAACAGGGGCGTAGCCCAGTTGGTTTAGAGCGCTGCAGTCACATTGCAGAGGTCATCGGTTCGAGCCCGATCGTCCCTACCAACAAAAAGCAGAAGAGGATGGAATTCCTGATTGGACGTCCATCCTTTTCTTTTACTCTATCTTACATTTATTCGCTCTGACTGCGTTCGGGGCGTTTCCCGTCACGAGGACCTCCAGGACCACCAGGACCACGACGCTTCTGCATCTTTTGGTAGGTCTTGTACTGGGCATCGGTCAAGATGGCCTTCAGCTTCTTGTCGTATTCTTCACGTTTGGCCTTGTACTGCTTCATCTGGGCTTTCTGCGCCTCGGTCATCTGAGGACGCTGATGTTCCTGCTGCGGTGCTGCACCTGGCTCTGAATCAGGTTTGGGAGGGCGCTGGCCACCCATTCCCGGGCCGTTAAGATAGTCTTTATACTGTTCGTTCAGAGCCTGTACCTGAGTCTTCTGCTTATCGTTCAGATTCAGGTCTTTCACCATCCGCTTGGTCATCTCGGCAGGAGTCATTTTCTTCGGAGCCCTGCGCTCTCTGTTCTCACCCTGAGCCATGACAACCGTCAGGGTCAGCAGGGCTACCATCATCATCAGAATCTTTTTCATACTTTATCCGTTTTAGAATGTTACTGTGTATCGTATTGACGATGCAAAGGTAGGTAAAGTTTGGCCATCACACTAATATATTCAGCGAACGGCCTGATTTTCATAACAAAATCAGCGCTGCAGGGCGAGGTTGTAGTTGTAGTATTGCTGGTTGCCGCCGATATCCTTGACTATGCGCAGGAAAGGAGGGAAGTGGACGCTTTCCTGCGGAGTGACGCCCTTAACGGCGAGGATAATGAGGTCGGAGAGCGGGGCATGGAATTGGTCGAGTTCAAAATACTGTCCTTTCCATATGAACGAGCGACGGGTCTTGCGGATAGTAGTACGATATGGGTCAGCCTGCTGCAATAACGACTCATAGAGCGCGTTAGAGACCTGTCGCTCAGTCTCAAGCACCTCAGTAGGCGAAATCTGCTTACGCGTCTTATGGATGTTAACCACCTCTCCTCCCTGCCAGCTGCGGCGTCGCAGTCGTATGATGCAATCAGGATCGGAGACAAGGTAAGTCTGGGCTATCTCACTCTCAATGCACTCGGGCAGTTCTCCTGTCAGCTCGACTATGTATGTACGCTCGTCTTCTATGGGCTGCGGTATGCCGAGCACGTTACTGATTTCAGAGAGCACGCGATTCATCTTGGCTTCAAAGTCGTCGTGGTTGTTGATGACACGAAGATGCGGATGTCCCGTCCAGGCGCGGTTCACCTTCTTGTCCAGGTCGCGGGCCAGCTGCAGTCCTTTCTCGTCGGCCTGCTCGTATCGGCTGGCATTGGTAGCCAGCGTATAGTACTGCTCGGCACCGTCGGCGGCCGACACAAGGTGCAGCACGGCATCATAGCGATTGCGCAGCTGGTTGGGCTCAGTACCGCAATGCTGGCAAAGCTCATGCCACATCTCGGGCGAGATATAGGCCGATATGTCCATCGTGCCACGGTCACAAACGACGAAGGCTGGCTTCTGACAGGTCTCGGCCAACCGCATAAAGGAATCTTCTAATGCCAGTTGTGTCTCAAGGATGGCCAGCTCGCCCTGATAGTATAGATCATGGTTGGGTGTCAGATAGCTCCATCCGCCCTGCGTATACATGGTGGGCACCTCAGGCACGGTAAAGACCTTGAACCCAAGATTAGAAAAATGGTCTACGATACGCACCAATGCCGTAGTCTTGCCTGCGCACGGTCCACCCGTCAGTACTATGCGTTTTACGTTGCTCATAACAATGATTGCTTTTTCTGGTGGCAAAGATACGAAATAATTGGGAAATTTTCGTATCTTTGCAGCAAAAATACTAAATCCCATATATGAAACGACTTATTCTATTTGCTATGACATTAGCCACCACGGCAGCCACGGCACAGCGGCTGTCTTATCCGAAGGCTGAGAAGGGGCCTACGGTTGACAACTATTTCGGAACAGAAGTTACGGACCCTTACCGCTGGCTCGAGAACGACACCAGCCGTCAGACAGCGGCCTGGGTAGAGGCCGAGAACCGTATCACCAGCGACTTTCTGAAGAAGATTCCCTTTCGCGACAAGCTGCTGAAACGACTTACCGAACTCTCTAACTACGAGAAGCTGTCGGCACCACGCAAGCGCCACGGCAAGTGGTATTTCTTCAAGAACAACGGACTACAGAACCAAAGCGTGCTCTACGTCATGGACCAGCTGGGCGGCGAGCCCCGCATATTCCTCGACCCCAACACCCTAAGCCCGGACGGCACGGTGGCACTAAAGGGAGTCTATTTCTCCAACAACGGCAAGTATGCAGCCTACTCCATTTCGCGCTCGGGCAGCGACTGGCAGGAGTTCTACGTCATCGACCTGAAGACAGGACAGCTCACCCAAGACCACATCGAGTGGGCCAAGTTCTCCGGAGCAGCATGGCAGGGCGACGGCTTTTATTATTCTGCCTACGAGACCCCAAGCAAGGGCAAGGAGTTCTCCAACATCAACGAAGGCCACAAAATATATTATCATAAGATTGGTACGCCGCAGTCCGAGGACGTGCTGTTCTATCAGAACGCTGCCTACCCGAAGCGCTTCTACACCTGTGCCGTGAACGACGAGGAGACGATGATGTTCCTCTACGAGGACGGTGCTGGCGCCGGCAACATGCTCTTCGTGCGCGACCTGCGCCAGCCCGGCAGCCAGTTCATCCAGATGACTGCCGACATGGAGTATCGCTATTCGCCCATCTATACCGAGGGCGACAAGATTTACCTGCTCACCAATCTGGACGCCCCGAAGAACCGCATCATGGTGGCTGACATCCACCGCCCGGGCGTAAACGACTGGCAGCCGCTGATACCCGAGCAGCAGAATGTGCTGAGCGACGCGACGGTCATCAACCGCCAATTCATCTTGACCTACAGTCAGGACGCCTCCGACCATGCCTACCTCTACGGCATCGACGGACGGCAGGTGCGCGAAATCCAGCTCCCCTCCGTGGGCAGCGTCGGCTTCACGGGCGACGAGAAGGAGCCGGAGTGCTTCTACACCTTTACCTCGTTCACCATACCAGGCACCATCTACCGCTACGATATGCAGACAGGCCAAAGCACGCTCTATGCCCAGCCGAAGGTAGCATTCAATCCGCAGGACTACACCACCGAGCAGGTGTTCTTCCAGAGCAAGGACGGCACCCGCATCCCCATGTTCCTGACGTATAAGAAAGGAAAGAACTCTCAACTCCCCCACGAGCTCCGCTCGCTTAGACCTTCAGGTCAAAGAACTCTCAACTCCCCTCGTCCCGTTTATCTCTACGGTTACGGCGGTTTTAACATTTCGCTCGTGCCCTCGTTCTCGGCCAACCGTATCCCGTGGCTCGAGCAGGGCGGCATCTATGCACAGGTGACGCTACGCGGCGGCGGCGAGTATGGCGAGGAGTGGCACCAGGCAGGTACGAAGATGCAGAAGCAGAACGTGTTCGACGACTTCATCGGCGCTGCCGAATGGCTCATCCGTGAGGGCTATACCGACAAGGAGCATATTGCCATCGTGGGCGGTTCAAATGGCGGACTGCTCGTCGGAGCCTCGATGACCCAGCGCCCCGACCTCTTCCGCGTAGCCATTCCGCAGGTGGGCGTGATGGACATGCTGCGCTATCATCGGTTCACCATCGGATGGAACTGGGCTCCTGACTATGGCACCAGCGAGGACTCTAAGGAGATGTTCGAATACCTCAAGGGCTACTCCCCACTCCACAATCTGAAAAAGGGAACCACCTACCCTGCCACCCTCGTCACCACTGCCGACCATGACGACCGTGTGGTGCCAGCCCACTCGTTCAAGTTTGCCGCCCGCCTGCAGGAGTGCCAGTCCGCCACCCAGCAGCAGAGCCAGAAGCCATTGCCCCCTACCCTCATCCGCATCGACACCAAGGCGGGTCACGGCGGTGGCAAGCCCCTGGCGAAAATCCTGGAGGAGCAGGCCGACATCTACTCCTTCATCCTCTACAACATGGGGCTGAAATTCAAATAACCTTCTTTGGTCCGTCAGGAGTCAGGACGATGCGGAGACCGTGACTGTTGGGAGAGACGGGGCGTCCCTGGAGGTCGAAGTAGCGCGCGGGCGCTGGTTCGGCGGTGCGCTGAAGGGGCCTGACGGCTGTCGCGTCGAACTCGCGGATGGTGCCGAAGTTGCTCCACGGCGCCCGGTGCCGATAGTTGTCTGCGCAGCCTGTGGGCACGCAGAGCACCGACTTTTCCATCGTCCAGTAGGCGAAGGCACGCAGATGGGTGTCGGCAGGCGGCTGCCCAGCATACATATAGACGGTGTGCGACGAGAAGTTAGGCACGGCAAAGGCTCCCTCTCCAATGTGCTGCACAGATGCCGGGATGTGCCACTCCTTCAGATGGTCGGCTCCGGCCAGAGCATACGAACCGATCTCCTCCAGCCCGACGGGCAGGCGGCAGTCCTCCAGCTGATAGCAGGCATAGAAGGCCGACCGTCCGATGCGCTTGAGCGTAGGAGGCAGTATGAGCTTCCGTGTCGACTCAATGTTATAGAAAGCAGCCGTTGGAATGCTGTCGAGCGGCGCCTGAATGTCTATCGTGTCGGCGAAGACGTCGACAAACGCCCACTGGTCGATGCGTCGCACACTACGGGGAATCACGAGTCGCGACTTTGTCAGTCCTAAGAGCGCTCGGCCCTCCACGACTTCCAGTCCGTCGGGCAGCTCCAGATTGCGCATCCTGTTATTGTTCAGCGCTGCATATCCGATATGCTTTAGCTTGGCAGGCAAGTGTATGTAGTCGATGGAGCAGCCCGAGAAGCAGAAGTCGGGCAGACTGTCCACACGGTCGGAAATGATGACGGAGTCGATGAGACAGTATTCAAAGGCCCCGGCACCGATATAGGTGACACTCTCAGGGATGACCAGTTTCTTCTGATGCGATGCCATATTGTCGAGCGCATACTTGAAAGCCTCCTCGCCGATATACTCCAGTCGGTCGTTCAGCGTGATGTTATAGCTGCGGTAGCAGTTGAAAGCCCTGTCGTCGATGACCCTGACTTCGGGCCGTATGGTGAAACTCTCGGCCCGCTCGTTGGTCGGGGGAAAGTAAGACAGCAGTCGGCTGTGGTCGCGGGTATAGAGACAGTAGTTCTCCATCACGAAGGCCGGGTTGCCGGCATCGACGGTCACCTCTCTCAGTCGGCCCCCGTTCAGCGCGCCGTTGCCTATATGCACCAGCGAGGCCGGAAGGTGCAGCCGCCGGAGCAGGTTCTTCGTGAAGGCATGGTCGCCCAGCCATGTCAGCGTAGCCGGCAGCTCGATGCTCTCGCCACAAAAGCCCAGGGCATAGTCGCCAATCTTCTTCAGCGTCTTGGGCAGCACCAGGCTCTTCAGCTCCTTGTCCGCAAACATATACGAGCCGATGACATCGTCCTCCGTACGGTAGTTCTCATAGTAAGGCTCCCCGCCTGCCACGATACGGCAGTCGCGCAAGTCCAGCGCCTTGGAGGCGTTGGACCAACGTCGCAGCATCTTCACGTCGCTGCCGTTGATGGTGCCGATGAGGATGAGGTCGCCCTCGCGGGCAATGTCGTCCATAGTATACATCCGCGGCAGGCTACCCGCCGTGACCCTCAGTGTCCTGGCAGCACGGGCCTGCATGCCGGTCAGCAGCAGACTGCAGATAAGCAGGAAAAAACGTAAATACATAGAGCTAATAATTGGTGTAGTACGAACACAGAGACACAAAGAAGCGCTTTGCCCCTGTGCCTCTGTGTCCTAAATAACTCACTCTTACTCTTCAGATAAGAGATTGCAACGTCACACTCTTACTCTTCAGATAAGAGATTGCAACGCCACACTCCTACTCTTCAGATAGGAGAATCTTCATCATTTCTACGGCAGCCTTGGCAACCGACGTGCCGGGACCGAAGATGGCGGCAACGCCGGCCTTGTAGAGGAAGTCGTAGTCCTGGGCGGGAATGACACCACCGGCAATGACCATGATATCCTCGCGACCCAGCTTCTTCAACTCCTCGATGAGCTGCGGAATGAGCGTCTTGTGACCGGCAGCCAAGCTGGAGGCGCCTACCACGTGCACGTCGTTCTCTACAGCCTCGCGGGCAGCCTCGGCAGGCGTCTGGAACAACGGTCCCATATCCACGTCGAAGCCACAGTCTGCGTAGCCTGTAGCCACTACCTTAGCACCACGGTCGTGACCGTCCTGACCCATCTTGGCAATGAAGATACGCGGACGGCGACCTTCCTTCTTTGCGAACTCGTCGGTCAGCTTGCAAGCCAACTCGAAGTCGCTGTCGTTCTTTGATTCTGAGCTATACACGCCTGAAATTGTTCTGATTACTGCTTTATAACGGCCTACAATCTTCTCGCAGGCATCTGAAATCTCACCCAGGGTACAACGTAACTGGGCGGCCTTGACGGCCAGGTCCAGAAGGTTGTTCTCCGACTTGCGGCCTTCCTTGAAGTCGCGCACGCAGTCGGTAATGGCTTTCAGGGCAGCCTGGCAGGCGGCCTCGTCACGATGAGCGCGCACCTCCTTTAGACTCTCCTCCTGCTGCTTGCGCACGGCGGTATTGTCCACCTCGAGGATGTCGATGGGGTCTTCGTGCTCCAGACGGTACTTGTTGGTACCCACGATGGTCTGCACGCCACTGTCAATACGGGCCTGCGTGCGGGCAGCAGCCTCCTCGATACGCATCTTGGGCAGACCGGTCTCGATGGCCTTGGCCATACCGCCCAGCTTCTCAATCTCCTGGATGTGCTCCCAAGCCTTGTGAACCAGCTCGTTGGTCAGTGTCTCCACGTAGTAAGAACCAGCCCATGGGTCAATCTGCTTGCAGACCTTCGTCTCGTTCTGTATGTATATCTGGGTGTTACGGGCAATACGTGCCGAGAAGTCGGTGGGCAGTGCGATAGCCTCGTCGAGCGCGTTGGTGTGCAGCGACTGAGTGTGACCCAGCACGGCGGCCATGGCCTCGATACAGGTACGTCCCACGTTGTTGAAGGGGTCCTGCTCGGTAAGGCTCCAACCGGAGGTCTGCGAGTGGGTACGCAGCGCCAGCGACTTGGGGTTCTTGGCTCCGAACGACTTCACTATCTTTGCCCACAACAGACGACCGGCACGCATCTTGGCAATCTCCATGAAGTGATTCATGCCGATGGCCCAGAAGAAACTGAGACGCGGAGCGAAGGCATCGACATCGATGCCGGCGTTGACACCCGTGCGCAGGTAGTCCATACCGTCGGCCAGCGTATAGGCCAGCTCGATGTCAGCGGTGGCACCAGCTTCCTGCATGTGGTAGCCCGAGATGGAGATAGAGTTGAACTTAGGCATCTTCTGTGACGTGTACTCGAAGATGTCGGCAATAATCTTCATCGAGAAAGCGGGCGGATAGATATAGGTGTTACGCACCATAAACTCCTTCAGGATATCGTTCTGTATGGTACCAGCCATCTCCTCGAGTTGTGCGCCCTGCTCCAGACCGGCCACGATGTAGAAGGCCAGGATGGGCAGCACGGCACCGTTCATGGTCATGGAGACCGACATCTTGTTCAAAGGAATGCCCGAGAAGAGCACCTTCATGTTCTCTTCGTTACAGATACTTACACCGGCCTTACCCACGTCGCCAACGACACGGGCGTTGTCGGGGTCGTAACCACGGTGTGTGGGCAGGTCGAAGGCCACGGAAAGGCCCTTCTGGCCGCTGGCCAGGTTACGACGATAGAAAGCGTTCGACTCCTCGGCTGTGGAGAATCCGGCATACTGGCGGATGGTCCACGGACGGAAGGGATACATCATTGAATACGGACCACGCAGATAGGGCGGAATACCGGCTGTGAAGTCGAGGTGCTCCATGCCCTCCAGGTCTTCTTTGGTGTAGACAGGACGTACATCAATGTGCTCCGGCGTGTGCCAGTTCTCAGTGATGCCGTTGTCCTTCACCCACTTGGCACCATCTTGAGCATGAATGCCAGCGTAGATATCTATTTTACTAAAATCTTTTCTCATAACTTTAAATACCTAATTTAGCATTATACTCTTTGAGGGTTTCCAATACATTGCAGCGAACGTGGATGAAGTTCTCGATGCCTGCGGCCTTCAGGTCGTCCATGCAGGCAGGGGCACCGGCAACAACAAACATCGCACGGCCATTGAGATACTTGAAGGCAGGGACGGCATACTCAGCATACTCGTCATCGCTGGAGCAGATGACCACGATGTCGGCCTTAGCCTCCAGGGCAGCGTCGACACCCTCCTCGACGGTCTTGAAGCCGAGGTTGTCAATCACCTTATAACCGGCACAAGCCAGGAAGTTGCACGAGAACTGAGCACGTGCCTGGCGCATGGCCAGATTGCCGATGGTCAGCATGAAGGCGGTAGGCACCTTGGCGGCCTTCTCGGTGGTCAGGCGCAGGCTTTCGAAGTCGCTGGCCATACGGCTGATCTTCAAGGCGGGTACGTCGGCATCGCCGGTATGCTGGCAGCTGCAATCAACGGCCAGCGGCTGTTTGCCCTCGCTCTTCTCGGTGAAGTTGGGGAACTGGTTGGTACCCAGTATAAACTCCTTGCGCTTGGCAGCATCGCCATGACGCTTCTCGTTGGTGGCGTTGATGTCGGCCTGCACGGTACCCTTCTTCACGGCCTCCAGGAATCCACCCTCGTCCTCCACCTTGAGGAAGAGTTTCCAAGCCTCCTGAGCCAGGGCATCGGTGAGGTGCTCGATATAGTAAGAACCGGCCGAGGGGTCTACAATGCGGTCGAAGTGGGACTCCTCCTTGATGAGCAGCTGCTGGTTGCGGGCGATGCGCTCCGAGAAGTCGGTAGCCTTCTCGTAGGGAGCATCGAACGGTGTCACCACCATCGAGTGGACACCACCCAGAGCTGCCGACATGGCCTCGGTCTGCGAGCGCAACAGGTTGACATACGAGTCGAACAGCGTCTGGTTATACGTCGAGGTCGAGGCATTGATAATCATCTTGCACGAGTCGTCGCTCTTGGGCTCATACTGCTTCACTATCTGCGCCCACAGCAGGCGGGCGGCACGGAACTTGGCAATCTCCATGAAGTAGTTCTCGGAGATGCCCATATAGAACTTGATCTTGCTGGCTGCCAGGTCGGCGTCGACACCGGCATCAACCAACTGCTGCAGGTACTCGTTACCCCAAGCCAGCGCGTAGCCCATCTCCTGAACGATGTAGGCACCGCTGTTGTTCAGCAGGTCGCTGTGCACCATGACACAGCGCAGACGGGGATAGTCCTTCAATTTCTCCACCAGTGTCGGCATGTTAGGCAACAGCATGGTAGTGTCCTTGCCCTTCATCAGCATGCGCTCGATGGGGTCGAAGCCCAAACCACCCACAATCTTCTCCTTGTCGTAACCCATCTTCTCGAAGTAGTCCACCAGCAGGTCGGCCAGCTGCAAGGCATGGCGCTGACAGACGCGGTAGCTCACCTCCACGATGTCGAGGCGGATGTCCTTGAGAAGGGTCTCAATGTAGTCTGCGGAGAGCTGGGCATGTCCCAGACGGAAGCCGATAGAGTCGACACCCTTCATCAAGATGTCGAGTGCCTTCTTGTTGGCCTCAGCAGGGTCGTCGACGACGATGTTCTGACGGACGTACCACGCATTGGAGTCCTTCTTGTTGCCACGGACGAAGGGGAACTCGCCGGGCAGGGCGTCGGGTGTTTTCAGGTTCGCCAAGTCCTCCCGGCGATAGAAAGGCTGTACGTTAAAGCCTTCGTTAGTTCTCCAAACGAGTCGTTTCTGGAAGTCGGCCCCTTTCAGGTCCACTTCAATCTTGTCCAGCCACTCTTGGGTGGTCGGGGCCTGGAACTCGCTGAAGAGTTTCTCTTTGTTAGCCATAAAATTCTAAATTGTTTTGTATTATTATATAAGTAATATGCGTTAATGGCATGCAAAGGTAACAACTTATTTCCTATTAAACGAACTTTTTAATAATTATTAGCGCAGCCACCCATTTTTCTCTCCCCTGGCCTCACTTTGGGTTCACTTTGGGTTCACTTTGCCTTCACTCTATTTTATGCAGGCAGAGTGAAGTGAGCATTGACGTAAAATGAGGCCGAAAGGGGGCGGGAAGTGTGAAAGAAATAAAAAGAGGAAAAACCGAACGAAATTAGTTGCACAAATATGCTTTTATTGCGCAATAATTTTGTACCTTTGCAGCCAAATTTAAAAGCACTATAGTTTGTTATGGAAACGTTTCAATGGCTAAAAGACTTATTTACGACTACTGACTCGGTGGCTCACATCGCGTTGCTGTACGCCATCGTCATCGCCGTAGGTGTTTACTTAGGCAAAATCAAGATTGGCGGCATCTCGCTGGGTGTCACCTTCGTACTGTTTGCCGGCATCGTGGCCGGCCACTTCGGCTTCACCGCGCCCACGCCCATACTGACCTTCATACAGGACTTCGGGCTCATACTCTTCGTCTTTATGATAGGTATGCAGGTGGGACCGGGCTTCTTCGAGAGTTTCGGCACGGCGGGCGTCAAGCTGAACGGACTGGCAACCACCATCATCGTGCTGAACATCCTGGTCATGTTCGGATGCTATGCCGTCTTCTTCGACACCACGGACAAGACCACGCTGCCCATGATGGTGGGCACACTGTACGGCGCCGTGACCAACACCCCCGGACTCGGTGCCGCCAACGAGGCCCTGAACACGGTGTTCGGCACAGGCAATTCGCCCCATATCGCCTCGGCCTATGCCTGTGCCTACCCGCTGGGTGTGCTGGGCATCATCGGGGCCACCATATTAATTAGGTATATCTGCAAAATCAGCCTGAACAAGGAAGAAGAGGAGCTGAAGGCCCAGGACGAGACCAACACCAACAAGAAGCCCTACAAGATGCACCTTGAGGTGTCGAACAAATACCTTGAAGGCAAGACGCTGCTGCAGGTGCACAACTTCCTGAACCGCGACTTCGTAGTGTCGCGACTGGTTCACCAGGGCGAGCTGTGCATTCCGAACCGCGACACCATCTTCCACATCGGCGACCAGATGCTCATCGTATGTGCCGAGGCCGACCACGAGGCCATCATGGCCTTCATCGGTCCCAAGCTGGACATCGACTTCGAGCAGAGCGACCAGCCCCTGGTATCGAAGCGCATACTGATTACCAACTCGAATATCAACGGCAAGAGTCTGGGTTCAATGCACTTCTCGAGCGTCTACGGCGTCAACGTGACACGCGTCACGCGACAGGGCATGGACATCTTTGCCACCCCCACCCTGCCCCTGCAGGTGGGCGACCGCATCATGGTGGTAGGACCGGAGGACGCCGTAGACCGCGTGACCAACAAGATGGGCAACAGCATACGCCGACTCAATGCGCCCAACATAGCCACCATCTTCGTGGGCATCATACTGGGCATCATCTTCGGTTCGCTGCCCATCGCCATTCCCGGCATGCCGGTACCCATGAAGCTGGGTATTGCCGGCGGACCGCTCATCATAGCCATCCTGATAGGCCGCTACGGCTACAAGATACACCTGGTGACCTACACCACCACGTCGGCCAACATGATGCTGCGCGAGATAGGACTGGTGCTCTTCCTGGCCTCGGTAGGCATCAAGGCCGGAGCCAACTTCTTCGAAACCGTGGTCGAGGGCGACGGACTGCTCTACGTGCTCACCGGCTTCCTCATCACCGTCATTCCCATACTCATCGTCGGCCCGGTGGCCCGGCTGAAGTTCAAGTTCAACTACTTCACGCTGATGGGTATGATAGCCGGTACCTACACCGACCCCCCCGCACTGGCCTATGCCAACAGCGTGTGCTCGAAGGAGGCACCGGCCGTGGGCTACTCCACGGTGTACCCGCTGTCCATGTTCCTGCGCATCTTCACGGCACAGATCGTGGTACTCTTCTTCTGCGGATAACATATAATAATACACAATAACAAGACAAATGAAAAGAATCGCATTCACCTTAGGATGCCTCCTTGCTCTTGCCTTGCAGCCGGTAATGGCCCAGATGGACGCCAGCATCAAGCTGAACGAGGTGATGACGCACAACGAGACAAGCCTGATTGATGAATACGGGGCACGACATGCGTGGGTGGAGATAGCCAACATCTCGCACTCCACGTACAACATCCGTGGCATGTACCTGACCACCGACCGCTCCGTACTCGACAAGAAGATGAGCGTGCCGGAGCGTGTAAAGCGCATGAGCCAGATACCCAGCGGCGACGTGCGCACCAACCTCAGCGGACGTCAGCTCATCGTGTTTCAACTGGGCAGCCAGCCCGCCCAGGGCGCACTGCACCTCTCTGTACCCGCCAACGGCGACAAGCCCCTGTGGATAGCACTCTACAACGGCAACGCGACACAGCTCATCGACTCCGTCACGGTGCCCGTACTGGGCAGCGACCAAACGTTTGCCCGCATCGCCAACAACGGCACGGCCAAGGACTGGGAGGTCAAGTCGGCCGACCGCGTGACACCGGGCATACAGAACCAGACAACGGTGTCGGAGTCGAAGGTCGAGAAATTCAAGCGCGAAGACCCCTACGGCTTCGGCATGGCACTCATGGCCATGGGCATCGTATTCTTCTGCCTGGCACTGCTGTGGATATTCTTCACACTCTTCGGCATGTTCATGCGCCATCAGGAAATGGCCAAGAAGGTCATCAACCAGCAGCCCATCAAGCCCATCACCAAGACGGTAGAGAAGACTCTCGAGGTAGGCCACAAGACGGGCGTCATCCTGAAGGACGGCTTCGACTCGAAGGGTATCGACCGCGAGGTCTACATGGCTGTCATCGGCATGGCTCTGAAACAGTACGAAGACGACGTGCACGACGTAGAGTCGGGCGTCATCACCATCAAGTCGAAGGACACTGGCTGGGACGACGAATACCAGCAGATGACTCATTTCCACGAGCCCGTGCTGCCCCAGACACACCAGGCCCCCCGCATACCTACAGGCCCGGAACTGAAGTAGAGGTCACTGACAAAGCGTAAACAGAACAATAACAAATAAGAAAGATGAACAAGTATCAATATAAAGTACAAGGTGTTGACTACGAAGTCGAGATAGAGGAAGTAGAAGGCAACATCGCCAAAGTAAATGTCAACGGCATACCGTTCGAAGTAGAGCTCCAGCAGCCCATCAATGCTGCCAAGCACCCCACCATCGTGAAGCCCAAGGTAGAGGCTCCCAAGCCTGCCGCCGCAGCAGCCCCCGTGGCCGCCGCTCCCGCCGCTGCCGCACCTGCCGCTGCCGCCGGAGCAGGCAACCCGGTGAAGGCCCCCCTGCCCGGCACCGTCACCACCATCAATGTCAAGGTGGGCGACACGGTAGCCGTAGGTGACGTGGTTCTCGTCCTTGAGGCCATGAAGATGCAGAACAACATCGAGGCCGAGTATGCCGGCACCGTGACGTCCGTCGTGGTCAACCCCGGCGACTCGGTAATGGAAGGCGCCGTCTTGCTGACCATAGGATAAAGGTAAGAAGTAAACACTAAAAAGGTAACACCTATGTGGCAATTTATCGTTGAAAACTTTAATGAGTTCCTGACCTACACGGGCTTTGCCAACGTGACGGCAGGCAACCTCATCATGATAGCGGTGGGCGCCTTCTTCATCTGGCTTGCCATCAAGAAGGACTTCGAGCCCCTGCTGCTTGTGCCCATCGGACTGGGCATCATTCTGGGCAACATTCCCTTCCGCGCCGACGCCGGTCTGGAGATAGGTCTTTACGAGGACAACTCCGTGCTGAACATCTTCTATCAGGGCGTGCGCCAGGGATGGTATCCGCCGCTGATCTTCCTGGGCATTGGTGCCATGACCGACTTCTCGGCACTGCTGGCCAATCCCAAGCTGATGCTTATCGGTGCCGCAGCACAGTTCGGCATCTTCGGAGCCTACATGTTCGCACTGGCCTTAGGATTCGAGCCTAACCAGGCGGCAGGCATAGCCATCATCGGCGGCGCCGACGGACCCACGGCCATCTTCCTCAGCTCAAAGCTGTCGCCAAACCTGATGGGTGCCATCGCCGTATGCGCCTATTCGTACATGGCACTGGTACCGCTTATCCAGCCGCCTCTGATGCGACTGCTGACCACCAAGAAGGAGCGCCTCATCAAGATGAAGCCCGCCCGTCAGGTCAGCCAGACGGAGCGCATACTGTTCCCCATCGTAGGCCTGCTGCTCACGACGTTCATCGTGCCTTCGGGCCTGCCCCTGCTGGGAATGCTGTTCTTCGGTAACCTGCTGAAGGAGTCGGGCAAGACCACCCGTCTGGCCAAGACCGCCGGAGCGGCACTGAACGACATCGTGGTCATGCTGTTAGGACTGACGGTAGGCTGCTCGACACAGGCATCCGAGTTCCTGACCATCAACACCATCTACATCTTCGCCATCGGTGCCGGCGCCTTCATCATCGCCACAATGAGCGGTGTGCTGTTCGTCAAGCTGATGAATGTGTTCCTGCCTAAGGATAAGAAGCTGAACCCGCTGATAGGTAATGCCGGCGTGTCGGCAGTACCCATGGCAGCCCGCATATCGAACAACCTGGGACTGGAGTACGACCGTCACAACTTCCTGCTGATGCACGCCATGGGGCCCAACGTGGCCGGCGTCATCGGGTCCGCCGTTGCCGCCGGTGCTTTGCTCGGTTTCCTTTCCTAGACTTCCGCTTAGAAGCCTTCTTGCGCAAATGGCGCTTAGAAGGCTTCTTCTTTGCTGAAGGCGTCGTAGCACTGCGCCAGGTGACGCTCTCGCGGGCCGTCAGATTAGGGGCGTTCTCTACCGGATTGCGCTCGCAATACTTCAGAATGGAGTAGTAATCGAAGTGGCGCTGCAAGTGGTTGTTGTAGAACCACATCTCTACCGTCGACTTAGCCGTGACGATGACCACGATGTCCTGGTCAAAATCCACAAACCAGCGGGCAAAGGGATGGCTGCGCACCGTAGACTCCCAGGTAGGCTTACCGTAGTGCTTCTCCATCCACTGCATCACCACCCGGTAGTCCTCCAGCACCGAGCGTGCTGCCGTCCGGGTGCTCAGCCGAAGGTAATTGACGCGCATGCTGTCGCGAGTGTAATGCAGGTCGGCATCGACCTTAAGACCGGCCAGCTGCCCGGTAAGCCGGTAAGTGTTAGGGGTCTGATCGTCTACGACGAGGCGCATTCCCTTCTGCTGTAACTGTTCGACAATGTCATTGGGCGACAGCGTCAGCGGCAAATCGGCAAACCGAACGCGATCGTTTGCCAAGGCCCAAATACTCATCATCGAAAGTAAATATAATAGTACTATGCTTTTCCGTATCATAACAGTGTCACTCTATGTTTTCGGCGGCAAAGGTATAAAAAACAACGGAAAAAACGGGCCTTGCTCTGGGAAAAAACTATCCTGAAGGGCACTTTAATGTTTTTTAACTGCTGCAATGAGCCAGTAGTGTGATATTTTTAATAAATTTGCAAACCTAAAATAAGTCTATGACAGACGTCATACTATCCAGCTTTATCAGTCTCTTTGCGCTATTCAGCAAGGTAGAGCAAGTAGACGAGACACGGGCGAAAGAGATGCTCGTGAGTTATTTGCGTCATAATTTTGGCATTCGTAACACCAACCTCTACCTCGATTTATATAGCGACATGAGGATGGCGTACGAGATGACGGAAGAACTGGACACCCAGGAGACCGTTAGTTCTATCTGCTCCGCACTGCACGGTAAGATTCGTCCCACGGAAGAGGCCCTGCTGTTGCTGCGTCTGATGGAGTTCTGCGGCGTCCAGGAACTCAAAGGCAACGTGATGTTCAAGACCATGGCCGAGAAGTTCGCCATCCCTCAGGAGCAGTTCCAGGACTACTCCGACTATGTGGCGAACCGCCAGACTGAACATGTAAAGATACACAATATAAAGGGCTTTGACGGTGAGATAAAGACACTGCTGGACCCCACAACGGGACAGCTTATCTTTACTTATCTGGGCAGCGACAACGTGTTGCTGAACGATGTCCCCGTACTGGCGGGCAGCTACCAGATATGGATGCAGAGCAGCGTGCTGAAGAGCAGCACGGGGCAGCCCGTCTACTATTCGTCCATCATCAGGAGCTACAGCAAGGAGCAAGACGACGGCCAGACAGTGGAGTTCTGCGGCCGCGACATCAACTTCCGCTTCCCTGGCAGCGACAACGGCATGCACAACCTGAGCTTCACACTGAAGAACGGCGAGCTGCTGGCCATCATGGGCGGTTCCGGCACAGGAAAGACTACCCTGCTCTCACTGCTCAACGGCAGTCTGAAGCCCCAGGAAGGAAGCATCACCATCAACGGACACGACATCTCGGAGCCGGCCGCCAAAGACCTCATAGGCTTTGTGCCTCAGGACGACCTGCTCATCGAGGAACTTACCGTGTACCAGAACCTGTGGTTCACTGCCAAGCTATGCTTCGAAGGCATGACGGACGCCGAAATAGGCCGCCGCGTTATGAAGACTCTGAAGGACCTCGGGCTTGACACCATCAAGGACCTGAAGGTGGGCTCGGCCATCAACAAATACATCTCGGGCGGTCAGCGCAAGCGCCTCAACATAGCTCTTGAGCTGATACGCGAGCCTGCCGTACTCTTCCTTGACGAGCCGACCTCAGGACTATCCTCTGCCGACACCGAGAAAGTCATCAACCTGCTGAAGGAACAGACGCTGAAAGGCAAACTCATAGCCGTCAACATCCATCAGCCCTCGAGCGACGTATACAAACTCTTCGACCGCCTGTGGCTGCTCGACCGCGGAGGATACCCCGTGTTCGACGGTAATCCTATCGATGCCATCACCTACTTCAAGGAAGCCGCCAACTATGCCGACGCCGAGACGAGCGCCTGCCCCACCTGCGGCAACGTAAACCCCGAGATAGTATTGAACATCATCGAGGAGAAGGCCCTGAACAACAGCGGCGAGCTTTCTGACGAGCGTAAGATGACCCCACAGGACTGGCACGAGCTTTACCTAAAGCGCCGTCAGCCCATGACGGCCCCTGCCGTCAGTGCAACGCCACACTCTGACCAGAAGAAGCCTGGCGCACTGAAGCAGTTTGCCATCTTCCTGCGCCGTAACATCAAGACCAAGGCCACCAACCTCCAATACCTGTGCATAGCCCTGCTCGAGGCTCCTGTGCTGGCCTGCATCTGCGCCTTCCTGACGCGCTATGCTCCGCCTGAAGGCTATTCGGTGATGAACAACAAGAACCTGGTGAGCTATTTCTTCATGGCTGTCATCGTAGCCACCTTCACGGGAATGAGTGGCAGTGCCGAGGAAATCATCAAAGACCGTGCCCTGCTGAAGCGCGAGAGCTTCCTTAACCTCTCGCATGCCAGCTACATCTGGTCCAAGATAGTATATTGTGCAGGACTCTCTGTCGTACAGACGCTGCTCTTCATCCTGGTGGGTAACACCATCATGGGCGTGCACGGGCTCTTCGGCACATGGTGGCTCATACTGTTCTGCACCTCACTGCTGGCCAACCTCACGGGACTGCTGCTGTCGCAGTGTCTCAGCTCCGTGGTGGCCATCTATATCAGCATACCTGTGCTCCTCATACCGCAGATACTGCTCTGCGGACTCGTGGTCAGCTTTACCGACCTCAACCCCAAGAGCACCACGGGCAACGTGCCCATGCTGGGCAACATCATTCCCTCACGCTGGTCGTACGAGGCACTGGCCGTGACGTCGTACACAGATAATGCCTACGAGGCGCAGTTCTTCGAGAAGGACAAGGAGAAATACGAGACGCAGTTCTATAACATGGCCTTCCTCTATGAGCTGCAGTCCCAGCTGGAGACGATGAAGAGCGAGGTCATCCGTAAGGGCTCGGCCGACCCCAGCCACTTGGAGGTCATCCACACCAACCTGCCCGTCATCACCGAATACTGCGGCATGAAGCCCTACACAGGCGATGACAGCTATGACTCGCTCAGAGAATACATGCAGGAGGCCGAGAGCATTCTGGCAAAGCGTAGCAACACCATTACGCTACAGCAGGAGGCCTGTATATCTGCCTTCATCCGTAGCCATGGCAAGGAGGCCTTGCAACAGCTGAAGCGCGACAACCTCAACCTGAAGCTGGAGGAGAGCGTCATCGGTGCCGACCAGCCTTCTATGGTAGAAGTGGTAGACAAATACATCGTACCACGCTCCGGTACCGTATTCCTCACTCCTCGCAGCCATTGGGGGCAGGCTCCGTTCTACAGCAGCGAGAAGGTGGTGGGCCAATGGCACATCAAAACCCTGTGGTACAATATGAGCATGCTGCTCGTGATGGGCATCGTCGTCATCATCCTGCTGCTCACCGACTGCCCCGGCCGCTATCTCAGAAAGAGTCCCCAATAATAAGCAAATTATACAATTCACATTATTTATAAACTTAAAATTCAAAAAGCAATGAAAAAGTTATCAGTATTAGCTATCGCTTTTGTAGCTATCGCCTTTGCAGCCTGTGGAGGAAAGAAAACCGAGGCTGCCGCAGAGGCTGACACCCTGAAGTCGTTCGAACAGCAGCAGATTGAAGCCAGCATTAAGATGCACTTCGACAGCATCGCTTCCGAGATGGCAAGGTTGCCTCAGCTGCCCTTCGTACAGGAAGGCAACGGCGGTCTGACCCTCTCTAAGGAAGAGAAGCAGGTGAAGCCCGACTTCCTGATTGACCCCGCCACGGCTACCGAGGCTGCCACGCTGTCTGAGAAGTACCGCATGCTGAGCGCCCTGAGCGTAGACAAGAAGATTGCCTCGCTCTACGAGATGCCCGTCGAGGAGTATGACAAGGCTATTGCCAAGCTGACTGCCGACATCAACGACCCCTCGTTCAAGGCTATCCAGGATGGTGGCACGCTCTACGAGACCTCTACCGAGCTTTACGATGCCATGGAGAAGAACGGCCGCATCAACTACTTCTGGCAGCTGGGTTCAGCAGCCCTTATCGAGCAGCTCTTTGTCACGACACAGAACAGCGACAAGTTCCTCAGCGTCTTCAACGACGAGGCTGCAGCTAACATTTCGTTCCGCATCGTGCTCATTCTCGACGCCGTCAACCGCCTGTCGCAGTACGACCCCGAGATCAAGCCTGTTGCTGACGCTCTTGCTCCCCTGGACGTTCTCAACGCTACCACCGTTGCTGAGCTGAAGAGCCAGATAGCCTCTGCCAAGGATAATATTATCGCTGCCCGCAAGGCCATCATCAAGTAAGCAATTTTATTTAGCCAAGCGCTAACAACACAATATATTGCCCGTCTGGAGACCCAGTCGGGCAATATTTTAGGTACTCGGCAAAAAAAACGCGCCTAATTCTTGCGCGTGCAAAGTTTTTTCGTTATCTTTGCACGACAAATATACAGAAGATACATGTCAGAAGCAAATAGCCGATACACGATTGACCGGAAGCTTACCCTACCCAACGACATCGAGACCATTCCTCAGCTTAACGAGTTCATCGACGCCGTGGCAGAGGAGGCAGGCCTTGACATGGCATTCACCATGAGCCTCAATCTGGCCATCGAGGAAGCAGTAGTCAACGTCATGGAGTACGCCTACCCTGAGGGTACCCAGGGCTTTGTCGACATCCGGCTGATGGTCGGCGACGGTGAGTTGTGCTGCATTCTCAGCGACAGCGGCACACCTTTCGACCCCACACTGACGCCTGACGCCGATACCACGCTGTCTGCCGAGGAGCGTTCCATAGGCGGGTTGGGCATCCACCTGGTGCGCCAAATCATGGACCATATCAGCTACGAATACAAGGACCAGCACAACATCCTCACCCTGACGAAGCATTTAGCGACAATATAACACAACTTTAAATACTTTATTATTATGACATTTGACATCAAAGAACAGAACGGAAACATGGTTGCTACCGTCAGCGGTCGCCTCGACACCCCTGCAGCCGTCAAGGCCCAGCAGGAGATTGTTCCCCTGCTCGAGAACGCAAACAAGGAAATACTTCTTGACTGCAAGAACCTCGAATACATCAGCAGCTCAGGTCTGCGTCTTTTCCTCACCATCCGCAAGGAGGCTGCCTCCAAGGGCGGAAAGGTAATTATTGAGAACATCAACGACGAAATCAAGAAAGTCTTTATGATGACAGGTTTCTTCAACCTGTTCGAAATTCGTTAAGCCTCCACATGGAGAACTACGGATTAGACCTACACGGGGAAATGCTACTCGAAGAGTACCGCAGCCAGCTGCCGCTCTTCGAGCAGCTTCAGTCTGTGGTGATGAACCAGCTGGACACCATCATCAAGCAGAGCGGTGTTGTCATCAACAGCATGGAGGCCCGCATCAAGAAGGAAGCCTCGTTGGCGGGAAAGCTGCAGCGCAAAGGGCACAAGTACCAGTCGCTAAGCGACATTACCGACATTCTGGGCACCCGCATCATTACGTTCTACAACGAAGACGTCGACCGCATTGCCGCCATAGCCGAGAACCTCTTCACCATCGACTGGCCCAACAGTGTAGACAAGCGCAAGATGCACCAGTTTGACAGCTTCGGCTACAACTCGCTGCACTACATCTGTCAGCTGCCAAAGAGTGTCTACTTCGACCCTGAGCACCCTGAGATTAACGACATCCGTTTTGAGCTCCAGATGCGCACGGCCCTGCAGCACGTATGGTCGGCCATCCAGCACGACATCGGCTACAAGTCCAACATCGAGACACCACTGGAGTATCATCGCAGCCTGAGCCGTCTGGCCGGCATGCTGGAACTGGCCGACGACGAGTTCAGCCGCATCCGCAACTCCATCAGCGAATACCGTCACCGTGTCCAGGGCCTTGTGAACAGCGGACACCTTGAGGATGTACGGCTCGACTACGACACCTTCCGCAGCTATCTGCAGCGCAAGCCCTTCGACCGTCTGAACCACAAGATAGCCGCCATTACGCAGGCTGAACTGCACGAGGCCAACTTCATGCCCTTCCTCACCGTGCTGCGCGGCATGGGCTTGGAGACCCTGGCCGACGTTGAACACCTTATAAACGACAACTTTGACAATGCCTACCAGCTGGCGCTGTTCCAGCTGAGCAGCACTGACATTGACATTCTGGCCGAGAGCATAGGGCTGCAGAACCTGTGCATCGTCTACATGGCCAAGAAAGGCATCGGCAAGGCCGGCATGCGCAACCTCTTCGACACTCTGAACGGCAAGATGCCCCAGAACGAAGTACTTGCCGACATGGTGTTCGAGCAGGTCAGCAAGCTTTCCTTTATGAACAAATAAGCCCCGTACGTCAATATGCAGCGTCCCCGCATAGCCATCATCGACGCCAATACCCTGGCTACCATCGGACTGAAACAACTGTTACAGACCGTGCTGCCCATTATGACCGTCGACACCTATGGTACGCTGGCCGAGCTGCAGGCCAACCAGCCGGAACAGTACGCGCATTACTTCGTCTCCACCGACATCGTACTGGCTAACCGCCCCTTCTTCGCCGAGCAGCGCCGCAAGACCATTGTGCTTACGGTGTCGCTCACGGCCAATGCACAGCTATCCGACTTCCACTCCATCTGTATCAACCAGCCCGAGTCACAACTGGTACGCCAGCTGCTCATGCTGGCCCAGCACGCTCACGCCGGCGGCCGTAACCTGCCACCCATGCCACAGGTGCTGCAGCAGAAGATACTGACCGACCGCGAGATAGAAGTCATGGCCCTCATCGTACAGGGGTACATCAACAAAGAGATAGCCGACCGTCTCCACATCGGACTGGCTACCGTCATCACCCACCGCCGCAACATCATGGACAAGCTGGGCATG
>Ga0247608_10002330_pt1 | contig 24057 bp, 23 predicted proteins | sample 176DNAGHGlowgp2_FD_193490 | JGI IMG/M metagenome (GOLD analysis project Ga0247608, IMG submission 193490) | Sheep rumen microbial communities from Palmerston North, Manawatu-Wanganui, New Zealand - 1766 DNA GHGlow gp2 | ecosystem: Host-associated > Mammals > Digestive system > Stomach > Rumen ... | reverse complement strand
TGAAGAACTGGCGCTTATTGTCTTCGCTGAGTTCCACCATCACGTGTTTGCCAAAGGTTGGACTGGATTTGCGGATATCCACAGCCACATCGAGCACACGCCCTTTGATCACCCTTACGAGCTTGGCCTGGGAAAAGGCCCCTTTCTGGTAGTGCAAACCACGAAGAATGCCATACGACGACTTCGACTCATTGTCCTGTATGAACTTTACGGGACCGATGTGCGCGTTAAACTCCTCCTCTTTCCAGGCCTCCATGAAATAACCTCTGGCATCATTAAACACACGGGGCTCGATGATATATACGCCAGCTATTTCGGTATTGATATATTCCATATTTTCTAATTTGGATGCAAAGTTACATCAAAAAATTCATTTATCCGAAATTTTAAGGCAATTTTTATTTGTTGTTATCAGAAAAAAGTATTAATTTTGCGACCATGATTGAATTAGACAGACATATCGAGATACTTCTGCTCAGTAATGACTGTGTGATAGTGCCTGGTCTGGGTGGGTTTATGACACATCACGTCGAGGCACGTTATGATGCTGACGACCAGATGTATCTTCCGCCCCTTCGCACGCTGGGTTTTAATCCACAGCTCACTATGAACGACTCGCTGCTCGTGCAGTCGTATATCGAAGCCTATGACATCAGCTACCCTGAGGCCCTGCGCAGGATTGAGAATGAGGTGGAAGAACTGAAACAGCACATCGAAACTGCAGGCTATTATGAGTTGAACGACATAGGCGAACTTTCGCTCAACGAGGAAGGCAAATACCTGTTCACCCCCTGTGAAGCCGGTATTCTGACACCTGAACTTTACGGACTCAGCAGCTTTGAGATCACGCCTGTAGAAACAGAAACGGCCGTCGTCGTTGAATCGGAGAAAGAGAAGAACGAGACGGAAGAGAAGGCTGCGCCTGCATTAGTGCCTCTGACAACAGACGAGGTGGACGATGATGAGCGCGCCCTGGTCATCAAGATGTCGTGGATCCGCAACACCGTAGCCATCGCCGTTGCCGTGCTGGCCTTCTTCCTGATGACAACCCCCGTGAGCAACAGCGAGGCAACGCAGATGAGCATGGGGAATCTCAACAATCCACTGCTCGTGTCAAAGCCCAACAAGCCTGTCGTGAAGCCCGATACAGCAATCAAGATCACCCCCGACACCACCGCAACTGCTCAAGCTGTAGCAGAGGTGAAGAAAGATTCCGTTGCCGCTCAGCCCGAAATGCCAACCACTGGTTATTATCTCGTGCTGGCCAGTCATGTTTCGAAAAAGAATGCACAAGCTTTCGTTGACGAACTGCACAAGCGCGGCTTCACAGAGGCAGAGATCTTTATCCGCAACAACGTGACACGCGTGATCTGTGGCCATTTCGAGACCATGAATGCAGCCTACAACCGCTTGAACAGAATCCGCGACAACAAAGGTTTTGAAGAGGCTTGGGTACTCAAACTAAAAGACAAAGTCTGAACTTATGAAGCGCGTGCGTTGTCCGAAGTGCGACCAATACATCACCTTTGATGAAACGCAGTATGAAGCCGGTCAGTCGCTGGTCTTCAAATGTCCTGATTGTGGCAAGGAGTTTGGCATCCGCATTGGCGTGAGCAAACTGAAGAACCGCCAGAAAGACGAGCATCCTGATGAGCAAGCCAATGAGGAAGGCTGCGGATCGGTGGTCGTTATAGAAAATGTATTCCATTATAAACAGGTGATTCCTTTAAGGATGGGCGACAATGTGATAGGCCGCTACCAGAAAGGCAATCCCGCCAACTGCACTTTCGAGACCGTTGACCCCAGTGTCGACCTGAACCATTGCACCATCACCGTTTCGAGAGATAAAAAGGGCGGTTTGCGCTATACCCTCAAGGACAACAACAGCAATACGGGCACCTTCGTCGACAATGTGGAGCTCTCGCCAAAGGAGCGTCGTATTATCGACGACGGAACGCTTTTTACTATCGGTGCCACAAGTATCATTCTAAGGGCTACCGACAGCGATTAAGACCGCTTTTCCTACATTTCTTGTTATCTTATTTGCATAGTTATTCACGGAAGAAAAAAAATACTGTATAGAAATAAATTTTCCGCGAATAATCGTTTGTTAAATCAGATTTTCTGTGTACCTTTGCACGCGAATTTAGGATTTTAATCTAAAATCAACGCAAAAAAACATTATGAAGAAAGAACTGAAGAAGGTGCTGGTACTCGGATCGGGTGCCTTGAAAATCGGACAAGCAGGAGAGTTTGACTACTCTGGTTCACAAGCTTTGAAGGCACTTCGTGAAGAAGGCATCAAGAGCGTGCTCGTTAACCCCAACATCGCTACCATCCAAACCAGCGAAGGTATTGCAGACAAAGTGTATTTCCAACCGGTGAATACACATTTCGTAACCGAAATCATCAAGAAAGAGCGTCCAGACGGTATCCTCCTGGCGTTTGGAGGACAGACCGCACTGAATTGCGGAACGGAACTCTATCTGAACGGTACCCTGAAAGAATACGGAGTTGAAGTGTTAGGAACAAGTGTCGAGGCCATCATGAATACTGAGGACCGCGACCTTTTTGTTAAAAAGCTGGCCGAGGTAGATCTGAAGGTGCCCGTATCCCACGCCGTCGAGTCGATGGAAGATGCACTGAAGGCCGCCCACGAGATCGGCTTCCCCATCATGATCCGTTCTGCCTATGCCCTTGGAGGTCTTGGCTCAGGTATCTGCCCTGACGAGAAGAAATTCATCGAACTGGCAGAGTCGGCTTTCACCTTTGCACCTCAGATCCTCGTCGAGGAGAGCCTCAAGGGCTGGAAGGAGATTGAGTTCGAGTGCATCCGCGATGCCAACGACCGTTGCTTCACGGTAGCCTCGATGGAGAACTTCGACCCCCTCGGCATCCATACTGGTGAGTCAATCGTTGTTGCACCGACATGCTCACTGAAGGAGGAGCAGGTTAAGATGCTACAGGATATCACCATCAAGTGTGTCAAGCACCTCGGCATCGTCGGCGAGTGCAATATTCAGTTCGCTTTCAACGCAGAGACCAACGACTACCGCATCATCGAGATCAACGCCCGTCTCTCGCGCTCTTCAGCTCTCGCCTCGAAGGCTACAGGTTATCCCCTCGCCTTCGTTGCTGCCAAGATCGCTCTTGGCTATACCCTCGACCAGATTGGTGAGATGGGTACCACTTCTTCAGCCTACGTGGCACCAAGCCTCGACTATATGATTTGTAAGATTCCCCGTTGGGACCTCACTAAGTTTGCTGGTGTAAGCCGTCAGATCGGTTCTTCGATGAAGTCTGTGGGTGAGATTATGTCTATTGGACGCAGCTTCGAGGAGATGATGCAGAAGGGTCTGCGTATGATCGGTCAGGGTATGCACGGCTTCGTGGGTAATGACCATACGAAATTCGAGAACCTCGATGAGGAACTTGCCAATCCAACCGACCTTCGTATCTTCGCCATCGCTCAGGCCCTCGAAGAGGGTTATACCATTGAGCGCATTGAGCAGCTGACGAAGATCGACGTCTGGTTCCTGGAGCGTCTGAAGCACATTGTCGACCTGAAGCACGAGTTGCAGAAGTATAACAAGCTCGAGGAACTGCCCGATGAGTTGCTGCTGGAGGTGAAGCGTTGCGGATTCAGCGACTTCCAGATTGCCCGTTTCGTGCTGAAACCCGAGGGCGGCAATATGGAGAAGGAGAACCTGGCTGTTCGTAAGTACCGTAAGGAGAAGGGCATCCTGCCCAGCGTAAAGCGCATCCCCACAGTAGCTTCCGAGCATCCAGAACTCACGAACTATCTCTATTTCACATACACCCATACACCTGCTTTTGGCAATCCTAAAGGTGAGCAGTATAAAGCTGCGCACGACATCAACTATTACAATAACGAAAAGTCGGTAGTTGTCTTAGGATCAGGCGCTTATCGCATCGGTTCGTCTGTGGAGTTCGACTGGTGTTCTGTGAATGCCATCAACACAGCCCGCAAGCTGGGTTACAAGTCGATCATGATCAACTACAATCCTGAGACGGTGTCTACTGACTACGATATGTGTGATCGTCTTTACTTCGACGAGCTCTCGCTGGAGCGTGTGCTCGACGTCATCGACCTCGAACAGCCGAAGGGTGTGATTGTCTCCGTGGGTGGTCAGATACCTAACAACCTCGCCATGAAGCTTTACCGTCAAGGTGTGCCCGTATTGGGAACATCGCCTGTGAACATCGACCGTGCAGAAAACCGCGACAAGTTCTCGGCCATGCTCGACAAACTGGGCATCGACCAGCCCGCATGGCGTGCGCTTACAAGCTTCGACGATGTGAAGGAATTCGTTGAGCAGGTGGGCTATCCCGTGCTTGTGCGTCCGTCGTATGTGCTCTCTGGCGCTGCGATGAATGTGTGCTACGACGAAGAGGAACTGCATCGCTTCCTCAACATGGCTACCGAGGTGTCGAAAGAGTTCCCCGTGGTAGTATCGAAGTTCATGACGGAAACGAAGGAAATAGAGTTCGACGCCGTTGCCGATAAGGGTGAGGTCATTGAGTATGCCATCTCCGAGCATGTGGAATATGCCGGTGTACACTCTGGCGACGCCACAATGGTGTTCCCCGCCCAGCACATCTACTTCTCTACCATCCGTCAGATCAAGAAGATTGCCCATAAGATTGCTGCTGAGCTGAACATCAGCGGTCCATTCAATATTCAGTTCCTAGCTAAGAACCGCGAGGTAAAGGTTATCGAGTGTAACCTCCGCGCCTCTCGTTCATTCCCCTTCGTATCTAAGATTCTGAAGCGCAACTTCATCGAGACTGCTACGAAGATCATGCTTGACGCGCCTTATCAGAAGCCTGAGAAGAGTGAGTTTGATATCGACCGCATCGGTGTGAAGGCCTCGCAGTTCTCATTCGCCCGTCTGCAGAATGCTGACCCCGTACTCGGTGTCGACATGAGTTCTACAGGTGAGGTAGGCTGTCTGGGCGACGACCTCAACGAGGCTATGCTCAACTCGCTGATTGCAACAGGCTACTCTATTCCTAAGGATGCCGTGCTGATTAGCTCTGGTGGTGCCAAAGGTAAGGTTTCTCTGCTTGAGCCCGCTCAGCAGCTGGCCAAGAAGGGTTACACTATCTACGCTACTGGTGGAACAGCCAAGTTCTTCAACGACAACGGTGTGAAGGCTATCAGCGTAGCCTGGCCTGATGAGGAGGGTGAGAACGTGATGGATCTGATTTCTCAGCACAAGGTTGGGCTCGTGATCAACGTTCCTAAGAACCACACCTCTCGCGAGCTTACCAATGGTTACAAGATCCGTCGTGGCGCCATTGACCACAACATTCCTCTGATGACCAACGTCCGTCTGGCTAAGGCCTTCATCGAGGCCTTCACCGCCATGAACCTCGACGATGTGAAGATCAAGAGCTGGCAGGAGTATAATAATTAAGGCTTTCCCGCATATGCAGGGAAAACCTCATCGTTATGACTGACGAATATAAGACCATTAAGAGCGGAGGCGAGGGCTACTACACCGACAAGCGTAGCAAGTTCCTCGCCTTCGCTCATCATGTGTCTTCTGTCGACGAAATCAAGGAACTTCTGGCCGGTTACCGCAAGAAATACTATGACGCCCGCCATGTATGCTATGCCTATATGCTCGGTCCTGACCGCAGCGAGTACCGTGCCAACGACGATGGTGAGCCCTCATCTACCGCAGGCAAGCCCATCCTCGGACAGATCAATTCCAATGAGCTTACAGACATTCTTATTGTTGTTGTACGTTACTATGGAGGCGTGAATCTCGGTACCAGCGGACTTATCGTCGCTTATCGCGAGGCAGCTGCCGATGCCATTGTCCACTCTGAGTTCGAGATGCGCCAGATAGAAGAAGTCATCACCTATACGTTCGCCTACCCCCTGATGAACGAAGTGATGCGCATCGTCAAGGAAATGCAACCTCGTATTGTCAGCCAGACCTACGACAATACCTGCGAGATTCGTCTGAGTATCCGCAAATCTGAGGCTGAACAGTTGAAAAACAGACTATCAAAACTGTCTTTCGAATAAAATCTATTTCTTTTTTGGGGAAAAATTTGGCCGTTTCATTTTTTCTCTATACCTTTGCATCCGCAAATCGAACAAGTTCGTTAGCATTCGATTAATCGGAGAGTTGGCAGAGTGATCGATCGCGCTGGACTCGAAATCCGGTATACCCCTTTCGGGTATCGGGGGTTTGAATCCCTCACTCTCCGCTTGTTAGAGTTCAATGATTCACATCATTGGACTCTTTTCTTTTAAAGAGAGATGTAGAAAATACGATTTTTCATACATTTTTATCAAAAAAAAGAAAAAGATGTTCGTTATTCGTTGGAAAAAGTGTATATTTGCAGCGAAAAAACAATTGTAATTATGAAGAAGTTTTTATTACTGTTTCTGTTGTTGAGTTGTTCCTTTGAGACATACGCAACTGATTTGAAGGGGAAGTATCTATCCCAGAGTGGTGAATTGATGTTCGAATTCACGGGTGACAGCTTATATATTGCCATCGCTCAAAGCCAACGCACAGTCTCTTCGTTCAAGTTGGTCAAGAGCAAAGAAGACAATAGTTCCACCACTTATAACGCCTACGAAAGTTATGAGCAGAACGGACGGATAACTTACAGAGAAGTATTAATCCGGGTCACCAAGAAAAAGAAAAAGGAATACCTGCTTGAGTACTACGGTAAAGATAAAGACCGCGAGTATAATTCAAATGAAAGATATACCATCAAGTTGATGGAATGAAATAAAACCTCTCACGATTGTGAGAGGTTTTATTTAACTAAGTTTGTGGATTACAAGACCGGAACGTAGCTTCGGCTCGAACCAGGTGGCCTTAGGCGGCATGATCTTTCCGCTGTCGGCGATATCCATGATCTGCTGCATCGAGACGGGATAAAGTGCCAGCGCGGCACGCATCTCACCAGAGTCCACACGACGCTTGAGTTCGCCGAGACCACGCAGGCCTCCTACGAAGTCGATGCGCTGTGATGAGCGCAGGTCGCCGATATTCAGGATCTCATCGAGAATCAGACGGCTGGAGATATCCACGTCGAGCACACCGATGGGATCGTTGTTGTCGTAGGTTCCCTCCTTCGCCTTCAGACTGAACCAGTGCTGATCCAGATAAAGAGAGAACTCATGAAGCTGCTTTGGTTTATAGATTTCCGTGCCTTTGTCCTCGACGATGAAATTCACCTGCAGGGCAGCCAGGAACTCTTCAGAGGTCATGCCATTAAGATCCTTCACCACACGGTTGTAGTCGAGAATCGTCAACTGTGAAGCCTGGAAGCATACTGCCATGAAGAAATTATACTCCTCGGTACCGTTGTGGTTGGGATTCTGCTTCTGTTTCTCTGCCCCCACGAGGGCGGCAGCAGCCGAACGATGGTGGCCATCGGCAATATAGAGCGAGGGCATCTTGGCAAACTCGTCGGTGATGGTCTGCATGTCCTTGTCGTCGTTGATCACCCAGAACTGATGACGGAATCCGTCGATGGGGGCAATGAAATCGTACTCGGGCTCGGTAGCGGCATAACGCATGATCAGCTCGTTGAGTACCGCATTGTCGGGATAGGCGAAGAATACCGGCTCGATGTTGGCATTGTTCACACGGACATGCTTCATGCGGTCTTCTTCCTTATCGCGACGCGTGAGCTCATGCTTCTTGATGCGGCCGGCCATATAGTCGTCGGTATGGGCACATACCACGAGACCGTATTGCGTCTTGCCATTCATCGTCTGCGCATAGATATAATAATGTTCGCGCGTATCCTGAACGAGCCAGCCCTTATCCTGGAACTTCTGGAAGTTCTCAGCAGCCTTCTCATAGACACGAGGATCATACTCGCTGGTACCTACGGGGAAGTCGATCTCGGGCTTGATGATGTGGTAGAGGCTCTTCTCATTATCGCCTGCCTCTGCCCTCGCCTCTTCACTGTCGAGCACATCGTAGGGACGACTCTCCACCTGCTCCACCAGATCCTTCGGTGGGCGGATTCCCTTGAAAGGTTTTATGATAGCCATTTTACTTATTCACCTGGAATTTGGTGTCACCATCCTTGAAGAAGGCATTGATCTGCTTAGCGGCTGCGATACCGGCATTGATGTTGGCCTCGGCAGTCTGAGCACCCATCTTCTTCGGAGTTGAGAAATAACGACCCTCGAACTTCAGGAACTCGTCGTTAGCATCAGGCATGATGTCGGTCACGAACTTCAGGTCTTCGCGCTCCTGCATCAGCTTGATCAGCTCGGGCTCGTTGATCACTTCCTTACGAGCTGTGTTCACCAGCACACCACCCTTTTTCATCTTGCCTACCAGCGCAGCATTGATGCTCTGCTTGGTCTCAGGCGTAGCGGGGATATGGAGAGAGACAACATCGCAGGTCTCGAACAGCTTATCCTGACAGCAAACGGCGTGAACACCGGCAGCCTCGATGACCTCTGCAGGGCAATAGGCATCGTAAGCATAGACATCCATACCGAAGCCCTTGGCGATGCGGGCCACATTGCGACCAACATTTCCGAAAGCAAGAATACCCAGTTTCTTACCCAGCAGCTCAGAACCGCTCTTACCGTTGTAGAAACCGCGCACAGCCATCACCAGCAGACCGAATACCAACTCTGCCACAGCATTTGAGTTCTGGCCTGGGGTATTCTCGGCTACTACGTTGTGAGCGGTGGCGGCAGCAAGGTCGATATTGTCGTAACCGGCACCGGCACGAACCACAATCTTCAACTGCTTGGCGGCATCGAGCACCTCAGCATCGACCTTATCCGAGCGGATGATCAGTGCATCGGCATCTTTCACAGCATCAAGGAGCTGTGCCTTCTCAGTATATTTCTCCAGAAGCACCAGCTCATTGCCTGCTGCTTCAATTTCTGCCTTAATCCCATTCACAGCTGCTGCTGCGAAAGGTTTCTCTGTTGCAACTAATACTTTCATTTTTCTATGGATTAGTGATTTGCTTCAAATTCCTTCATGCAGGCGACGAGGGCGTTGCAGCCTTCGATAGTCTGGGCGTTGTAGCAAGAAGCACGGAAGCCACCAACCGAACGGTGACCCTTTACGCCAACCATACCCTTGGATACGGCGAAGTCGAGGAAGTCTTTCTCCAACTCCTTGTACTCGTCGGCCATCACGAAGCAGAGGTTCATCAGCGAACGGTCCTCCTCCTTGGCGGTACCAACGAACATCTTATTGCGATCGATTTCACCGTAGACGATCTCAGCACGCTGCTTAGCCAGCTTGTCCATAGCCTCTACACCACCCTGAGCCTTGATCCAGCGGAGGTTCTCGAGTGCACAGTAGATGGGCACCACAGGCGGTGTGTTGAACATCGAACCTTTGTCGACGTGTGTGCGGTAGTCAAGCATTGTGGGAATCTCACGGGGTGCACGGCCCAGTTTCTCGTCCTTCAGAATGATGATAGTCACACCGGCCATAGCCAGGTTCTTCTGGGCACCTGCATAAATGGCGTCATACTTACTCACGTCAACAGGACGGCTCATGATATCCGACGACATATCGGCAATCAGGGGCACAGCAACGTCGAGGTCCTTACGGATCTCCGTACCATAGATCGTATTATTGGTGGTGATGTGCAGATAGTCGGCATCAGCAGGCACCGTCCAATCCTTCGGGATGAAGGTATAATTGGCATCGGCAGAAGAAGCCACCTCAACGACCTCACCAAACAACTTGGCTTCCTTCATAGCTTTCTTTGCCCAGACACCAGTGTTCAGATAGGCAGCCTTCTTAATCAGGAAGTTGAATGGAATCATGCAGAACTCGAGACTGGCACCGCCACCAAGGAAAATAACTGAATAGCCCTCTGGGATGTCGAGCAGTTCCTTTACGAGAGCCACAGCCTCGTCGACCACGGGCTGGAAGTCCTTTGCACGGTGGCTGATCTCCATCAGAGAGAGACCCGAACCATTGAAATCAAGACACTGTTGAGCGGTCTTCTCAATCACTTCGCGGGGAAGCATCGAGGGACCGGCATTAAAGTTGTACTTCTTCATGTTGAATTATTATTTTTGAATGTTTGAAATTGATGTTCATCGAATTGCGCCGCGAAATTACACTTTTATTTTCATTTGGCCAAATGTTTGAGCAAAAATTCACAAAAATAAGCGATTTTCTTTCAATTTGTCAACTCTACTTCGCATTTTCCTGCCCACATTTTTGCAAAATTACAAAGAATCTTCGACATACGCAAGCCTTTAGCCAAGTTTAACGTGACGAAAAAAACTATATTTAAAGAATATTTATTATCTTTGCAACCATAAAATCAAAAGTATGAAGGTACATGAAGTAATTATCTCGCTTGCGTCGAACGATAATCAAGAGGCCAATTTGGCTAAGGCCAGGGAACAATTAACACAATTGATGACGGAGGTGCATTTTACTTCTGCCATTTGGACGGAGCCCATAGCCACTTCGCGAAAGGAGCCATATCTGAACCAACTCTGCAAGGGAACGACAACCTTTGGTGAGGGACTGTTGTGCGAGGTATTAAAGGAGACTGAGAAGCGCATCGGACGCATTAAGAATGAAGATGGTGTTGTGGTCGTCGACCTCGATCTTTTAGAGTATGACGGCCAGCGTCATCATTTAAGAGATTGGAGCAGAAACTATGTCAAGGATTTATTAAATGAACTATGAAAAAGTATCTCATTATCACGGCTTTATTAGCATTCAATATCAATATTTTTGCACAACAGTTCGAAGATTATTTCGAGGACCGCACTCTTCGTTTGGATTACACCTTCGCTGGCTGTGACGTCATGCATAATATCTATGTTGACGAACTCGTTAGTCTTCCCCATTGGTATGGGCGCAGACATAGGCTTGCAGAACTTCCCTTGAAAGGTAATGGTCAGATTACTGTCCGTTCGAAGATAGACAGTGTGGTTATTTACCGCCATGCCTTCTCTACCCTCTTCCAAGAATGGCTAGCAACTGACGAAGCCAAGAACACACAGAAATCATTCGAAAACGTATTCCTCGTTCCCTTCCCAAAAGCTCCCGTAGAAATCAAGGTAGAGTTGTTTGACAATCACAATATGGTGGTAAACTCGCTAACGCACACCGTAAATCCCAAAGATATCCTGATTCGCAAGGCGGGCGAACGTGACATTACCCCCTACGACGTTTTACATCATGCCAATGACACGTCGCACTGCATTCATATCGCTTTTGTTGCTGAAGGCTATACCGAAGACGAAATGGACCATTACCTGAGAGACTGTCAGAAGGCCATCGGTTCGCTATTCAACCATGAGCCCTTTAAATCACTACAAGACCGTTTCCAAATCATCGCCTTAAAGTCCGTCTCGCAGGAATCAGGCACAAGTGAACCCTCAAGGGGCATCTGGAAAAATACAGTTCTTGGTTCCCACTTCGACACTTTTTATAGCGATCGTTATCTGACAACACTACATCTGAAGCGCCTTCACGACGTCTTAGCAGGCACGCCCTACGAGCATGTCATTATTTTAGTAAATACTGAGCATTATGGCGGAGGCGGCATCTATAATTCATATAACCTCAGCTATACGGGCGGCTCGCAGTTTTTACCTGTCGTGGTACATGAATTCGGACACAGTTTCGGAGGTTTAGGCGACGAGTATACCTATGGCAACGACGACCCCATTTATTTCGATGACACGGAGCCCTGGGAGCCTAACCTCACCACCAAGGCCACAGCCTTCATCAAGTGGGAGAATCTCATCAAAGCTGGTAAGGCTGGACTCATCGAGGGTGGCGGCTATCAGGAAAAAGGCGTATGGCGAGGTTGCGAGAATTGTCGCATGCGTACCAACGAAGAGCCCGAATTCTGTGCAGTCTGTAAACAGGCGCTCAAGGAACTGATTGATTTTTATACGGAATAATCAAAGTGAATCAAGGCTGTCAGAATACAGACTGGCGGCTTCGTCGCTTCGCTCATCATCCGTCATCTCCACCAGTGGATGAATATCCATCACTTCAAGATTAATACCTATACGATTCATATTTTGATTCGTATAGGTGAGTTGCGCACCAAACAGACAGATGGTCCACGACATCTGTACCCACAACATGAAGAGCGGCAAAGCAGCAAAGGAGCCGTATATGGCGTTGTAGCCCGTCACCCATATCTGTGAATGAATATAAACCACCTGTAGCACGTGCATGCCCACACCAGCCAAAATGCCAGGAATGATGGCACACGAAGGTTTGACCCGCGTGTTAGGCATATAGATATAAAGACCAATGAAAATGAGCGACAGAAGGACATAGGGCGTGAGATCGAGCAGATAGTGCACCGCAGTCCCTAGATATTCATAACCACTCATCTTCGCAGCAAAGGCCGTCATATAAAATGACAGGCCCATAGAAACAACCAACATAATCGGGAAAAGCAGGAACATGGCCAAATAATTGGTAAACGATCGGATGATTGGCCTCGAGTTGCTCAACTGCCAGATATGATTGAACGTTTCCTCTACATTATTCATCAGCATCAGCACGGTGTAGAGCATGAAGATCAGTCCGATACCAAGGAAAATACCACTTTGGGTGTGTACCAAATAACTGTTGACAAAGCCGATGATGGCGTCTGCTGCTTGGGGCTGCGACGAGAGTGTGTCGCGAAACCATATCTCGATGTATTTGTTATAGCCAAACCCCCTCGCAATGGCGAAGATCACCGCGAGGATGGGGACAAAAGCTAAGAGTGTGGAATAAGTCAGCGCAGAGGCTTGAGCCATGACACGCTTAGCCGTAAAGAAACGAATAGTCAAGCTAAACTTATGATAGATGTTGCTGAGAACGCTCTTCACCATAATAAAAATAAAAAAGCACTGCTCCTGTAAGCCGGGTTCTGTTCCCCCGAAGGGGAGCCTGTCATTTATCTACTCCATGAGTCACCCCATGGCTCCAGCGTTCTACCCTCCATCGTTTACTCGGGCGGGCGACCCTCAGACGACGGTATACATGAACTTGCAGTCCCCAGTCGGCACAGCCTGATGATCACCCATCAGCTGGTGGTCTCTTACACCACCTTCTCACCCTTACCCACTCTAGGGGCGGTTGTTTTCTTCTGCCGGCACCTACTGTCACCAATAGCTTCCATTTTCAGAAGTGGGGCGCCCTATACTGCCCGGACTTTCCTCTCGTACACAGGTACCAGCGACAGGCCGGAGCAGTGCTTTCAATCTTACAACAAATACAGATTACAAATCGTTGTAATTCTGCACATTAAATGTAGAGGTGGACATATTACCTGTTTCGTAACCTTTTTTCAGCCAGCGCTTACGCTGATCGGAGGTACCATGGGTGAATGACTCAGGCGTAGCCCTACCCTGTGCCTTCTTCTGGAGCCAATCGTCGCCAATAGCTTTTGCTAATTCCAGACCTTTCTCCAAATCGCCATACTCCATCGAGTGGTTAATGGCATCCTCATAGTGAGCCCAAACACCTGCATAATAGTCAGCCAAGAGTTCCAGACGCACACTAATCTGATTGGCGCTCACCTTATCGGTCTGGTTCATGGCCTGATGAGCCTTACCCAATATACCTAGTGAGTTTTCTACATGGTGTCCGATCTCGTGAGCTATCACATAAGCGTATGCGAAGGTATTCCCCTCGACACCCAATTGACGCTTCATCTGCGTAAAGAACGAGAGGTCAATGTAGAGTTTCTGGTCGCCAGAGCAATAGAAAGGTCCCACAGCTGCTGATGCAGAACCGCAGGCAGAATTCACCTGATTGGTAAACAACACCAATGTCGGGGGTTCGTAAGTACGTCCCATCTCTTGGAACACTCTTGTCCACACATCCTCGGTAGAAGCGAGAATCTGTTTACATTCAGTAGCCAATTGTTGTTCCTCCTCGGTGAAGCTCTCTGGATCGACGCTCTCTGTCTGGGCAGACATTTGCTGTTGGGCAGCCTGAAGACCTGCGGATACTGGATCGCCACCGCTCATCCAAGCAAACAGCGCAGCCACAATGATAGCTCCGATGCCACCGATACCGGCTTTTGCACCACCACTAAGACCACGACGGTCTTCCACATTACTACTTTCTCTTCTTCCTGTTAATCTCATAATCCTAAAAATTTAATTATTCACCGAGCCTCCAACAATGTCGAGGAGTTCGTTTGTAATGGCCTGTTGACGGCTCTTGTTATATTGAAGGTTCAGTTCTCGTAGTAGTTCGTCGGCATTATCCGTAGCGGTCTGCATAGCCACCATACGAGCGGCATGCTCAGAGGCATTCGAATCGAGTAGGGCCGTATAGAGCGACAGGTGGGCCAGCTTCGGAATAAGCGAAGAGAGTACGGTGTTCATATCAGGCTCGACAATGAAGTTGTCGTTCAACGGCTTCACTGCCTCTTCGCCTTCTCTCCTACTCTCCCTCTCTCCTCTCTTCTTTAGATACTCCTGCGACTCCTTAGTGGCAATCACAGAAGTCAGGTCGCGCTCATGATTGGCCTGCAACTCCGACTCTACATCGATGGGCAGGAAGGTCTTGCGGGTGAGCACCTGCGAGCCTGCGCTCTTGAAATGATGATAAATGAGGTCAACCTTGTCGATCTCACCATCCGCAAACTTCTTACCCAGCTCCATCGCAATCTCAATACATTGCTGCACATTGGGCTTATCTGCCAACGCCGAGAATTCGCCCTGTACTTTCAATCCCATTTTGCAGGCTTTCTCATGACCTTTACGGCCAATGGGATAGATCTCGACATTATCACGACCGATGGTCTTGTCGTACTCGTCGACAGCGTGCAACATCATCTTGATGGTGTTGGCATTGAAACCGCCACAGAGCGACGAATTTGACGTGAAGACCACCAGGGCTGCCCTTTTCACGGGGCGCACCTGATCGTAGATGGTCTGGGCTTCAGCCTCGGCAGCGAGAAACGACTTGAGGATGTGCTCCAGCAACTCCTCGTAAGGAAGCATGTTCTGAATGGCTACCTGTGCGTGGTGCAGTTTGCTGGAGGCCACCATCTTCATGGCCGACGTGATCTTGCGCGTGGAGTTGACGGAGGCGATGCGGCCTTTAATTTCTTTCAGGCTTGGCATAGGCTATCACGCTTTATACGTTCCTGCAATATCCGCCATCACAGCTTCGATCTTGGCTGTCGTCTCGTCGTCGATCTTACCGCTGGCGAGCGTCTCGATCACTTCGGGGCTGGCACTGCGCAGCTTGTCGAGGAACGCCGTCTGGCACTCTCGCACCTTGTCGATGGGCACCTCGCGCATCAGTCCGTGCACACCGCAATAGAGGATGGCAATCTGCTCGCCTACGGGCATCGGGCTGTACTGCGGCTGGATGAGCAGCTGGTTGTTCTTACGACCACGGTCGAGCGTCATCGCCGTCACGGCATCCATATCGCTGGAGAACTTCGAGAAGGCCTCGAGCTCGCGATACTGTGCCTGGTCGATCTTCAGCGTACCGGCCACCTTCTTCATCGACTTGATCTGTGCCGAACCACCCACACGAGATACGGATATACCGACATTGATGGCGGGACGGAAGCCCTGGTTGAAGAGGTCGCTCTCGAGGAAGATCTGACCGTCGGTGATGGAGATCACATTCGTGGGAATGTAAGCCGACACGTCGCCAGCCTGCGTCTCGATGATGGGCAGAGCGGTCAACGAGCCACCACCCTTCACATGACCTTTCATGCACTCGGGCAGGTCGTTCATCTGCTCGGCCACCTCCTGCTGCTCGTTCATCTTGGCTGCACGCTCCAACAGACGGGAGTGCAGATAGAACACATCGCCCGGATATGCCTCACGTCCTGAGGGACGGCGCAGGATCAGCGACACCTCACGATAGGCCACAGCCTGCTTCGAGAGGTCGTCGTAGACCACGAGTGCGGGCAGACCTCTGTCGCGGAAGTACTCACCGATGGCGGCACCAGCGAACGGTGCATAGTACTGCATGGCGGCAGGATCGGCAGCGGTGGCAGCCACCACGATGGTGTAAGGCATGGCACCGTGCTCCTGCAGCGTTGAGACGAGCGCAGCAACGGTACTGGCCTTCTGACCGATGGCGACATAGATACAATAGACAGGCTTGCCTGCCTCATAGAAACTCTTCTGGTTGATGATGGTATCAACGGCGATAGCGGTCTTACCCGTCTGACGGTCGCCGATGATGAGCTCACGCTGTCCACGTCCGATAGGAATCATCGAGTCGATGGCCTTCAGACCTGTCTGCAGCGGCTCCTTCACGGGCTGACGGTAGATCACACCAGGGGCCTTACGATCGAGCGGCATCTCAAACGCGTCGCTCAGATCGATGTCGCCCTTGCCGTCGATAGCCTGTCCCAGCGGATTGATCACACGGCCCAGCATGTTGTCGTTGACACGGATAGAGGCGATACGCTTCGTGCGCTTCACGACCATACCCTCCTTGATGCCCGATGTACTACCGAGGAGCACACAACCCACGTTGTCCTCCTCCAAGTTCATCACGATGGCCATCGTGCCGTTCTCAAACTCCAACAGCTCGTTGGCCTCTGCATTGCGGAGTCCGTAGATGCGGGCCACACCGTCGCTGACGGTCAGCACGGTTCCCACCTCATCGAACTTCTCGGCATTGGAGATACCCTTCAGCTGGTCGAGCAGAACCTGGGACACTTCGCTTGGTTTAATCTTATCTGACATTGTTTATTGCTATTTAAGTGAGTTAAGAATTGAGTTGAGTTTCGACTTGACACTCGCATCCATGCGATAGGTGTCGTATTCGAGGATAAAGCCACCGATGATATCGGGGTTCACCTCGGTCTCAAACTCCACCGTTCCATTAGTCTTGCTTTCCACCATCTGACGCATCTTCTGCTCTGTGGCAGGAGAGACGGCAGCAGCGGTGATAAGTCTGCCACGGATGACGTTCTTCTGTTGACGATAAAGCGTGACGTATGAATTGGCGATGAATTGCATCACGTTCTCGCGGTCTTCCTTCAGCACCAGGCTGATGAAGGCCTTGGTCAGTTCGCAGGGCTTCTCGCCGACGGCTGTCAGCAAGAGCGTCTGCTTCGTGTCCTTCGAGAGCATCGGGTTGTCAATTGTCTGCCTCAGCTGTGGCACCTCGGCATAGGTCTTCGCCATCGTCTGCATCTCCTTGTAGACGTCGGCCTCGATCTTCGCGTCGGTGGCACTCTTCAGCAGCGCCCTGGCATAACGAACCGATATGACTCCTATATCCATACGCAATCACTTAATTTACAGAAACCTCATCCAGCATACGGTCGATCAAATCCATCTGCGTCTTGTCGTCCTTCAGGTTCTGACGAAGCACCTTCTCGGCAATCTCGACGCTGAGGGTAGCTACTTGCTTGCGGATATCGGCGATGGCGGCTTTCTTCTCCTGTTCGATGGCGATGCGGGCATCCTCCATCAGACGGGCACCTTCCTGACGCGCCTTATCCTGGGCTTTCTCTACAATGGCATCGCGGGTCTCTGCAGCCTCCTTCAAGATCTGAGCCTGCTTCTCGCGTGCCTCCTGCAAGATGGATTCACCTTCTTTCTGTATATTGGCGAGCCGTTCATTGGCCTCATGCGCCTTGCGCAATGAGTCGTCGATGAAAGCCTGACGCTCCTTCACCATCCCAGTGATGACGGGGAACCCGAACTTCCACAGCAGGAAGAACACCACGAGGAACGTAATGCTCATCCAGAACAGCAGACCAGTACTCGGAATCAATAAATCCATACGCTGTAACTATTCACTATTAACTATTCACTATTCCCTCTTTAGATGCAGAGGAATGCAATCACGGCTGCGAAGAGAGCAACACCCTCGATAAGGGCAGCTGCAACGATCATGTTTGTGAACAACTTGTTCATCACTTCCGGCTGGCGAGCCATAGCGTCCATAGCCTGACCACCAATCTTACCAATACCAAGACCTGCGCCAATAGCTGCGAGACCTGCGCCTACTGCGGCACCCAATTTTGCAACACCTTCTGCTGCTAATAATGCTGTAATCATAATGTTTTGTTTTTAAATTGTTAATATTTTAAATGATTTTCATTCATGTTCCGGTTCAACTCTTGCCAAACCTATAAATACGGCAGAGAGCATGGTGAACACCATCGCCTGGATGAAGCAGACCAAGCATTCGAGGCACATCATGAAGATGCTCATGATGACGCTCAGCGCCGACATTGAGAACTGTACGGCTACTGTCTGGGCAGCTACCAGGAAGATGATGCACGTGATGGCCACCGCGATAGCGTGTCCTGCCATCATGTTGGCAAAAAGTCGGATCATCAGGGCGAAGGGTTTCGTGAAGATACCCACGAACTCTATCACTGGAATGATGGGGATCGGGGCCTTGAGCCATGTAGGCACATCAGGCCAGAAGATATCCTTCCAGTAATGCTTGTTGCCCGAGAACTGCACAATCAGGAAGGTGCAGAGGGCCAGAAAGAACGTCACGGCGATATTGCCCGTCACATTTCCCGAGCCTGGGGGGAAAGGTATCAATCCCATCACATTACACGTGAAGATGAAGAAGAAGCAGGTCAGAAGATAGGGCGTGTATTTCTCGTAGCCCTTACCTACTCCCGGCTTGATAATCTCATCCACCACATACATCACGAGCATTTCGACGAAACCGACGAAGCCACCAGGGGCACTGTCAGATGCTTTACGGTTCTTGTACCAGCGAGCGCTGAACAAGATACAGCAAAGCAGAATGGCCACATTGATGAACATCACGGCAACCGTCTTAGTGATCGAAAGGTCGAGTACGGGCTCACCGTTCTCAACTATCTTACCTGCGTTGTCACCTTCTGTCGCAATGGCCAGTCCGTAAGGACCCTGACGCAGTCCATTGGCATCGGGATGATGCTCAAACTCCGAGGAGCAGAACACATGCCAACCCGTGGAACTGTTGACGATGATGGGCAGCGGAATGACCAGCGACTTCCCTTCACCGTAATCGGTCACATGCCAGTCATGAGAGTCCTTGATATGCTCAAGTACCACCTCCTTGGCCGAGAAGTCTTCTGCCGCCATCGCAGGCACCAATGCAAACATCAGCAGCGCAATGCTAAGCAGTCGTTTGATGTGATTCATTATTTATGTTACTTAATGTCTTAATTTTAGTGTTATCACCATCGTTATCGCGTACATTATTAGAAATATTTCAGCGAAGTGAATGGCATCTTTTCTATTCTCGGTGAAAAATACGTAGAGCCCGACAACCGTTACGACGAGCAGCATACGTATCGTTGCCATGATCAGATAGAAGTGGACCAGATGGTCGGGCGAATGCTTCTTGACGATGTCATAACCCTTCACATAAGTCACACCTAACAGGGTAAAGAAGAGGACAGATAGGACGTATTCCACTACTCCTTTCTTTCTACGCAGAGAGAGACTTTGTTCTTCTGTACCTCCACAAAGCCACCGAGGATGGCCAGTTGCTGGCCACCGTACTCCACCACTCCCTTTGTCAGGATGGAGATGATGGGTGCGTGGTCGGTCAGGATCTCAAAGTTTCCCTGTGCGCCAGGCACCTTGACGCTCTCCACCTCACCTGTGAATTCTATCCTTTCGGGCGAAACTATCTTTAACTGCAGCATATCTGTAAACTGTAAACTGTCAACTATCAACTGTCAACTATGCCTTCGCAGCTTCCAACAGTTTCTTCGCCTTCTCCTTTGCATCCTCGATTGTACCGACATTGAGGAAAGCCTGCTCAGGTAAGTCATCCACTTCACCGTCGAGAATCGCATTGAATCCCTTGATAGTATCCTCAATAGGAACCATCACGCCGGGCAGACCGGTGAACTGTGAAGCCACAGAGAATGGCTGGGAGAGGAATCGCTGCACTCGACGGGCACGGTTTACCGTCAACTTATCCTCGTCGGAGAGTTCGTCCATACCTAAGATGGCAATAATATCTTGCAACTCCTTGTAGCGCTGGAGAATCTCCTTAACCCTCTGGGCGCAATCGTAGTGCGCCTTGCCCACAATCAGCGGATCGAGAATACGAGAGGTAGAGCCCAGCGGGTCTACAGCGGGATAGATACCCAACTCCGCAATCTTACGGTCCAACACGGTTGTAGCATCCAGATGAGTAAACGTCGTAGCAGGTGCTGGGTCTGTCAAGTCATCGGCAGGCACATACACGGCCTGAACAGAAGTGATGGAGCCCGTCTTCGTAGAAGTGATGCGCTCCTGCATGGCACCCATCTCCGAGGCTAGTGTGGGTTGGTAACCTACGGCCGATGGCATACGGCCCAGCAGAGCCGACACCTCAGAACCGGCCTGAGTGAAACGGAAGATGTTGTCGATGAAGAACAGGATATCGGCTGCACCGCCATCCTTTCCACCACCATCACGGAAACCTTCAGCCACCGTCAGACCTGATAAAGCCACTGAGGCACGGGCCCCTGGGGGCTCATTCATCTGACCGTAGACCAAAGTGGCCTGACTCTTCTTCAGCTCCTCAGGATCAACAAGTGAGAGATCCCATTTGCCTTCGTCCATGGCTTGACGGAACTTCTCACCATAACGGATAACGCCCGACTCTATCATCTCTCGAATCAGATCGTTACCCTCACGGGTACGCTCACCGACTCCAGCAAATACCGAGAAACCGTTGTGGCCCTTGGCAATGTTGTTGATGAGTTCCATGATCAGCACGGTCTTACCGACGCCGGCACCTCCGAAAAGTCCGATCTTACCACCTTTCATATAAGGCTCCAACAAATCGATCACCTTGATACCTGTAGCAAGGATTTCTTTCTTCGTAGAGAGTTCCTCAAACGAGGGTGGCTCGCGGTGAATGGGATAGGCACCCTTCATGTCGAGTGGGTTCATACCGTCGATAGGCTGACCGATTACATTCAGCATTCGACCTTTAATCTGATCACCTGCAGGCATCACGATTGGTGTGCCCATGGGAATCGCCTCCAGTCCTCGGTGCAGACCGTCTGTATTGTCCATAGCCACACAACGCACCGTATCTTCGCCGATATGCTGTTGCACCTCGACAATCAGGTCACGTCCGTCACCACGGTCAATCTTCAGGGCATCGTGAATCTTTGGCAGCACTTTCTCAGCCTCTTGCCCTTCGGTGTCGAAATAGACGTCGATGACAGGGCCGATAATCTGCGAAATGTGTCCAGTTAATTGTGACATACTTGTAAATATTTAAAGTAATAATTTGTTTTGGCATTTAAGTCGATTGCAAAGATAGTGATATTTTTCGGAACAAAAAAACTTTTCGGCAAAATATTTTCAAAAAACCTCCTTTCCACAGCAGAATCGATGCTCTATCTGGCGATCGTCACCCAGGTAGACAAAGCGCTCCAAACGATGGAGAAGAGAATAATCATCATGGTTCAGATCGCTGTCGTTGATGACAAGCGCATCAAACTCATAGCCCGGTTCGAAGCTCCCCACCTTCCCGAAAAAGCTGCCTGCCGATTTGGTAGCTATCCAGAACGCCTCAGACAGGGAAAGAAACTTTTGCTCATGGTTCTGCTGATAGCATATCTTGCTCACCTGTATGGCATAGACCATCATACGGAAAATGCTCAGGTCGTGGCCACCGCTGATGTCGCTACCCAAGCCGACAGGGATGCCAGCATCAAGGAAGGTACGGATAGGAGCCAGACCTGAAGCGATATTCAGGTTCGAGGTTGGACAATGAGCCACCATCACGCCATTTTTCTTCATCAACTCCAGTTCTTCGCCTTCGGTCCATACGCAATGAGCCATCACGGTAGGTGTCTGTCCGAAAAGGCCGTAACGGTTATATGCATCGCCATAGCAGGTACTCTCAGGCTCAAGCTGGGCCACCAAAGCGATTTCATCCTTGTTCTCTGAGAGGTGCGACTGTACAGGCAATTGGTACTTGGCAGCCAGGTCACCACAGGCACGGAGCATCTCCGGTGAGCACGAGGAAATGAAACGAGGGGTGATAATAGGGCGAACATGAGAGTCATGGGAGAAATCCTCGATTAATGATTCGTACCCCTGCACCATATCCTCAACCGACTCACAGAGTCTTTCAGGACAATTGCGATTCATAGCGACTTTACCTACCAATGCCCCCATACCAGCCTCTTGGAAAAGACGCATCAACCGACGGGTACTCTCTGTATGAATTGTAGCAAACACACAGGCTCTCATGGTGCCGAAACGCCATAGGTCACGAATAAACCGACGGTACATCCGCTCAGCATAGGCCACGTCGGCATACTTCATTTCCTCAGGGAAAGTGTAGTTCTGGAGCCACGGTAGTAGTTCCATGTCCATAGCGATACCTTGATTGCGGTACTGCGGCGCATGCACATGCACATCATTCATTGCGGGTATCAGCAGACAATCGCCATAATCAATGACTTCAGCATCTTCGGCAGGCAGATCGGCTGAGACACTAAGGACCCGTCCATCGGCACCGACAGCAATATACCCATTCTCTAATACCTCAAAACTATTTTTCTCTTTAGTATAAAGAATATGAGCTTTGTAGACCTTATTCATTTTATCGGGTTAATGCAATATTGTAGTTCAGGTAACGTGGATTACCTGTGACGTCTTCGAGTACTTTGACGAAGGGTGGAAAGTTGACTGTTTCCTGCTGGGCGACACCCTTGGTTTCCATCATCACCAGATTACTGACTGGCGAATGGAATGTGTCAACCTCAAAAAACTGACCCTTCCAAATAAAACTCTGACGCTTCTTCTCAATGGTGGAACGATAAGGATCGGCCTGCTGTAGCATCTGCTCGTAGAGATTATTATCGATACGACGCTCAGTCTCGATGGCCTCGGTCTCGGAAATGCGTTTCTTGGAACGATGAACATTTACCACCTTACCACCACTAAACACTCTCCGGCGCAGGCGTACTTCACAACCAGGTTCCGCCACAAGGTAGGTTTGGGTTATCTCGCTTTCCGAGCACTCTGGTATCTCGCCTACGACCTCCACACGATACACCCGCTCTTCTTGCACCTGTTGTGGCAATCCAACCACCTTCGAGATCTCCTGCAACACACGGTTGAGTTTATTTTCGAAATCATCGTGATTATTGATGACACGCAGATGAGGATGCCCCGTCCAGGCCTTGATGACTTTCTTGTCAAGTTCCCGAGCAATACGCAGTCCCTCTTCGTTTGCCTGCTCATAGCGGGTAGCATTCGTTGCGGTAGTATAATACTGTTCCGCACCATCAGCAGCACTCACAAGGTGTAACACAGCATCATAACGTTCCAATAGCTCATTGGGATTAGTGCCTGCCATCGCCGTGATTTCCTTCCACTCCTCGGGTTTTATATAAGCCGAAATGTCCATCGTTCCCCTATCGCACACAATAAGAACAGGTTTTGTACAGACCTCTGCCAAGTGCAGAAACGAATCCTCAAGCGCTAATTGTGTCTCCAAAATAGCACGTTCGCCTTGATAGTAGAGGTCTCGGTTGGGCGTAAGGTAGTTCCAGCCTGCCGTACTATAGATTGTGGGAACCTCAGGCACATTAAACACCTTATAGCCGAATCCTGAGAAATATTCGGTAATCTTCACCAATGCAGTCGTCTTTCCAGCACACGGACCACCAGTCAAAACAATTTTTTTTATTTCAGGCATAAAGTAGATATTATAGGTGATTCTAAGAGAGGCTAAGGATCCCTAGGAATCCAAAAATTCCTAGGGACTTATAATGACTATATACTCAGTTCGTCGAGGACTGTGATGAGGCGTTTGTCGAAACGCTTGTCGGTACGGATACACTCCGTAAAAGGTACATATACCACATCGTTGTTACGCACGCCAACCATGATATTACGCTGCCCCTGCTTGATGGCCTCGATGGCACCGACACCAGTGATAGAAGCCAAGATGCGGTCACGGGCAGAGGGCGTACCTCCACGCTGCAGATGGCCCAAGATAGACACACGCACATCGAACCCGGGGAACTCCTTCTTCACACGGTCAGCATAATAAAGGGCACCACATTTAGGGCTTTCCGACACAATGACGATACATGACTTCTTCG
>Ga0247608_10002328_pt1 | contig 24074 bp, 31 predicted proteins | sample 176DNAGHGlowgp2_FD_193490 | JGI IMG/M metagenome (GOLD analysis project Ga0247608, IMG submission 193490) | Sheep rumen microbial communities from Palmerston North, Manawatu-Wanganui, New Zealand - 1766 DNA GHGlow gp2 | ecosystem: Host-associated > Mammals > Digestive system > Stomach > Rumen ... | reverse complement strand
CCCAATCGGAGACAGACACGGTGAAAAGTTCAGGCATTGCTGCCTCACGAGGCAGCGATACCGTACTGATTGCCATCACTGGCATTCACGGCAACTTCTACAGCAATCCGTTCTATTATAATATAGGTGAAACGCTGACCTCGGCAGGTATCGACTTTATCTATGCACAGACGAACGATGCTTTTGGGGTAATCCGTACTCAAAACGTCAAGACTGGACGTGAAGAGATAATCGGCTCGTGGAATGAACGGTTTGCGCTGACTGACGAAGACGTTGCCGCCTATGTAGATTATGCAGAGCATGTGGGCTATAAGCACATCATCCTGGCAGGTCATTCATTGGGAGCGAACAAGGTGATTTACTACCTTTCACGTCATCACGAAAGGCTACGGGTAGGCGAACGAAGTTCGGGAATCATGCGGGTAGAACATTTTCTGCTGCTTTCGCCTGCTAACCTCGATTACATGACCGCCAGCGTAACACCACAGCAGCGTGAGATGATTCGCCAACTCTACGAGCGTGGCGATGCTGACAAGATGCTGCCCTTCCTGCTGATGGGTTGGGTGGAATGTACCGTCGGAACTGCTTACGACTGGACGTGGAGCGGAATCTTGAATAATGTGCATACTTCAACTGATGGCGATTTCTGCCAAGTCTCACAGATAACACATACTGGTGCTCTACTTATCGGCACCTACGATAACTTCACCGATGGCGACCCGTCGGGTTTTCTGCGAAATATCAACTCACACATGCCGACTGCCGACCAGAACCGCCTGCTCTTCATCGAACGGACAGGTCACACCTACCAACAGAAGCAACAGGAACTTGCCGACAAGATACTGCAATTGATAAAAGACTGGAGAAAGGAGTAATATGAAGACATTATTTGATACTACGACACTGCGCCACCATACGCTGAAGAATCGTGTATGGCGGTCGGCAACTTGGCTTGCTCTGGCAGATAACGAGGGGAATGTGACGGATGAGATTGTCCGTACATACGAGAAACTGGCTGAGGGAGGTGCTGCCATGATTGTAACGGGACTGACCTCTATCGTAAAGCATGATGCGGAGATTGGAGGAGGGGTGAAGTTTTATGATGACCGTTTTATCGAAGGACATCAGCGACTGACCAGTGCTATCCATAAACATGGGGCATTGGCCATGATGCAGACGGCTATCGTTGACGGTCCAGTGGATGCGTTGACAACGGAGCAGGTGGAGGACATCGTGCAACAGTTCGGTGATGCTACCCATCGAGCAGAACAGGCCGGCTATGACGGTGTACAGATTCATGCTGCCCATTTCTTTTATCTGAGCAAGTTCATTAGTCCGCTCATCAACCACCGTACAGACCGCTATGGTGGTGACCAGCGAAACCGTTCTCGCATTCTTTATGAGATACTGAAGGATATGAGAAGCAAGACGAGTGACGACTTCCTCATCACCATGAAGATTAACTCTACCGACGAGTATCCTGGAGGGTTGACGGTACAAGACTTCCTGGTGTCTTGCAAACTGATGGCTGATGCCGACATCGATGCCATTGAGGTGAGCGGCAACGGTACGTCGCACACAGGTGTCAAGGCAGGACGTAACGAGGGCTATTTCCGTGCTGCCGCCATGTCATTGGCAGCACTCGTTGATGTACCCGTCGTATTGGTGGGTGGTCTGCGTTCCGTTGAGAAGATTAATCAGTTCCTCAATGATACCAAGATTGAGTATGTCAGCCTGTCGCGACCTCTCATCCGTGAGCCGAATCTGATTAACCGGTGGCAGTCAGGCGACATTACACCATCGCTCTGTGTGTCGTGCAACACCTGCTATCGCACTCCTGGTCATCAGTGCATTTTTTATCTCAGAAAGAAATAACATCGAAAAATATAGAATATGGAACAGAAAACAATTAAGGCGTTGTTTGTCAACGGCGGACCACGTAAGAACAGAAACACAGCACAGATGCTTCAAAGTGCTATGCAGGGCGCAAAGGATGCTGGTGCAGAGGTTGAGTTGGTGCATCTCTATGACCTCGACTATAAAGGCTGTAAGAGTTGCTTTGCCTGTCAGTTGAAGAATGCCAAGACCGATGGTGTATGTGCCATTCGCGACGGTCTTCGCCCTTTACTTGAAAGAGCACGTGAGGCAGATGTGATTATCATTGGCTCACCAGTTTATTTCAGTTATCCAACGGGTGAGACTCGTTCGTTTTTGGAAAGGCTGATCTTCCCCAACTTTACCTATGATTACGACGAGCAAGGAAACCGTCGCCGTCCTATCCGTGAGAAGCAGACCGCTATGATTTTCACGATGAACATACCAGAGGAGGCAATGGAGGATTGGAAATACCCCGTACTGTTGGGGTCTTGTGAGAAGCAGTTGCAGGAGAACTTCGGGCACAGTGAGACGCTCTATGCCTGCAACACCTATCAGTTCAACGACTATTCGCGCTATGCTATGACTGTCTTCAAAGAAGAGGACAAACGCCGTCATCGCGATGAGCATTTCCCACAAGACCTGCGTAAAGCCTACGAACTGGGTAAGCGACTGGTTGACAAATCATGATTGTTCGTGCTTCGTCACGATGAATGAGAGTAACATAGACAATGCCAGAACACCAAAGATAACTATAAGACTGATGGAGGTGGGCACTTCAATATGGGGCATGTTCAGGTTTAGACCTACGAGTGCCCCCAAACTGTTGATATACTCATTCATAGCCAGCAACATCTTGATACCGACAAAGATCAGGATGATGCCAAGTCCGTACTTCAGATACTTGAAATATTTAGCCACAGCAGCCAGTGCGAAGTAAAGGGCACGTAGACCGAGAATGGCAAAGATGTTGGAGGTGAGCACAATGAACGGGTCGCGACTGACACTGAACACAGCAGGGATGCTGTCAACGGCAAAGGCTACATCGGTAGTCTCAATAACCAACAGGGCTACGAATAACGGTGTTGCCACACGTCGTCCGTTCTCTACAATGAAGAAACGGTCGTCATGCATACGGTTGCTCACAGGATAGAACTTACGGAACCAGCGCACGATGATGTTCTGTGAGGGGTCAGACTGATCATTGTCGTCATGGGTAAACATCTTACCGCCCGTATAAAGCAGGAAGAGACCGAAAAGTCCCAGTATCCACTCGAAGCGTTCCACCATCGCCGCACCGGCAAAGATGAAGATACTGCGAAGGACCAATGCTCCGAAGATGCCCCAGAAGAGCACCTCATGCTGATACTTGCGCTCAATGCCAAAGAACGAGAAAAGCATGAGAAACACAAACAGGTTGTCCATCGACAGCGACTTCTCTATCAGATAGCCAGCCAGAAACTCCAGAGCCATCTCATGAGAGTCACCAGGATAAAAGAAATAGATACCTACACAGAACAACAGCGAGACACCTATCCACACGGCAGTCATCTTGAGTGCCTCACCGACTTTCACCTCATGTTGTCCTTTCTTGCCGAACATCTTTAGGTCGGCTACCAACATGAGCAATACTAACACATAGAAAACAATCCAAGCCCAAAGGGGCAATACCAATAAATTCATGGGTGCAAAATTACTAATAATACACGATAACGGCAGTGATGCGATGGTTACAATCGTGTTACATTTCTTAAACAACAGCAAAGTGGGGATATCGAGGTGATACCCCACTTGCTGATTCTATTGTGAATGTCATCAACTAAATCAGTTGTGCGACATTCTCCACATCTGGTCCCTCATAGAAACGAGGCTCGAAGACTGGATTGTATTTGAAGTCACTGAAGCGGAACAGTTGAAGGGCACAGAACTGATAGTCGTCACTCAGACAGACTTCCAGACGGAAGTGACCATTGGCACCTGCTACGGGCTTGCCTTTCTGCTGGATGTCGGCAGCCATCTTGTCGGGGGTCATTCCCAAAAGACGTTCCACACGCTCACCCTCCGAAGGGGTGTATTCCAGAATGACAGGCTTAACCTGACTCAGTGTAGGCGTATAGATGGCCTTGGTGGAAAACAATGATTTCTTGATCTCGATATGTTGATAAGAGGAGAGGGCAGCAGCCATCTCCAAGTTTTTTATACTTGACATAGTTGTTACATTTTATAAATTAATCATGTGAATTGATAGTGTGTCCCTGTGGTAATAGACAACTATGTCAACAAATGATGTGCCTCAAAGCGATGACATAATAATCGCTTGAGGCAGACATGCAGAATGGAGCCGTCTCCAAGCGGCATCTGCTGTCGTAATAGGAATAAAGGTGTTTGACTATATGCTGCCGAATGGCAAAATTGCCAAACGGTGTAACGGTTCTCTCTGTCTTCGAGCCTTGTGAGGGCAGGATGCGCTGAGGGCGTGAACTGCAGATCCGATAGAGTTGTGAGGCATCAGTCAGTGTGGCATCATGATGATGCTGGTGCAGAGGAACCATGACGGATGGCTCTGTTTGCTGCCAGCATATTTCGGCTACGGCATCATCCTTGCCCTGCCAGTTCAGCAGAACCGTCAGGCAAACGGCACAAAGAGCCGTTAATATTCTTATCGTTGTCAGAGTTCGTCTCATTTTGGCTGCAAAGGTACAAAAATTATTCCTAATAAAAGTAGTCTATCACCAAAAAAGAGCAACACCCTTTTCTGATGCTACTCCCTTTTGATGATGGTTGTACCAGAATGGCAGTTGGGGAAGTCAAACCTTACATTTCATCTTGCACTTTCTGTTAATATGAATACTAGTGAACGACTTGGGTAATGGTAACATAAATATGATGTAAGGTCAATTTTGCTTAGTTAGTAGTGATTTTAAATCCCTCATACATTTCTGTCCACTCAGAACTTTCATCGATGTCCGTATCAGTCGGACAGTCCAGGGGAGAACTGCCATCATTCAGTTCCCCATTTTTTTGAGCCGGATATCTTCTTGTCCGTCATCAGCAAATTCTCGAAGAAAGTCTGCAAATTGCTCAAAGCCTTTTTTCTTGACCGTCGAGTCTACGTTATTACTTTTCTCAGATTCTACCAACTCACCAACAAATGCTGTCGGTATGTCTTTTGGGGTCTTAGACCTTTTATTTTTATGATTGTTATCCATAATCATTTTTGTAATGATATTATTAATGATTCTCTTTTTCCATTTCTTTAAACTCTGAAGGCAACAGTCCGGTTTGTCGCTTGAAAAAATTCACGAAATACGAATCATCATCGAACCCCAGTTCGTATGCGATTTCCTTAATCAGCATAGGCTTTGACTTCAACATACGTTTCGCTTCCACGACCAACCGGTTATTGATAAGTTTTAGAGGAGCCTGTCCACTGCACTGGATAGAACTGTTTGTTAATGTCTTCACAGACATTCCCAGTGCGGTCGCATATTGTTTAACAGTATGGTAACGTCGGAAATTCTTATCGAGTTCCTTTCTGAAATTAATGAAATACAGATAGGCAGCACTGCTGTTGTAAATATGTTTATGGTCAACCCTCAGACCGTCACGGATGATGATGATGAGAAACATCTTCACGAGATTGTAGAGGTAACTGCTATGTGCAAATTTGTCTTTGTTCTGATACTCTCTATAGATTTCATAGGCGATGCCTTTCAGACGTGAACATGTTTCATTGTCTATAATGTAATAGGGAGGACGATGATAAGCGTTGAAGACACTATATTTGATGATAGTGTCAAGGTTGTCTGCTGTATGGGAGAAAAAGCCCTCGTCAAACTGGATGACAATACCTTCAGGTACTACCAGGGGGCTGAACTGATAGAGTTGTCCGGGAGAGACCACAAAAATCTTATGCGGGCTTACCTGTTCGTCGTTGAAATCAATATAATGGCTACCGACACCATGCCAGAACCACATAATCTGATAGCAGTTGCAACTTTCTATCTGGGCATAGGAATTGTCTTGCCCAGGAATGTCATCAGGTATGTTCTTTATTATTATATCCATCATGAAGTTTAATCAATTATTCTGCAAATATAAGAGATTTTATTTGATTGTGCTTTGTACCGTCCATTGTTGTTGCTCTTATTTGCAGTAAAATTACCCAAATTTACCATTTGTTAGAAAAACGACTAAACAGGAGAGAAGCAGTCCTTACTACTATTACAGATAGGACAGGTCCAGTCATGGGGAATATCCTCAAAAGCCGTACCTGGCTCAATGTATGTGTCAAAACCTCCCCATACAGGGTTATACATATATCCACAGTTCCTACAACTATACTTCTTTGCCTTTTCTTTTGCCATATAATTAGAATATAAAATTAACTGGTGCGAAAATACATAAAAGAAATGAAAAGGTCTATACACCACTATGGAGTATACCAGAAATGGCAGTGTATTTTCCCTAATCTACCATCTGTTTAACCACTGTTATGATATATATATATAGTTAATTCATTCCGCTCAAAAATCTTATCGTTTTCTTTGTCATAGTATATTTTACTTTATCCGATGTAAACGATTTGCATTGTCTATGAGAAATTCTTGTCATGTGTTATAAATCCAAACTATTCTTATTCAGCAAGAAATCCATCAGCCCCATCATCAGGATGCCTTTTTCATTGCGCCAAGGCTTGATATTGTCTTTCACAATGACAATTTTCTTGAAGGAGTCATCAATGTTTACCAGCGATTGAGTTTCTTGATCCTCTTTCTCCTTATCCGGGATGGTCAAGGCTGACTGTATATAGTAGCGCTGACTTACCTGATTGACCACGAAGTCCACTTCAAGGCGCACTCTCTCCTGCTTTCCATCTTCTGTTCTCTTCCGAACTTCGACTTGACCGACGTCTACCTGATAGCCACGCAAACATAGTTCGTTGTATATGACATTCTCCATGATATGGTTCTCTTCCTGCTGGCGAAAGTTTATTAATGCATTTCGGATGCCCAGATCCTCAAAGTAATATTTCGACAGCGTACCTATGTACTTCCTTCCCTTCACATCAAAACGCTCTGCCTTCCTGATGACAAAAGCCTCTTGAAGATGAAGAAGATACTTGTCTATAGTCTGACCCGTGATATTTGAGTTCTCGACACTCTTAAATGTATTTGCAATCTTCGTAGGGTTATTGGGAGAGCCGATAGAGGAAGCCAAGATACAGACCAGTTCACGCAGTTCCTTGTCATTCTTAATCTTATATCTTTCCAATATATCTGCCATATATACGGTCTGGAAGAGCTTCAGCAAATAGTCCGCCTTTTCTTGGTCTGTAGCGAAGGACAATATTAAGGGAAGACCGCCAAAAGTGTAGTAGTCTTTCCATGCGTCGCTCTTGTCTCCGCCTACAGCTGCGTAGTATTCTGAGAAACTCAATGGATAAACCCTTATCTGATGGTCACGTCCTCTGAACTCTGTTGCAATATCTGTAGAGAGGAAGTGTGAGTTGCTTCCCGTGGCATAGACATCTGCGTTCTTTATATGTAGCAAACTGTTGAGTACATCAACAAACTCATCAACCTTCTGCACCTCATCAAGAATGACGAAATACAACTGTTGATCAACTATTTTGGACTTGACGAATGCCAGCAATGCATCAGGGTCTCTCAACTCCTTGTTAGCCCTGTCCTCCAGGTCCACTTCGATGATGTGGCTTTCGTCCACTCCTTCTGAAAGCAGGTGGTTGTGGAACAAGGTCTTCAATAGATAAGATTTTCCGCACCTGCGCGGTCCGGTTACTACTTTGATAAATCCATTCTGTCTGGCATTAACCAGTTGATTCAAATAGATGTCTCTTTTAATCTCCATTGCACAATGAATTTGTGGCACATGTGCCAATTTTTCAGTGCAAAGATACGCTTAATTATTGAATATGCAAAACATTTAGGCTGAGAAATTGGCACATGTGCCAATTTCTCAGCCTAAAGACGTTTGATTTCCGATTTGTCTGCCTATATTATTAAACTTTGTTGCAAAGTTAGTCATTTCTGATAAATTCTGAAATATTATGATAAAATTTAACTTATGTTGAAGTTAGGCTGCACCTCAGAAATATCCAAAGACTACGAGTTTACTCGCCTGAGCACCTTAAATATGAGAATTAAGCGAAGAAATTTGGTATTTCATTTGGTTTTGATAAATTTCTCACGCTCAAGAATACAAATAAATTTGCATTCTATTCACTAAATCGAAATTTTGCACTATCTTTGTGGCATATTTTGAGAAGAATTAGGATTGGGCTTCAGACAATGAACATAGAAGACTATCCCAAGACTGAGCCAGATGATGATGGAAGTTGAACAAGAACTTATAATACATAAAAAGTCATTTCAGCAATTGACAACGGATGAACTGTATGGGCTTCTGAGAGTTCGTAGTGAAGTGTTCGTGGTTGAGCAGAATTGTGTCTATCAGGATCTGGACGGCGATGACCAGAAAGCTATCCATCTGTGGTTGACAAAGGAAGACAAGATCGTGGCATTAGCCCGCGTGTGTCCTGCAGGTACTCACATGACGGAGATTTCTATTGGTCGGGTCATCTCGACTGAGCGAGGCAAAGGCTATGGTAAACAAATCATGCTCCACGCTATCGATACAGCCGTTAAGCACTATGATGCCAAGCGCATTGATATTGAGGCACAGGAGTACGCCAGAGGCTTCTATGAGTAAGTTGCAGACAAGTGGTTATACTGTTCAGTTGAATGTAAAATTCCGCAAGGCAGTCCCTTCTACTGAACCCGAACTGACTATCCGGGCTAAGGTGACCAAGCATGTGCGTAATCTTGCCTATATCAATGCAGAAATCGTTAACTCTAAAGGTGAAGTCTGCAATGAGGGCGAGGCTGTCTATTTCCTAATGAACCAAGAGAAGGCAAAGGAAATGGGGTTCTTACATTGTGACGTAGAAGAATGATACATTATTGAGGAATACTATTATGAAGAAAGCATTATTTATCAATGGGAGTCCGCGAAAGAACGGTAATACGGCACAACTGCTGAAGCGTGCCATGGAAGGTGCTCAAGAGGCTGGTGCCGAAGTAGAACTGGTGAATCTCTACGACCGCAGTCTGAACTACAAGGGGTGTACGAGTTGCTTTGCCTGCAAACTTAAAGGAGGCAAGAAGGGAGTCTGCTCCTTTAAGGATGACCTGCAGCCCATACTCCAGAAGGCAGTAGAGACCGACGTGCTGGTTTGCGGCTCGCCCAACTACTGCGGTTATCCGTCAGCCGCTCTCCGGGCATTTATGGAACGAATGGAGTTTCCTGCTGTCAACTACTCTGACTATACTAAACCCGTTGTACTGAAACGATTCTGCTCGGCAACCATCTATACGATGAACTGTCCAAACGAAGAGGTCTATCGCCAGATGAACTACCCTGTGCTCATGGACACTTCCGCCCAGCAACTTGGTGTGTTCGGTCCCACGGAGATACTATGTTCGTATGACACCTATCAGTTCTCGAAATACGACCGTTACGACGCCGCCACGTTTGACGAGACTCACAAAGCGGAGGTACGTGATAAGCAGTTCCCTCTCGACCTTGAAAAAGCCTACGAGTTGGGCAAACGGTTGGTGCTGATGGAGTAAGTACGGATGACCCGGCAGGGATTACCTACCGCCATTGAATCGGAAGGTTCATTACTACACATCATTTTATTCTATCATATCAGTGGAATAAGGCAATTTAACGTCTTCCTTAGATGACTACAGCAGTTCCGCTGGTGGCTACCATGAGCATTGAACCATTGGCACCGACAGTCTCATAGTCGATGTCGATACCTACAATGGCATTGGCTCCAAGAGCCAAAGCACGCTGCATCATATCCTGCATGGAGGTGTCTTTCGCCTCGGTAAGCACTTTCTCGTAACTGCCAGCACGACCGCCTACGATGTCGCGGATGCCTGCAAAAAGGTCTTTGAACATGTTGGCACCGATAATGGTTTCACCTGTCACAATACCCTTGTATTCGCGGATAGTGTGACCTTCAATCTGTGGGGTTGTTGAGAGTATCATAATCGTTTCTTTTAAAAAGTTTATAATTCAAATTTATGGATCTGTCTTAATCATATCATACGCTAATCGCTCATCCCCATTAGCGAGATAGATGATGCCACAATATCTAAAGCCATACTTCTCTATGTTGTGGCGCATGATATGGTTGTCTCTATGAGTATCGATGCGAATATGTTTATCTTGAGAAAAGCAGAAGTCCAGGATATCCTTGAAAACTCCGTGAGCCTCTGGAACACTGGCAATTCTGTGGATAACATGGTAGGGCATGGCATCGTTGGTCCACTGTCCATTATATATATTAGAATAAGTCTGCTCTGGAGAGGCAAGGAAAGCAAAATAGCCAACGATCATACTATGATCCTCAATGACGAAACTTCCTTCATGCTCCACGTCTGTCTTGACCATCTCCAATGAGGGGTATCCCCCGCCCCACTGATTCATATTCCCTGAAGCACGCATAATACCCTTGGCAGCAGCGAAAACCTCCATGATTCTCTCTGCGTCATCTGGTAACACAGTCTTTCGAATGATACGATTCTTTTGAGTCATTATTATTTCAAATCATCAGCAAAGATACACATAATTATTTGTATTGCCTTTAATCTGTTACCACTTCATCAAAATGCTCCTTACCCCAGTCTATCAGAGCCGTGAGTACAGGCATCAGTGATTTGCTTGTCTCTGTAAGGGAATACTCCACACGGGGAGGTACCTCCGGATAGACCTGACGATGTACCAGATGGCTCTGCTCCAGATTCTTCAGCGTCTGCGAAAGCATCTTCTGTGAACAATCCGTCATCAGACGACGGATTTCATTGAATCGCAACACGCCTGTGTCACTGGTGTAAAGCATATAGAGCACCAACAATGACCATTTATCGCCAAAACGGCTCACCACTTGCCTGATAGGACAGGCTAAATACTCTGCTTTGATATCTGCCATATCTTTAGAAATAGTTATTTATAACACAAAGGTAACTGTTGGTTACTAAATTACCAAACAATACATGTTAATCTAAGTTAATGTTGATTTTGCGAAGGTCCGATAATCTCCCAATTCCTACTTTTCGGTAACTATGGCACCAAAAAGTGCCTTCTTGTAGGATTGAAAAACTTACCGTACCTTTGCAGCGTAATTCTAAATAATTGCACCGCGAGGACAGGCTGCACCTCAGCATAAAGCAAGTTTTCTGCATTCGGTTTGAACTGTCCTTGCACCCAGTAAATAACAATTTAAATGTATAAGATGATGAAACAGATTGAGACAATTAAGGAAGGTAAGAACTTTAAGGCAGTGAGCGTAGGTAAGGTGAGTGAGATTATCGAGCATGAATTACCAATGGGACCTGATGTTACCATTAAGGGAAAGGTGTTCGCAGGTCAGGCTGTAGGGGCTACTGGCAGTGAATTCAGTTTCCAGACGTTAGTTCCGGGTCAAGACAGTGGTTTCCTGCACACCCACAAGACACACGAGGAATTGTATTTCATCCTGAAGGGTGAGGGTCAGTATCAAGTAGATGGAGATATTTTCCCTGTCAGCGAGGGTGCTATTATCAGAGTGTCTCCTAATGGCAAGCGTGCACTGAAGAACACAGGTAAGGAGAACTTGACCATGCTCTGTATCCAGTATAAGGCGAATGCCTTCACGGAGGCTGACAGTCCCATGACAGATGGCGTCATTCTACAGGATGAACTGAAATGGTAAGCAATGATGTTTGAGAAAGCACTTCAGTTTCTTCAAAACCACAAAGAGATTGCCCTTGCTACCTGCGAGGGCGATCTTCCTAAGTTGCGCATCTTCCAAATCATGAAGCAGGAAGGGCATGTGCTCTACTTTGCCACCTCCGCCCAAAAGGCTGTTTGGCGTGAATTACGTCAAAATCCGAATATGGAAATTTTAGCCTATGAGGGGAACATCTCTGTACGTTGCTCTGGGATGGCGAACTTCAATGTGGAGGACGACGTGAAGCGATGGATATACAACAACAATTCTGTGCTGTCTCGTCTTTATACGAGTTATGACCAGATGGAATACTTCTGTCTGCCGATAGCCGAGATGGACTATTACGATTTATCGCCTACACCGCCAGTCTTCCAGCATTTTGATCTTATATCTGGTGAAGTAGGTAACGGCTTTGTTGGTGAGAGATACAAGGTTACTCCTGCTCCTCGACAGTAAAAAAACTAATCCGCAATCTCAAAAAGGTTACGGATTTTTCATATCCTTATTCGCCTATAATCGTTACTACCAATTCTCTGGAGCCACCGTAATTGCGGTACTCGCAGAAGTAGATCCCCTGCCAAGTGCCAAGATTCAAATGTCCGTCAGTGATCGGTATAGTGATGCTGACACCGCTCAACGTGGACTTGGCGTGAGCGGGCATATCATCGGCACCTTCTAAGGTATGCTCATACTCTGGGCGGTTCTCAGGAACCAGACTGTTAAAGATGGTCTCCATATCCACACGAACGTCAGGATCAGCATTTTCATTGATGCTCAGTCCACAACTGGTATGTTTCGTGAAGATGTTCACAATGCCGGTCTTAGGCAGTTTCGGCAACTGACTCAATATCTCACTTGTCACCAAGTGGAAGCCTCTGCGTTTCGGCTTCAGGATTATCTCTATTTGCTGTACCATATCTTTTAATTGTCATTGATATATGACTTCGTGATCATATCGTAGTATAGAGCCTCTAACTCTGCTAAGGTCAATTTCTCAACAGAATGTTCGATGATGCGGATAAGTTCGTCACGGCGATAATCGTCTGACTGCCCAAAATGTGCCATAATCTATCTCCTTAAATCATAAAGTATTGTAATATTGGGCACAAAGATACAGATAATATTTCAGATTTAATTGAAAATGATTATATTTGCATCATTATTTACATAAAATAGTGTATAAAGAAACTGATGATAAACGATAACCTTCTACATATTATTACTATTTACCTCGCTGTCATAAACGTGGTCACCTTCTGCACCTATGGCATTGACAAACTGAAGGCAAAAAAATCATTATGGCGCATTAGGGAGGTCTCGCTATTGATGCTGGCGGTACTCGGTGGCAGCATCGGGGCTTGGCTCGGCATGAAACTCTGGCACCACAAGACTCAGCATAAGAAGTTCAGATATGGCATCCCTGCCATCATCATCATTCAGTTTGCATTTATAATCTATTTACTCAAACAATAGGTTGGTATCAAACAGACCTCTTACAGTTTACAAATACAAAAAAAACAATGAAGATAATAGACGACAACCTGATTAACGGTGTAGTGAAGCAAGCCAAACAGTCACCACGGCTGAGAATGAACTACAATTTCCATCAGAGTCTGGAGGAGAAATGCCACCGTTTCCTCAATTGTCTGGAGCCTGGCACTTTCATCCCTGTACATCATCATCCTACCAAGGCAGAGACATTTGTAATTCTGAAAGGCAAGGTCAGGGTTTCCACCTATAATGACAACGGTGAGGTATTAGAGTCCTGTGTCATCAGCCCAAACAATGGAACCTATGGTGTAGACATCCCTAAAAACGTGTGGCATGGGTTAGAGTGCCTGGAACCCAGTGTACTCTTGGAATGCAAGGAAGGTCCTTTCGTCGAACATGAGATTGACGGAATATTGGAGATTAAGAAATAATAGAAAAGTGTGATGACGTATGCTGCGTTTCTTTGCTGCCAATGACGACTGACGGTGGGTTTGTTACCGACTGACGGTGGGTTTGTTACCGACTGACGGTGGGTTTGTTACCGAGAAACTCTGTCTTTCTCTCGCGCGCGTGCGCGCACTATAAGTTTTTAAACCCTTGTCACCGTTGCCACCTTGCAAAACTATTTGATAATCAGGGGATTGTCGGTAACAACGTGGTAACAACGGTGACAAGGAAAGGCTATTTGCTGATAGAAATGCCTCCGATTACCGTGGCGGATGCCTTCCCTCACAGAGAGGAGCGGCACCTATCTGAGAGGGGAAACTTTTCCATTTTTAATCGGAGGCATTACTCACTGTGAGCGGAGGCATCAGAGACTTTTACTGAACCGCAGTTGTCCCACAATATCGGCAAATCGGCTCAGTTCGAAAAAGCCGCTGACTTATTGAAAGTCAGCGGCTTCATTTATAAGGGTGGTCGAGGTGACAGGACTCGAACCTGCGACAGCCTGGTCCCAAACCAGGAACGCTACCAACTGCGCTACACCTCGTTTTTGCGGCTGCAAAGGTACACATTTTCTGTGACCCTTGCAAATTTTTCCGCAATTATTTTATAATTCCTTGTTCAATAAAGATCTTTTTCAGTGCTTCCACCGAACGGTCAACCTGTTCTTCGGTATGGGTTGCCATCAAAGCATAGCGTACCAATGTGTCCTGTGGAGCGCATGCGGGAGGAATTACTGGGTTGATGAACACACCTGCCTTGAAAGCCAATGCTGTTACCAAGAATGTTTTATCAACATCACGTACATACAATGGGATAATAGGACTCTCTGTATCTCCGATTTCAAAACCTTCCTCACGGAAACGTTTCAGTGCGTAATTCGTCACCTTCCACAAAGCCTCGATACGCTCTGGCTCATTTTGGATAATGTGCAAGGCCTCCATAGCGGCAGCCGTTGCTGCTGGCGTGTTAGACGCAGAGAAAATATAAGTACGACATGTATGACGCAGGAAATTAATCGTATCCCAATCAGAGGCAATAAAACCACCGATAGAAGCAAGTGACTTTGAGAATGTACCCATAATCAAGTCTACCTCATCTGTCAAACCGAAGTAGTCGCAAACGCCACGTCCCTGTTTTCCAAATACTCCTAAGCCATGAGCCTCGTCAACCATGATAGAGCAATTATACTTATGTTTCAATGCTACTATCTCTGGTAATTTTGCCAAGTCACCCTCCATTGAGAACACACCATCCACGACAATCAGTTTGATAGCCTCGTAAGGTAATTTCTGGAGAACACGTTCCAGATCCTCCATGTCGTTGTGTTTGTAATGCAACTGCTTGGCAAAAGAAAGACGACGACCGTCCACAATACTTGCGTGGTCACGATCGTCACAGATAATATAATCGTCTTTACCTACTACCATTGCTAAAACTCCCTGATTGACAGAGAATCCTGTGGAGAAGCAAAGGCAATCGTCCTTGCCAATAAATTCTGCGATTTCCTTTTCTAACTGAACATGCAGGTCAAGCGTGCCATTCAAGAAACGACTTCCTGCACAACCAGAACCATATTTATCCAACGCTGCCTTTGCCGCATCAATAATGCGCTGGTCACCAGTCAGTCCTGTATAGGCGTTAGAACCAAACATGAGCACTTTGTGACCGCCCATTTCCACTTCCGTACCCTGTTTTCCCTCAATAGCGCGGAAATAAGGGTAAACGTCAGCCTCCATAAATTTCTGCGGCTCACGATAATGCTTGTATTTTTCTTGTAACTGTCCCATTCCGATAAGGTATAGTTTCGTTTATTTTTCTTTTCAGGCTGCAAAGTTACACAAATTTTATCAATTCGTGCACATTTTGCAAGATAATTCGTAAAATAATTGAAATTTATTTCAAATACATCGAATATTTCTCTTTAAATTCTTAATTTTGCACAAGAATTATGAACGAGAAGAAACACATAACATTCATCATCAATCCCATCTCGGGTAATCAGCACAAAGAAGAACTTCCTAAACTGATTTCCTCTGATATTGATCATGAGCGTTTTGACATAGAAGTCCGTGTGACTGAATATAAGGGACAGGCAGAAGAAATTGCCCGTCAATGTGCTGTTGATGGTGTGGATGTCGTTGTCGCTGTTGGTGGTGATGGCACTATCAATGAGGTGGCTCGTGCTTTGACGCATACGAATACGGCATTGGGCATCATACCCTGTGGCTCCGGCAATGGACTGGCACGCCATTTGTGTATTCCCATGAATGTACGTGAGGCTATCAGCATCATTAACCAATGCCAGATTGAGACTTTTGACTACGGGGTGATTAATGGAATTCCTTTCTTCTGTACCTGTGGAATGGGGTTTGACGCTTTCATTTCTTTAAAATTCGCGGAATCCGGTAAACGGGGACCTATCACCTATGTGGAGAATGTGCTGAAGGAAGGTTTGAAATACCAACCAGAGACGTATGAGGTGGAGGACGAGACAGGCGCGCATCGCTATAAGGCTTTTCTTATTGCCTGTGCCAATGCCTCACAATATGGAAATAATGCCTATATTGCGCCAAAAGCCTCAATGAGAGATGGTATGATGGACGTGATTATTATGGAACCGTTTAATGCGATGGAGGCACCACAGATCAGTATTGACCTATTTAATAAGACCCTGAACAGTAATTCAAAAATCAAGACATTCCAGACCAAGAAGATTCACATCCACCGATCTGAGCCAGGTGCCATCCATTATGATGGTGACCCTTTGATGACCGACAAAGATGTTGATGTACATTTGGAGCCATTAGGTATTCGTATTGTGACGAATCCAGATGCTGTCGAGGATAACAGTCAGCCCAATCCTGTACTGAATGCATTCAGCGACCTGTTTAATAATATAAATAATGTACGTGAGGACATTGAGAAAAGAGGCAGGAAAATTCAGGCAATCAATAAACTGATGCTCCGCAAACTCTCCAAACTATAATTGTGATGCAGTTATTTCTTGTCATCCTGATACTATTTGTAGCCATAGCGTACGCCGCATGGGGACTATTCCGCAGTCTCACTACTCCGTCCAACCCTTGTGAAGGCTGCCCAGGATGCGACATTAAGAAAAAAAGTGATGGAAAATTTTGTCAGTCCAAAGAAAAGTATTAACTTTGCATCCGCTAAGACGACATGGTGCCTTGGATGAGTGGCTTAGTCAACGGTCTGCAAAACCGTCTACGGCGGTTCGAATCCGCCAGGCACCTCTTAGAAAAATAAAATCGGAAGACTCCGCCAGGAATCCTCCGATTTATTTTTTACCAACACTGTCCAACATTTTGATACCCTTAGGAGTACAGAATCCACGGAAAGGAACCAACATCAGATTAGTGAGTAACTCTTCATGGGGATAGCGGATATACACCTCTTCTTTGGTGACATATTCCCCTATCGCATCAAACAGTTTACCAATCAATTCGTAATTGACACCTTTGCGGAAATAACCTTCTTTCACCCCACGCTGCATAAAAGAGAGGAAGAGATCATGGGAGTTGACATGTGCCTGCTCGATATAGTTCAAAACTTCCGGATAAAGTTTTATATCCTGATAGAAGGCATAATTGACACTCTCCAACTCCTCCACTTTAAGACGATAGACCTCCAGTACTACCTCCATCGTGTTATGTTCCTTGGCAAAGTCACGCATATACACCTGCTTGTCTTCATGTAGTTTCTTGATACATGAGAAAAGCAACGACTCCTTATCCCCGTAGATCTCATAAAGGGTACGTTTGGAAATAGACAAACTTGATGCGATATCATCCATCTTCACAGCACGAATACCATTTGTGCAAAATGCCTTGATAGCAGCATCAAGAATTTTATTCTTCAAAGAAGTACGATAAGCATTCAAATCTTTTATTTCCTGCATAAGTAATCAATTTGAATGCAAAGTTACTAAAAAGATTAAAAAAACATTTGATTTCACAGAGTTTTTTGTAATTTTGCGAGGAAAATGGAAAAGTAATTAATAATAATACTACATTCTTGTATGGTAAAAATCTCAAAAGAGGCCGCTCTCGAATATCATGAGGCGGGCCGTCCTGGTAAAATTGAAGTAAAGCCAACAAAGGCTTATCGTACACAAACAGACCTTTCGTTGGCATATTCTCCTGGTGTCGCCTACCCTTGTCTCGAAATCCAGCAGAATCCTGACGATGCATATAAATACACAGATAAGGGAAACCTGGTTGCCGTTATCTCAAATGGTACTGCCGTCCTTGGCTTGGGCGATATCGGTGCCATGAGTGGCAAACCCGTCATGGAGGGAAAGGGCTTGCTCTTCAAGATATATGGAGGTATTGATGTCTTCGATATCGAGGTCAACGAGAAAGACCCTGAGAAGTTCTGCGAGGCAGTTGAGCGTATCGCTCCTACTTTTGGAGGTATTAACCTGGAGGACATCAAGGCTCCTGAGTGTTTCTATATTGAAGACCGTCTGAAGAAGACCCTTGACATTCCTGTGATGCACGATGACCAGCATGGTACGGCGATTATCTCCGCAGCAGGACTAAAGAATGCCCTTGAGGTGATTGGCAAGGATATTAAGAAAGTCAAGATTGTAGTAAATGGTGCTGGTGCCGCTGCTATCTCCTGTACTAAACTTTATATGGCTATTGGAGCCCAGAAGGAGAATATCGTGATGCTCGACTCAAAGGGTGTCATCAGTGTGGCACGTCAAGATCTGAATGAGCAGAAGAAGTTCTTTGCCACCCAGCGTACGGATATCCACACCTTGGAGGAGGCTGTGAATGGTGCAGATGTCTTCGTAGGTCTCTCTAAGGGTAATGTCCTCTCTAAGGATATGGTGAAGACGATGGCTAAGGATCCTGTCATCTTCGCACTTGCCAACCCTGTTCCTGAGATTTCTTATGAGGATGCGATGGAGGCTCGTCCTGACACTTTGATGTCAACAGGTCGTACCGACTATCCCAACCAGATTAATAATGTGATTGGTTTCCCCTATATCTTCCGTGGTGCCTTGGACGTTCATGCCACTGCTATCAACGAGGAGATGAAACTGGCTGCCGTCCATGCTATTGCCGACCTTGCCAAACAACCTGTTCCTGATGTAGTGAACGATGTATATAAAGTCAACAACCTCAGTTTCGGACGTGAGTATTTCATTCCGAAACCCGTTGACCCCCGTCTGATTACCGAGGTCAGTGCCGCTGTGGCAAAGGCTGCCATTGAGAGTGGTGTTGCTCGTAAGAAGATTGAGAACTGGGAGGAGTATAAGAACTCGCTGAGTGTATTGTTAGGACAGGAGACTAAACTCACTCAGAAACTCTATGCCACTGCTGCCGCTCATCCACAGCGTGTAGTATTCGCAGAGGCTGTACACCCCACCATGCTGAAGGCTGCCGTACAGGCAAAGGCAGAAGGTATCTGCTACCCTATCCTCTTGGGTAATGACGAGGTGATTGAGAAACTGGCTAAGAAACTCGACCTGAACATTGATGGTATTGAGATTGTCAATCTCCGTCATCCGTCTGAGCAGGAACGTCGTGAGCGTTATGCCCGCATCCTGACAGAGAAACGTCAGCGTGACGGTTATACTTTCCAAGAGGCTAATGACAAGATGTTCGAGCGCAACTATTTCGGTATGATGATGGTGGAGACTGGTGAGGCTGATGCCTTCATCACAGGTCTTTACACCAAATACTCCAATACGGTGAAGGTTGTTAAGGAGGTGATTGGTATTCGTCCAGAGTACAAGCACTTTGGTGCCCTGCATATCATCAACTCCCAGAAAGGAACACTCTATATCGCTGATACACTTGTCAATGAGAATCCAGATACAGATACTTTAGTAGACATTGCCAAGTTGGCTGCCACCAGTGTACGTTTTTTCAACGAGAAGCCTGTAGTGTCTATGATCTCCCACTCTAACTTCGGTAGTTCTACCAGTGATGGTGCTTTGAAAGTACGTCGCGCCGCCGAGATTATGCAGGCTCAGTATCCCGACCTTGCCATCGATGGTGAGATGCAGTTAGGTTTCGCCCTCGATCGTGAGTTGCGTGACGAACAGTATCCGTTCACTCGTCTGAAAGGAAAGGATGTGAACACACTGGTATTCCCCAACCTGACTTCTGCCCGTTCTTCTTATAAGATGTTGCAGATGTTGGATGCCGATGTCGAGATTATTGGTCCGATCCAGATGGGACTGAACAAGGCTATCCACTTCATCGACTTCGGTGCTTCTGTCCGTGATGTCGTGAACATCGTAGCGGTAGCCACCATCGACGCTTACGTCGATAAGGTGAAGGGGCGCATCAATGCCACACAGAAATAAAGGAAAAGGAGTCTCCAACGAGGCTCCTTTTCCTTTCCTTATCCGTTATTACTCTTGTTCTTAAAGATAATCACTCCCAGTATAACCAGTATTACAACTGCAGCAACATGTATCCAATCCATAATATATAAGTATTTAAGTTAAACATTCTATTTTTGTTCTTTCAGAGTCTGACGCAGATGGGTTTCAAGGATATGGAAGGAAGGTCCTACCATCGCTCCATGGTCATGACCACCAATCTCATAGAGGTAGGTCTGCTGATGCCCCACTAACTTCATCATCCTTGCCAGATACTGGTTCTCGTCATAACGACCAAACAGTTCCTGTTCTCTGTCACCACATATTAATATAAAAGGTGGACAGTCCTTACGTACCCAGTAGAGGGGAGCATACTCGTCTACTGTTACCTGTATGGGATTCAGTCCCTGCATCTTCCGTACATTATAGTGAGTCACAGCCTGACCACTGAACGGCACATACATCAGCACATCGTCGGCATCCACCTCATAACGGGCAAGCCATGCCTTGTTCAAACATAACATCATGGCAAGATAACCACCAGCAGAGTGACCAGTCACCACGATTTTCCTCGTGTCTCCACCATACTCCTTGATATGCTTAAACACCCAAGCCACAGCCTCTGCGGCATCATCGAGTGTCTCTTTCACATGTACCTTTGGCAACAGACGATAGTTTGCACCTACCACCACATACCCTTTTTCTTTCAACTGTGCAGGAATCTCCTTGTTTCCCGCTTCCAGTCCACCCCCATGAAACCAAACAATGACAGGGCAATCTTTCTTGTCTTGCGGATAATACACATCCAGTTTCAACCGTTCCTGTGCATATCCATCCGTTTTCGTCGTGTAACAGATGTCCGTCTTCGTCTGATACCTTTGTGCCCACATGACGATACTCATCGTCAGCACAAACATGAGCATGAACTTTCTCTTCATAGTTTATTCGTTTTTAGTTCTATTCCTCTATTTGTATTTCTCCACTATAGGATATTGGCTCACGTTCCTTGGACCGCACATCAATGGCGGTATTACCATTATCGAAAATGCTCAACTGATACAGATAGGTGTCTTCCTCATTCGTCAGTTCTATTGAGATTTTAGTTTGTCCCTTCGCATTCTTTGACTCGTTATAGTTACTTACCCTCTCTGTGAAGTTCAGTCCCTTCCCACCACCGTATGGCACATTATAAGCCCTGCCGAAGTAAGGAAGATACGAGATCAGTGTATCACCTTTTACCTCCAGCGAGTAATTGCTGGTCACATTACGTGCTGGTCCCCGTTGAGGGTACATCATTTGTATGTTAATGGTATAGTGTCTGTCGGCAAGAGCCTTCTCCACCAGTGCAGCATGCCGAGCCGCCCTCTCCGCCCTTTCAGCAGGAGTGAGCGAACTACAAGCCACACATGCCATAACGGCTAATATCAAAAAACATTTCTTCATCATACAAAGGACAAAGATAATAAAAAATTTTAATTCCCAATCATTTAGGGCAGATTATTCGTTAAGAAAGCGCTTGAGCCTCTCAAGATATTTCTCCTTATATTTCAGATAAGACATTGCATGTGTAGCACCTTCCGTTACCCATAATTCCTTCTTCGAAGGCTTCGCTTCATAAAGACGGTAAACCATCTCTGTGGGTACAAAGGTGTCGCTATCGCCATGAATGAATAGCATCGGGTGCTGGCAACGTATCACCTGCTCTATGGCTGACGCCTCTTGGAAACTCCAACCATAAAGTATCTTACACAACAGACTGGTGGTATACATCAACGGAAATGCCGGAAGACTAAACTGATTGCTCAGTTCCCCCTTAAACTCGTCCCATACACTCGTATACCCACAATCGACAACAAAGCGGATGTCCTTGACACCTTCGGGCATCCGTTCCGCCGACATCATCATCGCTGTAGCACCTCCCATCGATACCCCATGAACCAACATCGTGTCACTTTTGAAAATAGAGAGCCATTGCAGCATATCCCATCTGTCGTTCCAACCCATCTGTATTCTGTCGCCCTCGCTCAGTCCATGAGCATGAAAGTCAGGTATCACCACATTATACCCCAGCAACTGTTCGTACAAACGAGCCAGATACAGGAAGTCTACAGCACAGTCACGCCATCCATGCAGTATCACCGCCGTCTTGCCACTTCCTTTGTTGACATAGAGTGCATGATGTCGCTCACCAGTAGCCTTTGTAACAAAAGTGTCTCTCAGAGCCTCCTTTCTCCTCAGGCTATCCACCCATGAACGTGTCTCAGGATAGGTCTCAAACAGTTCCTTATAGCATACTGTTGTATCTGTACGATGCTCCTCTGGCGATAGAGCATAGTCCAGCATAAAGAAACTCCCCCCTATAGTTACCACTATGAGAACTATGAGAACAGAAGTAATGCCATAAAACCATCCTCTTGATTTCAGTATATCTTTCAGACCATTCATCACACTTCATTGAGTAATTTTATCTAATTCTGCAAAATCAGCAGTCGCTTCACCAAAAGACCAATTATCCTCATCATCCAACTTATTAATGTGTTCCTGTGCCCACCTTACGGCTTCCTCAGATGATTCGGCTTCAACCTCCATACACCCATTGTATATTTTGGTACAATTGACTATATATTTCATGCGCTTTCAGTCTAAATACCTCTTTGCTATCTTAATAAATTCTTCTTGATTTAATTTGAAATAATCATCATCCAGAAATGCATATATATATATCTTCATCTATATATTGGGCTTCTAAATCAGTATATCCCTTTTCTTCATCATACAAAGCAGAATTTAAAGAATGGCTTCCTATAACAATTGTTTCACTTTTATTTGTGAAAACATTTGGAATTATAGCAACATTATATCTTCTATTCCTATACGATATTTGTTGCACATCTAATTTCGACATCATCAATATCCTATAAGTAAAATACCCTTCAAAGGTAAATGAAGGCGATTGGAAATATACAGAGTTTCGAGGAATGTATAAACCCTGTCAAAATCATTATGGGTTCTGTACTTATTTCTCACAGCAAGAACTAGGTATTCTACATCAAACATCATACAAGCCTCAAAGATATCTTTAAGAAAATGGTTATTCTCTGTTGCTTGTCCTGCTTCAACCTCTACAACAATCCTTCCATCATGACTTAAGGCATCGGCATAAAATGATTTATCGATTCTGTTATCGACACCAAAGAGAACAGGAACATCAATCTTTTCGCCTTTTGATTTTCCTGTTTCAACATCAAAGCCTATTTCCTCAAAATGTGGTCGTAAAATGGAAAGCACATCATTACTTACCAAATCATTGGTCTCTGATGTTATTTTGTCATTGACGATATTAAAGCAATCTACTATTTGACGCATTTCATCCGTCAGACCGCGAGAACGAGGGAAAAACTGGTATTGTATCATAATCTGTACTACTTTAATTATTCAAAAGTTAGTTTAATCTATTTATATTTTAATGCTTTCAATTTATAAATTAATATTTACTTTATCATGCAAAGATAGTAATTATTTTTGTTAAAACAATAAGTTTTAAATGATTTTTAGGAAATCATTATATTTTGCATCTGCGAGGGGGGAAGGTGCCGGTTTCAAGGGTCGAAGATGCTGGGTCTGTAGGTCTTGGGGATACCCCCCATAGGAGATATTGGAACAAGTGATGAAGTATATGCGCCAGTTTCGGGATAAGAAAGTTCTGTCACGGTGATTCCCTCCTGTAACTCCAGGATAGTTTCCTACCGACGAACCGGTCGTTTGTTAACGAAATCAGTCTTTTACGCGCGCGTGCGCGTACTAAAATTTTTAAAACCTTGTCACCGTTGCCACCTTGCAAAACTATTTGATAATCAGCGGATTGTGGGTAACAACGAGGTGACAAGGGTGACAACGATTGGCGATTTTTGCCCTAAAAGTGGGGTTATTTTGTCTCAAAAAAGAGAGCAAAACGGGTTCGTAACCTGACTCCTATTTGTCCTTTGGGAAAGAGGAAGCACTCCGATTGATTATTCCAGGCATTGGAATAACTCATTCCAAGCATGGGAATCTGTTATCCGAATCAAGGGGATACTTTATTCCACCCCATGGAACAAA
>Ga0247608_10002327_pt1 | contig 24086 bp, 7 predicted proteins | sample 176DNAGHGlowgp2_FD_193490 | JGI IMG/M metagenome (GOLD analysis project Ga0247608, IMG submission 193490) | Sheep rumen microbial communities from Palmerston North, Manawatu-Wanganui, New Zealand - 1766 DNA GHGlow gp2 | ecosystem: Host-associated > Mammals > Digestive system > Stomach > Rumen ... | reverse complement strand
AAGTCCGGAAGCAATGACCGTACCATTACGCAGCAGGTCGAAGGTCGTGTTAGCCTTGTCGTCTGTGCCAAGCAGGCGCCAACTGACAAAATTTGCTGTTGTACTGGTTGGTACTGCCACGAGTCCGCGATCCAGCTTTTCCATCTGGCAGGCGGGAGTAACCTGGGCTTTGGAAGCGATGGTTATCAAGGCCATCAATGACATGAAAAAGAGTCTTAGTTTGTTCATATTGTAGTTTGTTTTGATTACTCGTATTATTCTACGCGGCAAAAGTACAAAAAAATCGGCACATCACCAAGTAATGTGCCGATTTAGTTAACTCAAACGTTTTAATCCGTCTTATTTGATAACCTTTCTGACTGAGCCGTCGCCCATCACCACGATGTTCAGACCACGCTGCAAACCATTCTGGCGCATACCGTTGAGGTTGTAGATGGCCTTCATGGCTTTGTTGCTCTGATAGTTGACAGTCTCAATGCCATCAACGAAAGCCTGCCATTCATCGTCGTACTGTTTCTTCAGTTCCAATGACTTCTCACCGGCATTTGCAATATAGATGTCGTAGATCTTCGGACCACTAGCACCATTGCTGGGCTGGGCTACACGAACATATACCTCATCGGTACCTGTATATGAAACAGACTCAAGTTTCCACAGGCGGCTATAGCCTGTCTTTGTAAGTGTGTCACCAACCTGCTCCCAGTTTTTACCATCGGTAGATATTTGGATAATCAAAGCGCCACTAGCCATGTTGTCAATCAGTACTACGTCAAATGGACCAGCATACTTGCCCTTCGATTGAATAACCGCATTGGGAATTTCACCAGCATGGACGGTATAGAAACAAAGGTTATTTTTTGTTCCCTTGAAAATGGTGTCAACATCCAGTGGAGTGGCAGGATAAACGCCGGCATCGTTGTCACCGATAATATCTGTCTTACTTCCATCGTTATTCTGCCATAGTACGACTTGACCCTTGGTCATTGCCATCCACTGTGGATTCTCACCTGGTTCGTCAGATATTGTATAGTCATTCTCAATCTTCTCGTCGATTTCGTCACCTGTTTCGGGGTCAACAATTTTATTACCCGTGAGCGTATACATTGAGTATGTATCCTTTGTGCCCGAAGTGAACAGACTGCCATTGTTACTAAGAGTAGTCACAGCGCCTTCTGCATCGGTCTTTGTCCAACTGCTAGCAGTAAAGTGACCGATGATATCAGCAGCCACATGTGCATTCTTCACAACTACACGCTGATGGGCAACCTCTGACCAAACAGATTCGCTAGCAATAGCATAGGCATAGATATCAGTAGGCTTGTTGACAACGATAGGCCCAGTGTACTTATTAGACTGGTTGGTTTTCGTTGATCCACTACAATTATAATAAATTGGTGTATTATCATCGGCAGATTCACAGGTGATAGTAACGGTTGTTTTGCCATCCATATAATCTGCACTAATGACGGGGGTCTTGGGCTGCTCTTTAATGTCAATTTCCTTTGCTGTAACAGAACTTAATAAGTAACCTTCTGCAATAAGAACAGCTTTTAAGGTACAGGGTTCTGTAACATTAATGGTTTCCTTGTATTCCGTACTTTCTATAGTGGGTTCAGAACCATCAAGAGTGTAATAAATGTGTGGCTTGCTAAGCGCATTCGGTGCCGTTAATGTAATGTTTGTGTTGAGGTTTTTGTATTCCAACACAATACCTGGCGTTGGAGCTGAGGTGACAGCAGCCTTGGATGAAATTAGCAGATCTATGGCATTGCTCATAATGGTTCCAGCCTCCGCAGTAGCACCATCTTCATAAGGCATATAGATGTAGCCGTTGTGGTCAATATTGTGAAGATGTGAAACAGTAATCTCACCGCTCATATCAGTGAGGGGCATAGCATCGCCATCGAAGTATTCACCCAGTTTAATACCATTGATGGGTGTTGTTGACATTGCGATGTATTTGATGCCATCTTCTTCTAGTATTTCGACGCCATTCAGTAAGGTGTGCTTCTCGTTCTGAACAATACCAAGTGGCATTTCGAGTGCGATGGCTTCTCCATAGCCCCAAGCAGAATATAGATTTGAATTAAAATTCAGTGTTGGTGTGAATGGCAGAGCCTCTTTGACAACTGCAACCGAAGCATTGTCACTAGGAATATTAGCACTAATTACCACCAAAGAATAGTCCTTCAGTTGGTCGGCAGTTATTGTAGTATTGGCTACATCGATGCTAGTTACCTCCGTATTCTCACGAGCTTTCAGTGTAGCTACATAACTTTCTTCAGCACCTGAATATAAATATGCAATCTTATAGGTTTGGGTTGGATCACCTTCTCCAATAACAATGCTATATATATGGAAGCCATTAGTAGCCTGTATCTTCAGACTGGATGTTGTCGTTTCGCTGTTAATAAGAGTTACGGTAGTTACCTCGCCCATACTTGTCCACGACTTCTTGCCTTCTGCATCAGCAAAATTTCCTGAAACAACTTTGAAGCCACGCGCCTCAGTATTTTTGTGTGATTCAAACTGAATAGTAACATTTTCGCCGGCAGGTACCTCATTGATGGTGATAGCATCCTGAGCTTTCTTACCATTCAACCAAATGAACTTCCTACCAACATAGCCACCAAGATCGTAGGCAAAATTCAAGTGATTAGCATCCACAGCATGAAATGTGAGTCCCGTCGTCTCAGGAACAGTCCACTCGACACCATCAATTTCATAGGTTAAAGGTCCTTCTTTACGCTTGGCACTTTGAATGCACTGATTGGCTGTTTGATCAGTCCATCCTGCTTTCTTCAGATTCTCAATGGTCGTTGTAGAGAATCCTTTGGTGAAGTCCCATGTTCTACGGATACCATCTTGCGCACTGGCTCCTATTGTCAGCATGGCAAGCATTGCTAAAGTAAATAATTTCTTCATACGCTTTAATAGTTTATTTAGTAAAATGATTAGTTTCCGGGTACAAAGGTAATGATTATTTTTGATATATGGTGTAAAAAAGGCCATAAAATATAAAAAAAAGTCGGGAAGTAGAAACATACTCCCCGACTTAATAACTATTTGTAGTCTAATTTACTTAACAACGTATTTCTTACCATTGATAATGTAGAGACCACGCGGTAAGTTCTTGCCGTCCATCTTCACGCCCTGCAGGTTGTAAACGCCCTGCTTGGCTGATACACCATGACCAGTGGTTTCCAGGAGGTTAATGCCTGTAGCCGTTTTCTCTAAGGGCTCGTATGAAGGATCGAGCAGAGAAGCCATCTCACGCAGGCTCAGAATAGCATTCTGCAAGCCGCCAGCTGTAGTAGGACGTACTGAAGAATCATAAAGAGCCTTCGTCGTTACATACTCGGGATAAGAATGGTCGAAAAGATAACGTTTAATCTTCCACATGATCCAATTGTTGCTAGCATCGCCCTTATACTTCTCCATAAGCTTCTTAACATTGTCGGCCTCATCTGTCAACATCTTGTCTGTTGCAGCAATGTAGTCAGCTTCATTACCTACGTAGTAGATTTCGTTGTCACCGAAACCAAAGCCATTGACACCAACAGTAGCTACATTCTCCTTAGACTCTAAACCAAACTCGAATACCTCAGGAGTAGAAGTAGTCTTGTTGTAGAATATTGAGTAACTCAGAGGACGATAGCCATTCCAAGTGCCGCCACCATTGTCGAAGCCACCATAGGCAACACACTTTGTGACAGCAAGAGAGTCTGCGCCACCGTCAGGACCGAAGAATACAAGAACACGTGGGCAATAGATAGTGTCAACACCAACATCGTCACCTGTATCTTCGTCTTCAATATAAACAATACCACTCTTAGGACAAGCCACGAACTGTGCCCATGTATCATCTACAGCGTAAGCCTTAACACGATACTCGTAAAGACCTGGCTGTGTGAGCGTCACCTTCTGGTTGGCTTTACCCATAGGAGCAACGGTTGTGCCACGCCATGCATTAGCTACAACACCACTCTTTGTGAATGCACTACCTGAACGGATTTGCCATTGTTTGATATCTGTGCCACAAATAAAGTTCCAACCATTAATGCTTCGGTCAGAAGAATAGTTGGTGTCGGAATTCCATGCCTCAAAACCAGGATTAGTAAGCTGGATAGAAGCAGGATAAGCGCGGGTAGCGGCAGAAATCTCGAAGTCCTGACGAGACTGACGGATGTCATTCTTAGCCTTGGTATGCTCTTCATTCTTAGCGATGGTTGCCTCCACTGGATCAATCACTGCAAGACCATCGATGAGTCCCTGACCTGTTGCAACTGCTGCTGTCAAGGCTGAACGCAAACCTGCATCTGCCTTGATAAAGCCTTCGCTCTCCAGTGAGGCATTAGCATCGCTAATGGCTACACGCAAAGAATCCTGAATCTTATTAATGTTGACAACCCAGTTTTTGGCACGACCCAACTGGTTCACCTGTACCAACAGAACGGAGTCGCGAAGTTCTGTCAACTGAGTAACGCCCTCTTCTGTAACAGGAACTGTAGAGGTGCCATCTAATGAGACAATTGTCAACGAATTCTCATAGATAGGTGTGGCAATGGCAATTGCTCTACGGAGTGAATCCTTACCCCAATACTTGTCAGCCACGTCGTTCAAATAGTTATCCAGACGGTTCTTCAACTCAACCTGCTGTTTGTTTACATCATTTACACGAAGGCTATAGAGAATTTCTGTAGTGGTACTACCAACTTTGCGGAACATGGCATTGCGGAGACTGTATCGGCCACCCATGTTATCGGTATATGTTGGGAACAGGAAACCAGCATTAACCGTCTCACCTTCCTTGACGTCGGCAATATAATAATAACGCTTCCAATAGTTACCATTGATGGTATCATTCTCTAATGTTACAGAGTCTGTGCCTACCCACAAAGTTGGACCTACGATAGGACGAGCATCGTTGGAGCCATAAGGAGCAGTATTGTTTGCTGCAGCGGTAGCTTGTGCCTCAATATAAATTAAGTATTTGCCTGGTAGAAGGTCCGAACGAGTGACCTGTGTACCCACGTGATCAAGGTTATAGCTACGCTGAATACCTGCTGACAAAACATAACCATCATTAGCAGGACGTTCCAAAGACTCATCATTAGGTGAAAATCCCCAACGCACGCCCAAAGTCTTCCAAGAGCCAATAATCGTGGCGTTATTGATGTTGTTCCAGTTTGCTGCAGCACGCTTTGTCCAATCACCGGATTCTGTGTCACCAGCATTGTCATCAAAGAACTGTTTAATCATCGGCTCAATTTCCGACTCCATCATTTGAGTCATAGCCTCCTTATCATCAGTAGCTCCCGGTGTGGCAATCATACTCTGAAGTGCAGCCATAGGACCCTCCAATGAACTCTTGTCGGGCAGATTTTCATCAGCAATCAGCGTATTCATGAAGTCGATGGTACGCTGCATGATGCGGGTGTCGTAAACTTCTGATACAGGATAAATCTCAAAACCAGTCATCTGGACACCTGTTGCAACAGCCTTTGCTGCAAAACAAATAGTCTTTGCCTCAGCCAATGTTACACTACCTACAACCTGCTTCCACTCTGTGTTAAAAGATTGACCTGTCAAAATCGGGGACTCGATGGTAGCAGTACCTGCCACAGCGACAAAGAAATTGATGTAGTTGTCACCAGGAGTGGTGTAGTCACCATTATTATTTACAACACCTACGGTTGTGGAACCCGCGCTGGCACCACGAATCCAGAAAGATACCGTGTAAGTGCCTGCTGGTAATTCCCAAGAGCGGGTCAGATAGGCAATTGAGTCAGAAGAGGCTGAAAGGCTCTCAATAACGTTCTCGCCATTAGGACCCTGATTGGTTGAAATTTTCCAGTTGTCAGCCAAAGCAGTTCCCAGCAGGTTAGTCCACCCCTCAGAACCATCGCCCTGATCAAAACAACCGTTCGTTACTAGGTTCTCGCCTGTAACGGCAAACTTAGCTGTAGGAGAGTAGATAGGATCGCCAACGTTATAAGCGTAAGCACCTACTGAACAAACTACAGCCAACAATTGCAAGAGTAGTCTTTTTTTCATACGATAAATGTTTTAGTTATAAAAATGATAATTTGCTAATATTCTCAGTAGTCGGGTGCAAAGTTAATGATTTTTTGTGAAAAGCAAAAGAAAATAGACAAAATTAACGGTGAATTACACTAATTTTCTGCAATTCACCGTTAAATATCACCTTTAGTGGATAACTATGGTCTCTGTGGCTGTATTTCGTCCTGCAGTCACTCGTACTATATATGTACCCGATACAACACCTAGTTTCTTGACCTCTGCATGTATCTTACTACGTTGGGTCTGGAAAGAGCCAAGACGAATTCCACTAATGGTGAATACTTCCCCACTGACCATTTCATTGGCCGTAATTTGACCAATACCAAGCGTTGAATCATCAGTTATACGTAACACGCCCGACTTTGCCAAATCGGTAGTATCCCAATAGAGACCTTCTGGCAAATTTGGCAACGACCATGAAGGTGTACCACCAAAGTCGTCGGTAGTCCATAACTGGAACATGTCGTCCTTCTTTGCTATATAATTGTTTGCCAATGATACAACAATCGTTCCGTTCATAATAAATGACGCGGGCTGTAGCTTCGAATATCGATCTGCTGTCTCAATGACAAAAGTCACTTTAGCACCCTCTCCGACAGTCACTCTGCCAGTTGTCGTTAGTGTACCAGAAGTTGCATCATCATCCTCATCTACATAGTTGAGAATCAATTCTGAACCATTCTCCATTACTAATGATGACAATTGACCGAAACCACTGATAGCAGCATTATTCTTTACGGTCAATGCGTTGGCACCGATTAGCGAAGTCCCCTGAGCTGTAAAGAATGACATTTTACCGCTATTTATAGTAAGTGGAGCAGAAATTTTACCTGCAGTCAAATACATGGTACCATTACCTGCTTTTACTATTGATGAAGTAGACTTAAAACCAACGGTAAAGTCCTTGTCATCGACACCAATGGTATAGATGCCATTACCAGCCAATGTACCAGTACCAGTAACGGAGCCTATTGTTACGTTATATGAACGGTTTTTGCTGCCATCAGGATCATTGTTAGAGAAAGTTACGCCGCTATTTAGATGTAATGTAGCCTTGGGCAAACCTTTTGAGTTGGTAAAGTTAAACGTGGGATCATAGCTGCCTCGTTTCTGTAGACCAGGGATCAGCTTACCCTCAAAGTTACTCCAGTTTCCGTTGAAATAGCCTCGTACGCCAGCTGCTACTACGGTAAATGTACCTGACCCTGTTAGTGTGCCAGTATAGTTACAACGTGGGTCACAAAGCAAGGTACCAGACTTCCCTTCAGGAACAATAAAGTTGGTGGCATTTGTGGCATAAGCTCCCTGATTATTTGGATCGTTGAGCTGTCCACTATGGAACTCTACTGTTGCAGGCAGTGCGACATTGGTAGAACTGTTCAGTTGAGCATTGACATTACCGCCATTGATAACTATCTTACTGATTGTCATGTTAGTACCCAGTGTCAGTGTGCCTGAACCAGCCTTGGTCAGCGTCTGTCCTTGACCTGTAATATTAGCATTTTGTGTCAAGGTAACACCACTGGCAACCTCTACTATGCCACCTCCTTCACTGACACGCAGTATCTGATCACTGGTTGTAGTTGCCTTAATACCTAATGTTGCGCCATTAGCCAGTTGTATGCGCTTTTTGACATTACCAACAGAACCATACTCCTGACCAGAGTTGTTTGCCAATGAATAAACATTTAGTTTTCCGCCATTGACATTGGTAATGCCCATGTGGTTGACACTTCTTATCGTCACTTCCCCTGCACCGTTCTTAGTAAGAGTTGGCTCGCCGGCAATACTATCGCCATTGATGGAGAAACTCTTAGTGTCGTTATTAAAGATAATGGCTGCAGGGGCAACGTTTCCTTTGACGGTAATGCTGGTCTGACGGGCATTATCATCGAAGGTCACCGTACTACCCGGTACAAATACTGCAGCCTGACCATCAGTCCCGATAAAGTTAGCTGTTTCATCAGTATTCCAATAGAGTCCTTCGGCTCCTGTCCATGTTAAGTCTGCGGGTTCATAGCCTTGAATTGTCAGTGTCAGTTTCCCGTCAACATAGTCAAGAATCGTTTTCTTGCCAGTCAAACCCTCAACAATCACATCATTGATATTTCCTATGATTTCGCCAACAGAACCTAATAAGTAGGTGCCTGCTGCAGGATTGCCGCTAATCTGGAATACTGGGGTATCATAGCGTGGACCGCCACCATTGGGCCACACCTTCTTTTCAATCGTCAATTTGTTAGCAATCAACTGGTCAGCATTGGTTCCATCAACATCAAATATAATGCGTGAGCCAAAACCTAGCAGGATGGCAGACGCAGTTATGCTGCCAACCTTTTCCTGTCCACCAGGATAGATGGTGGCATTATAGTCAGCAGTAATACCTCCCAAGAACTTACCACCATCTGAAATCAACGATGTATGACGGTTGAGCCACAATGGGCTGCTCTCTAATGTACCATCAAACTGAAGTGTACCAGCCCACACATCGGTGGATCCAGTATATTTCTGTACTACTGACGGTAGCACCAATTTGCCACCACCTTGCTTGACCAAGCGCATAGCACCAGCAAAAGCGCCACCCTTTAACGTATGAGTGAAATACTGATACTTGATATCAGGATTAGTAGTTGAGGTGCTGTTGGTGCCTTGTACCCATGATGGTGCGTTATCTACATATATATAAGGTTCGCACGCGTCGGATACGTTGACTTCCATGTCATTCGTCTCACAGGTTATTACAATTTGATCAGAAGTAATTATCGTACCGCCATTGGCAATCTCCTGACGATTAGTCATGGTCAGTGCAGGAGGAGCCTGCGTGATGCCCTCCAGTTCCCCGAGGAAATAGCTGACATGGGGAGGCTGGTTGTAGCCACACATCTGCCATACCATGGCGTTGCGATACTGCAAATCGTGCCATAGCGTGTAGTTGCGCCATTGAGTTGGTGTGGTGGTGGTGTAAATACGGATGTTGTTCTCGCTAGTGCGCATGATGACTTCTTCACGCCAGTCGCCGAATAAGTCCCCCTGATAGCATGGTGTGCCCTTGGTGTCGTTGTTAGTCATCGACCCTGTCAGCGTAGCAATCAAGCCTTTGCCGTATTTGTAGATACCACCAGCAGTATTCTTGCCATTGATATAGTTGAACGACTCTTCACAGAGGTCTCCGTCCCAATAGATGCGGAAGTTCTGCGAAACATTATTCTTTGTAAGTCCTGTAATATAGCCATTAGTGACACATGAGATAGCCTCGTCACGTGCAGAGAGCCCCATGGCCCCAGGATAATCGTTACAGAAGTTGCCTGCCATGGATCGACCGTCATCGTTGCCACCTACTGAACGGTAGCGAATCTTTCCAGTTGTACCATCTCGGTAACAGTTATTGGGCTTTTCTTCCTGACAAGTATATATTTCCTGTCCCCACGAATAGGGGTCGAAATCGCCCTGATGTTGTGCGTCACCATGACCTAATCCTGTTGTGTGAAGTCCCTTGCCATTATCGTCAATGACCATGCCACCAAAACAAATTTCATCGCGTCCGTCCCAATCAACATCGACAATGGCATAGTTATGGAAACCTTGTCCATAATATGGACTAGACGAATCGTTGCAGTTCCAGCGCCAACGCTCTGTCAGCTCATGGGTTTGGGGATTGACGTCCAAGGCTATCATCTTATGACGCGTATAGATACCGCGAGCCAGGAAAATACTGGGTTTACGTCCGTCAAAGTATGGTGCACCGAAGAAATGCTTCGTCGATCTGTGCCCATAGCCATCACCCCATGCCTTTTCCAGATTGCTCTCTCCGCTCTCCAGGCGCTTCAAAGGATAGTCCATTACCTGATAGGGCTTACCAGTCTCACCATTCATGTAAACCAGAAATTCCGAACCCTCATGAACAAACCACTGTCCCTCAGCTGTGGCACCGAGATAGTTTTTTGATTTATCACCAATCACATATTCTGTTCCATCGGCCATATGGATGGTTGTTCCGTCAGCAGCACGCATCACAGCCTCAGCTTTGCCATCTTGGTCCCAGTCGTAGGCGACGATATTCTGCTCGTTGTTCTGGAAGTCGGCCATGTTAGGTCCAAGGTCAATCCACCAGAGTCGTTTGCCGCTAAGTTTATAGCATTCAATAATGAAATATTCACCTTGATAACCAGCCTTCTGATAGGAGGTGTTATACCAACTCAGGTTGTCGAATTTCAATAGGATTTCCAACTCACCATCACCATCCACATCAGCACAACAAGCATCATTAGGGATGTAGGTTGACTTCAGATTGCCGTGATCCATCTTTATTTCCAACCAACTATTTGTCAGAGGACTGACAGCATTGCACTGAGCCTGTTCCTTGCCACGTACGACGGCAGAAACCGTGTATTTGTTGCTAGTAGATCCTGCTGCATCCGTATAGTCGGATACTTCCAGATTCTCGGCAATCTTCGTACCGTCACGGTAAAGATTGTACTTGACGTCGTAGTATTCCTCGCCCATGATACGCCATGAACAGAACACGCCACCTGACATCTTTACAGCTACCAGGCCACGATCCAGTTTGTCCGTAGTGCGCTGGGCATAGCAAACACTCATTAGGCTAACAAAAGCCATCAGGAATAATAATCTTTTCATATCGATATGTCTTTAGTATTCAAGTCGTTTTGCGCTGCAAAGTTACAAATAAATATGTATACTGCAAAATATATTAATTATTTTTAGAGTTGTTTATCAAGGCTTGATATCGTTATATTTCATCAAATAAGTATCGTATTGAGCCTTAAAAGGATGGAAGGGGTTCGGAATGTTTTGAGGATGATCAAAGAACGTGTTCCCATTAAAAAGATAGAGGCGGAATGAACCGCTGATGTTGCCAACATCTTTGGAGATAACAGGAAATGCGGTACGGGAAAATTTTGGTCCTTGACCAGAGACAGCTGCATTAACTGTCATGACAATGCCACGGTCTGTCTGTTCGAAGTTCAGTTGCAGGGAGTCGCCTACGACAAGTAGTCCGTTGCCGTCTTTATCACTAAAGTATGCCGCATTCACTCCCATATGGTTACCTTCAAAATAAAGGTCATCCATATGTTTGGCCCAAAAGCCATAACGGTTGGCTTGATGACGGCCGGGATAACTAGCAAAGGGACCATAGCCAATCCACTGCACACGGTCGAAACGCTGATCAAGCAGATAGGCAATTCCTAATTCCGAAAGAAAGGCGTCTGTCGTGTCTGGTGTCAGGGTATAGCTAACCTTGATGGTGTTGTCTTCTTGCAAACTTTTCACGTCAGCCTTTACGTACGGGTTTTCGATTGGCTGGAGATACTTTTTAATACGTTGATTCTTTATCTTCAGCTCCTCTGCCATTGTTGTCTTACGACCTACTCTGACTAATGGTCCTTCCTGAATGACAGTCATGGGGTCACCGACGCTTTTCCATGCCATCGCTGGCTTGTTAAGTATAAAACTCTGATGGAGGAAGGTATATCCTTGTGCATCCTCAACATCAATTTGAAGGAGGCTGAGACCATTTTGCTTTGGAAGTGACAACGGGTAAGTTACAGTACCATAAGGCTGACAATTCGGGCTAAAGTTTCCATGCATCACGGTATCTCGATTGTTAGTCAACGTCCAATGAAAGATGACGTTGTCTTTCAAATTCAAGAAATCATAACGATTGACGATGGTCAATACATCATCCTTGACATCTGACACAAAAGCACGTGCATAGTTGTGCTGAAGTTCGAAATAGTTAGGGAGTGGTGTGCGGTCGGCATAGACCAGTCCGTCTGTACCTTTATTGCCATGCATCTCAAATCCACCATCGGACGAAGTAAAAACACGCTCATGATATCCAAACCGATTCTTTAACGGTGCGCGGAACGGCATGCCCTGATCAGCCCACTCCCAGACGGAGCCACCGGCGATGCCAGGAGTACGCTCGATAATCTCCCACTGGCGGTCGTGATCTTCAAACGAGATGCCCAAGGTGTGGCAGTATTCCGTGAAGATAACAGGACGATCGAGATGTTGGTAGAAACCTGCAATCTGTCCTGTGGTAGGATAGTGAGGTGCATAGACGGGAGCTTTGGAGGGGAAGCCTTTCGCTTTTTCGCCCTCGAAGAACTTGCGGAAGTAGCTGCCCACTTGTGGGAAACAGTAAGGACGTGAGGGGTCGAGCGACCCTACATAGTCGCCAACCTCAACACAGGTCTGTGGCAACGGATTCTCGTTACCAACACTCCAGACTATCACCGACGGATGATTTTTGTCGCGTTGGACAGTAGCTAACGCGCGCGTTCTAAGTATATCCTGATAGCCACGATTTGACAGATGCTTGTCACCAAAGCCAAAGGGCACCTCATCAACGAGATAGAAGCCCAACGAGTCGGCGAGTTCGTAGAAACGAGGCTCACGTGGATAGTGCGAAAGGCGCATATAGTTGATGGAGGCTTCTTTCATCATCTTCATGTCCTTCAGCGTAAGCTCATCAGAAATGACCTTTACAGTCTTGGGGTCCGTAGAATGGGCGTTGACACCACGCAATTTGATAGGCTGTCCATTCAGTTTCAGGATGTTTCCGTCAATGGAGATTTCTCGGATGCCAATCTTCTGGGTAAACGTCTGGAGCCTCTTACCTTTCTCCTTCACATATACCTTTAAAGTATATAAATAAGGTGTTTCTGCCGTCCATAACTGTGGGTTGGCAATCTTTTCGCCAGTAGAAACGATATAACCTCGTGAATCGAGAATCTCATAGTCGGTCATAGTATGCTTGGTGGCATTCGCTACCTTAGTCTTTACCGTAACCTCACCATTCATCTTTGTCGTAACGGTCAGGTCGCTAAGATGAGTCTTTGGCACAGGGAAAATGGTCACATCGCGGAAGATGCCCATCGTAGCCCAGTCATCGAAGCAGTCGAACTCATAGCCCTTGAACTGGCTATAGACGCGCATGGCTAATTGCTGGGGCTCGCCCTTGAAAGCCTTTTTGGTGAGATAAGGCGTGAGGTCGAACAGACAGGTGTTGTAGCCACTCTCCCATGTACCCACCAATTGGTCATTAATCCAGAGGTCGTACCCACGCAATACGCCGTCGAGACGAATGATAACCTGCTGGCCCTTCCACTCCTTGGGCAACACGAACGACGTACGATAATAGCCCGTCAGGGAGTCTGGATAGTCGTATTTAGGCTCGCAAAAACCATAGGTCTCCCAACAACCAGGAACGGGAATCGTGCTCCAAGAAGCATCGGCGACAGGAACTTCCTTAATGTGGCTATCGATTCCTCTAATAACCTTTATTTTCCATTCACCATTCAGGCTCTTGATAAGGGACTTGTCAGTAACAGGCCAAACGTCGAGAGGGCATTTTGTCAGTTTTTCGAAAACACGATGTCCCAAAATGATTGCGCCCTGTGCATCAAAATGCAACTGGTCTTGCTGCAGACTAAGGTCATTGGCATCCACTACATGGAAGCTCACATCTTCGCTCTGTAGCCTAAAAAGAGCATCAACCACTTTTTTCGAGCCCTGACGGCTCTCTTTGGCAAAGGTTCCACAGATAACGGGCAATGAAGTATAACGGACATTGCCTGTCACCTCCACCAGATGCTGGCGCAGGTGGTTGATAACCTTCTTCAGATTGTCATGATAGCGGTCAGCAGCTGGCTGGTCACTCTCTCCTTGATGCCATATAAGACACTTAATGTCGTAGTTCTTCGGAAGGTTCGGTAGACAGTCATCAATTTGTCGCTCGAAGGCTTTCAGCAGCGACTTCTTATCAGCATCTACGCTCCAAAACCAACCATGAGTACTCTTTGTACAGGTAGTATCAATGGCTGTACCACCCATCGTCTGCTTGATGACATAGAAAGGACGTTGCAATTGCTGCTCGAAAAGATAATAAACAATCGCATCAAAGCCCCAACAGTCACCTAATGCGGTTCTTGCTACGGTGGGGAAAAATGGCTTGAAATGACCATCTGCTTTCAAGAAATCGCCACTACCATAACTCCATTGACAATAGTTATAGTGGATATCTGTAGGCAGTTCGCTTATATTGACTCGTCCATCGGCATTCGACTGCCCTGCTACAAGAATGACAGGCACACTTTGCTGCGCTAAGCAAAATGTTAGATGGAATATAAAGGAGATATTTATTAGAATCTGTTTCATATATTTATCGAGCTACGGGTATGACATAGAACTTGCGACCATGTTTGAAGTCTATCATCCATTGGTCCATGATGATATGGTCGTCCAATGCCTTGATGCGGAGGGTGTGGTCGCCTTTACTTAGTTTGACAGCTGTCTGTTTGAGAGCTTGACCACGGAGTACGCTGAGTTTCCAGAAATCAGAACGGAATTTTTCTTTTAACGAGATGATGATGGGTTGTTGGTCATCAATCTGTATGCTGTAGCGAATGTTGCCCTTGTCGTTGGGCTGGGTGGGAATCATAGCCGTATAAAGCGTAGCCTCACCTTCGCGTTGGTTGGTGAAGTGGTAGACCAGTTCACCGCCTTTAGGAATGCTGACAGCATTCATGGAGTGGCCCAGCATCTGGATTGCCTGACAGTCCTTCGAGGCAGCATCATAATCATAGGCATTACAAGCGATGGCGTCTTGCAAATTGATGGGGCGGTTGACGTACTCAGCGGTCTTTACGACACCATTTCCAAGATAAGGCAGTGTGGGGGGATAGAAAACGTAGAGATCGCGTGGCATCATGTTCATAATACCCTTCCACTTGCCACCAGCCAAATTATTGTTGTAGTAGTCAGTCAATCGTTGTATCTCGCGATAAGCTGCCATCGAACGGGCTGAGGCTTCCTGCATGTAGCCCTCGCGACCCTCCATGGCACGGTCGGTCTGTCCTTGATACTTCGAACGAGCCTTCTGAGCCTCCAGCATTTTGACGGCCATCGCATTAGCTGCCATCGTAGGATATTTGACAGCAGCAAAGTAGGCATCTTTCAACTCTGGACGTATCAGCTTCTCTGCTTCGCACACTGTTTGGCAGACAGCCTGATAGTCGGCCAGATAACGTTCCAACTCATCGCCAAACTCGTTGGTGAATTCTGTGTCAATAACCTGGGAACGTCCACGTGGATAGGCTTTGCGGTCTGCGAGTTCTACCTGCGTCCAACCCATAAATTCAGGTTTGCGAATGCTACAGAGTCGATAGAACTCCTTCATAGCAGGGAAGAGCTTCTTGCCAGCATCATCGCCAAACTGCCTGCAAAGCCATTGCTCCAAATGCTGATTGATGGTCTGAGGCTGTATCGCGTTGATATTCCACGCCATATCGAGGAAGAACTCGAGGTCATAGGCAGCCACTTTAGGGTCGTGGACGTTGACAATCCATAGCTTGCGGCAGTTGTGGTCGTAAGCAGCCTTCATTTCACTATAGATGAGTCCAGGCTGCGTTGTGGTGAGCCATATGTAGTCGTGTGGCCGTCCCCAATACGAGAGATGATAATAGACGCCTCCCCCACCCTGACGTTTCTGCTGTTCGGCGTCGGAGAGACGCGTCATATAGCCATAGTTGTCGTCACACCACATCAGCGTCACGTCGTCGGGCACCTTAAGACCGCTCTCAAGAATCTCCAACACCTCTTTATAAGGGATAAAGACCTGAGGAACTTTCTCCACCTCCTTATTATAATACTTACGGATAAGTTCACGCTGGTCATTGATGACCTGCTGCAGGCCCTCCAACTTTTCCTGTTTGGTCTTCACACCCTCCATCGAACCGTCGTGGATGCCGCGCATGCCGATGGTAAAGAACTCCTCAGAACCTTTCACCTCCTTGAGACGCTCTATCCAGTACTGCTGCACCTGTTCACGATTGGTGATATAGTTGTAGGCACCGCGTTTGGCATGATCCCATTCGGCCACGTTGTTCCTGAGCAGGGGCTCGCAATGGCTGGTTCCGATAAGGATACCACACGAGTCGGCCATCTCCTTATTGCCTGGAATGGTAAAAAAACCTGGAGTACCTGTATGCATGCCTGGCCAGATGGCGTTGGCACGTAGGCGCAACAAGAGCTGGAAAATGGCTTTGTAGGTCTTCGGTCCCATAGCACCAAACCGGTCGGTCTTTTCGTAGTGCTTCCAAGCCCAGTTGCGCAGACTCCAGTCTTCGTCGTTGATGAAGATGCCACGATAGGCAACACTGGGTACATGCTCCATTTGGAAATCGCTATCGATGGTGAGCCGCTTCTTGTGTTCTGGCACTACGTCGCCCCACCATACCCAAGGCGATACGCCGGCCATACGACTTAGTTCCAGCAGTCCATATGCCGTACCACGGCCATTATGACCCTCGACGAGTATCTGCCCTTTTTGGTTAACACTCAGCCGGAAGCCATCGTCCGAGCCTTTGCCTTGGATAATGTGAATCTGAGCTTGCTTGCTGCTTTTGGGTGCAAGACCGGTCACTTGACGTATATCGTCAGTAAACATCTGAAGGGCAATCTTGACGACAGGATCAACCTTACCCACAATCTGATAGGTAACAGGGGTCGTGCCATCAAACCATACGGTTTCTTCTGCCTTGGCTGGCAACAGACACAGTAATAGTAAGGTGATTAGTAACGATGTAGTTTGTTTCATGACAGTTAATGCTTTGATTCTAAGAAATCAATCTCTACAATACGTAGTTCATTCTTTGTATTACTTCCATTCTTTGCTTTAAACAGGTCCAGTTCGCCAGCGGCAGGCTCAGCCACCTCTACAATACCGCCAAAGGCATCTTTGTCCTTTCCGGCACCCTTTAAGCGAATAGTAATCTCATCGGTCTTCACCCTCTGTGTCGGCTTCAGATGAATATAACCCAAACTTCGTTCAGTCTCTCCACTCCAAATGAGTTTCTTGCCAGCAAAAATCTCCAACGGATAGCTGCGCAAACGCCAACCCGTCAGTTTCAGACAGATATCATCAACCACAGCCTTACGTTCCAACTTATACGTAATCCATGCAGAAGACAACTTGCCATCGTTCTTCCACTCTGATAGTTCATTATCATCAAAGCTGCGGTGGGCGTGCTCTGAGTCATAGCCGGCCTTAGCCTCCTTAATGGTAATACTTGTGGCGCGCTCGGTATAAGAAGGCGTAAGGGGTGTCTCGCCGCGGCTCAGATTACCTTTCAGCGTCAGGGCAGGCACTTGCTTTTCAACATCGGTAGCCTGCGTGTTGATAACAACCTGTTCAACTTTCTTCAAGCCATCGGCACTGGCATAGACGGTGATGGTGCCGGCATGGACGGTGCTACGTACCAGCACGCGATTGATGCCACACTCAACAGGCAAGACCATAGACCCGACATAGTTATCGGAGCGCCCTGTAGCAATTCCGCCAATCCAACGTCCTTCGCCCATTAGCGAGAAGTTGATAAGCCTATTGTCCAATGGACAACGACGGCCCTGTTTGTCGACTACCTCTACCTGAATGAGCGCCATATCAGCGCCGTCGGCCTTCATACCCTCAGGATTCTCAATAGTCGTCAGTTTCAGGGCGTGTGGTTCACCTGCCGTCTCCAACTGATAGCGACTACCGTCCGAGCCTACAGCCTCCAACTTGCCGGGCTCGTAACGGACATTGTCAAACGTATGCAGATAGTTGTATTCACGACGACCTTTGCCCAGACTCTTGCCATTCAGGAAGAGCTCCACCTCGTTGGCTGTCGACACGACGTACACGGGCTTCACCGTCTTAGCAGGATAGTTCCAGTGTCCGATGATATAGGTCTGGGCCTGCTCGTCGTCCACCCAGCCGTTCCACATGACTTGATGGGCATAGAAGGCATCCTTTGGAATACGCATGGCATCGGTGACACCACTGGTACGATAGTTCGACTCACCACGATGATGAGTATTGGTGTCCGAGAAAACAATCTTGACGCCACCCGAAGAGACGCGTGTGCCTGTACCAGGGCGTTCACGCCAGTAGTCATACCAGCGACGTACCATCTCGACGGCAAAGTTGTCCATGTTGTGGTTGTAGTCATTGGCTGGCTTACCACGATAGAGTGGACCGTCACCTTCTTTGTGATAAGGATAACTGTATTCATCCCAATACTTGCGCAACCCCTCGTCACGACAGTATTCCATAGCCCACATCGGGTGTTTGTGCGATTTATTGATATACAGCATCTCGCCACCATATTCTGCCTCATCGATATCAAGCATCTCACGACTGCCAATAGCACGACCGCCATAGGGGTCGTACTGGTCGCGAATCGCCTTCAGTTCGAGCATGTGCTCTCGAGAGATGCTTTCATTGCCACCCTCATAAAAAAGGATACTGGGATTGTTGCGGTTATAGATGATGGCATCGCGCATCAGTTCCACGCGCTGATTCCAACGGGGACCAGTAACATCCTTCTCAGCATCACCAGCAGGCATAGCCTGTATCAGTCCCACACGGTCGCACGACTCGATGTCCTGTTTCCACGGTGTGACATGCATCCAGCGCACCAGATTACCTCCCGACTCTACCATCAGGCGATTGCTGTAGTCGCTCAGCCATGCCGGCACTGAGATGCCAACGCCTGGCCATTCGTTAGAGGTGCGCTGAGCATAGCCATGCACCATCAATACACGGTCGTTCAGCCATATCTTTCCTTCGGCAAAGCGTGTCTTACGGAAGCCTGTCCTTATTGTGACCATGTCGACGGTTGAACCGTCGACCACAAGGGCTGTCTTTACGGTATACAGGTAGCCGTAGCCCCACGACCAGAAGTGCAGACCGCTGACGGGGTGTTGAATATGGACAGTACGTGTCTCGCCTGGTTGCATGGTGATATGTTCGCCGTTGAAATGGGCCACCTCCTTACCGTCGGCATCGAGCACCTTGGCAAAGAAGGTAAAGCTGCGCGCCTTGGTATCTTCATTCTTCACCTGACTCTCGGCATGGATGGTTGCCTTATGGCCAGGAATATCGAAGTCGGAAGCATAAACATAGGTACCCGTGGTACCAAGGTCGCTGTATAGTGGTAACGTCTGGTAGAGTCTGTCAGTGATATGCAGATAAACGTTCTTTGGAATACCGCCGTAGTTGGCGTTAAAATTCTTGTCGTTCCACTGATAGCGACTGTTGTGCCGACGCGAACGGTAGTTCCATGAGTTATCACACCGTACAGCCAACACATTCTCGCCTTCCTTAATGTAGGGCGTCAAGTCAAAGCCGCAAGCCATGACACCATTCTCGCTGAATCCCAGATGCTGGCCGTTCAGATAGAAGTCAGCTCCTTGGCGAACACCCTCAAATTCCACGAAGAACTTTCTGTCCCTCAGATCTAAACTCTCAACCTTAAACTTTTTGCGGTACCAGCAAATAGTATCGGTAAGGTCTACAATATCTTTCTTAAAAGCCTCATGGCCATTGAAGGCGTAAGGCAACGTCACCGCCTGCCAACGACTGTCATCATAGTCAGGCTGGGAAGCGTCTTTGAAGTCACCGACTTCCAGACGCCATCCAGCATTAAAATTCAGCTTTATTCTCTCCGTCGCAATCAGGTTAGTGCTCAACAACCCGACGAGGATTGTCAAGAAAAGAACTCTTTTCATAACAAAGGATTTACCTAACAATCTTGCGGGTTACAGTGCTACCATCGGGCATTGTGGCTCGCATGATATAGAGCCCACTTCCAAGAGTAGTGACACGCGCTCCCTTCAACGTATAATATTCAACGTTCAGTGGAGTGCCAACAGATGTGAAAGTGCTTATTCCAGTAGAACCACCATAATGGAACTCCATAACGATGATGATACTCTGCTGTTCGCCAGCATTTGTAAAGGTCAGCTCTCTCTCAATATTGTCGAGTGTAAATTCTGCCTTATTGGGTGCACTGGTTGTAGCACTCAGGTCCAGAATCTGCCCATCAGTCTCAGTGTAGGTCTTTCCTGCCACTTCTTTCCAATAGCTGGTACGACTGCTGCTGTTGGTACCAACGACGCTCCAGAAGGTAATTTTTGTCACCTTGGCACCTTCAGGCAAACCTATGGTCGTTTGTGCACCATTGGACAACTTGATGCCCGTACGCTGCGTGCCATCAAAGTCATACGTCATCTTACTACCTTTACTAAAGGTCTTGTCTGTCGCAGTGGTATACTTCATACTGAAGCCTATATTGTTAGAGGGTGATGCCTCTACGCCTTCGAGCGACGTGCACTGGCTATCATTTGGGCTACGCGACATGTTACCCCATGCCAGACAGCATTTCTGTGTCTCGCCTGCGGGCTCATCAGGATTCGGACCGATACTGGGTTTTTCCTCTCCACCGACAACTTTCAAAATACCATTGGTATAGAGTTCGGAAGTATCCCATGTCTGTCCTTCGCCAGGCGTAGCGGGCAGAATCTCAGCAAACGTACCTGTCACAGTACCGCTGAATGCTTGTATCTCGTCACCGTTATAGTGGGTGGCCTCAACCATAGCGTCGTTCAGTTGCAACTTGGCAGAACTGCCCAATTTCAGCCCCCCATTAAAGGTCAAACCTTTATCAGTTGCCAAGGTGTCACCAATCTGTAGTGTACCATTCATGGTAACAGCAGCTGTCAGCGTACCCTTACCAGCTAAAGTAGCACCACTGCTAACAGTGACAGCACCAGTACCGGTATGCTTGCCATTGACAATCAGTCGGCCTGCGCTTACTTTTGTCGTGCCGCCATAAACATTGGCACCCGTCAGTCGCCAATCGCCGAGTCCCTCTTTCACAAGATTGGTTGTTCCGGGATGCGTACCTGCCTGATCATTATTGTCAATAACACCATTGAAAGTCTCGTCCGTATTGGCACCACCCACAACCCAAGTGCCTTCACCTTTGGCCTTCACGTTGAAGCCCGAGAGCTTCGAGCCGCTGTCGCCCGAGAGACCGCCGAGGTAGTAGGTAGACTGGTTCTTCGCGCCGTTAATGGCCGTGCCCGACTTCAGGTAGATGGTGGCGTTCTTGATGCCTCCGTTGTTGCGTATGGCAAACTGTCGGTTGTCGCCGTAGGAACCAGTCTTTGTAACGACGAGTTGTCCGGTGAAATTGTCCCAGTTGCCCTCGATGTATTCGCGCAGATAGCAGACGCCCCACTGCAGGGTGCCGGTGCCGCTGACGTTGCACTTGTTCACGTTCCTGCGATCGAAGAGGAGCGTCGACGTGGTGCTGGCCTCGGCTACAATGGGGAAGTTGAAGGTGACGGCCGCCTCGTTCTTGCCCACGTTGGCGAAGGTGCCGCCAGCCATAACGAGGCGCGAAGCGGAGCCGATGCCCTTGTCACTTATGTCCTTCGTGGCCAGCCTCACCGTGCCGCCTTTCAACACGATATTGCCGTCGAAATTGAACAGGTTGGTCGTATTGGCTAACAGCTGTCCCTCGCCATTAATGATAAGATTGCCTTGTCCTTCAATGCTGCCGTTCATGGTGACAACAGTACCACTCTTGGCGATATTCAGTTCAGTATCGTTATAGAGCTTAGCCGAACGGTTGGTGGCTGTTGATGAACCGGTATATTTGTATACGCCACCATCCATAATCCAGTTCTGGGCAAACTCTTGACTCATACCCAGACCGCTGGCCACACCACCGTTCTTCAGTGACGAGAACTCATACGTTCCCTTGTGTAACACGGTGGCACCCTCGTACTGTTGGTCGCTGGCAATGGTCAGCGTACCTTGACCAGCTTTGTTCATGGAAGCGCTGCCGCTGATGTAGCCAGTTCCACCAATGGTCACGTTGGCATCACTATAGACCACAACAGCTGTCTTGGGCGTCGGTTCTGTCAGCGTGATGGTCTCGTCATCGAGCGGATTAATCAGCCATTCGCCATCACCCGTGCCCTTAAAGGTCTCCACATCAATAATGTCCACCTGTTCAGGACGTGTCTTCACTGTGAGCTCTGGCGTATAGTCAGACTTCTGGTCGCCTTGATAGGCACAAACACGAACGACATAGGCTGTAGCAGGTTTGAGTTCTGCATCGGCTATTGTGAAGCTTGAACTAGTAGTACGGCCTACTTCCACGAAATTGTCGTCCTTCTTCATCTCAACAATAAAGCCCTCTTCATTATCCGAATAGTCAGCCCACTCCAAGGAGAGACTATTGGTAGTTGAACTAGCCAATGAGAGCGTCATCGGTGCACGCAAGAAGAACTGACGGTCGGCTTTTGTAATGCTATTGACATAGTTCTCAATATTAGCATAACCATTGTCGGCAATAGTCATGGCGTCGTTCTTAGCAGGGTCTGTGCCATTGGCTGTTTCCCATGCGTCTGGCATACCATCGCCATCAGTATCAGTCTGCTTTTCACCTTTGAACCAAGGCCATGTGGTAGGTACACCAATTGGCAGTTCGTTCTCGTTAGTAATCAGATTACCTTTTTTACCAAACGAGAGCACTTCATCCACCATATAACAGTCAGCTAAGTCACGATAAGGCAGGCTGGCACCTACGTCAGGTAGTAGATTGTCTACCAAGTCGTTAGCTGCCCACTTCTCCAAGGCAGGGTAGTCGTAAGGGGTCGCTTGGCGGTCGCCACCACCGTCGCCGGTAAATTCTGTAGGATTGTAGATGCCGTCGCGATTTGCGTCCTGAAGGTTGTCAGCACCATAGAAATGGAAGTTGCTGTTACCACCCGTCAGACAGTTGCCGCCTACAGCAGGGCCGTTGATGAAGAGGTTCGACTCGATATTGGCATATGACTGCCCCTCGGAATCGCCACCCATATTATAGGCTGCATTCTTCCAGTTATAGACGAGATTGTTGGCATATTGGTTAATTCCCTTCACCTTGAAATTACGAGTAGAATTATCGACAAGCAGGATGCGATAGAGCGTGATATTCTCGGCCTGCATCAATCCGCCAGCCGAGTGCGTCATTAGACCCTGGCCTACTATTGAGTTCATGAGGGTTATATTCTTAGGCGCAGTGCCTTTATTGTCCCAGTTAATAGAAAAGTTCTCGTCCTGTCCCCAAGAGAAGGAACAATGGTCGAAAATCATGTTCTGACCATTAGCAATACCTGCCGCATCCTTATCTTTCGTACCCACTGCGCCCATGCGGAAACGCATATAACGTACAATGATATTGTCGGCACCTGAGAACGAGACACCGTCGCCATAGACAGTAACACCTTCACCAGGAGCCGTCTGACCTGCCACATAGAGGTTCTTAGCAAACACGATACGTGAATTGATACGGATGACACCGCTTACATCAAACACGACAATACGATTCGGCTGACTCACTGCATCGCGTAGTGAACCACTACCAGAGTCATTAAGATTTGTTACATGATAGACACTGCCCGTGCGACCACCTGTAGCAAATCGACCCCAGCCTTGAGCACCAGGGAAAGCCAATTGCTGGGCACTCATAGAAATACAAACAGCCATGAAGGCAAAGAAAAGCTTTACTTTTTTTCTCATCATTATTCTTAGTTTGTTCTTTGTAGATAGTTAATTTGGGTGCAAAGATACACATTTTTATTTTATCTTTAAACCTTTAGCCCGAAAAAACTTCTAATTATAGACACGAAACTCTAAACTTTTTAATAACTTTGCGTTAAATATATCAAAATATGCCTCGTTTATTGTTTATCTTCTTGTTTATTTCTCTATCACTGACCATCTCGGCCGGTGACTTGAATGATATCCGCCGTGCTTTAGAATTATCTGGGCAGACTCAAGTACAAGAAAAGGTTTATGTACATACTGACAACGAATGTTATTTCGTTGGTGACACACTATGGTATAAGGCATACGTCGTACGGGCTGACCAATTGGTGCCAACCGACATGAGCCGTATACTCTATGTAGAACTACTCACACCGGATGGTCTGCTGGTTGAGCGACAGAATATCATCGTCAGTGCTACGGGATTTTCCTGCGGGCAGTTTGTTTTACCCGATTCTCTCTATTCTGGCTATTATGAGTTACGTGCCTATACCCGTTGGATGCTGAACTTCAATATGGGACATCAGCGATATAGCAAAGACGACACATG
>Ga0247608_10002326_pt1 | contig 24091 bp, 23 predicted proteins | sample 176DNAGHGlowgp2_FD_193490 | JGI IMG/M metagenome (GOLD analysis project Ga0247608, IMG submission 193490) | Sheep rumen microbial communities from Palmerston North, Manawatu-Wanganui, New Zealand - 1766 DNA GHGlow gp2 | ecosystem: Host-associated > Mammals > Digestive system > Stomach > Rumen ... | reverse complement strand
AGCCCACCCGCAAGCACCCACACGCATCGCGCTGCCGTTGGTGTTGCCCCCATACGGGCTGTGCTCCCGGGAGCGCAGCCACGCCTTGAAGCGGTGGCTGTACCCCGCACGGGGATAGCTGTTGCAGAGGCGGACCAAGCTCCGGATGAGCGCCTCCCGCGTGCGGTCCCCGAGGAGCCAGCGGGCGATGGCGAGAGAACCCACGCTGTCGTCGGTCGGCTTGGAACGCGGCGGGAACAGCGGGAAGTTGAAGTCAGTCGTACGGTTGTGCTCGAAGGTCGACCCCACGACGTCCCCGACGACGACGCCCATCAGGCCCCTCACCGGGGCTTCGATGCCGGTGAAGTCACGCGGAGGCTCCGAGGGCGGGTTCTCCCCCAGCTGCGCGGCGAGGCCGTCCATTCCATCCGCTTCGTATGCGACGGTGTCCATCCCCGCCGCCCGGCAGGCGGTCCCGTCCCTCGGGCAGTCGACAACGGCGACGATCTCCTCCGGATCCAGGTCCATCTTCGCCGCCGCGACGAAGAGAAGGTCGGGGGCGGGCTTGCGGTACTTGCCGAAGCGGTTGAGATCGTATCCGCCGGCGATGACGTCCACGGAGAGGCCCTTGCTGGCAAGGATTTCGTAGACCTCGGTCCGGCCGTGGTTCGACACGACGGCCGTGCGGACCCGGCGCTCCCGGACCGCATCGGCGAGCGCGCCCCGGAGGGCCTTGACGGTGGTGGAGTTGAAGATGATTCCCTTGTATTTCTTACTCATAGTCAGTGGTTTGTCTTGGTTCAACGATGGTTACGGCTGCGATGGCCCTGCTTCGGGTGGGTCCGCTTCCAGCGGCCCGTGCTGTCGCAGTCAGCGATGGACAGGGCACGGCGCAGGGGGCAGACAAGGAAGTCCAGGGACTTGTCGTGGTGACGGCCGATGGCGGTACGCTCGTCCTCGGTAAGGGCATAGCCGCATTCGTCGAGGATGTCGAGGGAGCGGCGGCCGTGCCCGCGGCCGTCCTGACGGCGAGTCTTGCCGAGGTCGTGGAAGAAGGCCGCCACGGCGATGCTCCCTGCCGGGAGCCCGCCCGCGTGGGCGCACATGTGTTCATATACCTCGATGGAGTGCTGCGCGAGACCGCCGCGCTCCTTGTGGTGGGAGTAGCATCCGCGGGTGTAGTAGTTCGACGAGTCGAGATAGTCGATGACGGCGTCCGTTCCCGGACGGCCGAGGTCGCGGAGGATCGCGACGATATGCTCTCTGTGTTCAGTCATGTTCGTTCGGTTCATGTTAATCCATACTCCCCCGTTCAGCGATCATTTCAGGCCACGTCAAAGATAGTGACAAAAAACCTTTTCCTTCCTGGACGGAACCGATTTTTCCACAAGCGGTGAAATGTTTCCAGCCCGCTCCGGTATAGGGGATATGACGCCCAACGAATGATGACCAACAAATTTGAACATACGGGTCCCTCTGTTTCATACCCATCCATACCATCGGCACCGGGATTCTTTTCGGGTCAGGTAAAAGACAGTCACAAATCCTCTTTTTGCGCGGGAACGAAACTTTTTTCCAAAACGGTGAAACTTTTCCACCCCGCTCCGGTATAAAGGACCCCCCCCAAAGAATGATGACCAACCGCCCTGAACAAACCGGAATTATTTGTGTCATATTTACACAATTTAGCACGATACTTGATATAGCCCCGGGCACCATGTCCGAAAGGTAACCCTCACCACATACCCATCCTCCTGACTACACCGGGTAACACCCGGACGGGACCACTTGCGCCACACGGCCAGGGACGGAATCTTACACTAAACTGAAAACCAACACCTTATATATGACAGAAAAAAGTATCTTTCCCCTTCAACCTTCACAGTACAAAGACTACGCATCCAAGGCGGTGCACGGATATGTCCGCAAGCAGTTCCCTCGGTTTTTCACGGAGCAGGACCTGGAAGACATTGTCTCGGACGTAATGCTCCGCATGTGGCGGGGTCACGAGTCGTTCGACCCTGGAAAGGGCGCGCTGTCCACCTGGACAGGGACGATTGCAAGGAACGCCGTGCTATCCGCGGCCGAGTCCAAGTGGCACCGCCTGGACATATCCAGGGAATTCGAAGACGGGGAGATACTCGACGACTGTACCTACAGCACCTATCGGGCGTACGAGTTCTCGACGGACGGGGAGCTGCTCCGCGACGAGCGGGAAGCCGAGCTCTTCTCAAGGCTCCGCAGTGAGCGGGACCGGCGGTTCCTTGCGTGGAAGCTTCTGGACCTTGACGCCAGCGAAATGGCCGAGCGGGAGGGGACGTCCGCAGCGAACGCCACCCTTATCCTTTTCCATATGAGACAGAGACTCCGCAGGTCGGCGTAATAATCCGGCCATCCCGCGGTATGGATAAGGGAATGTACAACCAAACAAGAGCAAGCATATGACAAGACAGCAGATCAAGGAGGAAATCCTCGGACTCCTTCGCGGCACCGGCCGCGAGGGCATCGAACAGACCATCGGCTACATCCTCGGCAGCACCTACTTCACGGCTCATTGCCACAGTCATCACCGGGACGAGGGCGGCCTCGCCCGGCACTCCCTGGAGGCCTGCCGCTGGGCGCTCTCCCGCCGGGGGGACATCCCCGCCGACAGCGTCGTCATCGCGACGCTCCTCCATGACCTCTGCACGGCCCGCAGCCGCCGTTCGGCGGGTATCGGCGGACACGGGAGACGCTCCGTGCGGATCCTCGAGGATGTCTGCCACCTCCCCCTCACGGGAGAGGAGCGCGAAGCCATCCGTCTCCACATGCACAAGGAAGCCCTCTTCTTGAAGGGCAACCCCCTCGCACGCCTCGTGTGGCAGGCCGACAAGACCAGCGCGGCCGGACGCATCCCGCTCCACGACCGAAGCGCCGCATAGCACACCTAAGGAAGAAATCCCTGCCGAGACCGAAAGGACCGGTCCCCAAGGCAGGTATATAGCATCAAACCATCAACCATAGATACGGACATGACAAAGAACAAGACCTTCCGGTTCACCACCGAAATCACCCCCGAGACCGAAATCCTCCTCAGCGGCCGCAGCGGGGAGCCCCTTACCATGAGCCTTGCCGACGAGCGCTCCTCGAAGACCGTCCGTCTCGACACCGAGTCCGTCATCCGACTCCAGGCCTTCCTGTCGGACTTCCTCCAGAAGGAGGAGGCCTCCTCCCCCGCTCCCGTCTACGAGCCGACGGGACGCGCCCTCGCCGTCATGGACGGGGATACGCTGGACATCGTCCGCGTCTTCAAGACCTCGGACGTCGTAGGCTTCGCCGGGGCGGAGACGGACTCCTACGCGGTACTCTGCGACAAGGTGCGCAGCATCGCGGACGTCCGCCTGCAGGGGCGCCCGGTCTTCGTCTTCTTCGACACCTTCGACGGGTCCATCTCCCGCAGCGTCATCCGCCGGATTCTCCGCGCGTGCATCTCCTACCAGGTGGACTTCGTCCGCAGCGCCGACCCGACCCGGTGCCGCCGCATGGTCCTCGGGGACATCGAGGCCTTCACGAGAATCGACAGCAGCGTCATCTCGCGGGCGACCCGAGACGTCCTCGTCCTCTCCCCCGCCGGGACCTTCACCATGAAGGCGGCCGACGCCGACCTAGAGCGCCCTTCCCTCTTCGACGAGGGCTCCACGACCACCGACGGACGGGAGTGCAGCCGCAAGGCGGTCCTCTCCGCCATCCGCGACATCATCGGCGCGGAGGCACCCGCGGACCCCGTCACCGACGAGGAGATGGCGGGGCTGCTCACCGACATGGGCTACGCCGTGGCACGGAGGACCGTGTCCAAGTACCGCGAGCTGCTGGGCATCCCCAAGCGTGCGGACAGGCGCGTACGGGAGTAGCCCGCTCCACTTCCGGATCCGGGCCCGGGAACAGGCCCGGATCTTTTTCGTTTTTTACGTCCGGGAGGCCGTAATGATGGCGCCGGGCGGGAGTATATATCTCCGTACGACACCCTAAGCCATCTGAACTATGAACTGGAACGACCATCTCTTCGACTGCCTCAGCAGGGTCAACCGCTGCCTCCACTCCTTCCTTCCCGTCAACGAACGCGCGAAGGCGCTCCTCTCCGACATGGAGGGGTGCCTCTGCTCGGGGGACGGGCTCTCCGCACGCTCGGCCTTCAGGGCCGCGGACCCCGTCGTCGCGGACCGCGTCCTCGGGATGCTCGGGGTGAGGGAGTCCGTCAGCGGGCTCCGCAGGGAGGACGGCTGCACGCTCTATACCCTCTCGGAGAATCCGTTCGGCGTAGGCAGCGTCTATTTCACCCTGCAGGGGTAGGAGCGGCTCCCGCGCAGAGAACGGGATCGCCCCCGAAAGGATCATCAGCATTCGGAGTATATATAGGAAAACCATCAAGCATGAGAAGAAGAGAAAACAACCCCGGGAAGAGTTTCTTCGCAGCCAATGCGGAGCTACCCACCCTGGCCGCCTGCCTGGACAGCATCTACAAAAAGGTCAACGCCGAAGGACTCGGCGAGGACACCTCGCACGAGCTCGAGGGTGATATCCAGACCGTCTCCGACCGCTTCGGCATCTCGCCGAAGGCGGCGGTCCTCCTTGCGGCCATCCTGGAGAACGACGCCAAGAACGGCTGCGACGACGACGACCTCTCGGGCTACGTCGGGTGCTCGAACATCGAGTTCATCGGCTTCCGGGGCGCCATCCGTGAGATGGAGGACAAGGGCATCGTGAGCCGCCGCAACGGCCGCTGCAACAACCGGTACGTCATGGGCCGGGAGGCCCTGAAGGCCGTCGAGAAGGGAACGGCGTTCACCCCCGTGAGCCGCACCGGGCTCTCGGCGGACGAGCTTTTCACCCGCTTCCGCATCGTCTTCGCCGACTTCCACCGCGACAACATCGACGCGGAGCGACTCCTTGAGGACCTCGAGCAGCTCGTGGTGGACAACCCCCAGCTGGGGTTCTGCCAAAAGGCGGCCGGGGTGCTGTCGAACCCCGCCTACTGCGACACGGAGAAGCGTTTCTTCCTCGCGCTCTGCCACCGGTACGTCAGCCACGGCGAGCGGTCCGTCACCATCGAGCGCCTGCTCGCCTACACGGAGTTCATGGAGGATGACCAGCGCATCCGTCGCGCCCTCGCAGCCGAGCGCACCGACCTCCAGCGGTCCGGGCTCGTCACCTTCGGCGGCGACGAGGGGTTCCAGGACACGGAGAGCCTCGCCCTCTCCGACGAGGTGAGGAGGACCTTCTTCACGGAGGTCACCCCCGTCAGGGAGCCCGCGGTGAACCGCCGGGACCTCATCCCCGCCTCGGCCATCAAGCCCCGGGAGCTCTTCTACGACGGGAAGGTCGCCTCTCAGATGGAGCGCCTTGCCTCCCTGCTGGAGCCCGCTAACTTCGCGGGCGTCCAGGAGCGGCTCTCCGAGATGGGCATGCGCAAGGGCTTCGCCGTCCTCTTCTCAGGCGGTGCCGGCTGCGGCAAGACCGCCGGGGCCTACGAGCTCGCACGGCGCACCGGACGAGATGTCTTCGCCGTGGACATGTCCGAACTCAAGAGCAAGTGGGTCGGCGACTCCGAGAAGATTGTCAAGGGGGTCTTCACGGCCTACCGGCAGATGTGCCGCAGCCGCGAGCTCGCGCCTATCCTCCTCTTCAACGAGGCCGACGCCATCTTCGCCAAGCGGATGGAAAACCCGCAGGACAGCGTGGACCAGATGATGAACGCCATCCAGAACATCTGCCTGGAGGCCATCGAGAACCTCGACGGCATCCTCATCGCCACAACCAACCTCGCCGCGAACTTCTGCGACGATGCCTTCGCCCGCCGCTTCCTCTTCAAGGTGGAGTTCGAAAAGCCCGGGCCGGAGACCCGCTCGAAAATCTGGCGGTCGATGGTGGATAGCCTCTCCGAGGAGGATGCCCTCACCCTCGCCACCCGCTACGACTTCTCCGGCGGCAACATCGAGAATATCGCCCGCAAGGCGGCCGTGGGCTACGTCCTCACCGGACGGAAGGCCGGCGTCGGGGAGATCGCCGGGTACTGCGACGAGGAGACCCTCTCCTCCTCCAGGGCCGCGCGGAGAATCGGATTCCAGTCCTAGGCCATGGACAGCTGCACGGTCCATACGACCCGGGTCATCTCCGTCTTCGACGTCTGGGCGGTCTATGACCGGAACTGGCGCAAGCCCCACTACCCCTCCTATATGGTGCGGCAGGAGAAGGTCGGCAGCGCCCTAGACCTCGAGGGTGCGGAGCGGATCGTCCGGGAAACCGTCCGGTTCCAGTCCGAAGCCGCATTCGGGGGTGAAAGGCTGCATAGCCTCCGGATCGTGGAGATCCCCCTTGGCGGCTACGCCCCGGAGTGGCAGACCCTCTCGGAGTACGTCTACGACCACGAAGGGGACCGGCTGGACTGCCGGACCATCCCCTGCGAGGACGGCGTCTTCTCCGGGCGCGCCCCCGGGGAGATCCGTTTCCGGGAAGGGGACCTCTGCGAGGTCCTCGAGGAGGGAAGGGTCGTCCTGGGCTGTATCACGGGGCTTCCCCCGTCCGTCGAACGGTGTGCCAAGGTCAACGGGGCCGGCGCCGCCATGGACTCTTCCGACGACTGCTACTACGTGCTCACGTCGCAGGATGCCTACACGGAGCCCACCGACGCCCTCCGCGTTTTCAAACCCCGCTACAAGATCGCTCTGCGGACGGAAAGGAGGATTCTCCAGGCGTACAACGACTATCGGACCTTCCGCGTGCGGATGGCGATCGCGGATGCCGCCGCAGGGGCCAGGCTCATGGGTGCGGCGGAGGAGTTCGGCTGGGTTGTCCGCCGGATCGAGACGCCCCGCTGGAAAAATGACACGTTCAAGCTGATGCTAGACGGCGTCCCGGGGTTCCCGGATGGGCTGGACCTTCAGGTCATGCAGAAGACGGCCTGGCAGCACATGGACCGCATACTCGTTTCCTTCCGGCACCTGGCAGGACTTCCCGCCGAGGGTCGCGGCTACCGGCTCAAGAGGATCGTCCCTCCGCCGCCGCTCGTGAAGGGCATTCCCGTTCCGGAAGATCCTATGTACCGGCTGTGACTGCTGGACGGAAGAATACATTTCCGCAGGAGTATATCATTCAAAACAAGCAAATGATGAACAGACTGATCATCCCTTTCCTTCTGACTCTCACATGTACCGTAGCCTGCGTCCAGCATGCAAGCTCCGACGATCCCGCCCCAGAGGAGATCCTTGCCCAGATGAGGGCGGACTCCACCTGGATCCGGGAGCTGGATTCCCTCGCCGCCGAGGCCATCGGGCCAGGGGCGCGCTGCATCGACCCTGTGTGGCACCTCTTCGGGCAGGACGGCCGGAAGTGGCTGTTCGACCAGGACTGGGGCGGGGTCCTCGAGATCCCTTCGGGCTACATCCCGGAGGACGACCTCTGGCAGGCCGAGCTGTCCTTCCACGGGACGCGGGCCTTCTCCCCCGACTCGATGGTCGTCATCTCCTTCTACGCTGGGTTCCAAGCCATCGGGAACGAAGAGCTCGCGGATGCTGTTAGGAAAGACCTTGACGAGGATGGATTCGCCATCGAGCATATGGACGTGGATGACCGGGAGTTCCGGATCACCGCCCGGAGTGCCGGAGGCATCCACTACTATGCACGCTATCTCTTCGCGGACGGGGATGGCGTTGAATATGCTGCCGGGGTGCAGTTCCCGGCCGGCAGGGAGAATGAGGCGGAAGAGATCATCCGGATGATCCAGCGCTTCCCCCTCGGCCCGGGAGGACGCCCCTTCCGGGGACTTGCGCTCCGATGAGGGTCAGTCCGATGACCTCTCATTCCCAAGGTTGCGCTTTATGTTTTTTTAGCGGATGCATGAAAGGATCGTTGTTTTCCGGAGTATTACTTAGGGCAGCAAACACAAAAGCATATGAAAGATACCCCCAATCCCTTCGCCAACGGTGCCTACGCCCATATCCGCTCCCTCTTCCGCTCCTTTGACCTCCGTCACCTCCCCGTCCGGTGGGACGATTCCGTCTGGGTCTGGAACGGTCTCCAGGGGGCCTGGTCCAACCTCCAATTCCTCACCCGCGGCGACGGCCAGCGCTGGAACGGTCCCGTCGCCACCGCTGACGACCTCACCACGGAGCTCGTCCGCCTCGGCGTCCCCGCCTCCACCTTCTCCCGGTCCGGGGCTCATACCCTCCTGACGCTCTCCAACGTCAGTTTCGTCTACCGTGCCAAGCACTACAAGAGAGACGGGTGGCACCTCCTCGTGGCCCCGCACCTTACCGGGGTCCCCTTCGGCAAGTGCGGCCACACGTTCGTCCACCCCTTCGGGCCGCTGTCCGAGTTCGCTGCCCTTATGCTGGAGCTGGACCGGAGCGTCCCGGCCGTGCGTGACGCCTGCGTCGACGCCCTCACGGACGCGCGGAAAGAGAGCGCCGAGCGGGCCGTCAAGACCAGGACAGCGGAAACCCTCGTCAGTGACCTTTTCGGCGGGGAGATCCCCGACAATGTCAGATACCATGTCGACGGGCTCCGCCACCCCTCCGACCTTGACGTCGTCCGGCTCGAGATTGCCTCGACCGCCGCGAGCGGCTGGACCGGCACACGCACGCTCGACATCCCCCTTGACTTTCCGCGGGAATTCCTGGACAAGACCCTCGCGGACTCGATTCTGGACGATGACAACACGGCTCCGGCACTCATGGAAGTGTTCCGGGACGACGAGTGCGGCGACTTCCCCGTTATCCGGTACAGCCTTGACGGCAGGTGGTAGGAAAGACGGGATTCCCTGTAATCTTCGCCTCCTTTTCCGGTATAGATACATGTAACCAAGACGAACTGAACATGAGAAGCTACGACAAGCCCTACCACAGCGAAAAGAAGTACATCAAGAACCAGGTCGAGGCCCTCTCCGGCGAGAGACTCGCCTTCCTCGGCGGCGACCGCCTCGGCGACCTCGACCTCCTCGGCGAGGACCCGCAGGTCTGCCGCAAGGTCCGGCGCATCCTGGAGAAGCGGGTCTGCCAGCGTTCTGGAAGAACGCCTCCCCCGGGAAGCGGGCCGGCAACCGCGCTCGTTTCGAGACCCGGCACCAGCTCTCGAACCACTACCGCAACATCTACGGCCTCGTCCCCGAGGAGTACCGCCTCTCCGCATAAAACCCAGCGACACATGTCCAACATCAGCATCAACACCACCGAGCTGCAGCAGCTCCTCGACATCACCCCCGCCCACCAGAACATCATGCTGGTGGGCGCCCACGGCATCGGCAAGTCCGAGATACTCACCGAGTACTTCTCCGGAAAGGGGATGCGCGTCGTCCCCCTCTTCCTCGGGCAGATGTCCGATCCGGGCGACCTCATCGGCATCCCCAACCGCAACGAGACCACCGGCAAGACGGAGTTCATGCCGCCGTGGTGGTTCCCCCTCGACGGAAGGCCCGTCGTCCTTTTCCTCGACGAGCTCAACCGCGCCCGTCCGGAGGTCCTCCAGACCATCATGGACCTCGCGCTCAACCGCACCCTCGCCGGGAGGTCCCTCCCGGAGGGCAGCCGGATCATCTCGGCCGTCAACGCCGGGGACCAGTACCAGCTCACCGACCTCGACCCCGCCCTCGTGTCCCGCTTCAACGTCGTGACCTTCCGGCCTAACGTGCAGGAGTGGCTCCTCTGGGCGGAAAGGGAGGGGGTGGATCCCCGCGTGAGGGACTTCGTCCGAGAGAATCCCATCTGGCTGGACAGGGACCCCGACGCCCGGGAAGGGGCGGACACGGGCCTGGACAAGACCCCGGACCGCAGGGCCTGGAAGCGGGTCTCGGACATCCTCCTCCGGACGGGAGAGGTGACACCCATCGTGACGAAGGCCGTCTCCGCCATCGTCGGGCCGAAGGCCGCCGCTGCCCTCGTAGGGAGCATCTCCGCCCGCAAGATCCTCTCGGGACGGGAGGTCCTCCAGCAGCTGGATCGGCACCTCAAGACCCTCCGCGGGTATGAGCTCCACCAGCTGTCGACCGTCAACGACGGCATCTTCCGCCATCTCGAGGTCGAGATCCTCTCCGGCAAGGAGAAGGAGAACGCGAAGAAGAACGTCGAGGCTTACTTCGACTTCCTCTCCAGGGAGAAGAAGGAGGCCGCCGCGCACTTCGCCTCCCTCTACGTCCAGGACACCTATCCGAAGGCCGTCTCGTTCATGGCCCGCGAGTGCCCTATCCTCACCATGTCGATGGTCGTCTATGTCAAGAACATCGCCGTCCGCTGACATGAGGGAACGCATCTCCGACATCCTCGAGGAGTGGTTCCTCCGCGAGCCCGTCCTCTTCCAGGTCCTCTGCGCACACAGCATCGAGGAGAACGACTCCATGCCCTGCCCGGTGCGGAGCGGCCTCCGCCGGGTCGAGTACAACCCCAGCCTCGTCCGGGAGATGTCCGACCGCGCCCTGGAGCAGGCGCTCCGGACGGAGGCCATCCGGATCCTCCTCAAGCACCCTTACCAGCGGCGGCCCGACGCCTGCTCCCGGCAAGCCGTCGCCGTCGGGAGCAACCTCACGATCGGGGACAACTACACGATGGAGAACATCCCCATCGACCGGCCGAAGGGCTACGACCTTCCCTCCGGACAGCCCTACGAGTGGTACTCCCGCCGTATCCAGGCACTGCTCCCTCAGGACGGCGGAGAGGGAGACCGGCAGGAAGGGGGATCCCCTTCCCCGTCGGGTGCGCAAGGGGACGGCGGTGACAACGACCGCCGGCAGGCGCTCCGCTCCTCCGCCGGGAGGGACGCCGCCCTCTCCGAGCTGTGGACCGAGGACGAGCTGACGCTCACGCTCATCGACGGGATCATCGAGTCGGCGAAGGACTGGGGAACCCTTGCCGGGAGCTTCGCGGAGATGCTCAAGGCCTCGACGCGCTCGAGGATCGACTGGCGGAACGTCCTCTCGGGGTTCCGGGCCAGCATCCTGAGCTCGAAGCGGAAACTCACCCGCATGCGCCCCAACCGGCGCACGGGATTCGACAACATGGGGTCCATCCGCCGCTTCGACACGCGCCTCCTGGTCGCCGTGGACGTCAGCGGGTCCATCTCCTCGCAGGATCTCTCGTACTTCTACGGGGTGATCAACGGCGCCTTCCGCTACGGGTTCACCGCCGTGGACGTGCTGCAGTTCGACGTGGGGGTGCGGGTGGTGCATACCCTCAGGAAGGTAATGCGGGACGTGGCCGTCGTCGGGCGGGGCGGGACTTCGTTCCAGGAGCCCGTCGATTACGCACACCAGAACGGCTATGACGGGTTGGTGATCCTCACCGACGGATGCGCTCCGGAACCCGTCATCCCGGACGGCATGCGCTGCCGCATCGCCTGGGTGTGCGACAGCCAGGCCAGTTATGAACGGGCGCACCGCTGGATGGAAAAGTCCGGGCGGGTCTGCACCATGGAACTCAGATAAAAGATAAACATCGGATCATGAAACCATTCAACGAACTGACGGAGAAGGAAATCCTCCAGGAAGGGATGAAGGCCGTCCGGGATTACCTGGCCGACATCCGCTCGACACGGGTGTTCTCGCTTGAAGACTGCCTGGGCAGGTGCCTCAAGCAGATACGGGAGCTCTACCAGCATTCCGTGGAGCCGGGGCAGTCGGCACGTATCGGAGGGGCGTGGTTCTTCAAGCCGCTGACGCGGGACAGAACGGCCGAGCTGGAAGAGGTCCTTGCGCGTTTCCGGGAGCCGCTCCGGGAGAGGCTCGTTCCCGTCGAGCAGCGTTACCTCCGCGAGCAGGCGGCCTCCCGCATCAACGCAGCTGCCGCCACGGCACTCATCCGGACGACCTTCCAGGCAGCGGGGCTGGTCCCCTATGTGACTGGTCAGAAATACCGCGCAAGGGTGGAAGTGACGCTTCAAGAAGGGGACCATGTCCGCTTCTACGTACGGTACAAGGATCTCACCAGGGAGGGATTCGCGGATGAGATCCTCAAGGCCGTCCTGGATCTCGGGGACGCGCTGTCACGCCTCGGGTATGGGGCGGCCATCAGCTGACAATAAGGAACACATATGACGAACCTCTGCACACTGTTTTTCGATTCAGCCATCACCATCTGCGGACAGCCCACCCTGGAGGACCAGATAGCCTCCCTGGTTGAGCAATATGCCGGGGGCTTCCTGGAATCCTACCGGATAGGGCACCGTTCCTTTTCCCATGACGCCTCGTCTGCCTGGACCGGGCTGTGGGACTTCCTGATGGAGCCACTCCTGGAGCATAGGAGAATGGTCCCCCGCGAGGCTCCTTCCGGAGCGTTTGCGGAGGAGGTGGCCGCCGAACTGATCCGGTCCGGGGTCGACAAGGAGGACATCCGGGCGAACCATCAGCATATCACGATCGCTCTCCCGAACGGGAGGTACCGCCTTTACCGGGGGCTCCAGCCCGGGACGCCCGCAGGATCCTTCCGCATCCTACTTCCGGGGCAGAGTCGTGTCTTCGAAACGAGGCTGGAGGCCCATGAGCTATCACGTTTCATCCTTTTCATCGATTCGGTCATCCCGCCCCTCAAAAGGGTCATGGACCGGCTCGAGGAAGATATCCGGATAGCGGAGAAAGAGTACATCGCCGGACAGAAAGCGGCAGAGATTGCAAGGAAGGCCGTTTCCAAGCTTCTCGAGGAGGTGCTGCCCGCCCTTGACATCGAGTATTCCTTCGGGTTGGTCGGTGAAAGTGTCCGCCTGAACCTCAGGAAGGAGCTTCAGGGCAGCGTCGACATTCCTTTGGACGAAATCCCATCGTTCCTCTCCGACTCCGACAGGATCCTTTCCACCCTCTCCCCGGTCAAGCCACAGCCGACCGAATGGATTCCTGCAACATCATCCTTCGGGAACCTGCGCGGCTGGCCGATAAAGCGTACAAAATGATTCCACCCTGCACTCATGGCTAGCCTCGATTCAAAAGAATCACTAAATTTGCAGGAGAATGGAAGGTTCTTCGTATCCATCTTGTACGAGACATAAAGAAAGGGACATATGATTACGACAATGAAGCACGGGAAGAGATTAATGCTTGGGGGCATCTTTTCCTTGATGATTGGCATGTCGCTGGTTTTCTCCGGCCTTCTCTTGGCGCAAGAGCCGGAGTACCTGAGAGGTGTCGGCTGCGTCAGGAACGAAGATGGGTCACTGGATATCAACAAGAGCATACGAGCGGCCATTGATGACTTGAATGGGAAGGTGCTCGAATACTGCGGATATCAAGATAAACCGGAAGACAAGGACGGGAAAGAGCAGGGCAAAGCTGAACTGCTTCCCCAGGAAGCGCTTGAATTCATTCCGATGGAGGGGTACTGGGTCGCAAGGATTGAAAAGGCCAAGGCGAAACGTATTGTCTCCAAACGGATGAAAGGGAAACGACACGTACACGCCGAATAGGCGATTAGACGACAATACGGTAGTCCCAGGCTCTTATCAAACCAAACAATTGACCATCTCAGAGAAAGCATGAAACCATATCCGATAGAGGAAACCGATTCCCTTGAGGGACTGCTGATGGGGTCCGTCAAGGCGGGATTCCCCTCCCCGGCCGAGGATTTCAAGGAAAAGCTGGACCTCGTGAAGCTTCTTGTACAGCATAGCGCCTCCACCTTTTTCTTCCGCATCGACGGCGTGTCGATGGTGGACGCCGACATGGACGAGGGAGACATCATCATCGTAGACCGGGGCATAGACCCTTACAACAACTGCAAGGCAGTCTGCTTCATTGACGGCGAGTACACCGTCAAGCGGGTGGAGATTCACGAAGGCGGGGCGGTTCTCATGCCTTGCAATGAGAAGAACTCCAAGTACAAACCCATCCCAGTGGGTCCGGACAACGACTTCCTCATCTGGGGAGTCGTCACCTGGGTCATAAAAAAGGTGTAATTTATTCGTTTGCCATCATGCTGATAAGATTACTTGCTATCGCTGCATTGCTTTTTTTGATTCTGGTCGCTTTATTAGTGATCAACAAAAAAGCAAAAGCCCCAAAATATATCCTAAAATGGCTCGTTGGGTTCGTCCTTTTTGCCTGCCTTGCATTCGCCACATACCGTGCTATAGGACACTTCTTGGATCGAAGGGCCACACATTATGAGGTCTATCATAAAATCATCAATTCCTCCGATGATGAAAAAGGGATACTGTTCCGTGAGTATCGTCAATTGCATTTGCAAGAGATGATATCCGATAATGATACGAGCCAGTTTGATCGATTATTTCTTGAAACTATAGCAAGCAACGCCGACATGGTTGTCGACCTTTGGTTCGACGAGAAATGTGCTGCTGCCACTAAGGATGCTGTTATATCAGACATCACGTTCCTCGCCGGGAAAGAAGGCTTCATTCAATTAGGTTGGGACGGTGGAACGGAGATATATGCAAAGTCCAAGGGCAAGGATTCCTACGAACGGATTCTTCTTCTCATAGACGGGGATACTCCGTCACCGCGCATCCGATATGCCCAGGGTAACTTTGCTAAGGATGCACCTTGCCTCATCCCGTCAGGGAAAAGAGAAACGCCTCCTACCAAGGCAAATAAGACGGCCCATAGGAGTCGGCCCTCCGTTTCAGCACAATCAAACAACCCGGCCAGTGCTCCAAATAGGGCTGAAGCCCAGCAGACCACGAAATCCCAAAGACAATCATCCAGGACTCCCGATCTGCTTGATGCACTCTTCAAGACAACTTCAAAGGAAGGCAGAGAGCGAGTAGGTGAATTCAATTATGATGATTCCGTTCAATTTGTCACTCTACATATCTACACGGATCGGACTTGTGAAATCGCGTACGGTTGGAGATATGAAGAATTCATTATTGATTCTTCTGAAGATTTATCTGATGACGTTGAGCCAGTATTATGGCTCGTCAATAAAGACCTAAGCAAGGAGGTTTTGTTTTCTCCGGAGCAAATACACTTCGAATTCAATTATGAAAATCCTAAGCATAATGTTGTAGGTGATTACACTGTCAGCCTTGAGAAGTATTACCAGAAGAATCTTAGAGAGTTCAAGTCGCTTGGTGAAACATTGGGACTCTGGAAAGATATCAAGGTCGATCATAGATATGACAATAACGTGAACGACGATGGAGATTTATCTATTTGGGACATATATAACCTCCTTTAGATGACATCTTCTCCTTTCGCCGTTAGCGTTTATAGCACCTTTATCACCGTGTTGCGATAGCCCTGACTGTATTTAGATGTACGCCCTTGCCGACTGCAACAACTTCTTCGCCTCATGCGAAAGGGTTTTCCGTCCGGAACTGAACGGAAAGCCTGTCATCGTGCTGAGTAACAACGACGGCTGCGCGGTGGCCCGGTCCAACGAGGCCAAGGCGCTCGGCATCAAGATGGGTGATCCGTACTTCAAGATCAAAGACCTCATCCAGGCAAACGGGGTGGCCGTATTCTCAAGCAATTTTGCCCTTTATGGAGACATGTCACGGCGGGTCCAGGAAGTGCTGCGGCATTACTCCCCAGCCGTCGAGGTCTACTCGATTGATGAGGCTTTCCTTGACCTCAACGGCATGGACAGGGATTTCAAGGCATATGCGGAGGAGATTTCCCGGGAGTGCTGGCGGCAGACTTCCATCCCGGTCTCAGTAGGCATCGCCCCGACGAAGACGCTTGCTAAGATAGCCTCCAAGCTCTGCAAGAAATATCCGAAACTCAACGGTGGGTGTTACATGTACAGGCCCCAGGACATCGAAAAGGTGCTCAGGAAGTTCCCTGCCGAAGATGTCTGGGGCATCGGAAGAAGGATGATGAAGAGACTCGAGGCGATGGGCGTCAAGACTGCCTGGGATTATTCTCGACTGCCGGAATCAACGGTCCGGATGCTTTTCCACCTTCCCGGATTCCGGACATGGAAGGAACTCAAAGGGATCCCATGCATCGAGTTCGAGGACATGATCGAGCCTCGTCAGACCATTTGCGTATCCCGGAGCTTCGACCATGAGATCGCCGACTTCGGGGAGTTCTGCGAGCAGGTGACCACCTTCGCCGGGAATGCCGTTGAGAAGCTCCGCAGGCAGCACTCATATGTCAGGGAAATGGTAGTCTTCGCGATGACGAACCGTTTCAAGGAAGACCTTCCCCAGACATATGGAGGAATCCTATCCGTTTTCCCGGATGAGACCTGCGACTACAGGACGGTCATCGTATCGGCGGCTGATACCGCAAGAAAACTCTTTCGCCCTGGATACGGCTATAAGAAAGCCGGAGTCGTTTTCACGAAGATCACCCAGGAGGGTGCGCACATACCGTCCCTTTTCACCGACGAAAAGGCTACGGAAAAAGAGTCACGCTTGTCCGAGACGCTTGATTCCATCAATTCCACCTTCGGCAAGGGTTCCCTCCTGTTCGGGATCCAGGGGGATGGACAGTTCCATATGGCGCAACATCACCGGTCACCGAAATACACTACGTGCTGGGAAGATATCCCTTCGGTAAGCGTCAAGTAAAATGAGGCGGCTATTTCCAGGGCTTGATTTTTTGAACTTTCCAGTCTCCCATTGTCGTCTTATCTTCACCAAGCTTAAGTATAAAAGAATCTCCGACAACAGTATTTGGGTCTACTTTCTTCGGATAGTAAATGGCGTTTTCGCCGTTCTCTAACTTGAACTTGAAAGCTGTCTGTGTCTTTATTTGAGTCAGCTCAGCTTTGCAGAAACCTTCGGGAAAAGTTTTTTCTGCGACCTCAGCCTCTCCTTCTACTGCAGTTTGGGTAGATTCGGCCTGTTGAGAAAGTTTGTATTGGGAAACGAATGGTTCTGGCTTTGTGTCCAAATAATACTTCGTCCACGTCAGAACTGTCCGGAGGGCATTGAACATCAAAGGGAACATGTATGGAGCCCTGTTTGCGTAAAACTCGTGAGAGTCGTAGTTGTTGGGAACCTCCTTGTTCTCGGGATGCGACATCGAACTGTTGTGGGCAAGCATCAGGAAAGAATCAACCACAAAACTCGGCATCTTTGTCATCGTTTCACCGACCTTGTTGTTAGAGAGGAGCCAATGCGCCCTCTCCCCGTTTGCAGTAGGAGAAAAAGAGCCTTGTACGACACCGCGTTGCTGAAGGAGATTCAAAGTGGATTCGAGGAGCATCCTGATGGGATGGAACGGAGTCACCCCCTCCTTTTTCTTGTCAAACTTAATGACATCCATTAGGAATGTTGCTTTATCTTCACCCAGATAATTGTCGGTGCACATGGCAAAGAGGTCAGCATTCTCCTGCCGGATTTGGAAATCCTCATTCTGAGTTTCGCGGATCTTGCTGCACATTTCATCCAGCCACTCCTCTATCTCATCATGATTAGCTCTTTTTGAAATGATGCCCTCAAACGGCTCAAGGTCTTCATCAGTATACCTAACACGCAACGTATCACCATAGCCGGTGAAAATCCAGCATGGGAGCGGCATCCTGGTCTGAGCCCTCATGGCACTTAGGCTCTGTAAGAACTTGGACAAGCCAGGTGTCTTGTTAGAAGTCTCGTCAACTGGCGCCCCATTGATGGAGAATTTAGCGTCAACTATGATACCATCAACGAACTGGGGATGTTCCAAGATATACTCAATTGCAGAATTCGCATCTTGAAAGGGCTTGATAAAAATCCCCTTCCGTTCAAATCTGGCACGATTGATTTCTAACAGGCTGTCGATCTCATCGTCAGCCCATACGACTTTATAATAGTGTTCCATATTTGTACTCTTCGTATTGTTTGTCCGGGTCTGTACCCGACACTGGAATCAAAACATCGATGATGAAATTCCAGTCCGGGGTAGATCTGAGGCCAAGGAAACCATCGAATTTCTTGACAATCTGATAGATGTCATATCCTCCCTGCCCCGTATTTCCGGTAGCGCGGCCTTTCTTTCCACGGGACACGAAATCGTAGATGGAGAACCCGTCCTCGAGCGGATTTCCATTGTTACAGATACTCATCTGGAGATAGTTCTTCTCGGCGCGACTGACGACATCAAGAGTCACCAGGACCTTGTTGTCCTTAGATATTTTCTTGTTGAACCCGTGCCGGTATGCATTACGCATGATGTTGTCAACCATCACGGCAAAGAGGGTATCATTCACTTTCGCCGTTAGTCCATCATCGACTCCTGTCACTTCCAGGCGTGGAACAATGCCGAACGTAAGGTTCGAGAAGGACGAAACGCATCTTTCCACGAGAGGAAGAACCCGCTTCTCTTTCAGTGATACCTTGAGGTTCTCGTAGTCCTGGCTGGTTGATTCAATCACACGGTTAATGTAATCGAAATTATCCCCCACCTGCTTGAGCATTGCCGTTTTTTCGACATCGCCTCTGCACATCTCAATGAGGTTACCCAGCAGTGCCTGAATTTTGTATGCTGGCCCGCCGATTGTATGAGACAGGTTGTAAAGGGTATCGACTGCACCTACCTGCTTCTTCTTCCTTTCAATCTCATCTCCGATGACCTTCTCTACGTATGCATTCTGTTCTTCCAGGGAAGGAAGATCAATATACATTCGTAGCAACTGCTCGTCGGAAATGCGTCCGTTCTCATCGCTGCGAAGCCTGAACTGGCGGGTTCTCTGGCTGATCTGATAAGCGACATACCAGGGGTTAGCTTTCTCTGTATCGACGCAAAAAGCCTTTATCTCGTCGCGGGAAAGGTCACCCGGAAGGACAATCTTCCTGTGCTCCTCATCTGCGAAATGTGATCTCACGTCCACCCATGTCGGTTGCATGGGCCATGAAGACTTCAGGACAAGGGCAGTTCCCGTATCCAGAATGACATCACCTGTCTTAAGCCATTCCGGGGATCCGGTTGGAGTTGACTCCTTGTAATTCTCAAGCGCATCACCCTTAAGTCCGTAAAGATAGCCGTACTCGAATTCATTCAAGTTCAAGCCATAACGGACCTCGTTCTTGAAGGGTTCGATTTTCTTTGACTCTCCTTTGAGCAAAGTTAGGATATCCCTTAACTTGACAGGATTCCCGCACTTGCGATACTCGGTCGCATTGTAGAGATCCATGTCAAGGGAATAGCCTTCTTCGGCAATCTTCTCGGCGGAAACGAATCGGTAATACTCATTCTCCTCCTCCGGGTTCCCGAAAAGGATGTCATTACCGGACGGTCCTTTTTCAGGATCTTCCTCATAATCAGAGTTGAAGAAGCGCACCGTTCTCTGTCCAGACATACCTTCAGGCTGAATCTCGATATAGGTGAAATAATCACCAGGTTCGCTTGGATCAGGACTGACATACATCTGGAATACCTCTCCCAAGTACCCGTTATCGACGATGTGCTTGCGGAAGGGAAGGTACTGCTTGCCATGAAGAAGAGGCTCACGGCTATTCTCATCGAGGGCGATCAGGTAGTAGCCCTTGTTGGCAATGATCATATTGACGATGTCCTCGTCATAATGCTCCAATAGCCAAGAATGGCAGTTGACCGAGCTATCTTTCATTGCCACATCCCAACGGTACAGCCAGCCCGCCACGCTCACACCGGCACGGAGGCACTGACGCAGGACGTTCCTGTAATAGCTGTCATCCATTGCGACAGGATCGGATTCCGCCTTGGTATAAACGGAAAGCGTTTCGGCGAGATTCCGGGCCTTTTCTTCAGGATTCGTCCATCCGTCCTTGAATTTCGCACAGTTGAAGAGCTCCTTGTACTTGGGCGACCCGAGATAGAACAGAGGGGCAACTTGGGCGAACGTTGAATTAAACATCTGGCAGAAAATGCCCCGCGTTGTCTGTCCCATTACAGACACCTCGCCTCCATACTCGTAGATCTCTTCCTTGGAGAGAAGAGATAGGAGCAGTATAGCCCTATCGAGCTTCTCGCCCGGCTTCTCATTGGGATCATTCTCGATGAAAAGAGGCTTATCGGTACCGCGCTGATCCTCAAGTATAGCAAGCATGGTATCCTTGTAGGCTATATCGGATGCGCTGATCACGCCCTTGAGGAACTTGACCGGGTCACCGTCCCCACATAAGGGAGTCTTTCCATACTCGACAGCGCCCTCTTCCCGAAGGAGAAGAAGCACGGTGCGGACATCAAAGTTCTGCGTCACGCAGGAACGGTCCTGCCTGGCGAGTTCTTCCTCTACTGCCTTGAAATCTTCCGGCAGAGAGCCCGTATTATAATTGTAGAACAACCCGCGATAGAACATGGCGGATTCACTGGCCGACGGACAAATCGCCCCGAGGATTCTTTTAACCCTCTGCTCGTTGTTCTCCACCGGACCGGCGGGGGCCACGTAAAGTTTTCCATTCTCATCTTCCTGCACCCTTCTCATGGAAGCAGTCGTGTCGATGAGGGAGGATACATCGTTGCGGAGCGTCTCGTACAGGCTGTCAAGTTCTGTTCTGGTCATTTCCTTTTGTGTTTGTGGTTTGTTGTTCTTTTCTTTCCGGATGCAAAAGTACAGCCTTTATACGAACTCTATTTTCGCCGCGAGTGAAGTATCAATGAATAATCTTTACAAAAGTTTCCGGCAAGCAAACATTCTCCACGTCTACAGCTGCGGAGAAAAGCGGGGCAATCTCCCTGGCACGGAATCCGGCAATCCCACATCCGATCCTTGTGACGTAGAAAAAGAGTTCCGGGTGATCCTTTGCAAAAGCGATGAACTCGTCAACAAACGGGGCAATGGTATCAACCCCTCCCTGCATCGTCGGGATGGCATAGCTCTGCCCCCGGAGCCCGACTCCACATCCCATCACAGCGCCGAAGTTCTTGAAGGCAACTCGGGCTGCACCGCCAACATGCAAGCCTTCTAAATTGCTTCCGAATACGAACACCTCGTCCGGGCGCAGTTCAGTGATCATCTCAGGGGTAAAAGCGGGACGCTCTATCCCAACGTATATTCGTTTCTCTTTCGGTTTCATAGTACGAAGGTAAGATTTATCTTTCAAATAACGGCCGCTACCCCATTACTGCTCGTTCCTTTATATCATTCACTACCGAGTTTGTTCATGGTCCTGATCCCCAAGGTGCCGGAGGACAGCATAGTATACATCTTTTACAGTATCGATTGAATACAACTCCTCTTCCGGAATCTTGATTCCGTATTGCTGCTCCGCAATCGAAGTCAAATCAAACAAATCCAAGGAATCCGCCCCTAGATCGTTATACAAACTACTTCCCGGCTTAACCTCATTCCGATCGATTCCCAGTTGTTCGACAATCATTTCAATAACTTCTCCCATGATCGTGTTTTCAGACACATAATTCAGAAGGTCTTCCAGCGACGACACCTTGTTCCTATCAACATGCATTGCGAATGCCTTCTCCACTTCCTTTATTCTTGTCTCAAGATCGTAAGGGTCTTCGTCGTATACTTGGTCTAGTGGGCTTTCATGAAATATGGCTTTCTTGAATCTGTCGATGAATCTGAGGTGAAGTAGGACTGTATCCACGATGTCTTCAACGGTTACGGCTTTCCGATACTCCTTTTCAGAGAAAGTAATGCCGTGGTGCGTGACAAACTGCATTATTTCAGTCCGCGAAAGATTGGTGTCGGAAATCCGTGTCAAAACGGAAAGCCTTCCTCCGGTAAGAGACTCCAATTCTTGAACAAGATCACAATATTCTTGTGCATTACATTTAGACACCCTTTTTTCAATGACTTCTCTTGAGCATTCGGATCCGAAGTATATGGCTATGATTTCTCCGGTCGCCTCCAATCTCCTGATTTCTTCATCATTCGTGGCAATTCGTGCCCGAAGCTCCCTATTATTATCTTCAAGTCGTCTAATGGCGACATTCTTTTCCACCATTGCGAGGACGTCGTCAAGTGTTCCATCCTTTCCTTTTTCATAAAGAACTTGCCTTAGAGAATCATAAAGGTCCGTATTATTCATAATGGAAATGTACCGTGCAACAGAAAGAGAAATAGGCAGATTTACTTTCCTTTCACTCAATACGACCGGTACGATTTCCGAGCCGAAAATGAAATGGTAACCCGCAGCAAGGACAAACTGCGAGACCGCCTGCCTTAGGTTGTTGTAATCTCGTTTGTGTGAATCCCTCTTCCGGCCCGAATCGGAGAATGATTGACATATGATACCATCCAAATCCACTATGCCGTCGACCAGGTTGTATCTCCTTTCACTTGGTATTTCATGCAAATCAAAATAAAAATTGGGGATGTCATATCCCAAGGGCAACGCATCCCTAACATTCGCATCAAGTTCTTGGTATATTTTATACCGAAATAACTCAGATCCATTGGTGATACAATACAGCAACAAGAACCATTTATAGTATTCGTCATTACATACCTTCCATAAGAAACAACGGCCCAATTCCTCAGAAGGATGAATCGTGATCCTATCAGAATCTTTTAATAGAAAATAAGGATTCATGTCACGAAACGACATGCAAGCAACCCTTTTTCTGACTTCATCTTTCAGGGGATAACGATTGATGAGGCTTTTAAAGTAAGGGTCGCTGATAATCTGACTTAATCCTTCGCGTCCTGTCGCGATGGCCTCCTGAGTTTCATTATTCATAGAATGTCCATTATTACGTTTTGTTGAACCGATTGTCCGTTCAAATATCGACTAGACTGAAAGAATAGATTTATAACCTTCCTAACAAAGATACACTTTTTCTCCCATTTTACTGGTCTATGTAAGCCCAAAATAGGGGCGAATAACGTTATCGCCTAACCTTTGCTATTCTTTAGGTCCTCCGCCTGGCGTATTACCAACTGGCGCAGAGTCTATTCCCAATAGCCGGAGAGTCCTCACATCCCGTCTCCCTCCATAGAACGCATCGAGGACCTTTCCGAACACCTCTCCAGGACTGACCGAGTCGAAGAGCGTCATCGAAGAAAAGAGCTTCATCGCATCTGTCCTGCCGCCCATGATTTCAGTAATGTCTTTTCCTGCGTGAATGAGCAGTACTCTGCTTATGGTCCGGATACGACGTCCCAAAAGCGGGTCTTTCAGATAGCTACTGGCTTCATCAAAGGAATCAATCCCGTACAGGGTTGAATACTCGCTGCGTCCCAATCCTCTCAGCTGAGGAAAGATGTACCATATCCAGTGGGAGAGCTTCCTTCCGGCTCTAAGTTCACGGAGTGCAGTCAAATATCCCTCCCGAGAATCTCCCTGAGCAAGTGTGAACCTTTTCAAACCATTACTCATTATGCTCCAATGCTTTTATCATTCGTTCGGTTTCTTCCAATGGAGGAAGATGTCCGATCTTGCAGTTGTATACTAGGTGATTGAATTCCCCTTTGTATTCATCCGGGAATTGAGTCCCCATAATCAGGTAATGGAAGGCCTCCACAAAGGAGCGGCTTCTATTGGCCCCAAAGTCACAATGGACGACAATCTTCTTCCCTTCTTTATACGCCCGGAGCATTTCTGGAAGGGCTACCTTCAAGGATTCCGTCCAGTCCATCCGCTCCTTCTCCGATACGGGGCAATGGATCCAGCGGATGCCCTTCTCTTCCATCTTCTTGGCAATTTCCAAAGAATATGGCTTCTCGGACACATTTACCGCCAGGGCGACGCCGCCCCAGATGTAAGGGTGGTCGAGGTTTCTCACGGAGGGGTATTCCCTTGCCGCTATGGGCGCAAAAGGATACGATCTCATCAATTCTCCTCCTTCGGGAAAACCATCGGAGGGCAGATCTTTCCGTATTCCGTGCTTTGCGCCACTGCCTGAAATATCTTCTTGAAGACGATAGGGAACGGTTTCATGACCCTCTGCACCATCTCTACCGGAACGCCTCCGTAGAAGGCCTCGGCGATCCCGCCGGTGATGCATGCCAGCGTATCCGAGTCTCCGCCGAGGGATACGGCTTTTCGTATGGCATCCTCGAAGTCAGTCGAGTCCAGAAATGCGATGATGGCCTGCGGGACGGTTCCCTGGCAGCTGTCCTCCCACCCATAGATGGGATGCCAGTATGCCCAGGTCCTATGAAGGTCATAGCCGTAGGTTGTCTCGATATAGTCACGGATCTCATCCTTGGTCTTACCGGTTCGGGCAAGGAAGATCGCGGCGGCGGTCGCCTGGGCGCCTTTGATCCCTTCGGGATGGTTATGGGTGATGGCCGCCGAGATATGTGCGACCCGCTCCGTATCCTCGATTGTA
>Ga0247608_10002325_pt1 | contig 24102 bp, 11 predicted proteins | sample 176DNAGHGlowgp2_FD_193490 | JGI IMG/M metagenome (GOLD analysis project Ga0247608, IMG submission 193490) | Sheep rumen microbial communities from Palmerston North, Manawatu-Wanganui, New Zealand - 1766 DNA GHGlow gp2 | ecosystem: Host-associated > Mammals > Digestive system > Stomach > Rumen ... | reverse complement strand
AAAAAAATGTGGTTTCCGTAAAAAAACGACTGCTCTGAAGTGTCTTATATATAGACGTGCCTCGAAAAGCGGGGCGCAAGTACGAATAGACTGATATGCCTGAACACAGAAAACTTGAAAATCGCGATTCGTCGACTGCCCATCCCGGACGCCTGGTGCCGGCTGGATATATGCCATTTGTCGAACAGCTATTCCGGCGCAACTACAGTGCGATGGTCCATCTGGCGAGAGTCATGCTGGGCAACGACGATGAGGCCGAGGATGTGGTGCAAGACGTCTTCCTGCGTATGGTCGAGGGCGACAGCGCCTTGCCCTTCGGCCAGCAACCTTCGGCTTCGCCAAAGTACGAAAGCTATCTGCTGACTGCCGTGCGCAATGGTTGCCTGAACAGGATGAGACGGATGCGACTGCACGACAAGGTGAAGGGCCTGCTGGCCATAGACGACGATGCCTGTCTGCCACCCATTGACAAGGGTATGGACCGCCTCGACGGCATTGGCGCCTACGTGGACGAGCAGCTGGCCGAGCCTCACCGAAGCATCTTCCACCTCCGTTTCGACCAAGACTTAACCGTGGGCGAGATTGCGCGCAGGCTTGGCCTGAACCCGAATACGGCGTACAAGTATCTCATGCAGAGCTTAGAGCGTATCAGACAACATCTCAAGAACCACTAAAACGACAACGACAATGAGAACTTCAGAAGAAAACATCCGCCAACTGCTGGAAATGCTCGACAATCCAGACGCATTTACTGAGCAGGAGATACAGGACATCGTCAACCGTGATGAAGCTACGCGCGAGACCTACCGTCTGATGGTGGAAGCCCGGCGCAGCAGCCGCCATCGCCACGACGACAAGCCTATAGACGTGGATGCCGCCTGGCAGCGATTCGTTAAAAGTGAAGAGTTAAGAGTGAAGAATGAAGAATTAAGAGTGAAGAATGAAGAATTAAGAGCACTCTTCACTCTCCAGTCTCCACTTCAGAAGGTGGCAGCCAGCATCGTCGGTGTGCTCCTTGTCTCTGGCATTGCCTTCGCAGCCATCCACATTGCTAACCAGCTCCACAGGCAGGAGGCTCCAAGGGCCGAGGTTGCCGAAGGTGCGACGCCATCTGCCACGCCAGCCCCAGCCGATACGCTTGCCAGCGACGGGGCCACCATGCAGCCCGTGGTCTACAACAACATACCGCTGGAAAAGATGTTGCCAGAGATAGCCGCCCACTACGGCGTGACGGTGGCGTTTGGCAGCGACGAGGTGCGCGGCCTCCGGTTCCGCTTCGTCTGGAATCCGCGGCAGGGCTTAGACCAGGTGGTGAGCGACCTCAACCGGTTTGAGCGCCTGAGAGCAACGCTGAAGGACAAGGTAGTCACCGTAGAGTAGCCAGCAGCCATGAACAGAATCATCCCACTCCTCTTTCTTGCGCTGCTGCTCACCGTCAGCACACAGGCACAAAGGCGCATCTCACGCGAGTATGACAATGTGTCGCTCTCCGAAGCCCTCAGTGGCCTTGCAGAGCAGCAGAGCGACTACGCCATCATGTTCCTCTACAACGAGCTGGAGGACTTCCGCATCACCACCACCGTCAGCCGCAAGTCGCTGCCTGAGGCCATTGAGCAGATGATAGGCTTCTATCCCATCCGCATGACTGTCGACGAGAGCAACCCGGAGGCCAGGAAAATCTTCGTGGAGTGCATCCACAAGCGGAGCCACCATCTCACGGGCACGATTGTCGACGAGCAGGGCCAGCCCCTGGCATACGCCAACGTGGCCATACTCAACCCATCCGACTCCACGCTGCTTAGCGGCGGCGTGTCTAACGAGAGCGGCTATTTCGTGATTCCCACCGACTCCCAGCGCGTCATCGTGAAGTGCAGCTTCGTGGGCTATCGCACCTCCTATCGCAGCTGTGAGGTGGGCGACGTGGGCACCATCGCGCTCAGGCCAGCAGAGTACACCATCAATGGCGTGACGGTGGAGGGTACCCGCATCATGAACTACGTAGACAAGTCGGTCCACACCTTCTCGGCCGAGCAGATAAGCCAGGCCCGCAATGTGCGCGACCTGCTGGAGCACGTTGAGGCAGTGAAGATAGACCCTCTGACCAATAAGATACAGCGCATGGACGGCGGGAGCGTGAAGATACTGCTCAATGGCGTCGCCGCTTCGGACATGGACCTCAAGAGCATTCCCTCCGACAAGATACTCAAGGTGGAATACTACAACATCCCGCCCGCCCGCTATGCCGATGCGGGCACGCTCATCAACGTGATTACCAAGCGCATGGATACGGGCCTCAATGCCGGCATAGAAGCCCGGACGGCCTTCACCACGGGCTTCACCGACGATGAGGCCTACCTGAACCTGACGTCGGGCAACCACCAGCTGTCACTATCCTACACGTTCAGCCTGCGCGACTATACCAAGCGCTATGGCCAGCGCACATTCGACTATACGCTGCAAAGGCCTGCCATCGACGAGACGGCCCCACGCCCCGTACACCACAACTACCAAGAGCTGACGCACGACAAATTCGGATATACCTGGAACGACCCCGTCATAAAGTACACCTACAACAAGCCCGACGACATCGTTGTACAGGTGGTGGCGACGCCACACTTCAACCGCAGCCATAGCGATGGGCAGAGCGACATACTGAGCACGTCGGACCTTAACACGTCGACTACCGGCAAGGGCGAGTTCGGGAACCGCATCAGCACCTTCGGCCCAAACCTCAACGTATATGTCCAGAAAGCACTGCCCAAGAGCCAGGAGCTGTCGGTAGACCTCGTAGGCACCTATTATCACAACAGCAGCAAGGCATGGGACGAGCAGTGGGCAGTGAGCGACGGCGCGATATGGCTGAAGGACAACCAGGAGCAGAAGAACGACAAATACTCGTTCATCGGCGAGCTGGCATACGCCAAGAAGTGGGGAGAGCGCACGCTGAGCCTGGGCTATCGCGTCTCGTTAGGCCGCTCGAAAGCCACCATCAGCAATGTGCTGTCCGACTATAGTGCCTACGACTACTCGTCGGCCGTCTATCAGCACTACATGTACGCCGAACACAGCGGACACCTTGGCAGGCTGATGTATCGCGTCGGCGCCGGGGCCACACAGGTGACCCAGGACAACACCAACGCCCACGACTCCCACTGGCTCTTCACACCGAAGCTTATACTGAGCACCAACCTCTCGAAAACGATGAACCTACAGTGGGTCACCTCGTCGGAGTCGAAGACGCCACCCATCTCTCAGCTCAGCAACAACGCCAGCCTGGTCATACCGGGCGTGCTAAGCTCTGGCAACCCCTATCTCAAGAGCTATAACACCTACAAGTCGGAACTCATCTACAAGTGCAACCTCGGCTGGATAAAGCCACAAGTCACGCTGTGCTATGCCTATAGCGACTCTCCCATCAACCGCTACTACACGCAGCAGGAGATAAACGGCCAGCAATACATCGTGGGCACCAACGAGAACGCCAACTATAGCAGCGAGCTGGGCGGGTCGTACCAGCTGGTCATCAGCCCCTTTAAGAGCCAGATACTCACGCTCACCCTGCAAGGCTACGTCTTTCGGCAGACTGTGAGCAGCCCCATCATAGGCCACTACCACCACACGTGGGCGCCCCTTTACTTTGGACTGCAGTTCAGGAAGGGCGACTGGGGAGCCTCCTATGTGGGAAGCATCGTCTCAAAGCGGCTCAACGGCTCAACGCTCGACGCCGGGGAGAACCAGTCGCACCTGCAGGTCTACTGGCAGAAGAAAAACTGGCGAATCTTTGCCAACTGCTTCTGGCTCTTCACCCGCTCACGCTATTCCGGCTACAGCATGCCCACAAGCATACTGCAAAGCAGGTACAACACCCACATCGACGACAACAAGTCCATGCTCGTGCTCGGGTTTAGCTTCGACTTCTCCTCGGGAAAGGTGTTCAAGATTAACCGTAGGCTGCAGAACAAGGATACAGATACCGGCAAATTCTAATCTTAGGCTGTTCTTTTTGTTGTGTCCGTTTATATAATTATGTGCTGAGCGGCGGTGGAGGTGTGCGTCGCTCGGTCGGATTTGCTGAGCGGGTCTGTAACTTTATGATTGGGTATAACAAATGGAACTTCTTACCATGAAAGCCAGTGGGTACTGGTAAAAGAGGGGAACGGGGGAAGAGAAAGCCACCGCCGAGGACCATGCTCCGAGGGAGCTGGCTCAGACAGCCTCCAACTGTGCGGCATACTCTCGCAGGCGACAGATGCTTCGGTGCATGAGGTTGCGCACACTCTGGTAGTTGATGCCCATAATCTGGCAGATGTCGTCGTACTTACGCTGCTCGAGGTAGTAGAGCCTGATGATTTGTCGCTGGCGTGGGGAGAGGCGGTCGAAAAACTGCTCAATGCTGGTGGTGAGTTCCGTCTGCCGCTCGCCAAGCTCGCGCTGGTAGTCGTCGGCTTCGGCCATAGCCGACATCTTGCTGTCGTTGATTTCGTCATCGCACAGGCGCGCGTTGCGCCGGTACTCGTCGTTGATGCGGTTGCGGAGCGAAATATACAGGTAGTTCTCTATGTTTTTCACCGCCCCCAGGCTGTCGCGCTTGGCATAGAACTTGGCAAACACGTCTTGTATGCAGTCTTTTAGCATCTCGCTGTCGGTGGTAAGGCGCGAGCCGAAGGCGTAGAGGTTGTCAATATTGCTATGGTATAGATACGTAAAGTCTATCATCTGAGGTTAGTTATTGGTTTTATTCGTAATGCAAAGTTACGTTTCTGTACGCATAAAACCATGTCGTTTTAATCTTTTTTAAGACCAAAGCGTTGTTTTTAACCTGAGGTAACTTATCTCCTATCGCCGCCGGAGCCAGTACACCTGGCCGGAGCCGCCCCCGTCGGTAGCGAACGGCCCCTTGAGCAGTAGTCCCCGGTGGCTGAGCGTTATCTGGCCTGTGGCGGCATCGACGGTGTAGACATCGTAGCGCGCCGGAGTGACGCTGAGCGAGGCCGCTGGCTGGCGGGTGTAGAGCAGGTAGCCTTTGTCGCGGCAGCCCAGGGCTACGCCGCCCTGGCAGCTGTCCAAGGGTGCCATGGCGGCGATGTCGGCCAGCAGCTGTGCTGCGAGGCTGGAGTCGCTGGCGCGCAGCGGCACGTTGGGCAGTGCGCCGCCGGCCATGAGTATGGCCCACCCGTAGTCGGGATGCTGCTGGGCAAAGAAGGTGACGTCCTTCCCTGGGTGGCTGTCGTGCACCTGTCGCACGGCGCGGTAGACCTCGTCGAAGCCTGTCTTGCCCACCTTCACTTGGCGCATCCACTGGCGCGGGGCCAGGTTGCGCCCACCCTCGGGCGCCCACAGCCCCTGGGTGTTGAGGTGCCAGTAGCGTATGTCGACGATGTCGACCACCCGGCTCAGCTCTGGCATGGCGAGCAGGCTGTCCTGCACGTCGCGCGTGCAGCTGAGCGCCACCAAGGGGTGTCGTCCGGTCTCAGCCTCCCACTCGGCAATGGTCTCGAGCCAGAAGCGCGTGAAGTGGAGCGGCCCGGTATACTCGGCACTGATGAGGTGGACGGTGTTGGGCTGGTCTTTCATCTCGTCGAGGCACATGCGTATGTATTGCCGGTGGAGTGGCCGCAGAATGGGGTCCTGCTCGTTGTAGAACTGCTCGGCCATGAACACGCGCTTGTCGCCCGCGAAGGGCACAGGCTCGGGGAAGGTGGTATGGTTGACGTTGTTCACCGGACGCCAGGGGCTGTCCACCCAGTGTGCGCCGGCTTCGAGTATGTTGTGCTGGAAATAGTGGTGATGGAAGAGCAGTATGCCCTGCTTGGCAGCCTTGTCGGCAAACTCGCGCAGGCGGCTCCAGTACCACTGGTTGGGCTTGGTCAGGTCGTAGCGCGACAGCCCATCCCAGGCAGTGCCTTGTCCGGAGCGGGCGAAGGGCTGCTCGTAGAAAGGTGCCCACACGTCGCCGTCGGCTCGACGCACGCGTTCGTGGTCGGTGCGCCGCAGGTCGTACCACAGCCCGTAGTGATGGCTAAGCGAGCCGAAGCGATGGTCGGCGAGGTAGGCCACGACGCTGTCTATGCGGTCGGTCCAGCCCGTGCCCTCGCGTCCGGGCACAAAGCGAGTGATGGCGGGGCGTGCCTCGCGGCTTACGAAGTTGTCCTTCACGCGCCCGCTCCACCACGGTATGTCGTACTGGCGCCCGGTAAGGGTACGCAGCGAGGGGCGCCCCCCGGCGGGAAAACCGCTGGGCACGGACTGCATCGAGGGCGCGGTGGAAGCGGCGGCGGACGCGGCGCTCGTGCCCAGCGGTTTTCCCGCTGGGTGGCGGGGTGTGGCGGCGGTGGCGGTGGCAATGCTGTCGATCCAGGCCTGCAGGGTGAGACGCGGCTCGCTGAGCGACTGCCTGGCCATGGCCATGGCCTGCTCCACGGTGGGCGAGCTGGTGGCGTTGACGGAAAGGGGCAGCAGGCGAGGGTCCATGGGCAGCCGTCGCAGGCGCTGCTCTAACTGGTGGTAGAACAAGGAACGTGGGCTGACGTGGTCGTTGCTCGATGTCCAGTTGGCGTTGCCCGTAAGCGTGCCCCAGCATCCGTGGGCGCTGCATCGGTTGTCGGCATCGGGCGAATAGCAGGCAATGGTGGAGGCCGTACACTGCCAGAACATGGAGTTGGCCGTGTTCCATCCCGTGCCAAACTGAAACTGCTCCAGGTTGGCAAAGCGCAGGTCGTGGCCGTCGATGTTGACAATGTCGAACAGCAGGCCCGCAGCCCACGACCCTATGCTTCCGCTGAAGCCCAGCGACTCGTTGCCCTCGCACTGTACGAAGGCGTTGGGGCCGGCGGCACAGTAGCCGGCGGCAAAGTCGTGGATGCCCTGCCAGGAGAGGCAGCGCTGGAAGAGCGTCTGCTGGCCACGGGTGAGAAACACCTGTCGGCGCCAGCCGCCCACCTCCGACACGGGTTCGCTGGCTATGCAGTCCTCCACGGTGATGCGCGAGGTGTGGAGCTGTAGGTTGACAGCCGAGCCTGCCAAGTGGCGAAAGGCCACGCGGCTCACCCAGCAGTCGCGCGCGTAGTCCATGGAGATGCCGTCCCAGCAGTGGTCCTCGTCCTTGGCGTTCCAGTCGTTGACGGCGCTCTCGAGCGTCATATCCTCTATGCCACACTCCGCCAGCTCGCCGTCGTGGCTGGCCTTTAGCATGAAGGCTCCGCCGAAGCGGCTGCTCAGCGCAGTGGTGACGGGGGCATCGAGGGTGACACTGTCGGTGGTGACGGCGGTGATGGTGCGGTCCCAGACAATGGTGACATCGGTGGGTTTCCAGCCAGTGTAGTCCAGGCCGCCTCCGAAGTCGCCCATGCCCAGGTGGTCTATCCACTCCTGCGTGCAGGGCCTGACAATGCTTACCCTGGTGCCCACCTTCATGGTCGCGCCCTTCACAGCCAAGCGCGTGGCACCGGCTGGGGCATCGCCCACGGCAAGCGTGTCGGCCGACTGGGGCGCTTGGTTGGCGCTACCCTCGACGTAGAGGATGGCGCCACGGTCGAAGCCCTGCTTCAGCAGCACGGTCTTGCCCATGCCAGCCCCCCGGAGCACCACGCCCGATGCCGTCAGGCGCAGCGGACGGTCGAGGCGGTAGACACCCTCGCCCAGGACCACCGCCCCACGGTGGCCGCTGGCGACAGGACGCAGAAGCGCCACCTGGTCGATGGCGTGCTGAATGGTGGCCGAGCAGTCGCCCTCGTGCCACGCCACGGTCACGGCCACCGCCACCGAGGGCAGCGCCGCCTCGGAGGCACGATAGCCACAGGTGGAGTAGTCCATGGGCACGTAGAGCTGGGGCTTGGGCTTCTTGGCAGCCTGAACGCCACCCACGCCGAGAAGGGCGAGCAGCAGGACAACGAGGATGAGGGGTCGGAGCTTGTTCATGGTACACCTATTTATATTATAGACGCTCCGCTGGCGTTTATGTAACTTGCCAAGTAGGTACAAAGCGCGCGCGCAAGCGTCATATATAAGTATGAAAAGACAAATACTACTACTCACCTTGATGGCCTGGCTGCTGGCCCTGCCCCAGGCCATCCTGTCGCAGGAGCAGCGCTACCAGGTGGGCGTGTGCGACTGGATGGTGCTCAAGCGCCAGAAGCTGGGCGAGTTTCAGCTTGCCCGCGACCTGGGTGCCGACGGCGTAGAGCTGGACATGGGCGGCCTGGGGCAGCGCGAGCTGTTCGACAACAAACTGCGCGACGCCTCCGAGGCAGCCCACTTCAAGCGCGTGGCCGACTCGCTCGGCGTGAAGGTGGGCGCGGTGGCCATGAGCGGCTTCTACGCCCAGGACCTCACGCGCCGCGACAACTTCATGGCCTTGGCCAACGACTGCTTTGACACCATGGACCGCCTGGGCGGCATCGAGGTGGCCTTCCTGCCCCTGGGTGGCTGTGGCAACGACTGGCCCACCGACCGCGCGAAGCGAAAGGCCGTGGTAGAGCGCCTCCACGCCATCGGCGAGGCCGCCCTGGCCCGTGGCAAGCGCGTGGGCATAGACACGCCGCTCGACGCCAAAGGCAACCTCAAGTTGCTGGGCGAGGTCAAGAGCAAGGGCATAGCCATCTTCTACAAGTGGCAGACGGCCATAGAGCTTGGCCTCGACGTGGCCAAGGACATGAGCCGCCTGGGTGCTGGCAACATCTGCGCCATCCATGCCTCTAACACCGACGGCGTGTGGCTGGCCAACGACTCGGCCTTGGACGTGCCCCTGCTCAGACAGACGCTCGACCGCATGGGCTGGAGGGGCTGGCTTTTTGTGGAGCGCAGCCGCGACGTGAAGATGGTGCGCAACGTGAAGATGAACTACGGCAGCAACGTGAGCTACCTCAAGCAACTGTTCAACAGCCTGCCCGAACCCGACGTCAAGCTCGACAGCGCCGGGCGCGACCCAGCCTACGTCAACACCATCGTGGAGCGCTCAAGGAAAGCCACCGACGAGCTGGGCATCACCTACACCCCCAAGGGGCGCAACGTACACCACATCGTCTGCAACCGCTACTTCGCCCTCAACGACATCTATGCCGAGCGCGACTCACTGAGGAAAACCAACAGGGAACTGGCCGACGCCCGGTGCGACGCCCGCCTCTACCGCTCACACTTCGGCTTCCTGGCCGACTTGTCGATGTATCTTACCACGAGCGAGGTCGACAAGGTGAAAGACGTGATGACCTTCAACGTGGTGAAGGTGACCTACGATGCCCAGTGCGACATGATACCCACGCTCACCAGCGAGGAGAAACAGCAGATCATGGCCTGGCTCGTGGAGGCACGCGAGCTGGCCATCGATGCCGAGAGTTCGAAGAAGAAGCACGAAGTGTTTGGCAAATACAAGGGACGCATCAACAACTACCTTACCCGCCAGGGCTACAACCTCACCAAGGAGCGCCAGGCGTGGTATGAAAGGGTGAAAGCCCGCGGAGGAGAACTATGAAAACCACAACGACACACACCACACCATCAAGCCGCGCAGCGACAATGCTACTCGCCGTGGCGCTGAGTCTGGCCTGGACCGCCGCAGCCATGGCCCAGGGACTTACCAGCATGGGCCGCAGCCAGCAGGCCAGGATGCACAACACGCCCATGGGCGCAGTGAGCTGGACAGGAGGCTTCTGGGGCGAGCGCTTCGGCGTGCTGTCCACGACCACCCTCTGGGACATGTGGGACACGTGGAACACGCCCTACGACACGCTCGACGCCAACGGCACCCATGGCAGCCACGGCTTCCGCAACTTCGAGGTAGCCGCCGGCACGGTGGCGGGCGTCCACCATGGGCCGCCGTTCCACGACGGCGACATGTACAAGTGGCTTGAAGCCTGCGCCACGGTCTACGCCATCACCCACGACGCGAAGCTCGACGCGCTCATGGATCGCTTCATAGAGCAGGTGGCCAAGGCTCAGCGCGCCGACGGATACATACACACGCCAGTGGTCATCAGCGAGCGCAACGCCGGCATCGACAGCCACGCCACCGACAACACCACCGTGGGCATAGAGATAGGCACCGACCAGAAGCGGGCGTTCGCCTCACGCCTCAACTTCGAAACCTACAACTTGGGCCATCTCATGACCGCCGCCATAGTACACCGCAGGGCCACGGGCAAGAACACCCTCTTCAACTGCGGACGCAGGGCCGCCGACTTCCTCTACAACTTTCTCACCAACGACGCTGCCGAACTCTCGCGCAACGCCATCTGCCCCTCGCACTACATGGGCGCGGCTGAAATGTACCGCGAGACGGGCGACAAGAAATACCTCGACCTGGCCAAGGGGCTTATCGCCATACGCGACTCGGTGAGCAACGGCGAGGACCACAACCAGGACCGGCTGCCATTCAGGAAGCAGTACGAGGCCATGGGCCACGCCGTGAGGGCCAACTACCTCTACGCCGGCGTGGCCGACCTCTACGCCGAGACTGGCGAGGAGCAGCTCTTGAAGAACCTAAGTGCCATCTGGGACGACATCGTAAGCCACAAGATATACATCATGGGCGGCTGCGGAGCGCTCTACGACGGGGTAAGCCCCGACGGCACCACCTACAACCAGCCATACATACAGCAGATACACCAGGCCTACGGCCGCCAGTTCCAGTTGCCGCAGGAGACTGCCCACAACGAGGTATGCGCGCAGATAGGCATGTTGCTCTTCTCGTGGCGCATGTACCAGGTGACGGCCAACGGCAAGTACTTGGACAACATAGAGAACGAGCTGTACAACGGCATACTCTCCGGCATCTCGCTCGACGGCTGCAGCTACTTCTACACCGAGGCGCTGCGACGCACAGCCACCTTCCCCTACACCATGCGCTGGCCCAAGCACCGGCAGCGCTACATCTCGTGCTTCTGCTGCCCGCCCAACACCACGCGGACGCTCTGCCAGGCACAGGAGTACGCCTACTCCGTCAGCAACGACACGCTCTACGTGAACCTCTACGGACAGAACCACCTCAAGACCGCCGACCTCGACATAGAGCAAACGACCAACTACCCCTGGGACGGCCACATCAGGCTCACCGTGAACAAGGCGCGCCAGCTGTCGACCATCGTGCTCCACATACCCGGCTGGGCCGATGCCTACAGCCTCAAGGTCAACGGCACTGCCGTCGACACCACCGTCATCACCCGACGCTGGAAAAAAGGCGACACCGTGGAGCTGAGCCTGCCCATGCGCCCACAGCTGATAGAGGCCAACCCCCTCGTAGAGGAAGCCACCAACCAGGTGGCCGTCAGGCGCGGGCCCATAGTCTACTGCCTGGAGCGCCAGGACGTGGAGGGCGGCCACCCCATCAGCGACATCGCCCTGCCAGCCGACATGGCGCTTACCGAGGTACCCATGACCATCGACGGACACCAGTTCATAGCCCTCGAGGGGCAGGCGCTGCTGCGCCACAACGACCCCTGGGACAACAACACCCTCTACCGCGAACTCAGCAAGCAGCCCGCCACGAAGGTCACCATAAGGCTCATACCCTACTACGCCTGGGACAACCGCGGCATACAGGACATGAGCCTCTGGCTGAACGTGGCCCGGTAGCAAAGGGCAGGGGCAACACATTTTTTCACATTCCCCACGTCGCGCGTGGGTACATTAAATGTGTTTTCACGTCTTTTAAGCAGAATTTATACATGTATAACTAATAAACCGTTTATGAACAAACTACTAATCGGCAGGGCTGCCACGCTTTGCAGCTGCCCTGTACTAAGCAGGAGCCTGCTCTTATGGGCTGCGGCGGCAGCGGGAGCCACGCTTCTGGCCTCGTGTGCCGACACCTACGGCGGCGGCGAGACATTTGAAAGCACTGTCACCAACACCCAGCTCGCCTCGCCGGCAGAGCGCGACATCGTCATCACGCCAAGCACCGACGGCAGCCAGCAGACCATCAGCTGGCCCGTGGTTCATGGCGCAGGGGGGTACGAGGCAGTGGTCTACGACCTGTCGAACGAAAAGGTGGGAAGAGACACCATCGACGGCTGCGCGCTGACCATTGAGCGACAGGAGGACACCAACTACCGCCTGGAGCTGCGCACGCTGGGCAACGTGCAGCTGGGCAACCGCGACGCAGAGACGGCTACCGTCAAGGAGTTTACCACCTTCGAGGAGAAATACGCCACCATCCCGGCAGGCGACCTGGCCGCCTACTTTGCCCAGAACCCCATACCCGCCGACTCGGTGGGCATGAACCTCATCTTCGACCTCACGCCGGGAGCGCAGTACACCCTCTCGGCACCCGTCGACTTCTACAACCACCGCGTGACGCTGCGCACACCCGACAAGGTGAACCTGGCCACCATCACCTACGGCCAGGGAGCCACCATCGCCACCTGCGCTGGGCTGACGCTCAAGAACCTGGCCATCAACGGCGAGGCCACCACCGAGGCCATCATCACCCTGAGCGAGGCACCCGACCCGGCCATCCTCGACGCCGACCACAACAACCACAACCAGATCACCGACCCCATAACCATACAGGGATGCCGGATAGACAACGTGGTGCGGCAGCTCATCTTCGACAACAAGGTGAAATACTGCATCAAGACCATGCTCATCAGCGACACACAGGTGAAGTTCACGCCCGACGACAAGATGGCATCAAGCTCCTACATACTGATGTACGACGGCGGCGGCTTCATCAACGACTTCACAGCCGTGAACAGCACCTTCTGGGCCAACAACGACAACAAGGTGAACTACTTCATACGCTACAACAACTCAGGGCGCTGCGACCGCGCCGGCTACCTGTCGAACTCCATCAACATGCGCAACTGCACGTTCTACAACATAGCCAAGGCAGGACAGATGTGCAACCACGGAGGCTTCGACGGCAAGGCTACGTCGAACTACGACATCACCAACAACATATTCGTGGACTGCGGTAACGGGCAGGTGCCCCGGCGCATCACCGGACGCATCAACGCCAACGCACAGAACAACTTCGCCTACAACACCTACTGGTTTGACGGAGCACCAGAGACCGAGGGATTCTCAACCAGCACCTACGATGCCAGCGGAAACGCCCTGCAGACCGACCCGGCCTTCGCCAACGCCGCCTCTGGCAACTTCACGCCCACAGGAGCCGAGCAGGTGGAGCGAAAGACGGGCGACCCACGATGGCTGGCCGAGAACTAACTACCAAACACGTAAACAGAAGAAAACAGTACTATGACAACAACGATATGCAAACGACTCCTGGTGAGCATGGCGCTCATCGCCAGTCAACTGTCAATAAGCGTAGCGCAAAACGCGCCCATCAAGGGCAAGGTGGTCGACGAGAACGGCGAGCCCGTCATCGGGGCCACCGTATCGGTGGCCGGGCAGAAGGGCACCGGCTCCATCACCGACATTGAGGGCAACTACACGCTCAACGTGCCCAAGGACACCAAGGTCACCGTGACCTACATTGGCTACCTGCCCCAGACGGTGAAGGTGGGCACCACGGTGAAGCTGCTCGAAGACCGCCAGAGCCTCGACGAGGTGGTGGTGGTGGGCTACGGCCAGCAGAAGATGAAGAACGTGACGGGCGCCGTGGAGACCATCTCGCCCAAGGACATCGAAGACCTGAGCGTAGGGTCGCTCGGCGATGCCCTCGTGGGCATGTTCAACGGCGTGAGCGTGAGCCGCGGCGCCGGCGAGAACCGTCCGGGCCAGTCGCCCTCGCTCACCATACGCCAGAGTGCCGTGGCCACCAGCGTCACGCCCAACTCCACGCGCGGCGGCGAGCCAGACTCCACGCCCCTCTACGTCATCGACGGCTTCATCTCCAACGAGAGCCAGTTCAACAACCTCGACATAAGCGAGGTGGAGAGCATCACCGTGCTCAAGGACGCCTCGGCAGCCGTCTATGGTGCCAGGGCAGCCTACGGCGTGGTGCTGGTCAAGACCAAGCAGGGCCAGAACGCAGCGCCCAAGATCAGCTACTCAGGGCAGTTCGGATGGACCGATGCCCTCTACACGCCCAAGATGCTATCGTCGCAGGACTACATGCGCGTGTACAACACCATACGCGCCGCCAACACCTCGACGCAGGACAACCTGGAACTGCGCACGCAGCTCTTCCAGCTCGACGAGATCAACGCCGTGCGCGACGTCAACTACAACCTGCTCAACCAGGAGTGGAGCGCCGCCTTCACCCATCACCACAACCTCAACATCAATGGAGGCAACGACAAGGCCACTTACTTCGCAGGAGTGAGCTACTACAACCAAGACGGTAACATTGGCCGCCTGGACTACGACCGATGGAACTTCCGCGCAGGCATTAACGCCAACATAGGCAAGTATGTCAAGACATCGCTACAGGTAAGCGGCGACTGGGGAAAGCGCGACAACTCAGTAAGCCCCTCGGGCGGTGGCGGCGACTTCGACTATCAGTGGCTTATGACCCACCTGCCCTTCGTGCCCGACTATGCCAACGGCTACCCCGTGGTCTACAGCGGCATGGAGAACACCGTGCCCACGGCAGCCACCAGGCTCTATAACTTCGCAGCCGTGCAAAACAGCACAGACAACGTGCAGAACAAGTCGAACAACATGACCATCAACGGCAGCGTGGAACTCGACATGGGATGGATAAAGCCCCTGAAGGGCCTCTCGGCCAAGGTGTCGTACTCCAAGAGCATCAGCAACACCAAGAACAACACCGTGAGCACCATACTCGACCTCTACCGCCTTACCAAGCGTGGCGGCTCCGGCTCACACCTCTACACCGGCGACGACGTGGTCTACGACAACACCACCACCGGCCTGCTGCGCTTAGTGAGCAACGGCGGCATGCTCAGGCGCACCATGAACCGCGCCGACAGCTACCAGTTCAACTTCACCCTGCAGTATGCCAGGCAGTTTGCACAGCTCCACGACGTCAGCGCGCTCTTCTCCCTGGAGCGCACCGAGGCCGAGAGCGAAGACCTCATGGGCACCATCACCGACCTCATAGCCTACCAGGACGGGCAGTCAAGCTCTGGCACGGGCGACAAGGAAACCTCGTTCGGGCGTTCTGAGAGCGGTATGCTCTCCTACGTGGGCCGCCTCAACTACGCCTACGCCAGCAAGTACCTCTTCGAGTTTCTCATGCGCAGCGACGCCTCCACCAAGTTCGCACCGAAAAACTACTGGGGATTCTTCCCCTCGGTGTCGGCAGGCTGGGTCATCTCCGAGGAAAACTGGTTCAAGGACAACGTCAAGTGGATAGACTTCCTGAAGATACGCGCCTCATGGGGACTCATGGGCCGCGACAACATACGCGCCTGGCTCTGGACACAGCTCTACGAGCGCAACGCGGCCAAGGGTGCCGTCTTCGGCACCAACGGCATCAACTCCAACGTGGGCTACGCCCTGGTCATGCCCAAGGCCGGAACCAACAGTGACGTGCACTGGGACAAGACCTACAAGACCAACATAGGCATCGACGCCCGCTTCCTGCAGAGCCGACTGTCGGTGGACTTCAACTTCTACTACGACCGCGGACGCGAACTCTTCGCTACGCGCACCGGCACAAGCGACTTCCCCACCACCGTGGGCACGCAGGCCACGCCCGAGAACTACGGCGAGATAGACTACTGGGGCTGGGAGCTCAACCTGGGCTGGCGCGACAAGATAGGCAGCGACGTGAACTACTGGGTGAAGCTCTCCACGGGCTATAGCGACAACAAGATACTGGCGACCAACTTCCAGGCCATTCCCGAATACAACGACGTGGTCTACGGCGAGCGTGCCGACCGCGGCGTGTGGGGATTCAAGTGCCTGGGCATGTTCCGAAGCTATCAGGAGATAGAGGAATACTTCGACCGCTACGGCATCACCGAGTACTTAGGCATGACCAAGAGCGAGGTGCGCCCCGGCATGCTCATCTACGAGGACGTGCAGGGCGACAACAACGGCGACGGCACCTACGCCCCCGCCGACGGCAAGGTAACCATAGGCAACGACTACATACGCCTGTCGGAGCGGTCGAGCAACCCCTACGGCTTCACCATCAACCTGGGCGGCTCGTGGAAGGGACTGTCGCTACAGGCACAGCTGGCCGCCAGCTGGGGCGCCAAGGACCTCGTGGGCACCAACTTCCGCCAGGCAGCCTCCGACTACGAGTACCAGAACATGCCGTCGGCCTTCGCCGACATGTTCAACTACCAGGACATCTACGACGCAGCAGGCAACATCACCGTGCCGCAGAACCGCAACGCCTCAGTGCCCAACATGCGCTACGGCAGCGTCAACCAGGCACAGTCCAGCTACTGGCTCGTCGACGCCAAGCAGGTCACCCTGCGCAACGTCACACTCGCCTACCAGCTGCCCAAGGCATGGCTCAAGCCTATCGGCATAAGCAACATCAAGCTTAACCTCACCGTGCAGAACGCCGTCAACTTCTTCAACCCCTACCCCGACAAGTCGTGGGCCAGCTACGGAGGCACCTACTCGCGCTATCCCAACCTGCGCAAAGTCACCATGGGCGTGAACGTGAGCTTCTAAGTAACACTTTTTTCCCATACAACAGAATTCTTGACAGTTATGAAAAACATAAGCATAAAGCCCTACGCCGCACACGGCCTGGTAAAGGGCGGCACAGCAGCAGTCGTCACCTGCGCCCTTGCCCTATTCCTCAATGCCTGCTCCGACTCGTTCCTCGAGGAGAAGAAGAACTACGGCAACTTCGACAACACCACCGTCTACAGCGACTACAACGGAGCACAGGAGCGCGTCAACAGCCTCTACTACTGGCTGCTGCCCATCTCGACCAGCGGCGACGGCAACGGCACCAACTCGCCCAACGACTGGACAAGCGTGGGCAACGCCGACCGGTGGTCGAAGTCGACCGAGGAGTACGGCGGATTCTCCATCTTCGTCAACCCCGAGGAGGAAATCACCTACTCCTTCACCACCAACTTCGACTACTTCTACGTGGCCAACGACACCTACAGCCCCTGGGGGCACATACGCAACTGCAACGACGTGATCGAGGGCGTGAGCGCCTCGGAGCTGTCGCAGGCTGAGAAGGACGAGCTGCTCGGGCAGGCCTACTTCTTCCGCGCCTACATGTACAGCCACCTGGTGCGCCTCTACGGTGGCGTGCCCATCATTGACCACGTGCAAGACCCCGTGCTCGGCACCGACGGCGACGGCTCCAAGCTCATAGTGCCCCGCCAGACCACCAAGGACTGCATAGACTTCATCTGTGCCGACCTCGACCGGGCAGCCGCCATGCTCCCCGCACGCTGGGCCAACGCGACCAGCGACTTCGGACGCGTCACCGCCGGGCTGGCACAGGCCCTCAAGGCCTACATGCTGCTCTACTGGGCCAGCCCCGTGTTCAACCGCGGCGACGACCAGGCTCGCTGGACCTCAGCCTACGAGGCCTCCAAGCTCGCCCTCGACAAGCTTGCCGAGGGAGGATTCGGCCTGACCTACGCCACCACCGGCGGCCAGCAGAATGCCGCCAACTGGGCGCGCCAATGGCTCGACTACACTGGCAGTGACGGCTCTCTGAGCGAGAGCGTGTTCATCACCCTGCACAACACCAAGGACAACGTCAGCGGACAGCCCGACTACGGCAAGTACAACCGCTGGGAGCACGCCATACGCCCGCACAACGCCAACGGCGGCGGCGGCCTGACACCCACGGCCGAGATGATAGACCTCTTCCCCATGGCCGACGGCAAGAAGCCCGGCGAGAGTGCCATAGCCTACGACAAGAAGAAGTTCTGGCTCAACCGCGACCCACGCTTCTACCGCACCTTCGCCTTCCCAGGCGTAGAGTGGCAGTTTGCACAGGGTGGCGTAGACCTCACCGACGCTGCCCTCGACGGCATCATCACCCCCGGACTCACCGACGGGTCGAAGTACCAGCTGTGGAGCTACATGTACAACGACAACCAGGACGACCTGCCGAAGGTCACCACCTCCAGCGGCTACTGGCCCGACCTGCTGCGCAGCACCACCGACAAGGCCAGTGGCTCGTCGGTGTTCGTGCGCAAGCGCAGCGACGACCTCCACCTGCACGCCATACCTTTCTATGAGTACATCAACAGCCAGTCGAACCCCAAGGGCTTCATGAAGTCGGCAGCACCACTCATCAGCGTGCGCTACGCCGAGGTGCTGCTCAACCACGCCGAGGCCGCCGCCGGGGCCAACCACCTGGACGAGGCCCTGCGCGCCCTGCAGCAGATACGCGCCCGCGTGGGCTACACCGCCGACAACAACTACGGCCTCGACCCATCCATCGGCGGCGACCGCGCCCGCCTCATCGCAGCCATACTCTACGAGCGGCAGATAGAGCTGGCCTACGAAGGCAAGCGCTACGCCGACATGCACCGGTGGATGCTCTTCGACGGAGGACAGGGCCAGGCAGCCATAAAGCCCACGTGGGCCCTCACAGGCTTCGGAGGCAACACCTGCCAGTGGCTTGGCGTCAAGCCTCTCAACGGCACCAAGCGCCATACCGTGGTGCTCTACTGCAAGACCGCCTCGGCCACCGACCCAGCCCTCGAGGCCCGGCCGGCAGCCCTTACCCTCGACGAAGCCATGACCAGCCAGGGCGGCGACTACGCCGACGAAGCCGTCAGGGCACTGGCCGAGTGGTACGACACCTACCTCGAGCGCAAGGACGTCAATGCCGACGGCAACGACGATGCCCTCACCCTGAACTACCGGCCCACCTACTACTTCCTCGGACTGCGACAAAACGCCATGCAGACCAACCCCACGCTACACCAGACCGTGGGCTGGCACGACCTGGGGCGCAACGCCGACGGACTGTTCGACCCCCTCTCCGACACGCTGCCGCAATAGCCGCGTAGGAGGTAGGGTGTATTACATGTTGTACCCAACCACACAGCTTGAATATTTTTCCTGCAATCTCTTGGCAGATTGCAGGATTTTCTATATCTTTGCAGCCGACTCTGGGAACGCGGGCGCCCTCGCCCGCAACCCTGGCGGGCGAGGGCGCCCGCGTTCCCAGGCAAAGCAGTGAAATAACCGTTAGTTATTATAGAAGCCAACGTTTCGAAACAACGAAAGCAAACATGGATTATAACAATACTTAGTTATATAGAAGCCGACTCTGGGAACGCGGGCGCCCTCGCCCGCAACCCTGGCGGGCGAGGGCGCCCGCGTTCCCAGGCAAAGCAGTGAAATAACCGTTAGTTATATAGAAGACAGAAATGAAAAAGAAACTTTTAATGACAATCGCCCTACTGTGCGTCTCCCTATTGGGAGTGGGAGTGCAGAAGGCTTGGGGCTTTTATCACGGCGACGGCTCAGCAACATCGCCTTACCAGATTTACAGTTCTGAACATTGGAATGAATTGGCCAGCGATGTGGCCAAAGGCAACAGTTACGCAGGCAAGTATTTCCAGCTTGTTAACGACATTACTGTTACGACCCCCATTGGCGAGGGCACCAATGGCAACAACGCCAAAGCGTTCAGTGGCATCTTCAATGGTAATGGCTACACGCTGACCTTCAACTACACGGCCACTGATGACGTGGCCACCGCTCCCTTCCGCTTTCTCAAAAACGCCACCATCAAGAACCTGCACGTCAATGGCACCATCACCACAGCCTATAAATATGCCGCTGGTCTGGCAGGCCGCACCTACGGCACTACGCTCATCCAGGGCTGCCGCGTGAGCACCGTCATCAAGAGCAGCGTGGCGGGCGACGGCACCCATGGCGGCATCGTCTCTATCAAGCCCGACTGGAGCAAAGCCAACCTCACCATCGAAGACTGCGTGTTCGACGGCAAGATACTCTCCACCGGCACGACGGCCACCACCCATTGCGGCGGCTTCGTGGGCTACACCAGCTATGGCTCGCTCACCATCAAGAACTGCATCTACGACCCCACCACCCCTGCCACGGGCGAGTATGCCGTCAGCAGCGAGATGACCTTCTACCGCTTCAATGAGCAACATCCCGGCACCATCACCCTGAGCAACTGCTACTACACCACGTCGATGGACGGCGCCCAGGGCAAGCAGATGCACAGCATCACTATTCCAACAGAAATCACAGGAATCACCATTGTGCCGGAGGGCGAGGCCATGGACTACAACGCAAGTGGCATCATCGCCTACGAGGGCAACCAGTGTCTGAAGTATGGCGATGTGCTCTATGCAGGAGAGGGTGACAAGGCGCAACTCACGTTTACCCACAACTACACAGACAGCTATCCCGAATACAGTGTTAACGCGCCTGCCGTCCTCTCTAACAGAGACGAGCTTTACACCCTGACCATGCCCGACGCGAATGTTCAAATCAACGTCAAACTCATCAACGTTGCTGAAGGTGAAATCCCGGGCCAGGGTACTCAGTCCTCCCCCTACATCATCTGCACGGTGGGTAACTGGGATGCTTTCGTTGAAAAGGTGAACAAAGGTGACAACAGTTACACCGCTGCCTATTATAAGCTCGCTGCCAACATCACCGTCACGACGATGGCAGGCATTTTCGAGAATGGAAATGAGAGCAAGCGCTTCAAGGGCCACTTCGACGGCGACGGCCACACGCTGACCCTCAGCTACGGCACGTCTGGCAGCCGCATCAGCGAAAACTACTGCGCTCCCTTCCGCTGCATCGAAGGGGCCGACATCCAGAACCTCAACGTCGAAGGTACCATCTACACGGCCAGTAAGTTTGCCGCCGGCATCGTGGGCCACGCCGGGAGCAGCAACACCATCACCGGCTGCCGCAGCAGCGTCACCATCAACAGCAGCGTCGATGGCGACGGCACCCATGGCGGTCTTGTGGCCAACATCGAGGGAGGCAACACCACCATCACCAACTGCGCCTTCACGGGCAGTCTTCAGGGCAGCAGCACCAGCAAATGTGGCGGTCTCGTGGGCTGGACGGAAGGTGGCAGCAATGCCGCCGTCAGTTTCAATAGCTGCCTCTTCAAGCCGAGCAGCCTGACCGTCAGCAGCGATGGAAGCGCCACGTTCTCGCGCGGAACAAACATCACCCTGAGCAATTGCTACTACACCAGCACGCTTGGCACCACCCAGGGCACTCTGGCCTACGCCACTGCTCCTACCGACATTCCTGTCGTGGAGCAGACCATCGCCGGCGTGAGGTTCTATGTGGCCCGAACCTTCGTGAGCGGCCTCACCGCCACCAACATCACTCCTTACGGCGCCACCATCAGCTGGACGGTGGATGACGACTACAAGCCCTACCAGGTGCGCTACCGCAAGAACTACTACATCGACTTTGAAAATGGACTGCCTGAGGGCTGGACTCAGATTGATGCAGATGGCGACAATAATACATGGTATGTCTATTCCAGCGATAGCGGTGAGGAAACACGCAGCGGCTCTCGTTGTATGGCTTCTGACAGTTATAATGGACAAAGTGGAGAACTGACACCAGACAACTGGCTCATAACGCCGCAACTCGACCTGGGCGGAACGCTCAGCGTTTGGCTCCGGGCCTACAGTAAAAGTTACAACGATGAGCACTTTGCCATCTATCTCTCTACCACGGGCAATGCGAAAGACGACTTCACCATCGTCTTGGTGCCTGAGACTCAGGTCACCGGCGAATACCAGCAGTACACTGCCGACCTGAGCAGCTATGCCGGGCAGAAGGGCTACATCGCCATCCGCCATTTCAACTGCACCGACCAATATAGACTGCTGCTTGATGACTTCGAAATCATCCACCCCGACAGTGAAGGATGGACAACGGTGGATAACGCCAATGCTGCCGGCACCACGATTACCGGTTTGGAACCGCTTACCACTTACGAGTATCAGGTGGGCTATACCGTTGATTCCAAGATGTTTTACTCGCCAGCCAACCACCTGACCACCACCAACAACGAAGTCACCCCCACCGACCTCGCTGTGGCCAATGTCACCGCCAACACGGCCACCATCAACTGGACGGCCTACGCCAGCAGTTACAACCTGCGCTACCGCAAACTCGAAAACGAGACTGCCAAGGTGACACTCAATGTACCAAGCAACTTATGGGACGACGATACGGGCTATCAGATGCTGCTCGATGCCAATGCCAATACCTACGGCAGTGTCATCCCAGAAAGCGGTGCACTCACATCCAACGGCGCATCAGCCGAGACATACGGCAACTTTGAGTACAAAATTCCCGAAAATGCCGATGGCGCACTTGATACTGAAAACATCGTGCTAAATGGAAGCGTGACCATTGAAATCCCCGCCGACACCTACGACTGGTGCATCACCAACCCCACGCCAGGCGACCGCGTATGGATAGCCTCTGAGAATGGCAATATCGGCGGACGCGCGGATGACTTCAAGTTTGAGGCAGGCATGCACTATACGTTTACCGTGACCCTTGACGGCAACGGCAACAACGACTGCGTGAATATGACTGTTGAAGACATCGGCGGGGACAGCGAATGGACTACCGTCAGTAACATTTCGGGCACGTCCTGTACCCTGAGCGGCCTCCTGCCCTCCAGCCATTATGCCGTTCAGGTGCAGTCGGCAGCGGGCGGGTGGCAGTCAGAGTGGAGCTACGTATCCTTCACCACCACCGATGCAACGAGCATCGGACTGGCCAACAACGCCGACAACACCCAGGTCATCACAGAGAATGCCAACAAGAAAGTCAACGTCACCCTCGCTGACCGCACGCTCTACAAGGACGGCTCGTGGAATACGCTGTGCCTGCCGTTCGACGTGACCGACAGCAATATAAATAACGATATAGCTTTCGAGGGCACGCCGCTCGAAGGAGCCACGGCCATGGGCTACGACCACTCTGACTTCGATACCGCCACCGGCACCCTGAAACTGACCTTCGCTCCTATTTGGTCCGTAGAGGCTGGCACGCCGTTCTTGGTAAAGTGGAGCAGCGGCGAGCCTCTTGTCAACCCACAGTTTAAGAATGTCACCATAAAGAATGTTGCAACAGAAACAACTGGTTCCGATACCTATGCTGATTTCACAGGCAGCTTCTCACCCGTCAGCCTTGAGGCCAATAACAAGAGCGTACTCTACCTCGGTGCCAACAACAAGCTCTATTATCCATCGGCTAACATGACGGTAGGCTCCTGCCGCGCCGTGTTCAGACTGAAGGGTATCACCGCAGGCAACCTGCCTCACCAAGCCCGCGCCTTCGTGCTGAACTTCGGCGACGGCGAGGCTTCGGCGGTTACTACTCCCCTCTTCGAAGGGAGAGAGGCCGAGGGTGAGGCTTATACCCTCGACGGTCGCCGACTCAACGGTATGCCCACTGCCAAGGGCCTCTACATCGTAAATGGGAAAAAAGTATTGATTAAATAAGGAGGAATATCCCTCCAACACCTAACACTCTTACATAGCGACAGTAGCATCTTCTCAGCGGCAGCAATGAAGTACAGTCCCCTTGTGGCGACTACTTCGATTACGGCGGCAGCGACGCGGACTACGACGGAGAAGCGAGAGAAGTAATGTATAACCCGAACTAACTCAATTGCGAAAAGGCGGGCGAAAGTGACAAAACGAGACACTTTTGCCCGCCTTTTTTGCACTTTTAACGCGCAAATGGCCCGTAATTACACAAACTTTTTGTTCTTTTGTATCCGATATGTTTCAAATACTACGATTATGTACACAGTTCTCTCCCCATGCCCCACCCCGGAAAGTTGAATAAAGCAAACATAGCGGAAAGAATCCCTTCTTATGAGGATAAGCATGGAAAGTGCGAAGGGACATCACCTTCGGCGGCACAGTCGATGCCACAGATGGCGCACTGGGTAGTAATAACCGTTAGTAATATAGAACAGTCAAGTAGATAATTACAAGCATACTATGGAATTATGGCAGAAGGAACAAGAAAAGAAAGCGGCTATGCCGTAGGCGTACAGATGTTCGACAGGATTCGCGAAAGTCAGGCGGTCTATGTCGACAAGACGGCGTATGTATGGAAGATGGTAACGACGAAGGCTGTCAATTTCTTCCTGAGCCGTCCCCGGCGCTTTGGCAAGTCGTTGCTGGTGGACACGCTGCGCTGCTACTTCGAAGGTCGCAAGGAGCTGTTCGAGGGACTGTATATATATAATAAGGAGAAGGAATGGAAGAAATATCCCGTCATACGGCTGGACCTGTCGAACGGCAA
>Ga0247608_10002324_pt1 | contig 24106 bp, 45 predicted proteins | sample 176DNAGHGlowgp2_FD_193490 | JGI IMG/M metagenome (GOLD analysis project Ga0247608, IMG submission 193490) | Sheep rumen microbial communities from Palmerston North, Manawatu-Wanganui, New Zealand - 1766 DNA GHGlow gp2 | ecosystem: Host-associated > Mammals > Digestive system > Stomach > Rumen ... | reverse complement strand
GCTTTTTCCCCCCACGGAGGCATTTTTGAAAAATGGGCACAAAGAAAAACATAGAGAACAACATCGCCGACCTGACGGCGAAGATGGAATCGCTCGGGATCTATCGTTCCGAGTATGACATAGCCATCCGCAACCTTGCCGAGAACATGGAGGCGAGGAATCAGGCATGGAAACGGTACATGTCCGGAGACGGTACGCTCAAAGACTACCGAGATCTTGACAGCCGAGTCCTGGAATATCTGAAGGAGCTGTCGCTCACGGAGCAGCGGAGGAAGAGACGAGCCGAAGCCGGAGCGAAGCTGGAAGCGAACGACAAAAAGAAGCTGACGCTCTTTGATGCGATCAGTAACATATCAGATGAAGAGAGTTAAAATGAAAAAGTGAGGGTATTTTTACCCTCACAATTTCATTTTAGGTCATTTCCGTAAAAAACGGAGGTTTTTTAAGTCACAATGATACCATGAAAAGCTATAGGTCAGTGGCGATGCAGTTCGCCGAAGATGCGATCTCCGGCAAGAGGATAGTCGGAGCGGAAATAGTCGCACGGTGCGAGCGATTCCAGAGAGACCTTAAGCGAGACGATCTTGAATTCAGAACGCACGATGCGGACTTTGTCATAAACATCATACAGTCAACACTTGTCCATAAACAGGGCGAGAGCCTTGACGGTGAGAGCCTGATGGGCAAACCGTTCCTGCTGCAGGATTGGCAGATCTTCGTGGTCTACAATCTCCTGGGCTTCTTCTACAAAGGCACACAGGAGAGGCGATACAAGGAAGCCTTCATAATGATGGGCAGGAAGAACGGCAAGACAGCCTTCGACGCAGCTTTAGCCTGGGGAGTGAGCCTCCTTCAGGCAAAGAGCGGATCTAAGTGCTATATCGTGGGAAACAGCCTTCAGCAGCGGATGCAGAGCTTTGAGTTCTTAAAGTTCAGCGTGCAGTACAAGGGCTATGAGGACGAGTTCAGGATCACCGACAACAATCAGTCACACACGATATCATGCACGCTTCGAGACAGCCGTGGGGACATGGCGGGCTCGATTCAGATACAGGCGTTAGCGTCAAATCCGAAAAGCCAGGACTCATTCAACTGTAATTTTGCTATCGCCGATGAGATAGCACGGTACTCGTCGCCGGCACAGTATAACCGATTCAAGGAGGCTATGAAAGCCTACACGAATAAGCTCATCGTTGGCATAACGACAGCCGGCGACGATATCAATTCCTTTGGCTACAGAAGGATGGAGTATGCCGTGAAGGTGGCCAAGGGACTCGTCGAGGATGATGCACTCTTCTCATTCGTTGCGAGAGCTGATCAGGATGAAAAGGGCTTTGTGGACTACACAAATCCTGTCCAGCATCAGAAGGCCAATCTCTCCTACGGCGTGACCATCAGACCGGACGACATGCTGAGAGAATCGCTCGAGGCTCAGAACGATCCGCAGCAGAGAAAAGACTTCCTGTCAAGATCGCTGAACATATACACATCACGGATGCGAAGCTACTTCGACATCGATGAATTCAAGAGAAGCGATGCGATGCACGATTGGACTCTTGACGACCTGAAGAAGATGGGCATCAAGTGGTACGGAGGAGCTGACCTCTCGAAGATGCACGACCTCACTGCCGTCAGCCTGTTCGGCAATTATATGGGCACGGACATCATCATCACACATGCGTTCTTCCCTGTGGTGAACGCCTACAAGAAGGCGGATGAGGATGACATCCCGCTGTTCGGGTGGGCTGATAACGGGCTCCTCACAATGTGCAATTCGCCGACGGTAAATTATTCCGACGTGGTGAATTGGTTCGTGGAGATGCGAAAGAAGGGCTTCAACATCGTTGAAGTGGGCTTTGACCGTAAGTTCGGCAGAGAGTTCTTCATGGAGATGCAGCGGCAGAAGTTCAGGATCATCGACCAGCCTCAGTATTATTTCAAGAAGAGTGAAGGCTTTCGCCATATCGAGAAGAGCCGGAAGGACGGTGCCTTGTACTACTGCCACTCAGAGGCTTTTGAATACTGCGTGGCCAATGTCAGGGCCATAGAAAAGACGGATGACATGGTGCAGTTTGAGAAAGTCAACAGCACCTCAAGAATAGATCTGTTTGATGCAAGCGTCTTCGCCTGCATCAGATATCTGGAAAATTTGGATAAAAGCAAAAAAGCGAAAAAATGGTTTGGTGAGAGTTAAAACATGGGACTTTTTGACATTTTTAAGAAACCGGAAGTGAGAGACATCTCACCGACACAGCAGAGAGGCATCGTGTTCCTCGACGGTTCCAGGTGGGAAGACTTCATCAGAGGCGGCGGCTATGTCACGATGGCCGACTGCCCGGAGGTCCAGACAGCTGTGGGACAGGTGGCAGACCTCATCAGCTCGATGACCATTTACCTGATGGCCAACACAAAGAGCGGCGACATCAGAGTGGTGAACGAGCTCTCTAAAAAAGTCGACATCTACCCCAACAAGGTGATGACCAGGCGAACATGGATGTCAGCCATCGTGATGAACCTGATGCTGTACGGCAAAGGAAACAGCATCGTAAGGGTCCACACCGAGAGGGAGAGACTTCCGGACGGAGGCACAAGAGTGCTGCTGGGAGATCTCGAGCCGATACAGGCGGACCGAGTGGGCTTCAAGGAGATAGACAAGGGCAGGAATTATGTGGTCACCATAGACGGCCACGACTATGATCCGGCTGACAACATCCTCCACTTCGTGTATAAACCGAATCCGCATCACCTGTGGCTCGGCCAGGGCGTGACCGCATCCCTTAAGGACGTGGCGGACAACCTGAAGCAGGAACAGAAGACCACAAAGGCCTTCATGGAGTCCAAATGGAAGCCGTCCATGATAGTCAAGGTAGATGCATTGACCGATGAGTTCTCTTCTCCTGAGGGCAGAGGGAAACTCCTCAACGAGTACGTGAAAGCCTCTTCCGTGGGAGAGCCTTGGCTCATACCTGCCGATCAGTTCTCCGTGGAACAGGTGAGACCGTTGAGCCTGACGGATCTTGCGATAGACAAGGCCATCGAGCTCGACAGGAGGATGGTGGCCAGCATCATCGGCGTCCCGCCTTTCGTGCTGGGAGTAGGATCATATAACCGAGATGAGTGGAACGCCTTCATCAACAATACGGTGCGACCTATCGCCCAGGAGATCGAGCAGGAGCTCACCAGGAAGCTGCTCATCAGCGAGAAGATGTATTGGCACTTCAATATATCATCGCTCTTCTCCTACGACCTGCAGACAATGGCCAGCGTCTACAGTGATCTCTACACGAAGGGTCTTGTGACCGGCAACGAGGTCAGAGACAAGATAGGCATGAGCCCGAAGGAAGAGCTCGAGGATCTCATAATCCTTGAAAACTACATACCTGCCGACAAGATCGGCGACCAGAACAAACTCAATTAGGAGGAGAGCAGGATGCTTTTAAGGACATTAGGCTCAAAATTTGAAACGAGGGAAACCGAAGAGAAAGAGATGATCGTTGAAGGTTATTTCGCAGTCTTCGGATCAATATACAACATGACAGACGGACTGCAGGAGACTGTAGATCCGCATGCCTTTGACGAGACAATCAACGACGACATTCGTTGTTTGACCAACCACAAGAGTGAGCTGGTGCTCGGAAGAACGAAGGCAGGAACGCTGGAACTTTCCATTGACGATGTCGGCCTTTTCGGCAGAGTAACGATCAATCCGAACGATCGCCAGGCTGTCGACCTGTACGAGAGAGTCAAGAGGGGAGATGTCGACCAGTGTTCCTTCGGCTTCGACATTCTCGAGGAAGAGTACGACTATCGACAGGACGGCTCTGCACTTGTGACTCTGAAGAAGGTCAAGCTCTATGAGGTGAGTGTTGTGACATTCCCTGCCTACGAAGACACCTATGTCATGGCGAGACGGAAGGACTTCGAAGCCGATAAGGCTCGCAGGACAGAAGAGTGGATTCAGAGGGCAACAGACAAACTGAAAGGAATAACTGAAAAATGGCATTGAAGATTCTTCAGTTAAAAAACAAGCTCGACATCGCACAGAGAAGCCTTGCAGAGCTTGTCAACAAGGATGCCGAATTCGTGACTCGCTCCGCAGAGCTGGAGGCTCGCATTCCTGAATGCCGTGATGCTTCATCGCAGGCAGAATGTGACGAAGCTATCGCCACATACGAGAAGGAGCTGGAGAGCCACGAAGAGGCAAAGGCAAATCTTCAGCGAGAGATCGAGGGACTCGAGGCAGAGCTTCGGTCTTTGGATGCTCCTGTAGACGAAGAGAAAATCGAAAAAGTAGAAGAAAGAAAGGATAACAAACCAATGGAAGTAAGAGAAAGCAGAGAATACCTCCACGCATGGGTCGAGGCGGTAAAGTCCGGTGACGAGAGAGAAGTTCGCTCCCTTATCACAGAGAACACACAGAACGGCACAGTCCCTGTACCTTCATATGTTGAGGGCAGAGTAAGGACTGCTTGGGAGTCTGATGGCTTTGTATCAAGGATCGCAAAGACCTTCGTCAAGGGCAACCTGACAATTATGCACGAGGTGTCCTCAAGTGATGCAGTCGTCCACACAGAGGGCAGTGACGCACCACAGGAGGAGGCTCTTGTACTTGGCAAGGTCGAGCTTGTACCTGCAACAATCAAGAAGTGGATTGGAGTAAGCGATGAGGCCCTGTCAATGACAGACGAAGCCTTTGTTGATTACATTTTCGACGAGCTGACATACCGCATCATCAAGAAGTTCCGTGATGACGCAATTAATAAAATTGCCCAGAGTACACTCGTTACAAAGCCGACAGGAGCTACATCTGTCGCACAGGCTGTTATCAACGGTCTCGGTGCTTTGAGCGATGAGGCAACAGACCCTGTTGTTATTATGGCAAAGTCCACTTGGGCAAAGGCAAAGACAGAGGCTCTCAATGCAAGTTATGCCATTGATCCGTTCGCAGGTCTTGAGGTACTGTTCAATGATAAACTTGTTTCAAGTGAGGGCGAGGCAATCATTGTCGGTGACCTTCGTGGCTATCATGCAAACTTCCCGAATGGTCAGACAGTTAGAGTTGTTGCCGATGAGAAGGCAAAGGAAGACATGGTCGAATTTGTCGGCAAGCTCCTCGTAGGTCATGGAGTGGTTGCACCAAATATGCTTGCTTTTGTTGTAATCGGTGAGTAATTAACCACAGAAAGGAGCATCCACGATGAACGATGCTGAATTACTGACACTTTTAAAATTGCAGTTGCAGATACTGACGGATGCTCTCGATGAGTACCTTTCGCAGGTGCTTAATGCTCGGAAGCAGATGATTCGGCGAGAAGGAATCCTCGCCGATTCATCGGCTGAATACATTCAGATAGTCCTGATGCAGTCCGCTTATCTCTACAACAAAAGGGACACAGGCGAGGGCGAGCCGAGGGCATTGAGGTATGCTAAAAACAATCTGCTGTTTTCGCAGAAGATCCAGAGCGAAGGTGATGACTGATGAAGCATGATGACGGCATAATCACGATCTATGAGCTGACCGACAGCACCACCAACGGACTGATGCCCTATCTTCTTAAAAAGAAGCATTCCGATCACTTCTTTGAATACCGCACGGTAGGCTACGGAAGATACTTCCGGGCCAGCGGCGTGAATATGCAGGTGGACCTCATCTGCAGGATCTGGGAAGACAGGACCATCACCAATGACATGGTGGCCAAGATCGGCGGTGATTATTACCGAATCATACAGATCCAGCATCTCTTCGACGATGACAATCTCCGAGTGACGGACCTGTCACTGGAGAGGATCTCAGACCTTGAGGAAGTGGAGGACATGACATGATCCAGGCAAGTTTAAGACAGTTTGGCACAGACCTTGCGAGTCTTGATGCGGGGGAATATAAGGTCTACCACTATTGGAGGCCGCTCATGCAGGCTCCCTTCATCGTCTGGGCCGAGACAGGAGAAGCCAGGGACTTCCACGCCGACAACGGCAAGGCTGAAGTGCTGATGAACATCGACATCGACGCCTACACGCAGACAGAATTCGATCCGCTGCTGGACAAGCTATTCGCCTTCCTTGCCGGCAGGAAGATACCGTTCAGTCTGGACAGTGTGGAGTTCGAGGAAGACACGAAGCTCATCCACTACAGCTTCTCCGCAGAGATGGCGGTGATGCTCTGATGGCAAAGCTGAACGCAGACGAGCTGAGCGTCCTCGATGAGTTCCTCGATTCGCTGGGCGTCCGGTGGGAACCGGTGGCAAAGCAGGGACTCTATGAGGGAGCAGCCGTCATGAAGGACGCTCTGCTGAGAGAAGTCGAATCGCTCCCCACAACGTCACGAGACAAGTTCGTGCCGGCGGTAGGCCTTCCGCTGTCCGCCTTGAGACCCAAGGAAAAACAAGGCCTTATCGATGGCCTGGGCATCTCTAAGATGAGAAGGGACGGCGACGGCATCTCGGTGAGCATCGCCTTCGACGGATACAACGAGCTCGGCAAAGCTAATTCGCTGGTGGCCAGGTCCCTGAACAAGGGCACCTCGGTGCAGAAGCCGAACCGCTTTATCAGAAGGACTTTCAAAGCAAACGAGAACAAGCGGGTCAAAGCAATTATTGACAAGATAAATTCAATTAAAATTCAAGATAAATGAGGATTCAAAAATGGCAAATGTAAAAACAGGCTTTAGCCTGCCCTATGTAGCACTTTATTCCGCAAGCGGAAACACGGTGAGCTACTCGTCCGGTCAGAAGCTGGCCAGAGGCGTGAGTGTATCCTTCTCCGTCAACGCAGCGGACAGTGTGAACTTCTATGCCGATAACATCCTGGCCGAGTCCGCAGGAGGTGTCTTCACTGACGGTGAGGTGACCCTCACGGTTGACGGACTCGACGCAGCTGCAGAGAAGCTCATCTTCAATCTCGGAGATCCTGACACCAACGGCTTCACAGCCTGGGGCGATGACGAGGCTCCTTTCGTGGGCATCGGCTTCATAGTCAGGACGATGTATCTGGGCGTTGAAGGCTTCCAGGCCATCGTACTGCCGAAGTGCAAGTTCAATGTGCCGGGACTCGAAGCAGCCACACAGGAAGACACGATAGCCTTCCAGACGCAGGAGCTGACCGCTGCCATCTTCAGAGATGACACAGCCAACAAGTCCTGGGTAATGAAGGGCGGAATCAAGACGACAGAAGCAGCTGCAGAGGCTGACATTAAGACAGTCTTCAACATCTAAGGGACAAGGATATGACGATATACGGAATAGAAAGAAAATTCAAGCTGACCGTCGGAGCATACCGTGAGATAGCGGGAATGCTGCCGAGCGGCAACATCGAGGAGCTGGGGACCATCCTTTCCGGAGATGATCCGTTCAGGACCATGGAGATGATCTTCAACCTGGCGATAGTCATGAACAAGTGGCATGACAAGCAGCAGGTGTTCCTCGATCCTGATTTCAAGAAACCGAGACCGCTGACATTGGAGGAGCTGGAAACTCTTCCGATGTCTGAGGTCGTAGGGACTCTGAAGGACGAGATCATCAATGCGATAGTCACGAGCCAGGAGACAGAGATCCCTTTAAAAAAAACAGAGGAGACCACCGCAACAAGCGAAGACTGAACAGGTCACGGATGTGGTTCCTCTACATAGGCAGGAAAATCGGCATGTCGAAGAATGAGATCCTCGTCACCGACCTGGGCGAGATGTACGACATGATGGCTGCACAGGCCGTCATCGAAGGCGGTCGGGAGGTCGACAGGGCTTCTGATTTCTTCGACATCATCAATATAAGATAGGTGTTTTGAATGGCATCTGAACGGAAGATAAAGCTGTCGTTAGACGGCGAGAAAGAATTTAAAAGTGCTCTTCGGAGCATAAATACGCAGACCAAGGCACTCAACGCCGAGATGAAAGCCGTCACGTCCTCGATGGATAAAAACACCACTGCAGAGGAGAAGAACAGAAAGACGGCGGACCTCCTGCGGAAGACGCAGGCAAGCTACCGGCAGCAGATAGACAAGCTGAAGGAACGCATCGAAGAAGCTACCAAGGCATACGGCGAGAACAGCGATTATGTGAACAAGCTGAAGCGGCAGATGTACAATGCCGAAGCTCGGATGAACAAGATGACGAAGTCGTTCACCGACATCGGTACCGAAGCAGCCGAAGCGGGAGATGCGACGCTGACCTTCTCGGACGTGCTGGGAGCGAACCTTCTTTCGGGAGTTCTTCAGAAGGGCCTTGAGACGGTCGCTTCTAAGCTCGTAGACATGGCCAAGGCGGTCGTTGAGTTCGGTCTTAATGTAGTTTCATTAAGCGATGATCTGAACACTCTGCGGGCCACTACGAATCTCTCAACGGACACTCTGCAGGAGTTTCAGTACGCATCCGCCTTCATCGATGTGGATCTCGAGACGATGACCGGATCCCTCACGAAGCTGACAAAGCAGATGTATTCTGCAAGTACAGGAAGCAAGACATCAGCCGAGGCCTTCAAGACTCTCGGTATTAACATCAGGAACGCCGACGGCAGTCTGAGGCCTCGGTATGATGTCTTCCTCGAAGCTATCGATGCCCTGGGCAAGATAGACGATGAAGCCACTCGTGACGGTCTGGCCATGCAGGTCTTCGGTAAATCGGCTCAGCAGCTGAACCCTCTCATCAAGGCGGGATCCGGAGTCCTTCAGGAGTACGCACAGCAGGCCAGAGATGTGGGCTATGTCCTCGATGAGGAGACCCTCAGCAGTCTCAACGCAGTCAACGATGAAGTGGACGGCATGAAGCTGCAGATGGAAGCTCTCAAGAATCAGCTGGGCACAGCTGTGGCACCTGTGATCCATGAGGCTATCCTGGCTCTTCAGGAGTTCGCACGGGCAGTCGATTGGGAGACAGTCGGACAGGTTATATATGTGGCTCTCATGACCATCGTAGGAGCATTCCAGGGACGGTATTACATCATCAAGGCCGTCATCGATGCTCTTAGCTGGCTCAGCGAAGTGTTCGAGGAGATTCCTCGGAAGGTGCAGGAGATGACCGACTCGGTGGTAAATAAGTTCACGGAGCTCAAGAACAGTGCCGTGAATTGGGGTCGTGACATGGTCCAGGGCTTCATCAACGGCATCCAGGAGAGATTCGAAGCCTTCAAACGGAAGGTGAGAAGCCTTGCCGATACCGTCGCATCGTTCATGCATTTCTCTCGACCGGACGAAGGACCGCTCCGTGACTACGAGAAATGGATGCCTGACATGGTCGAAGGCTTGGCTCGTACACTCTCGGCTTCTTCTTATAAGCTGGAGAGTGCGGTAGGCGGACTCGCTGGCGGTGTCGCTGCCGGAATGACGATGAATCTCGGCGGAATCACGATAAACGGAGTCGCTGATGAGAGTCAGATAGACAACATGGTAAACATGATCGAGAGGAAGCTCGGTCAGAGGTTATACAGATGATTAATGGTGTAAGACAGTTCAAACTGATTAACGGCAACGGCACAGAGTATGACATGACTCGTCCTGAAGCTCTCTTCCATGCTCCTGACGGACTCGGCTGGGGAACGGAAGCGACAGTCAACAGGCTCGGCTTGACCTACGTTGCCATCGAAGAGCGAGAGGTGAGGCAGTCGCCGAGCGGTGAGATGGTCTTCAGAAGCTACGAGGAGTACAACCGCTTCCTCGCCTTCTGTCAGGTCGGCAACCTTGTGCTTGCCTACAAACCTCTCAACACTTGGTATTATGTTCGATGCCTCATCAACATCAACAAGAGCGAGATCAAGGTGGACACTCTCCATCTTGTCTGTCCTGTGAGCTTCTCGCTGACCTCATATTGGTATGAGCGAGTGGTCACACAGACATCAGACGGGCAGGAGAGCGATGTAGCAAAGCGATATTCCTATACCTATTCCTACACTTACGGAAGTGGAAGTTCTAATGTGTTCGACATCAGGTGTGACCTCCCTTCTTACTTCACGCTCACGATTATGGGAGAGGCGACGAATCCAGTCTACAGAGTGCTCCAGAACGGAGTCATCATTCGGTCAGGCAAGATTAATGTGACAGTAGGCTCGACACAGAAGCTGGTCATCAATACGAATCCAAAAGAAGCGGAGATTCGGCTCTACACTAAAACGAATACACGAATCAGAAATGTGTATGGCTCTTCCGACTTCGCAACGGAAAGGATGTTCTCCCTTCCGCAGGGACAATGTCAGATGCAGGTGTTGAGCGATGATGCCACACAACCGAGAGTCCTCTTGGAGGTGCTAAAGCATGTATAGAGTCGAGATATTCGATATGTATGAAAGGAGCTTCGTGTCCTTCTTCATGCTTGACAAATCGGTGACCATCTACGAGGACTATCTGTCGCCGAGGAAGTTCGACATCACCGCTCCTGCCGGACAGGAGTGTGAGATCAAGAACACCATCCGCATCGCTGACGGAAAGACCACAGTCTATTCAGGCTTCATCGACAACATCAAGAGAGATAAGACACAGACTGTCATCACAGTCGCTCCTCTGATCCTTCTTCTTAACGAGCAGAGTGTTCAGAACACCACAGGCACGGACTTCGCCTTGCAGATAGATTGGCAGCTCTACTATGACTTCAGAAGAACGAGTCCTACACTCTATCCTCTTCCGTTTTGGAGATGGTCGAACTCTCCTTACTCAAATTGGGGAGGAGTAGTTCAGCCATACGGAGCGACCTTGATGAATGACAAGGACTGCATCCTTCTTCGGCGGAAGACTTACGGAAAGTTCATGACCTTCGGCTTGGCAACGAATCGGGGATGGCTCGGTGTTCCTCACTACGGCTTTCAGAAGCTATCAGGCTATGCGATCTTCGAGGCGGACACTGATAACGTCATCGCCAAGGAGATAGAGGAGACCTCACAGAACGGCTACAACATCCTCATGGTGTGGGTACCTCGACAGGATGCTCCCGGAAACTATAGCTGGTACACCTGCCTTCTTCTTCCTGACGGAACGATAACAACGAACGGAGACAGGAAGGACGAGATAACAGAGCCGAGGATAACTCACAAGGTGATGACCGAGTACAGGACATTCACCAGCGATGAGCTTTACAACTTGGCGGTACAAAGCCTTAAGCCTTCAACGGACAGTCTTACGATAAAGCTGACCTACAAGAAGGATGACAAGATAGGCAGACCATTGGACAGACCTATCGGCAACCGCTCTAAAATATATGCGAACGGAAAACTGTATGATACTTATCAGACAGGAAAGATAACGAACAGAGACACAGTCACTCTTATCTTTGGAATGACAAGGACAGGACTGACAGAACAGTTAAACGAGGAGGACTCTTGATATGAGTGTAACACTTCATACCGTAGATAATGGCACGGTCAATGCCATTAATGATGCCAAGTATTATGAAAAGCTGACGAATTCAGCTTGCGGACTTGTCGAGGGAGGTGTCTGCACCATCGTGTCCGCAAACACCATCCACATCACGGCAGGCTGGGGAATCATCCTCGGCAGATTGTTCACGATAGAAGCCGAGGACATAAATGTCGAGACATCGACCAGCGGAACAGTCAACGGAAGGCTTAAGATGGTCATCGACCTGTCCGATGCAGACACACCTATCAGCTTCGAAAGTGAGGCACGGAGTTCTCTCCCAGCTCTCACACAGGAAGACCTGAACAACGGAGGCTTCGTCTACGAGTTTGCTCTTGCGACTTATAGCATCGATGAGCTGAATGCGACTGACATCGTGAGCAACACACCTATCGATATCACACCAGCGAACAGTTCAAATGCTCTGATGCAGAACAGTAACATAAAGGACATTCAGTATGTGACTTCTCTGCCTCGGAGTCCTGTAGCGACAACACTCTATATCATTCCAGAGTAAGGAGGCGATAAGATGCCTATTTATCTCGGCTCAACAGAAATGAAGCCATACAAAGGCTCGTCAGAAGTAAGTGAGATGTATCTTGGAAGCACACTCGTTTATCAGAATGTGAGAACGATTGAAATGTTCCCTGATTTAACAGTTAGTGGGGAATGGACTCCAAAGAACGGCTCGTCTCGGAGTGGCTCTGCTACTGCACATGTTTATGAGGACAGGATAACATTGCAGGGAAGGAACAACACATTCAGCCTTGCATATCCAACGAATAAAATAGATTTCACGAGGTACACAAAGATATATGTGACCTATACAACCACAGTCAGCGGAGGAAACTCGAACAGATGGTTTAGGGTAAAATATAGCGAGACTGTTCCGACCAACAATTCTTCAGGGACAGAGCTATTCGTGACATCTTCGGCAAAGAGCGAGACCGTTGAAATTGATATATCGGGTATTACAGGCGAATACTACCTTTATGTCAATGCAAATGCTTACATCACGGATACGCCAAGAATCAATGTTACAGTAACGAACATAACTATTGAATAGGAGGCGATTGAAGATGCTTAAGGGAATCGACATATCACATCATCAGAAGGGACTTGACCTTTCAAAAATCGATTTTGACTTCGTAATCATCAAAGCTACCGAGGGCATTGGCTATGTGGACGAATGTTGTGACGGCTTCTTCCAGCAGGCTCTGAAGCTCGGCAAGAAGATAGGCTTTTATCACTTTGCGAGACCTGTGAACGATGCCGTCAAGGAAGCACAGTTCTTCTACAACAGTACGAAGAATTACTTCGGTCATGCGATACCCGTCCTCGATTGGGAAATGGAAAACAGGTCTGATGTGGCTTGGCGGAAGAGATGGCTCGATGAGGTCTACCGCTTGAGCGGTGTGAAGCCTATCATCTACATGAGCTTAAATGATATGCGAGTCTACGATTGGACTCCTGTGGTCAAGGGCGATTACGGTCTTTGGATTGCAAGTTACGGAAAAAATGTGGTTTCTGTTAACTATAATCATAATTGGGCAGTAAAGCCTGCCGTCAAGTGGTGGCCGTTCATTGCGATGTGGCAGTGGGGCAGTCAGATGAGGCTTGACGGCTGGTCCGGCAATCTCGATGCCAATGAGTTCTACGGAGATGCCGCTGCCTGGGATAAGTATGCAGGAGCCAAAGAAGAAACACCGACAAAGCCGCAGGATCCTGAGCCTGTCGCAGAACAGCCTCAGATCTCCGAGAGCTTCGTCAAGGAATTAGTCAAAGCGATCCTCCAATACTTAATCAAGATCATCGGAGGATAACCATGAATGTCAACATCAACATACTGATAAGCGTCATCACGATATGCTGCACGATCTACGGAGTCAGCCGAAACTTCAAGAAGGATGCCGAAGCTGACGCAGGACAGATCCGGATCATCGTGACAAAGCTCGATACGATACAGTCGATGCTTAATGAGTTGAAGACTGATGTTTCTAACACCAAGGCAGACATCAGAGACCTCGACAGGAGGCTGATAGCCGTCGAGCAGTCTGCAAAACAAGCCCACAAACGCATTGACGAGATGAGGAAAGGAGAAGCCTACGATGCCTAATTATGAACTGATTGCCATAGTCCTCCTTTCTGCCTTACTCATAGGCTTCTCCGTCCTCGCTGTCAAGAAGAGGGCGGACATCAAGAAGTTCTTCGAGCAGGCAGATATCCGCAACAAGATCAAGCAGCTCATCCTTCTGGTCGAGAAGGACATGAACACCGAAGAGGGCTATCAGAGGCTCTGGAGAGTCTGTGCCTATGTGTGGAGCTTTATTCCTCCATCCATGAAGCCGTTCATCTCCGTTGAGCTCCTCTGCAAGGTGATTCAGGATATATTCGACCTCCTCGCCGAAAAGAGAGACGGTCATACCGTTCCGGTCGACAAGGAAATCAATTAGCTATCCCGTATTTGTCATATACCCCCTAAAAGAAGAGGATCCTGAAAAAAATCAGGATCCTTTTCGTTGCATAAAAAAAGAGTCAGGACATACTGATAGGGGAGTTGCCTGACTCTTTCATTCCTATTGCGTAAGAAGTCGCTGCAATGGAATTTCTCATGCCTATTATAGCACGGAAATTTTGACGACAGTTTTGACGACACAATATTGTCTTATTTGGGGTTATATGGGGTTGTTTGGGAAGGTCTAAAAATAAAGAAAACCCTTAAAACTCAAGGTTTTCAAGGGTTTTCCGTTTGGTGCGGATAACAGGGATCGAAACTGCGACAAATTCAATAAATTCAAGGCTTTTCCTCGTTCTGACGACATTCTGACGATTCCAGGAATGCATTCAGGGTCCGTGTCCGGGCCTCTTTTTTTCGGTTTGAAATGTGCGTATAGACATTTCGTGTAGTCGTTATATTCGCATGACCGAGCAGCTCCATGGCCATCCTGTCGTCAATGCCTGCCTCATACAGGATGGTGGCATAGGCGTGTCGCAGCTGGTGCGGAGTGACCTTGATGCCGTGGATCCTCTCATACCTTTCCAAGGCTCTCTGTGTCTTGTGTGCCGTCCACGGTCGCTTTCCGCCGAAGATGAAATCATTTGCCGGACCTTTTGGCAGCACATCCTTCAGAGGCTTCAGAAGAGCCACCTGACGGACTCCTGCCGCTGTCTTCGGCTCTTTCAGCTTCGGATCATTGGGGTCGTGCCACACGCTCTTCGTGACATTTATGAGGTCGTGTTCTCGGTCAATGTCCTTATACTGCAGGGCGAGGATCTCGCCTCTCCTGAGGCCCGTATAGAGCCGTACAAGCATGAAAAGGTCTTCCTCGGTATCGTGATACTGTTTTATCTTTTCTATCTCCTCGGGCGTTGGAGGCTCTCTGTGGCCCTTCCGCCGGAATGTCGGGATCTTCGACAGCTCGACAGGGTTTTCCTCGAGACCGAGGACGGTCATGCCGTACACATACCGTCCCGATGCGACCATCCTGCAGTTGCTCATGGTCTTGTAGGACAGCGGATACATGGCCATGAAGAGCCCGGTGAAGTCCTTCGGCTTCAGCTCCTTCCGATATCTGCCCTTGAAGAACTCGGAGAGCCTCTTGATATGTGCCTTGATGTATTTCCGGTTAGCCGGATGATCTTCGAGGTATTGGCTCTCATACTCATCCAGCAGCTCCGAGAACAGCGGCCCGTTCCGCTGTTTTGTTTTATGTTCGAAGATCTTATTGTTTACTTCCTTGATGGTCTTACCATAGAAGTGGTATCGCTTTCCGTCTATGGTAAGGCTCTTCTCATATCTGCCGTCTTTTCGCTTTTTAAGGCTCATAAGGGCCTCCTATCTGCGTTAAGTCAAGAAAGCCGTGTACTTTCCTTATTTCCTCTTCGGTGGCCTCAGAGAGCCTCAAAACGAGTCTCCTGAGGTCTTCTCTTTTAAGAGCGTTTATAGCTTCAAATATCTCCACATCCGGATCAGCTGTGCGGATGGCGGTGTATGTCTGCTCTTCTCCTGTGAGGAGGTAGTCGGTCGATACATTGAAATAATCTGCTATCTTTCGCAGAATTGGCCCTTGCGGCGTCGCTTTTGCAGCTTTCCAATTCGCTACGGTTCCGTTGCTGATTTCAATCTCCTTGGCCATCCTTGCCAAGGAGATGCCTCTTGACCGGCATAATTGCTTAACTCTGTCATAAAAGTCCATACGAGTCCTCGAAATTTCTTTCAAAAAATTTCAATAATACTGTTGACTATTACAATCGGTTGCAATATAATTAGAACGAAAGGACAACCGGTTGAAATAATAGCCAGATGTATTGATGTTTTATTAGCCATAATCATTATAACATCTATGTCAATCGATTGAAATAGTAAATAAAAAAGAAGGAGGGTAATTTATGACTGAAAAGATTACTTGGCAGGCAGAACTTAAAGGCTTGATGTACCAATACGGGATCATGAACAAAGACATAGCGGAGAGACTCGGGCTTTCTGAGGGATATGTCGCAAAGCTGTTCACTGGCAAGTATGAGGTCAAAGACGGCGAAGATCGTATAAGAACAGCCGTGGATGACATCATCAGAGAAAGGCGGTTCGAGAATGCTGATGGCTGATGTTGAGTACCAGGCTAATCTGGACCGGATCGTGACGGCATTCCCCGGATACAGGCTGCTGAATCTTAAGCAGATGATGAACTATCTGGGAGTCACGAGAAAGACACTGTCGAGCCTCGGCATCGAGTCGAGCCTGACACGAGAGAGCTTCCGGCGGAGGCTCAGTTCAATGGGAAGAGAAAAGAGGACACGAACATGAAAAAAGCAAGGTTTGCACAGAGCTGCCTGAGGCGGCTCACCGTAGTTTTTGCAGTCTGCGTCATCGGCACATTCGGTGCAGTTGAACACGGACAGCTCGGCTGGTGGCATCGGATGCTTCAGTCCGGTCTGTTCCGGATGCTGACAGCGGCATGCTTCACGGCTGACCAGGCGATCGAGCGGAGGATCAGGAGATGGAGGAAAAGATAAAGCTCAGGATCATCGCCTTGGAGGATGCGATGACAAGAACATCATCACCTTATCTGAAGAAGGATCTTAAGAAGCAGGTGAAGAAGCTGAGACGGCGGCTGAAGCAATTAAGAAGAGAAAGGAGAAGCTGAGATGTTATATCTGGACGACGCACAGGTCTATCTGTTGAGGAACGAGATAGCCACACGCTTCGAGAGGCGGAAGTGGAAGGATGAGTCAGTGGTATGGATGGACAGGAATGATCCCACGAAGTGGCAGCACGAGGCACATAACGATTCGCATCGGGCGATCGTGCTTTTGGCGGAGGCTCATCTGCTGTCGCCTGAACAGTACCACAGACTGAACAGAGCAGTGGCCGAGCTGTTCCTCGGTGCTGACTTCATCAGAGACTTGGGCCTGTACGAAAATGATGACCTCCCAGATTGGCAGCGGGAAGGTCATCAAGAACACGATGATGAAAAAAGCATAGATTCATCATCCTCTATATTACCACAGGAGGAGCAGAATGGCAAGATTGAAGAAAAGTGATGAGCTCTACAGTTTTGAGCTGAAGATCCACAATCGATTTGAGGATCTTCCCTGGAACGAGCTGACGGATCTTGAGTGCTGCGACCTTCTGGAGAAGCTGGACGACCTTGAGGCTGTGCTGGATGAGATCATGGTCCGGCACGATGAGGAGACTCTTGAGCGGATAGAAGCTCGTGAGTATTGGGACAACGTCCTCAAGGACGAGTTAAGGAGGAACAGATGAGCCTATACGATGAGTTTCCTGACGGCGTCAAGGCCTATGATCATCGGCAGCTGACAGACTTCGTGCACTTTCCAAAAGGAAGAGTCTGCTGCAAGTTCTGTAAATATTGCTTATATGACCGCAACACCATGGGACAGACCTGTCGGGTGACAAGAGAGACTTTATACGTAATAGACAAGGGCGTGGGGATCCACTGCCCATTAGAGAGGATTAACACAGATGGCAATGAATAAATTGACGGAGATCCAGGTACGCCTGAAGGCTCCTAAGGATAAGAAGAACACCTTCGGCGGTTATACATACAGGTCCGCCGAGAGCATCCTGGAAGCAGTGAAGCCGCTGCTGAAGGACACAGGAACGGCACTCACACTCAATGACCGCATCGAGATGGTGGGCGACAGGATATATGTTCGTGCAGAGCGGACACTCTGGAATTCGGAGAACGATGCACAGATCCGGACGGCAGTAGCCTATCGGAGAGAGCCCGAGAACAAGAAGGGTATGGATGAGGCACAGGTTACAGGCTCAGCGTCCAGCTATGCGAGGAAGTACCGGCTCAACGGACTCTTCGCCATAGATGACAACAAGGATCCTGACACCGATGAATATCAGACGCAGGCCAAGAAAGCGGAGAAGCCGAAGAAGGAAGAGCTGAAGCCTCTTCCGATGGATGATGATCATGTCCCTCTGCAGTGGCAGAACCGCACCTGTGAGATATGTGGGAAGCCTGTACGGCCGAAGATGGCGGAGCGGTGCTTCAACAAGTACGGCGGTCACATCTTCTGCTCAGGTGAATGCCTGGGGAAATCAACGTATTGGAAACTAAAAACCGAAAAGGAGAGCAATAAATGAACAGTGTGAATCTTATAGGAAGACTGACAAAGGATCCTGAGCTCAGGACGACATCATCCGGCACGACGGTACTTGAAGGGAGTCTGGCCGTCAACGAAGTGAGGAAGGGCGAGACCGTGGGAATGTTCTTCGACTTCATCGCATTCGGCAAGACAGCGGAGCTCATCAGCACCTACGTGAAGAAGGGCGAGATGCTGGGCATCTCAGGCAAGCTGACACAGAGCAGCTACACCGACAGAGAAGGCAAGAACAGGAGCTCAATCAAGATAACCGTCAATGATCTGACTATGCTGCCGCAGAACAGACCGCCGAAGAAGGAGGTCAAGCAGTGGGTCGATGAGGACATGAAGCAGGAAGCCAAGAACAAGTTGGGCGACATTGATAAATGGCGGACCGTCAACATGGAAGAAGCAGATCTTCCGTTTTAAGGAAAGGAGAGCACGATGGACAGAAGCATATTCAGAGAAGAGCTGAACAGACAGCTCATAAGATTCTCAAATTCAAGCACGATCATGGTCGAAGCCAGGGCAGTGGCCGACACCTTCAGAAGGCTCCTCGAAGCCTTCGATGAGCTGGACGACAGTGAGGACATCCGACGGGGCATCTCTGCACTACAGACCTTATATGCCAAGCTGAGAGAAAGGGTCGACGAGCTGAAGGTCATCGCAGCTGAGCAGGATGACCGTATCGAGAAGCTGGAGGATAGCACCGAAGACAACAGAAAGGACATCATCGGCATGGACGACCGCATCGAAGACCTGGAGAAAGCCACCGAAGACCTTGAAGACATCAGGAAGGACATCGTCGACATGGATGCAGTCCGTGGGCGGTACGTGGATCTGACGAGCCTTGCCAGCAGACATGAAGGCATTCTCAGGGGCATCGAGGAGGCATTTAAATGACCAATAAGTCCAAATGGGCAGTCTACAAGAGATATGTATTCATCGACGACAGCCCTTACTACAGCCACGAAGGCGTATGGGAATACATGGGCGAGACGTGGGCCGTTTCAGAACAGAAGGCGATCAACAACGTCAGATTCAGGAACGGATACTCATCTCAGCATCGGCCTCTGGCGTCCGGCAGCTCCTGGATGGAGCACCTTGAGTGGGAAGCAAGACCTATTTAACCGATAAAGTCGCATTTTTCAATCTCCTTAGTAGTAACCCCGGTCACTCGGTGGCCGGGCGTTGTGCGGGAGGGAAAGGGCAACATGGACAACAGACAGTTAAAAGAAATCATTCTTGCTCAGGTCAGGATGGAAGATGTGGTCATGAGGTACACGCCGAGGGAGATCCGTCATCACAGATGTCGGTGCCGGATCCACGGCGGAGAGCACATGAACATGCAGCTGTATGAAAATTCGTTCCACTGCTTCGTGTGCGGCAAGGGCGGTAATCTTATCGATTACGTATGTGAAACGATGAACATACCGTTCAACGATGCCCTGGCGAAGATAGCTTCAGACTTCGGCTTCGGGGATCTCCTGGGCAGGAAAAAGAAAACCGGTCTCGTCGACGTCCAGGCGGCAGCCGATAAGCTGGCCAGACAGCGAGAGGACCGGAAGAAGATAAGAGACATCACCGAGAGTTACTACCTGCTGTGGTATGAGCGATCGGCGGAGAACAAGGAGATCATCAGAACGGCACCCAAGGACTCAGAAGAGTTCTGGCAGGCCCTTCACGATGATCCATACCTTGACTACAGATTCAGCGTGGCCGAGGACCTGCTGAACGAATTAAACGAGAAAGGGCCGACGGATCCCGGATTCCTCGAGTCCTTCAGAAAGGAGCTTAAAGACATATGGGAGATGACCTGAGACCTGTTGTGAGAGACCTGGTCGATGAAGGATACACTCTATTCAATTATGACATTTCACGTCTCAGAAATGTGTACGGCAGTCTTGAATTCACCTTCGATGAGTTCAGGGAGCTTCTCCTGGTGCTGAACATAAGCATCAGGAAGAACGTGGCACTGAGAATGACGGAGATACAGATAGCGGGAGCAGATAAGACCAAGTACAAGGACACCGACAAGGCCGAGACACTGGCCGTCCTGATCCGGGACCTGTGCAAGAAGATGAGAGTCAAGAAGGCTCCACTCACCGACATATATAACTACATTTCCTTGGCGGCGAAGGAAAACTCCTACAACCCTGTCATCGAGATGTTCGAGGAAGACAAGCCTCACGGCGGCAATCTGACAGAGCTGTGCGAGATCATGGGCATCGACAACAACCCTGTCTACATGGACTACCTGCAGAGGTGGATGCTTCAGACGATATCCTTGCAGTACAACTGCCAGCGAGAGGCACCTGTTGCAGCCGACTTCGTCCTTGTCCTTGCCGGTCCTCAGGGAATAGGCAAGACGGCTCTTCTGAGGAAGCTGGCCGTCAAGACCGAATGGTTCAACGAGGGCGTGGTCATCGACATGGAGGACAAGGACTCCAGGATAAAGGCAACGAGAAAGCCCTTCTGCGAGATAGGTGAGCTGGACTCGACCACGAAGAAGAAACAGACCAGCCTCAAGGCCTTCATCACCCAGACCGTGGACATCGACCGCAGTCCTTACGGAAGGACCTATGAGGAATATCCGAGGATGACATCCTTTGCAGCTTCGGTGAATGAGGCCGAGTTCCTCCATGATCTGACAGGCTCGCGAAGATACCTTGTCATTGAGCTGAGCAAGATGGACAAGGAGAGATTGTTCAGCCTGGATGAAGAGTTCTTCAAAGGCTGCTGGCGACATGCCTATGCCATCTACAAAAACAATCCTGACAAGTGGAGGATGGGCGATGATCTCATCCAGCTGACCATCAACAAGAACGAACAGTTCAGGCGGAAGGTGGACTTCGAGCAGGAGATAGATGAGGCTCTGGACTGGGAGCAGCCCAAAGAGAATTGGCGAACGATAAAGCTGACGGATCTGAAGTCCGAGCTGGTCGACTGCAAGGTAATATCATCCAATGCTGATGTGAAGAAGCTGGGCAGAGCCTTGAGGGCGATCATGAAATACAGACCGGGCGTCGAATATAAAAAGGGAATGTATGGCCGGACTTACACCCTGCCACGCATCGATTCGGAGCTGATAAAGCGTCAGTATTTTATATGATATTAAAACGTCATGACAACGTCATGCTTTCGTCATATATGACGTTGATTTGATGGCAATAATTCAGCCGGCAGGCAAAAATATGACGTTAAGTCAAAAATATGACGTTAATATGACGTTGAATTTTCAAGCCAACGTCATGCGGTTTAGCCTTTGTTTTCAAGGGTTTATAAACACTATGACATTAATGACTATAAAAAAAGGATATAGGGTAAAAATAATAAATACTGCTATATAGGAAAATCAACGTCATAAACGTCATAACGTCATACAGAAAGGAAAGGACATTCATATGTGGGAAAGGATCCAGGTAACAAGCTCGGCAGAGCTCGAAGCAATACTCAATTCAAGAAAGACCAAACCGGAACATGTGCTGTACTTCGGCGAGGAATTCGTAGGCATAGGCCAGAAGCGATACACATTCATGATATTTAAAACTGAAAAGAAAAAGGAGAACACGAAATGAGAATGGGCAGATACACACAGGCAGAGAAGGACTGCTTCAAGAGATTCATCAGCGATCATACGCAGGGAGACATGACCGAATTCATGCAGAAGATGAACATCACCAGGGATACGCTCAACTGCTGGAAGGAAGCTGAGCCGATGCCGATAAGGAAAGACACCGAGAGGATAGCTGAATACTTCGGCGTTACCGTCGATGATGTCCTGGGCGAAGGCACCGCACCGAAGATGCCTCCTGCACCGATGAGAAAGAAGTCAGGACCGAAGCCGAAGGAGAAGAAGGAACGGCCTCAGCCTGTGACAGGCGAGGAGAAGCTGCTGGAAGCCATCCTGCATCCTGAGACCATTGAGGTCAGTTTCATCGAAGATCTGATCGATGAGCTGAGGACCAGAGCCGACAATCTCGAATGGCTGCTGAAGGAGGCAGGGAAGAATGCTGATTGACATATTCAGAAGCCGGACATTGTTCCTCTTTTGGTTTCTCGCCTTCGGTGTGATGCTGGTGGTCGATTCGATAGCCATCTTCCTCTTCTGCTATCTGCTCAAGCAGTTTGGCGAGGAATGGGCAGAGACGGTAGAACGAGGCAGAAGGAGGCACGGAAGATGAGCAGTGAGAAGGCATTGAGCAAGGAATGGGCGACACCTGTGAACAGGGTCGAAGCGTATCACAGGACGCTGATAGCGTATAAGAACATAGCACAGAGTGTCCTGCACGCAGGAAACATTGCTGAAGCTGAGGTCAATCTCGCTTGGGAAATAATCGAGGAAGTGATGCAAGGTCTGATAGATGTTTTTATCGACTGGTTTCCTGATGAGGAGACCGAGAAGAACACCAAGGTTGAGCAACGGGACGTTACATGGGCAGACCTTGACGAGACAAGGCGAGAGCTGGGCATGGTACAGGAGCGGAACATGACGAACTTTGTTTCTATTAACCAAGTTCTCGACAAGGTGGAGAAGTTAAGTCGGCGTGTTGATGACCTTGAGATGTGGAGAGGGGCAAAGATGGACGAGGAGGCAGATGATGACTGAAACTGAGATATATTTAATCGTTCTGAAATGGATTGCCTTCGTTGGCTTCTGTGCTTATGGCGGGGCATTCCTGGGAGTTCGTACATATTGCCTTCTCGAAGAGTGGGCTGATAGGAGGGGCAAACGATGAAGAAGGAACCGATGAGGCTTAAGCAGGCCTTTGCGATCATCGAGGACATAACAGACATAACCGTCATGGACTCGGAGAAAGAGGAAGCCATCAGGACCATAATGGAGTCCGACTCACGGATCCTCGGACTCTCGAAGCCGAAGATCAGAGGCATGGTCTATTGGATGTATCATCACTATATGAAGGAGGGCAGGAAGGATGAAGCTCTTTTGGGGGATACCCGAAAACACATTTAAGCCGCTGCTTTTTGACGGCGACAAGCTGAGGGTCGAGGATGCCGACAAGGAGATCCTTCGGCTCGTGAACAGAAAGAAGGTAGGCGTGAAGAAGATCTCCACCACTTTCATTATGAACGAACAGGACGCTAATAATCTATTGAGCCACTACGGCATAGTGGATATATGGCCGGTAATCGGACGGAGAGAGTGCAGGGAGATCATCTATGAAGCAGACATTCACGATTAACCGGAAGACTCCGTCGATGAACGAGATCATCGGACGGAACAGGACAAACAAGTTCCGGGGAGCCACGGCAAAGAAGCGTTATCAGAACACCGTCGTCTGGTCCATCAAGGCGGCAAAGCTGCAGAAGGTGCAGGTCCAGCAGTGGATCCATTACGAGTTCCACGAGAAGACCAGGAAGAGAGACAAGGACAATCTCCTGGCGGCTATCAAGCCTGTCAATGATGCTCTCCAGCAGCGGGGCATATTGCCGAATGATAACAACACCTGGGTGGCGGGACTCTCGATGAGCTTCGTCTATGACAAGACCGACAGGCTCGTGGTGACGCTGGCCGACTACATCAGGGAGGAAGACCTATGACGAACAGAGAGATCCTCGAGAACATTGCCAATCTCGATGCAGAAGTCGAGAGTCTCTCACAGGTCATCCTGAAGGAGCTGACCAACTTCATCAGCCTTCTGAGGAGACTCCTGAAGGCCATGAAGATGAGATGGCAGGAAAAGGAGAGAGTCATGACGGCGATAGCAAGGCTCGACTCATCGCTTCACAGAACGGTACTGATCGCCTTCTATATCGAAGGAGCTTCGGTGGTCCGGATCGCACAGAGGATACATTACTCCGAGACCAGGACTTATGAGCTCCTGAGGGAAGCGGAGGAGCTGCTGAAGCTATGACACTGGAACAGTTTTATAAGTCAGCCAAATGGAAGAGGAAGCGTGAGCACATCCTCAGGAGAGACAAGTATCTCTGCAGGAATTGTTTAAGGTACGGCAGGATCAGAGAAGCGACAGAAGTCCATCATATCAAGCATCGGGACGAGTATCCCGAGCTCTGGTTCGAGGATGGAAACCTTGTCAGCCTCTGTAAAGCCTGCCATAACAAGGAACATCCCGAGAAAGGCGGAGACAAAAGGTATTAGCCCCCCTGGTCGAGTCGAGTCTATTGAACAAGGCCGTGA
>Ga0247608_10002323_pt1 | contig 24108 bp, 15 predicted proteins | sample 176DNAGHGlowgp2_FD_193490 | JGI IMG/M metagenome (GOLD analysis project Ga0247608, IMG submission 193490) | Sheep rumen microbial communities from Palmerston North, Manawatu-Wanganui, New Zealand - 1766 DNA GHGlow gp2 | ecosystem: Host-associated > Mammals > Digestive system > Stomach > Rumen ... | reverse complement strand
GTTTAACCTCCTTCCCTTCAAAGTCATTGGCTTCCTGTCCGTTCCGTCCGTTCACCACGGCGGCAAACCAAGCCAGGCCTTCGGCACTTGAAATGGTCACGTTGCCTTGTTCGTCCATTACATAGCCCTCGGGTTGCTCGGTCATAACATCCATCCAGTAGTCTGAGGGGTAATCGCTAGTATGTATCGTTTCTCTTTTGGGAAGTTGAGACAGTGCAAACATGGTCTGCTTCTCGTGTGCTTCTCGAGAAACAGGGACAAACTGAGGCAATTTGCCAACCGCTCCTTTTTCACCACTTTCCTCCATCCTCAAATAAAGGTCGCCCAAGTCAATTGTCGCAAAGACACTATCGTTATATGACGACATGGTGTCCATAATAACACCTTCATACCACGAAATGGCATCGCTATAGTTCCTTAGAACCTCATCGCACTTGTTCGCCAACGATGAAGCCAATTTTCTCAATTGCGCATTGCCTACGATAATCGAGTCGTTCAAATAATACGATTTCAAGCCCACAAAATCATAATCCGTGACAAATTCAATGCTGTAGAGTGATTTTAAAGCCGCTTGCGCACTGGTTGTCGTCGGATAATCATCGACCACTTGCCTATAAACGGTTTTTGCCTCATAAAACTCTCCATTTTGAGTGAGTGAGTCGGCCGAAGCAAGTAGTGCTTGGTCTGAACGAACTTCTACTGTTGGACACATTCCTAACGACCATAGCGGAAGATAATCAAATGTTACTCCAGATGGGCCTACAAAATGGCTGCTTGGGTTCAACGACGTCCCCCATCTGTTATCAGAAATGTCAACAACTAGAGTGCCGCTTATGGAACTGTCTTCATACTTAATATAAGGATGTGATTCGGTACTGCAAATGTAATTGTACTTCATCTCGCTTGGCATACAACTTTCCGACACATGCACCTCAAAACTTCCATTGTCATGGATGTATTGCGTATACTGAGGCTGCATCGCACCACAACTTCCCATGAAGCTGCCCACGTTGCTGTTGTTCAGCAGTTGGACACCAGTCGTGTTCCCTGTTATCGTATTGCGAATTATATTACCCGTAGAAGCATAGAACACCAGTCCTGTTTTAAGGCAATTGCATATGTCGTTGTGCACGATATTCCTGACATTGTCCATTGTGGCATTTCCGCAGTTTTTAATGTAGACGCCAAACTCATAGCATGAGTTCCCGCCATTAATCTCACAGTCCTTGACCACATAGGTATCGTAACCGTCTATCTCGATGGCGTGATCGAACCGGCCAGAAGAGGCTGTAAAAGAACAGTCATCTATGACAACCGACAGATTTGGGGTGCCATCAAGATTCCTCACATCCAACGAAGTGTTGTTAAAGGTACAATGGTTAAAACTCAGACTTTGGGCGGGGACCAACAAGGTGCAGTTCTCAAATGTCGTATTGATGAACCCCGAAACATGTTCGGCTTGGGACAAATCCACCACTAAACTTGCTCCATTCTCGGTACGGAACATGACCCCTTCACCCAGAACAAGACCGCCTTTTACTTCTATTCTACATGTGCCTCTTTTTGCAGTGACGGTTACGTCGTCGCCCACGGTCAGTGTAGTACCAGGTTTTACAAAAAGCTTGCATTCATACAAGTCGGTCCCATAAAGGTCAATTTGGACGTCATCGCCGATTCGTGTATTTGAGCTGACATTCACCGTTCTTCTTGCCACCTTATCGGATTCCCAATTGGTGGGCACAGGATTCCCGTCAAATGGCAAAAGGTCGTAATTGATGGACAAAGTTGTTGTTGTGTTCTTTCCGATGGGTTTATTTGTGGTCGGACATGGTAGTTCAAAAGTTTCTCCCCATCGGTAATCAACCAATGAGTAGTCTCGTATAAAACACTCTCCTTCAGAATAATTCCCAACATCGGTATTTTTATCTACCGCTTGAAAAAAATACTTCTTGTAACTGGTCAGATTAGAATACTTTGAACTAAAATCCAAACCAATTTCAATTGGATTTTGGTCAATACCATGCATATAAATATTCTCTCCACCTTGATTATTAAAAACATTGTATGTGTTTTCGAATTGAGGCAATGAGCCAACGGCATTAGCACTATAACCGACATGTAGCGCCAAATGTCCCCTGTGTGAATGTTTAATTGTGGCTTTATACGCAAGTTGTACATCACGTTCCTCAACTTCACAAACATATGCAATCCTTTGATAATCAATTAGCATAACCTTGTTGAGCAAACAATAAGGTAACCATATAAAACCATTATTGCCAAACCAAGTATCTGAACTATTTGCAATTTTCAATGCACCATGTTCTCGGTCGAAAAGATTAACAATACCGTCATGATTAATATCTTCATTGTCAGTAATACGGTTATCACCATTAATGTCGTAACAAATGTTATCGTCATAACCTACAATAGTCATAGCGTGCGAACCTCCAGAAGTCTCTAAGTATGAGATTACAAATTCATTTGAATGCGATGAAGTATTTGGTAATCTGGAATTACAAACCCAGTTTCTAGTATATAAACAAATAACCGCCACGCCACCAACATTTGATCCGTCCGCATGGTCTGATAGCCAATGCTTTAATGTGTTCAGAGAAGAATAGCTGTCACCCAATGGTATCTTCTTGACGCCAATTACTCTATAGTTCATACCACTGTGGTATTTTTCATAACTATCCATCCAATACACGTCATTGTTAACTCCTTGGGGATTATACCAATCATTGTACATCGGGCAACCATTGGATAAAACTGTTTCAAAACCTGAATAAACAGGCGTGCCTTCGTCATATCCATATCCTCCATTGACAAAATTAAAAGAATAAAGGTGTGGAAACAGATTTGGATCCTGATTGTCCCAAACTCCTGCTTCAACACCTCGAAGGCGATTCATTTCATAAGTAAAAGTATAGCCTATTTCAACGGCGTGGACGCAACTCAAACCAACTTGATGAAATATTGGAGGGAAAAAACGACTTGTGTCATTAGACACCTCTGACGGCAATAGTAATGCTAACGATTGTTGATTAGGAATTAATTCAGATTTTGGCAAAATATCTCCTCGCATAGGATTAGGTTGCAATGCTCCGGTGTATATAGTTATAGTGTCGGTTTGATTCTGTGAATGCGCCGTGATTGCTATACCGACCATTAGCCACACAATAATAATGCGCTTGATTTGTTTCATTTTTTTGTTTTTATGTTTGACACTGCAAATATACTATTTTTTCAAACACGCAAGAAAAAAGTTTAATTATTTTCAGTTTTCACGCTTTGGATCACGGCAGCTGAGGGCACAAAAGACTTCCGCCGCACAAGACCGAGATGGTCTCGTGCGGCGGAGGATCGTCGATTGTGGCTGCTGACAGGCTGTAGAGACGCGCCGTGGCGCGTCTCTACAAACCTGAACGATTTTATTTCACCACCAGTTTCTTGGTCGCCACGGCACCGTCCTCGTCCGTGATACGCAGCAGATACATGCCTTGCGGCAGGCCTCTCAGGTTGACTTCGTTGGTGTTTTTGGCCGTTTTCACCAATTGGCCTAAGGTGTTGTAGACCCTGACTTCGGCGACGGTTGCCCCTTCGATGCGGACAAGGCCGCTGGTGGGGTTGGGCGAAAGGGTGAAGCCTACGTCCTCGTTTTCACCAATGCCTTCCGTCTGTTCGCAGTACACAATGTTGTACGATTTTGAGGTCTCACCATCGCTGTATACCGCCAACACATGGTAATTCAATCGACCCACACCTGAACAGTTGTCGGTATATTCCGTTTCTGTAACCAAGTCTTCAGAGACCAAAGTCACACCTCTATAAACTTGATAACCGATTAACACCTCTTCGGGTTTCAATTCTGGCTCGTTCCAATGAAGTGTGACACCACTATTGTCACAACTTACTATTTCGCAGTCCATTACTGGTGTATGGTGGCTGAACCAATCAGGTCTAAAATGATGGAAGTAGGTGGTCACCAAAGTGTCGCCGTAGTCACGGTAATAATCAATCCAAATCTTTCCACTGTTGGCATAAACAATGGAATTCTCCCTCTTTATGGAATAAAAGACACCAGGCTCGCTGTCAACAATAAACTCCCAACTATCCATAACATACACATCACCAATGATTAATGAATCAACGGTCATCACCATCTGTTGGTGTTGCCCGTAATCGGGGCTGAAGAACAGTTTGTACGACATGATATAATAATTGGGGTCATCGTACGATGGATAATAGGTGTATAGCTCACCTTCTTTCGCGCCAGCTCTCATGTTCAAGAATTCTTGTTCTGAGTAATAAACCGTGTCGACAGTTTGGTTGAAATCCATCGAGTGGGTGAGAAACCATGATGACAATTCATCAGAATAATCCTCTTTGAAAAACTCACCCATATTCCATCCAGCTTCATTGTTCATATAAAAACACGGTATATTCAAGGTTTCAAAATGGTTTCCATAGTCATAACTGATTCTCAATTCTTCAGGATTGGTATTTCTTTTGAGAAGCACACCTGGTGCATTCATGAAAGTCCAATACTCGTCTGAATAAGATGACAGATCGTCGATGGCTTCCCAAGTATGGCCATAGTCCATACTTCTGTATAGTTTGTTAGTATAGCCAGCTCCATCGTCTTTGTTATAAAGCGTTCCGGGTGTGGCATCGGTGATGAGATCCACAATGTGCATCGCTTCCGGGTCGTCAATGAGGTAAGAATAAGGCAGTTCGACCTTCTTGCCATGTTCGGTGTAATGAGACAAGCTCCTTATGCCAGAGCCGCCACTGTTGTCTTCCCAACCCACGAAAGAATAGAACTCGCCATAACTTCCAAGATTCACCCAAGTCTGGGCCTGCGCACCAATTGTTAGCACGCATAAGGCCATAATGATAATCAGGTTCTTTTTCATAAGGCAGTGTTTTTATGTTTTATCCCCGCAAAACTACTGTTCTTCTTACAAACACGCAAGAAAAAAATGAAACTATGAAAAAAGTTCCCGATGAAGAAATAACATCGGGAACTTTTTTCACATGACGCGCTGCGTGTCAAACTGTTACACGCCTCTCTTTTTCAATCAATAATAGCGATAGCTCTTCACCTGGCCGATGTGGCGGGCGAGGCGGACCACCTGGTTGCTGTAGCCGAACTCGTTGTCGTACCACAGATACAGAATCACGGTCTTGCCATCTTCGCTGACCTTGGTGGCCGGTGCGTCGAAGATGCAGGCGCACGAGTCGCCGATGCCGTCGCTGCTGACGAACTCGGTGTTGCTGCTGAAGCGGATCTGCTCGATGAGGTTGCCCTCCAAGCAGGCCTTGCGGAAGGCTTCGTTCACCTCTTCGACGGTGGTCTCACGTTCAAGGTCGAGGGCCAGCACTGCCAAGGAGACATCGGGCGTAGGCACACGCACAGCGTTGCTCGTCAGCTTGCCTTTCAGCTCGGGGATGGCCTTGGCTGCGGCCTTGCCGGCACCCGTCTCAGTGATGACCATGTTCAAGGCGGCGCTGCGGCCACGACGCTCCTTCTTGTGGTAGTTGTCCAAGAGGTTCTGGTCGTTGGTGTAGCTGTGGATGGTCTCGATGTGGCCCTTCACGATGCCGAAGTTCTTCAGCATGACCTCGAGGCCGGGCACGATGGCATTGGTGGTGCAGCTGGCTGCCGAGAAAATCTTTTCGTTCTCAAGGTCGAGCGTGTCTTGGTTGACACCATAAACGACATTCGGGATGTCGCCCTTGCCGGGAGCAGTGAGCAGCACCTTGCTGACACCCTTGGCCTGGAGGTGACGCGACAACGACTCACGGTCGCGGAAAGCACCCGTATTGTCGATGAGCAAGGCATCGTTGATGCCATATTCAGTGTAGTCGAGGTCCTCTGGGTTCTTGGCTTCGAGGAAGAGGATCTTCTGTCCGTTGACCATCATGGCGTTTTCGCCCTCGACGGGGGTGCACACACCGTGGAAGTAACGGTGCACCGAGTCGGTACGGAACAGGTTGATGCGCTTGGCGATGTCCTCAGGCGAGTTTTTGCGGGTGACGATGGCACGTACGCGCAAAGCGTCGCCACGGCCAGCCATCTCCGTCATCTCACGGCAGAGGATACGTCCGATACGACCGAAGCCGTAGAGGATGACGTCTTGCACCTTGTTGCTGCGTGGCACGGCGTCGATGATGTAGCTGAGCTTGTCGCGGACGAAAGCGGTCACATCGTTGTTATACTTATCATGCTCGTCAGTCCACTCCGAGTTGAGGCGGCCAAGGTCGATACGTGCGGGAGCCAGATTCTCGGCCAGCAAAGCCTTGGCGATGAGAAGCGAATCCTGCACACGGACAGGCTTGCCCAACACATTGGCAGCGCGGAGGTGCTTGTTCAAGATCTTGCCCGAGCCACGGTTGACCAAGAGTGAACGCAGCATGATGAGTTCCACTGATTTGTCGTACCATAGCTTACCTACGATGTTGATGAGTTCGTTGGCGGCTTTTTCGTTTTCATTCCAAGCCTTCAAGGAGGTTTCGAAATTGTCGTTGTTCATGATTGTAATTTTTATTCTACAATTGAGTTAATGTGTTTGGATTTTTGGCAAAGTTAGGCATTATTTCAATCCGAACAAGGAAAAAGCAGAAAAAAGTTTTTTTTGTGAGCAAATACGCCGCATTTTCGTAATTTTGCGCAAATTTTCGAACACGATGGAAAAAAGCGATTGTCTTTACGATGCCTATCTGAGCATCCTCAAGGAAGAACTGGTGCCCGCCATGGGTTGCACCGAACCGATTTGTTTGGCCTACGCCGCCGCCAAAGCCCGCAAGGTCTTGGGCTCGTTGCCTAAAAAGGTCGAGATTGAGGCCAGCGGCAACATCATCAAGAATGTGAAGAGCGTCATCGTTCCCAACACCGACGGCATGAAAGGCTTGAAGGCATCCGTGGCCGCAGGCATCGTGGCCGGCCAGCCCGAGAAGGTGCTTGAAGTCATCGCCGACGTGAAGCCCGAACAGAAGAAAGACATCGCCGATTTCCTCGAAAACACACCCATTGTGGTTAAACCCTTGGATTGCGTCGCCCGTTTGGACGTCACCGTGCGCCTCTTCGATGGCGAACATAGCGCCATGGTGCGCATCGCAGGGCATCATACCAACATCGTTTGCATCAAGAAAGACGACGAGACGCTTTTCGACTGCCCTTGTTCCGACACCAACGCCAACATGACCGACCGCAGCTGCCTCAAGATGGACAAGATCTACGACTTCGCCTCCACTGCCGACATCGAAGACCTGCGTCCCATCATCGGGCGGCAGATGACCTTCAACAAGGCCATCGCCATGGAAGGCCTGAAGAACGACTGGGGCGCCAACGTGGGCAGCACCATCCTGCGTTGTGGCGTCGACATCCGCCAGAAAGCCAAGGCCTGGGCCGCCGCCGGCAGCGACGCCCGCATGAGTGGCTGCGAGATGCCCGTCATCATCAACTCGGGTAGCGGCAACCAAGGCATGACGGTGTGCTTGCCCATCCTCGCTTTCGCCGAAGAGTTCAACGTCGACGAGGAACGCACCATCCGCGCCGTGACCCTCTCCAACCTCGTGGCCATTCACCAAAAGACCGGCATCGGCAGGCTCTCGGCCTACTGTGGCGCCGTCAGCGCGGGCTGCGCCTCGGGCTGCGGCATCGCCTTCCTCTTCGGTCACGGTCTTGATGTCATCGAACACACTTTGGAGAACGCCCTCGGCATGGCCGCCGGCATCGTGTGCGACGGTGCCAAGCCTTCGTGCGCGGGCAAGATCGCCCTGTCGGTCGAGGCGGGACTGCTCGGCTTCGAGATGAGCAAGCACGGCGACAACCTGCTGGGCGGCGACGGCATCATCGGCTGCGACGCCGAAGAGACCATCGACCACATAGGCCGCCTCGGCCGTTTAGGCATGAAGGAGACCGACGTCGAGATCTTGAAGATTATGGTGGAGTGAGCCTTTCGCATAGTGTAGGCATACTCTTCGCATAGTGTAGGCATAGTGATCGCATACTCAACCATACCCTTTGAGTATGCGAAGAGCGAAGATAGAGCGAAAGTAGAGCGGGAGAAGGACGATGGAAATCACTTAAAACAGGATTATTTGCACTTTTCTATGCAACACCGATGCAGCTTGGTATCCCGTTCATAAGTAATCCCCACAAGCAGCAAGTTGTCAGTATATTGCGCGACCTTGGCAGGATAGTGCCTACGCTTGATTTGCTCAATGGCGGTGCCAACGGCCTTGTCGTATTTCAGCTCTATGATGATGGCGGGCGAATCTACGTTCTTGCGCGGGATGAGAACAAGGTCGGCAAAGCCCTTTCCCGTGGCATACTCGCGATGGATGATGTAGTCGTTTGAAGCGTAATAATAGGCGATGCTCAGCACGCAGGCCAACGAGTTCTCGTCATTGTAGCTCAGGATGCTCGTGTTCTCGTCGTGAGCGGCATCTACGCCACGCGCCACGGCTTCCTCATCGCCACGTATCGTGGCCTGAAGAAGCTGTTCCGAAGATTCCACCGCCTTCACAACATGAGTCCAGTTGTTGGCTTCCACAGCGTTGACCATTTCCCCTGCCACCTCCTTGTTCGGGATGTAGCACTCGCTCTTTTTCCAATCGTACGACAGGTAACCCAAATGGATAAGCACCGTCAGCACATCATCTTTACTTCGGATGATGGACATGTCGTTCTGGAACTTGGTCGGGTTCACCTTACAGCGTTCGCCAGCAAGCATCCCAACGATGTCGTCCTTCAGCCCTTCGTAGTTCATAGAAATATAATGTGCAACGGCATCATAGGCTCCTGTGGCTGCCCAGAAACTTCGGCAACGGCCAGCGTCCACAGCCTGCATCACCGAGTTGGGGTTGAAAATGGACTGTTCGTCACCTATCTGGTAGCCATCGTACCATTTTTCCAACTCGTCGAAATCCATGTGATGTCTTTCTGCAAGGACTTTCACCTCTTCCTTGGTGAACCCGAAACAGGAAGCCATTTTTCTTGGCTCCACCATGGAGTATTCGATGAAATTGTTTAGTGCAGATTCTGTCTTGTACTTCTTGATGGGCAGAATACCCGTCATATATACTCCAGCAAACACCTGAGGGGAATTGCTCCCCTTGAACATCCGACGCAGCCAACTGACAAAATCGTCCATGGCACGACTGCCAGCCTTGAACTCACGGCAGATGGCATCCCACTCGTCGATAATAAAGATGAATGGTTGTTGGGTGAAGTCGGTAACACGAACAAGATAGGCCATCAGGTCGTCACCGTCCTTGAGTGGAACGCTCGGATAGGCCTCGTGGATGTCATCCTTTAATTCTTTTTGCACATGGACCATGATGCTTTCATCCTTGAAACGCGTGGTGAAATTGGTCAAATCGAGATAGATGACGGGATATTTGTTGAGGTGTTTCTCAAACGATGGGTCATGGGCTATCTCAAGGTCGGCAAATAAGCTACGCGAGTCGCACGATTGGTCGTAATAGGCATTGAGCATCTTAGCTGCCACCGACTTGCCGAAACGACGGCTTCGCGAAACACAACTGAAACGACGCTCGGTGAAAAGTGTACCATTAACGATGTTGATAAGCTCCGACTTGTCAACATATTCGCCGTTCCTTACACTTTGGAAACCGGCATTGCCGATATTGATATATGCGCCCATGACTTCTTGATTTTGCCGCAAAGATAGCAAAAAAAACAAAATCACGGCAACATCAGCGACAATGTTTTAACTTATCCCCCTACTCCATCAACCCCTTCAGCGTCTCGGCAAAACACCTAATGTCTTCCTCTGTAGTATCGAACGCGCACATCCAGCGGACTACGTCGGCATCTTCGTCCCAGTCGTAGAAGAAATAGTGGTTTTGCAGTTCTTTCCACACCTTGCGGGGCAGCTGGGCAAACACACCGTTGGCCTGAACGGGATAGACGACCTTGACTCCCGGAATGTCCTTCACGGCTTGGTAGAGCAACTGCGCCATCTTGTTGCTATGCTCGGCGTTACGCTTCCAAAGGTCGTTCTCGAAATAGGCATCAAACTGGGCCGCGATAAAACGCATCTTCGAGCAGAGCTGCATGGCCTGCTTGCGACGGTACTTGAAGTCGGGGCAGACATCGGGGTTGAGCAGCACCACCGCCTCCCCCATCATCAGGCCGTTCTTGGTGCCGCCAAACGAGACGGCATCCACGCCAAGGTCGGTGGTCATCTCCTTGAAGGTGCAGCCCAACGCCACGGCAGCGTTGCCCAAACGGGCACCGTCCACGTGGACGTACATGTTGTATTCTCGCGCCAGACCCACGATGGCCTTGATTTCATCTAAAGTATATAAGGTGCCCAACTCCGTCGGCTGCGTGATGCTGATGACCTTCGGCTGCGAGTGGTGCTCGAAACCAAAGCCGTGCAGACGCGTCTTGATCAAGGCTGGCGTCAGCTTGCCGTCGGGCGTGTCGACCGTCAGCAGACGGCAACCCACGATGCGCTGCGGCGCGCCGCATTCGTCGACGTTGATATGGGCGGTCTCTGCACACACCACGGCCTCGTGCGAGTTGGCCAAGGCATCGATGCACAAGGTGTTGCACCCCGTGCCGTTGAAGGCGAAGAAGACACGTGCCTGTTCGCCAAACTGCTGCTTGAACTTCCGTTCCGTGGCAGCACAATATTCATCATCGCCGTAGGCCAAGGCATGTTCTTGGTTCACTTTGGCGATGGCTTCCAAAACCTCGGGACAAACGCCCGCATGGTTGTCGCTTCCAAATCCTCTTTTCATATTATTTTGACTTCGGGACTTCGAGACTTCGGGACACGGGACAGACCTCGTCCCGCGTCTCGCAGTCTCGCGTCCTTTATACCATTTTCTTTGCTTCTTCAAGTATCATATTGGCAAAACGCTCGGCCTCGGCCTCGGTCTTGCCTTCGCTATAAATGCGGATAATCGGCTCGGTGTTCGACTTGCGAAGATGCACCCAGCCTTCCTCGAAATCGATCTTCACGCCATCAATGGTGGTCACCTGCTCGTTCTTGAACTTCTCGGCGAACTTGGCCAAAATGCCATCCACATCGGTGGTAGGCGTCAGCTGGATCTTATTCTTCGACATGAAATAAGCCGGATATTCCTTCTTCAACTCCGAGCATTTCACCTTCTTTTCGGCCAACTGGGTCAGGAACAAAGCCGTGCCGACGAGAGCATCGCGGCCATAGTGCAACTCGGGATAGATGACGCCTCCGTTGCCTTCGCCACCGATGACGGCACCCACTTCCTTCATCTTCTCCACCACGTTGACTTCACCAACGGCAGCGGCAAAGTACTGTTGGCCATGCTTTTGGGTAACGTCTCTTAAAGCACGGGTTGAAGAAAGGTTGCTCACCGTCGGGCCTGGGGTGTGCTTCAGAATGAAGTCGGCCACCGATACCAAAGTGTATTCCTCGCCAAACAACTCGCCGTCCTCCTTGACGAAGACCAGACGGTCGACGTCGGGGTCGACGACCACGCCGAAGTCGCAGCCTTGCTCCTTGACGTAGCGACAGATGTCGGTCAGGTTTTGGGCCAATGGTTCGGGCGTGTGGGCGAACTTGCCCGTAGGCTCACAGTTGAGTTCCAGCACTTCCTTCACGCCTAAGGCACGCAACATCTTCGGGATGGCGATGCCACCCGTCGAGTTGACCGCATCCACGGCGACCTTGAAGTTGGCCTTGGCAATCACCTCCTTGTTGACCAACGGCAGTTGGCACACCATCTCAACGTGTTTGTCCATCCAGCCGTCAACTTGTTGATAACTACCGATTTCCTCAATCGGTACAAACTCGAAATCGTCCTTTGCAGCCACATCGAGCAGCCATGCGCCTTCGGCAGCGGAGATAAATTCGCCCTTCTCGTTGAGGAGTTTCAAGGCATTCCATTGCGCGGGGTTATGGCTGGCCGTGAGAATGATGCCAGCGTCGGCTTTCAGGCCCGTCACAGCGATTTCGGTCGTAGGTGTGGTGCTGAGTCCAATGTCCAAGACATCAGCTCCCATGGCCTGCAAGGTGCCGCAAACCACCTGGTTCACAAGGAATCCAGAAAGGCGGGCGTCGCGTCCGACCACGATTTTTGGCCGTTTTGCACCACGGTGTTGTATGAATTTGACAAAAGCAGCGGTGAATTTCACCATGTCGATTGGCGTGAGGTTGTCGCCCGGCTGGCCGCCAATGGTGCCACGAATGCCGGATATGGATTTAATCAGGGTCATTTTATCAGTTGTTAATTATTAGTTGTCAATTGTAGGGCTGTCACATCGTGGCAGCCGATAAATATAAACCAAATGTTATTGAATTGCAAAATCCAAAACAATCGGATAATGGTCTGAGGCCTTATAGCGGTGTCGTTTGAAGTTGAGAGGCTTGACATCGTCGTTGGCCCAAATGTAGTCGATGCGCAACAGCGGAAGCTTGCCCGCATAGGTCGGCTTGATGCCTCGCCCCACCTTGGTGAAGGTATCAACGAAGCCGGCCTTTTGCATCTGACGGTAGTTAAAGGAAAGCGGAGGCTCGTTGAAGTCGCCACAGATAATGATGGGACCACCGACAGGCGGCATGCCATCAAGCACGGTCTGGAGCTCTTCGCTACGTTTCTGGAAAGCAAAGTTCAACTTGTGCAGCACCTTCTTCCCTATCGTGTCAAGATTGTCCTTACGGTCGGTTGAGCTCATCAGGATGTCAATCTCATCGTCAGTAATCATATAGGAAAGCAAATGCACATTGGCCACATGAAACTTACCCTTCTCGCCTGCATCCACCGACACCATCACACCGTAAGTGTTCTCCTGCCCAAAACCAGAGTTCTCGTCGACTTTGGTTATGGGGTATTTTGAGAAGATGACATTGCCCGCATAATTACCTCTTTTATTATAATAAACATATTGGTAATCAGCATCTTCAGCAAACATTTCTATACTTTTCTGACGTGACACACCCGACTTGTATCCGGCAAACTCCTGACAACACAAAATGTCGGGATTTTGGTCGCGGACCATATTAATCACTTGATTGGCAAAGTGTTCTTTGTCAATATCATCATCCAAGTGTTTGAAGTTGTGCACGTTATAGCTCATGATCCTGACACTGTTCAGGGACTCTTCCTTCGATCCAAAAGAATAGGACTTGTTGAACCCAGGAATAGCCACGAGCAAGGCAAAGACCGAAATCCACGCGCTCCTCGAACGCACAAAAAGCAACAAAAAGAGAACCAATATGTTATATATCAATATCTCCCAAAAAGCCAGGCCAAACAAAGTAGTCCAAATGAAATGCTTGGGGTTGACGTAAGCATTGAGCACGCTCAGTCCCATGGCAACGAAACCAATGAGTGCCAAGACGGTCAAAATGAAGACCAACAGTTTACCGAAAAAGCCTCTTTCTCTCCTCTCCATATCATCTGCTGTTTTTGAATAGGTATTCTTTTTCTTCTTGTGTCAGGCTGCCGTAGCCGCTTTTCGCAATCTTGTCCAATATGACATCGATATTATGTTCTTTCTCAGCCTTTTGTCGGTTGTATTCCTCATCCGAACGAGGCACCTCAGGTTCATCATGGATTTCTTCGTAGGGTGTATATTCCATCCTTGGTTTCCGTCTTGGGAAATGGAAAACGCCTTTCAGTTTGAAGTCGTTGCGAAGCAAAAGACCATACACGAAACCAAACAAGGCCCCACCAAGATGCGCGATATGTCCACCTGGATTATCGGCAGAGATACTCAGCAGGTCGATGACCACCAAGGCAATCGCCAACCATTTGAATTTCAACTGCCCCAACAGCATCAGATGCAGCCCATAATCAGGCTTATAGGCCGCAGCAGCCACCAATATGGCCAATACAGAAGCCGAAGCCCCAAGGGCCACCGCCGAGTGTTTGGCGGTTTCGAAAACGGGAAAGATGTTATAGGCCAAAATGAAAAAGGCAGCGCCTGTCAGGCCACCGAGGACATAGGTCCAGGCCAACTGTTTACCCGAAAGGAAACGGGTAAAGATCATACCACCAAACCACAGCATCCACATGTTGAAAAACAGATGCCAGAAGCGCTCGTGCAACACCATGTAAGTAACGACCGTCCAAGGCCGATGCGCCAACACCGACAAATCGGCAGGCACAGAGAGCCATTTCACTAAGACATTGGGGCTCGGCGACTTATATAGCCACAAGAACAAGTTGGCGAAAGCCACCATGATCCAAATCGCGACATTGATGACGAGCAGGTAGTTCAGTACGGATTTTTGCCTGAGAAACCCTTTCATCGTATCGCCAAAGCTGGGCCTATTAAAACCGAAGCCTCCGTATGGATTATTGGGGTTGGTCATAGAGTGTCCCTTTCTTTTTCCAATGCATAATCAACAACAAGCCGAACAACATTCCTCCAAGGTGAGCGAAATGGGCGATGTTACCATTGCTAAAGAAACCGCTGAGCACCTCGATGACGGCATAGCCAATGACAAACCACTTCGCCTTGATGGGAAAGAGGAAGTAAAGATAGATCATCGCGTTGGGGAACAGCATGCCGAAAGCCAACAAAAGCCCGTAGACGGCTCCCGAAGCGCCAACGGTATTCATCATGTTGAGATAGGCCGCCATGGGCACCACTTGTCCACCGCCCATGTTCACATTGGCATAGTCCGCCAAAGTCGTGACGTACTGAATATATTGCACCGCTTCCTGACACAAGCCCGCACCGATGCCGCAGACCATATAAAAGAGTAGGAAACGCTTGGCTCCCCATATGTTTTCAATCGTGTTGCCAAACATCCACAAGGCAAACATGTTGAAAAACAGATGTTCGAAGTTGCCGTGCATGAACATGTAGGTAATCAACTGGTAAGGCCTAAAGTCACTGGCCTTAAAGAAATGAAGGCCAAGCATATCATTCAAGTCGATGTTGAACCGTTTCAAGGTGACCATCGCCAAAAACATCAGGACGTTGATGATCAGCAGGTGCTTCACCACGGGTGGCAACACCCTGAAGCCGGTCGGACTGTATTGTTCGTTCATTATTCTCGGATTTAAAGATTTAAGATTTAAAATTCAAAATATCGGATTACTAATTTCAAACTACAAACTCCCAACTAAAACCTCCCCTCCAATTCTTCCACCCCCACTATAACATACGTCTTTTTACCATTGGGTGCAACTTCAGCCACATTGCAAGCAAAAAGCTGATCCACAATATTCTGCATCTCCAATTCAGAAAGCTTGGTCTGCGCTTTGATAGACAGTTGCGTTGCCATGGTCTTGGCGAGATTCAACTTACGATCCAGCTGCAAATCGGTTCGATTGATCTTGCTGTTGTCCAAAATCTTCTCTAACAAGGCTATTGCGTCGCAGCCAGCCGCATCGGAAGGGGTGCCGTTGACCATAAAGGTGGTCGGATTGGCTTGTTCCAAAACAAAGCCCAAATTCTCGAGTTCGGGCATCATCTCCTTCAGCAGCGAGGCATCGTTGGCGTTCAGCGTCAAGGCCTGAGGAAAGAGTTCCTGTTGTGACACGCCGCTGTGGCCTTCCATCTCCTTCAGGTATTTCTCGAACAGTACCCGCATGTGTGCCAAATGTTGGTCGACGACCAATAGCCCCGATTTCACCGTGGTGACGATATACGACTGATTCACTTGCAGATAATGACAGCTCGACTTATGCTCCTCAGCAACCATGGTGGCCTCGTCGGGCAAGTCGGTGCGCTCGCCATACAACAAACGCCAATCCCCTTGAGGCTCATGCCGTTGCGGTTGGTAGCCGCCTTCCCGATGCGACTCGTGGGGCGTGTTCTCCTTGCGGAACGGGTTAAAGTTCGGGTCAAGCGGTATGTTCGGGATGGCCAAAGGCGTCGACATACCCATCGCCTTGCTGAAATCGTTGTTCAAGTCGGCCGATTCGTCGAAATCAATCATCGGCGAGAGGTTGTGCTGACCGATGGCCTTACGCACAGCGGCATGAAGGATGGCATACACCAACTTGACATCCAAGAAATTGACCTCTGTCTTGGTCGGATGGATGTTGATATCGATATCGGCAGGGTCAACTTCAATGTTGAGGAAATAGCCAGGGAAACTGTCTTTCGGGATCATCTCCATGAAGGCGTTCTCGATAGCATGGTGCAGATAGGCGTGTTTGATAAAACGCCTATTCACAAAAAAATACTGCTCACCACGGGTTTTCTTGGCATACTCCGCTTTAACAATGTAGCCGTCGATGCACACCCGCTCGGCTTCTTGGTGGACATGGAGCAATTTCTCGTCGTAACTAGCTCCAAACAAGCCCATGATGCGTTGTTTGAGGTTGCCTGGATAGAGATGATACATCTCTTTTCCATCACTGGTAAGCGTGAAGCCAATTTCAGGATTCATCAGCGTGACTCGGGTGAATTCCTCAATAATGTGCCGCATCTCGGCTTGGGCTGATTTGAGGAAATTGCGACGCGCGGGGACGTTGAAAAACAGGTTCTTGATCGTAAAAGTGGTGCCTGGCTGCATCGGCACGAGGCTTTGTTCCTTCACCACCGAGCCCTCGTTGATGATTTTGGTGCCCACTTCATCTTCCTTGCGTCTCGTCTTCAGTTCCACTTGTGCAATGGCGGCAATGCTCGCCAGGGCCTCGCCTCGGAAGCCCATGGTACGGATGGCGAACAGGTCCTCCGCCTTACTGATTTTCGAGGTGGCATGCCGTTCGAAGCAGAGGCGTGCATCGGTTTCCGACATACCGCAGCCATTGTCGACAACCATAATCATCGACTTGCCAGCGTCTTTCACCACCAAGTCGATTTGGGTAGCGCCGGCATCCAATGCATTCTCCATCAGCTCTTTGACGGCTGATGCAGGACGCTGGATCACCTCGCCGGCCGCAATCTGGTTGGCGACGCTGTCGGGCAATAGCTTGATGATATCCAACATGCCTTATTTCCCCATCAAGCCGCTGACGATGTTTTGCATCAACGGCGTGCAGAAGATGAAATAGAAGATGAAAAGCACAAACACGCCGAGCACGATACGGCGGATTAGCTTGGCACGTTGTTGTTCCTTGCTCTCCTCGTCTTTGGGCGCGCCCCAACTTCTGCGCATCTTGACGCGCAACTGCTCTTCATGCGTCAGCTTAGAATCGAGGCCTGCCGCGGCTTTTTTCTCTTCCCAGGCTTGCTGCTCGGGGTCGTAATAACGAGGCTGATAGTTGAATTTCTTCGGATTATGTCGATAAAAGAAAGCCATAGTCAAATCGAATTAGGTGGCAAAAATAGCAAATTTCATTTACATGACATCATCATCGCCGTAGTCGCCTGAGGTGTCAAGGCCATCGTCCGAAACCACCTGATCGCAGTCGAGCGTGGCGCGTTTGCCGTTGCATGTCCCTTCCAACTCTTCGACGAGCGTCTCCAGTTGGCTGGTCTCGGTTTCTGGGATTGTCTCCTCGATGCGGAGATTGTCAACATCGGAACGGAGGCCTAAGATAGCGATGTGCAACATCTGTAACTCATCGCAATCGTCGGTCTCAGCTATTTGTTTCTCAATGGATTGCACTTCTGCTTCCATGGCTTTGAACTCTTTAGAGACTTTTTCGCCACACGAACACAGGGCCAAAGCCACAAAGGCAAACAAGAATGATAATCTTTTCATAGTATGATGAATTTTCGGGCTTCAAAAATAAACAAAATAATTGAGACAACGCATGAATGACGCAAAGTTTTTCCTAGGAGCGAATTCCTTTATTATTAAAAAGGTGCGATTTTGCCCCAATTTCACCGAAAAACATAGTACAAACACAACACTATCAAACGTTTATAAGTTATTAACAACAATTGTTGATTAAATTTCAAAAAAAATAATCATTTTGCCTCAAAAAAACGGATTGGCATTTCGGAGGAAACCCTTATATTTGCACGTTCATATATTAGGAAAAGAATGAATACAAGACAATACAATCAACTCAATTATTAACATTAAATTATTATCTATGAAAAAGTTACTTACTTTTTTCGTGGCTATGATTGCCTCCATTAGCTTGATGGCCCAGGTGACCACTTCGAGCATCAGTGGAAAAATCACGGACAACAGTAGGGCTACGCTTCCGGGCGCCACTATTGTTGCCACACACACACCTTCGGGTTCGCAGTACTATGCTGTAGCCGATGCCAACGGTACCTACCGTTTGCTCAACATCCGTCCCGGCGGCCCCTACACCATCGAGGTCCGCATGGTCGGTTTCCAGACGGTCAAGCAAGAGGGCGTGAGTGCCACCTTGGGTGAGACCAAGATCTTGAACTTCCGCCTGAGCGAAGAGGCTGTCGGCCTCGGCGAGGTGGCGGTCGTGGCCGAAGCCATCAGCAACGGCATGGACAGCGACCGTGCCGGTGCCACTACGGCCATCAGCAATGAGCAGATCACTACCCTGCCCACCATCACCCGTAGCCTTAACGACGTGTTGGCCCTGACGCCTCAGGCAGCCACCACTTCCAACGGTCTGGCCATTGGCGGTGGTAACTACCGTTCGTCGTATGTCACCGTCGACGGTGCCGCTTTCAACAACGCCTTCGGCATCGGTGGCAACCTGCCTGCTGGCGGTAGCCCCATCTCGTTGGATGCCATCGAGGCCATGACGATCAACGTCACGCCTTTCGATGTCCGTCACAGCGGCTTCACCGGTGGCGCCATCAACGCCGTCACCAAGAGCGGTACCAACGACTGGCATGTTAGCGTTTACGACTACTTCACCAGCGATGGTCTCATGGGCACCAAGTACGGTATCAAAGACGAACTTGGCAACTATCCTGACCGCCTGAAGCTCTCCAGCTCGCTCGACAACACCGCCGGCGTCAGCGTGGGCGGCCCCATCGTGAAGGACAAGTTGTTCTTCTTCGTGAACTTCGAATACCAAAGCGACGTTGACCCAGGTCAAACCCGTTTCGCCCGCGAGAGCGAAGAGGATGAGTTTGGTGGCAGCACCCAATTCAACCGTCCCACCGTGGCCGACATGGAAATGATGAGCGACTACCTGCAAAAGACCTACGGTTACAATCCCGGCCGTTACCAGAACTACAGCGCCAGCACACCTGACTACAAGTTGCTCGCCCGTTTGGACTGGAACATCGGTGCCAACGACAAGTTCAACATCCGTTACAGCTTGGTGAAGAACAAATATTCGACCTCACCTTCAAGCTCTATCAATCCTCTGAGCAGCAGCGTCTACAACCGCAACACCTACGGCCGTACTTCTGAATACGCCCTCTATTTCGAGAGCAGCCGTTACTTCCAAGAGCAAAACTTCAGCTCTGTCGCTGCCGAATGGAACCACAGCTTCCTGAGCGGACGCGGCAACAACATGTTGCGTGCCACCTATTCGCACCAATATGAGCCCCGCAGCTTCGTGGGCGACCTCTTCCCCACCGTCGACATTCTGAAGCCGCTTGAAGACGGCACCCCCGCTGTCTACACCAGCTTCGGTCCCGACCCGTTCACCTATGGCAACCTCCGCGATGTGCAGACTGCCGTCGTCACCGACGAAGTGAGCTACCTCACCGGCATCCACAACTTCACCCTCGGTGGCCAATTTGAGTTCGACAACACCAAGAACGGCTTCATGCAAGGTGGCGCTGGCTACTATGTCTACAATTCATGGGAAGACTTCGTCAACAACGCCAATCCTCGTGCTTTCGCCATCACCTATGGCAACAACGAAAACCACGAGCAGGTCTATCCTTCCTTCAACTACATGCAAGGTTCGCTCTATCTGCAAGACGAAATGACCCTCAGCGAGCGCTTCAAACTCGCCCTTGGTCTCCGTGTCGAGCTGCCCTACTATCCCTCCATCGCTGGCATCAACTACAACAAGGAATTTGCTGAAGGCTGGGATGATGAAGAAGGTGTCCACCACGCCATCGCCGACGGCGACAACAGCATGAGCGGCCTTTCGACTGCCGACATGCCTAAGGCTCGTGTGAACTTCTCACCCCGTTTGGGCTTCAACTGGGACCTCACCGGCGAACGTAAATATATCATCCGTGGCGGTTCGGGCCTCTACACTGGCCGTCTGCCTTTCGTGTGGATCGTCTCCGCTGTGGGTAACTCCAACTGCTTGCAAAACCAATACATCAACAGCAACGAGGAAGAGCAAATCAAGTTCTTCACCAGCCCGAGCGAAATCATCAGCAACAATGCTGACCTCCTGCTGACGGGTGACCTGCCGGCTCCTCAGTCGACCACCATCATGGACAAGAACCTCCGCATGCCTCAGACCTGGAAGAGCAGCTTGGCTTTTGACGCCGAACTTCCTGGTGGTGTCAAAGCCACTGTTGAAGGCATCTACAACAAGGACATCACTTCCGTTGCCGTCACCAAGCTCGGCATCAAGGAAAGCGATCCTATCCAACTCCCTGGCGAACCTGGCCCCAGAACCTTCTGGGTCAGCGAGGGCGTCGTCAACTCGTTGGGCAGAGCCGTCACTCCTTATCTGATCACCAACACCGCCAAGGGTAACAACGGTTATTACTACAGCGTCATGGGTCAATTGAGCAAGGACTTCAAGTGCGGTCTCAACCTGATGGCTGCCTACACTTATTCGGTTGGCAAGAACGTGACCGATGGTATCGGCGACCAAGTGACTTCAGCTTACAACACCAACGCTTTCGGCATCAACGGCTCCAATGTCCACGAGATGGGCTTCAGCTCGTATGTCACTCCTAACCGCGTGCTCCTCAATGCCGGTTGGACCTGGGCCACGGGTCAACACACCACCGAGACCGTTGGCCTCTACTACGAAGGCTTCAACCACTGCTACATCGGCGGCTACAGCTACACGCGCTACAGCTACACGATGACCAGCAACGTGAACGGCGATGGCGGCTCCAACAGCTTGGCCTACATCCCGACAGAAAGCGAACTGATGGCTGAGAACTCGCCTTACACCAACCCCGAGGAATTCAACACCTTCATCAAGGCCGACAAGTACTTGAGCGCTCACCGCGGTCAGTATGCCGAACGTGGCGGTGCCATCGCTCCTTGGAGACACACCATCAACTTCAAGTATGAGAGAACCTACAAGTTCCACGGCGGTGAAAGCCTGAGCTTCGGTGTCGACGTGAACAACCTTGCCAACCTGTTCTACAGAGGCTGGGGCAACATGCAACGCCTGAGCAGCAGCGACATCGTGAAGTACAACACGGATGACAAGACCTACACCTTCACCAACCCCACTTGGAACAGATACGCAAGCACGCTGTCCACTTGGTCGGCTGCTTTGAACCTCCGCTTCAACTTCTAAGCTGAATCTGGTTCATCAACGAAAAAAGCACCTCGATTGAGGTGCTTTTTTTATGGCAATAAAATAAAGAAAGCGGGGTGAGACAGTCTCACCCCGCTTTTGCTTTTGCCGTACTAATGCCTTATTCCTCGGCGATCTTCAGCTTTTCCTCAAGGACCTTGAGGTCTTCCTTGGCCTTGTTGATCTTCTTTTCATACTCGGCACGCATCAGTTCGGCGTTCTTGCTCTTGGCGAAGAAACCGATGTTGTTCTCAAGCACAGCGATTTCGTCGCGCAGCTTTTGGATGCGGGTTTGCAACTTGTTGCCTTCCCTACGCACGCGGTCGCCAGCGTTCGGATCGTCTTTCCAACTTTCCATCATCTCGCGGAACTCATTGGTCGAAGCCTCGTTTTGGTTCTTGCGCATCGTGTCGAAGAGGCCATCAATGAGTTCACGGTATTCCTTGTTGATGGCATCCTTATGCTTCATCGGCACATAACCAATTTCAATCCAACGTTTTTGGAAAGCCTTAATGGCATCCATGTTCTCATTGCGATTGGTGCCCAATTCGAAAGCCTTAATCTCATCGAGCAAGGCCCGCTTGGCTGCCAAGTTGGCGTCTTCCTCAGTACGACGGCCACTGAAATGCTCATTCTTTCTGGTGAAGAAGGTGTCGCATGCAGCGCGGAAGCGTTTCCAAATCTTGTCGGTGTGGCGTTTCGGCACAGGGCCGATGGTCTTCCATTCCTCCTGGAGCTTCTTCATCTGCTCAGTGGCGTTCTTCCATTCGGTCGACTCCATCAAGGCTTCAGCCTCAAGGCACAACTGGGTCTTACGTTCCAAGTTCTCGATTTGGCGGTCCTTGAGTCCTGCAAAGAAAGCCTTCTTTTTGGCGAAGAACGAATCCATGGCGCCACGGAAGCGTTGCCAAATCTCCTCATTCTCCTTTTTGCCAGCAGGGCCGACAGTCTTCCAAACACCGAAAATCTCCGACAGCTCGGTCGACTTCTTCTGCCATGCGTTGACACTAGGATAATCTTCACCAACAATCTCTTCGGCTTTTTCACAAAGCGCCTTCTTGGCTTCAAGGTTGGCTGTTTGCTCCTCCTCAATCTTGGCATAATGCTCGCGGCGGATGGCATTGATCTTATCTGTAGCGGCCTTGAAGCGTTCCCAGATCTCATCTTTCTTGTCTTGCGGGACAGGGCCGATTTCCTTCCAATCCTCATGCAGTTTCTGCAGGGCCTTGAAGGCTTTGGTGATCGATTTCTCGTCCAAGAGCTCCTCGGCTTTCTCGCAAAGCTCAATCTTGGCATCAAGGTTCTTCTTCATGTCGAGATCGCGCAATTCGCGGCCAATCCTGACTTTGTCGAAGAACTTCTCCACAAGGAAGTGATAGTTGTTCCAAAGGTTGGCGTTGTCGGCTGCAGGCACAGGGCCTATCTCCTTCCAACGATCCTGCAAGGCACGGAAGTCGTCGTAGGTCTTTTTCAGCGACTCTTCCGAAGCGATGATTTCCTTCAGTTCGTCAAGGATGCCCTGTTTCTTGGCCAAGTTGTCCTGCTTTTGTTTCTCGAGGTCCTCGTTCTGCTTGGCGCGGTTGTTCTTGAAGATGCCGAAAGCTGCATTGAAACGCTGCTCGACGGGATCTTCAACATGTTGGAAACTATCAGCTTCACCGCCACCTTGAAGGAATTTCTCGAGTTCGTTATCCATATCTTCCTTGTTCAACTTATTGAAATGGAGACGAATAGCAGCAACCTTATCCTTGATGTTTTGGACATCGGAGTCTTGCACGAGTTCTTCGAGCATCTCTACGAGTTGCAGTTTGTTGAGGCCGTCCAAGTCGGTGTTGTCTTCCAACACTTCCTCATCGTCCTGTTCAGGGAGATCTACCATTTCAGGGATCACCTCGTCGGTCACTGGTGCCTTTTCGGCCATGGCTTCCTCCGTGAGGGTCTTTGCCTCGATTCTCACCTTACCAGGCAGGATGCTGGGTTGGATCAGTTTGACAATCTTCTTTTTCTCGTTACCGTCAATGGCTTTCTTGGGAGCCTTCGACGTCGTTTCATTCTCCATTCCTTCGCTAACGGGGGAATTTTGATTCAGTTGTTCGTTGTTTTCCATTTCAATTCGTTTTATGATCAAGGAATAGCCTCGATACCTATTATACAATAAAGCGTGCAAATATAGGAATTATTTGTCAAGCGAGGTTATTTTTTCGATTTTTTTCGAATTTAGGCGAACAAAAGGTCATCAAATGTCGGACAATATTTTTGAGGGTTGCCAACAACGACAATTTATCTCGCTGTAATTCAATAAAATGAGTATTTTTTTCAAAAAAAATGACAAAAATCGATTGTGGGTAACGGAAAAAAGACTACTTTTGCACCGCAATTCACAACCGAGGAGAGGTGGGTGAGTGGCTGAAACCAACAGTTTGCTAAACTGTCGTATCCAGCAATGGGTACCGGGGGTTCGAATCCCCCCTTCTCCGCGAAAGAAAGAAGACGATGAAACGCATCGTCTTTTTTTTCGGGGTATGGCGCAGTCCGGCTAGCGCACCTGCTTTGGGAGCAGGGGGTCGAAGGTTCGAATCCTTTTGCCCCGACAACAAAAAAAGGGACTTTCTCAAGTCCCTTTTTCGTTTTCAACACCCCTGTATTACTCTTCCGTCAGGTCAACGATTTCTGCCTCGGGGGCATTTTTCATCACCGAAGCGATGCCATTCTTCATCGTGGCTTCGCTGGCATACATCTGACTTAAGCCGATGACTTGACCGTTCGTGGCCATCAGGTTGAAGTAAGGCTTGCCATTCGAGGCTTCCTTGATCTCAAAACTCTTTTCATCCTGGC
>Ga0247608_10002322_pt1 | contig 24109 bp, 19 predicted proteins | sample 176DNAGHGlowgp2_FD_193490 | JGI IMG/M metagenome (GOLD analysis project Ga0247608, IMG submission 193490) | Sheep rumen microbial communities from Palmerston North, Manawatu-Wanganui, New Zealand - 1766 DNA GHGlow gp2 | ecosystem: Host-associated > Mammals > Digestive system > Stomach > Rumen ... | reverse complement strand
TTTTTACAATAACGGTGAAATACTTCCGCCAAGCCTATGATAACTCAAAAAATATATATATGTAAACAGACACAAAAAAGCGAAGAAGCATAAGCATCTTCGCCTTTTGTGGTGCCAACGGGAATCGAACCAGTGACACAAGGATTTTCAGTCCTTTGCTCTACCAACTGAGCTATGGCACCATTTGCAAAAAAGTTCCGTACACAGCCTTTTACCACCCCTGATTAAGTGCACTTCCCTTGATTGCGAGTGCAAAGGTACTGCTTTTTTCTGAAACCTCCAAATTTTTTTGAAACTTTTTTATGTTTTCCTTGCATTTTTACGAAAAAAGTAGTAATTTTGCATTGTCAAACGTACAAAATTTGTATTTAAGATACATTTAAAGCACATAAATACTGTTTGGCAATTCCTATCGGGGTGTAGCGCAGTTGGTAGCGTACTTCGTTCGGGACGAAGTGGTCGCCAGTTCGAGTCTGGTCACCCCGACAGTTAAAAAGCGGTGAGCAATATTATTGCTCACCGCTTTTTATTTGGGAATAGAAATAAGAACCACAGATGACACGGATGACACGGATTTTATTACGAAAACAAAGACTAAAACGAAGACTAACATGAAGATTTATTACGCATGGCTATGCATGCGTAACAATCAGTGAAATAAAAAGCATATCAGTGAAATGGCTTCCTTAAAGAGCGGCAAAAAAATCTTTGTAATCAGTGTAATCAGTGGTAGTTTGTTAACATCAGATGCTTAGATTACTTATATAATTCAAATATTTGATATCAAGAAAATAACCACTTTCTTTGCTAGACATCAACAAAGCGTCTAAGCACCTACGGAACGCAAGAAAGCGCGTCACTGCGTGTCGAGCGAAGAGTTAAGAGGGTGTATTTTGCGAACAAATGGAACCATGCCTAAAAACGCAAAATAGAGGAAGATAATCTGTGCGGAACTTATGCAGTAACGTGTTTTTGGGCAATTTTCCTGTAATATAATATCATTTTGTCTCGTTTTTTTGCCTTTTTTCGCCATAAAATGATAGCTTTCACACCGCGAAAGCTATCACTTTACATGGTAAAAGCTATCAAATTACGGTGTAAAAGCTATCATATTACAAATCGGGATGATGGCTACGAAATACCGACGTCGTGTATTGCTCTGTATTACAGAGCCTTACTCAACAGTCGCATTTTTGCCGATTTTCGGAGCAAAATTGAGTTTCGTGATTTCGACGGGAAAATTTCGCGAGTTAAATACGAAACAAAAGAATGGATATGGCGGCATAGGCAGTAAAGCATCGCTGTATAGTGACTATGCCATGACACCTGCACCTACTCGAAGACAATGAATGTGGCAAGGCGACGCAGATGGTCCTGCGTTATGGACGGTAGGACAGAGAGGTCTTTCAGTGCACGGAGCGGACCAGAGGTGCGACGCAGGTTGAAGATGTCGCGTGCCTGCGTATAGTTGAGCAGCGGATGGGCTGCAAGTTGCTTTTGCGACATAGTGTTTATGTGAATCTTTGCAAAGTTCTGTGAGGCTCTCATATACGTCAGTGCCGTTTCCGGGAAATTGCGTATGGTAAGGAGCTCCTCTGGCGAGGTGAATGTCTGTCGCCTTTGGCGAAGTTCCACTATCCTGCGGGCATAGTATGACCCTATGGCAGGGATGCGCTTCAGTTCGGTAGTATCGGCAGTATTGATGTCAACGGTCTCACCGTGCTGCAGTTTTGAATACCTGTATGCCGACGGAGCCTGCGTAGGAGCCTGTTGCGGCATCGTTGCCTGTCTGTTGCGCGGCGACGAAGCGTAGGCTGTCTGGGGAATGACGTCTGCCGCCATGACCTCTTTGCCTATTACGATATATGGCTCTAGCTGACGGTATTTCTCGAGCGTGAGTCCGTAAAGGCGTGCGAAGTCGCTCTTCTTACGGTAGCGCCCACCACGACTGCGATACTTGTATATGTTGCGCACCTGCCACGGCTGCAGTCCCAGACGCAAAAACTGCGTGCTGTCGGCGGTATTAGGATCGAAGGCAAACAGTTCGCACTGCGCCTGTGCCGGTGCGGAACCGTCATTGCTGCCTGGCTGCGCGAAATACCTTGCATTGTTATATACAGCAGAGCCGTTACGGCCATTACGGTCGTAACGGCCCTGTTGCTTACCATCGTCCATGTCGGACACGAATGGTAACAATACGACGGCTATTACAATAACCAATATAATGATGATGACCGCATCGCGGTCACTTTTACGAAAAGAGTATAGTGATGTTAGTAAATTCATTGTAAGGTTGAGAGAGTCTTGAATTCTTCCGCCAGGCGCTTAAGGCGGATTACGCAAACCACCACCTTAGCCAAGGCTTTTATTGCACTACGTAGGTGCATGGGTGATGGGCACTAACGGTGCATTCCGGATATAAGAATCCTTTAACTAAACTATAGGCAGTGACGTACCGTTGATCTTCTGGTAGAAATCGAGTGCAAAGACATCCGTCATGCCAGAGATAAAGTCGACGACAGCCATGACGCGCGTGTCAAGGTCCGGGGCATCTATCTCATACTGACTGCTTACCCTGCGCAGGAGCTGCTGCGAGTAGAAGCGGTCAGGGCTCATTATGGCGTCAATCATCTGCTTCAGCAGCGTCTCCATCAGCTTGTAACCGGCAAGCTCTATATCGAGCACCGGCTTTGAATGGTATATCTTGCCATAGGCTATCTCCACGCACTTCTCGTATGCCTTGCGCTGGCGCTCGTCAACATGCTTTATAAGGCTACCCTTAAAAGTGCCTGCGAGTATCTCTTCCTCATGGGCAAGGAATGCGTCAACACACTTGTTTTCAAGTATTCCGATGACACAGGCACGCATATACACCACCTGCTCATTGCGATCCTGGATGTTCTCTGCCTTTATACGGTTGAGTATGCTACGGCGCGTGTCTTCGTCAAAGAAGCCGAGGAACAGCTCGCATGTTTCCTCATAGGAAACGAGTTTCAGCTTGTGGGCATCCTCTATATCCATTATCTCATAGCATATATCATCGGCAGCCTCAACCAGATATACCAGCGGATGCCTTGCATAGCGCAACGGCTCGTCATCGGCAGACAGTTTCACCATGCCGAGGTCGTCTGCCACCTTACGGAAGGTCTCTGCCTCGGTATTGAAGAATCCGAATTTCTCCTTTCCTCCCACTGCCGGTGTGCCTGCATAGCTTGAGGCAAATGGATATTTCACTATGCTGGCAAGCATTGAATAGGTCATTACGAAACCGCCCTCACGCCTTCCGCTGTAACGGTGGGTAAGGAGCCTGAAGGCATTGGCATTACCTTCAAAGTGTATAAGGTCGTTCCAGAGTTCGGGCTTCAGCTTGTCCTTGAGCTTTTGACCGTCGCCCTCAGAGAAAAATGTCTGTATGGCTTTCTCGCCGGAGTGTCCGAATGGTGGGTTGCCCAAGTCGTGTGCGAGGCATGCCGATGACACGATGGTGCCCAGTTCCTCTATCAACGTACCGGCATACTCGGGATTACGGCTCACTATGTCGCGCGCAATATCATTACCCAGTGACATACCCACGCTTGCCACCTCAAGGGAATGGGTAAGGCGGTTATGCACGAATACCGAGCCTGGCAACGGGAATACCTGCGTCTTGTTTTGCAGACGACGGAACGGAGCCGAGAATATAAGTCGGTCGTAGTCGCGCTTGAACTCTGTGCGCTCATCGCGTCGTTCCGTATGGCGCAGTTCCTGCCCCAGCCTTTTGTTTGATATGAGTCTTTGCCAGTTCATCATCAGTGAGTCAATTCTTTAGCTGAACTTTATCACTCCGCTATTGTCGTCACTATCTTGCTCTGCGTTTTCTTCCTCATTCTTATGATAGTCAACGGAGAGTCGCGTAATTTCCTCAAGTGTCTGACGCAGGCGTCCGTATGTAGGTGTATCCTCCACAGCCAGTATGAGGTCTTCGTTATCGAGGTCGGCAGCAGAGAAGTAATATATGTTAGGACGGCGCTTCTGCGGCGCATTCTGTGCCTCTTTACCATAGTAACGTCCGCGGCGCGCTGCTGCCTTTGCCTTCAGTTCCTCTTCCTCCGCTATCTTGGCAATATCCTCGATGGCGGTTTGCTTTGCACGGTTTGCCATTTCCTCGTTTATGTCGCTCAAGCCGAAGCCTGTGGCAAGGATGGTGACCTTGATCTTGTCGCCAAGTGAAGGATTGGTGCCGTATCCCCACTTCAGCTCGTAGCGCTTGTCGAACTTCGACATGAAGTCGTTGAGGTCGTTCATCTCCTCAATCATCAAGCCACGATTGCTGTTATCGCTGTTGAAGGATATGAATATCAATATCTTCTTTGACTTGAATACATCGTTGTCGTTAAGCAACGGAGAGTTCAGGGCATCGTCAATGGCTTTCTTCAACCTGCCTTCGCCTTCGCCATAGCCTGTTGACATGATAGCCACGCCACCTTCCTTGAGCACCGTGCGCACATCGTTGAAGTCAAGGTTCATATTGCCATACACAGTGATAATCTCGGCTATGCTCTTTGCTGCCACCGAGAGTGTGTCGTCGGCTTTCTTGAATGCCTCAATGAGAGACAGTTCGCCATATATCTGGCGCAGGCGCTCATTGTTGATGACGAGCAGTGCATCGACATTCTTGGACATCTCTTCTACACCGTCTAGTGCCTGGTCTATCTTCATATCGCCCTCAAACCTGAACGGTATGGTGACTATGCCTACGGTAAGTATGTCAAGTTTCTTTGACTCACGCGCAATGATAGGCGCTGCTCCTGTACCGGTGCCGCCGCCCATACCTGCAGTGATGAATGTCATGCGGGTACCGTCGTTGAGCATTCTCTGCACGTCTTCTATGCTTTCCTCTGCAGCCGCACGTGCCCTCTCTGGACGGTTACCGGCACCGAGTCCTTCCTTGCCCAACTGTATGTGTACCGGCACAGGTGACTCTCTGAGTGCCTGAGCGTCAGTGTTACAGAGTACGAAGGACACATCATGTATTCCCTCATGATACATGTGGTTGACGGCATTACCACCACCACCGCCGACACCGATGACCTTTATAATGCTATTCGGCTTGTCCACAATGCCAAGGTTGTCCAGTATATCACCGTTCATTCCTAGATTATCGAGTGTATTATCGTTCATAGCCGTATTATTTTCCAAGTTATCAAATATATCCATAGTCTATAATGTTGCTTGTTATATTACTCTCCTGGCTCGGTTATACTGGTAAGGAACTTGATTACCTTTGATTTAAGCCCGCCTTTCTTTTTGCGTTCTTCCTCAGCGGCCTGTGCTGCCAGTTCTTCCTCTACGCGCTTTGCCTCTTCCTCTGCCTTACGTCGTGCCTCCTGCTCTGCAGCGGCTTTCTCTGCTGCAGCCTTCTCACTCGGAGTGCGGACTACGCCCTGTGGCAGGCTGTTGGCATCACGTGGACTAACCGGTGCTTCAGGCGATGCAGACTCCGTTCCTGTCTCTCCCGCAACGCCGAACATGTCAGGACGCTTGGTCTCTTCCTGTGGCTGATAACAGTTCTGGTCGCCCTTGGCGAGCAGTCCTATCACTGTATTCATGGTGCCGTTGTGCTCGTTTACGGCAGGGTTAGTGCTCTCCACCGTCATGGTAACGAACTTGGCAATGCGCACCTTCTCAATCTTTGTCTGCATTCTGAAGGCTTCGTCTATGTTCCTAAGGTTAGAGCCACCTCCGGTAAGGACGATGCCACCCATCAGCTTGTCAACGAAGTCTGAAGGCACCTGGTTCCATGCATTGGCTATTATCTCCTGCACACGTGCCTCTACGAGGTCGATGAAGTGTGTGCTGTCAATCTTTTGCTCATTGTCAACGTCGTATCTCAGCGTTGGGTCTATCTTGTCAACAGGCGTATATGCCGATGCATACTGCAGTTTCAGTTTCTCTGCCTCTGCCTCTTCCAGATGCAGCGAGCAGATATCCTTGGTTATATTGTTTGCTCCAAGTGGTATTACTGCTATATGGCGCACTATCTCCTTATGGTAAACCATGACGGTGGTGGTATCTGCACCAAGGTCAACAAGCATGCAACCGCTGCGCTTCTCTACAGGAGTAAGTACGGCATCGGCAAGTGCGAACGGTGCAAGATACATTTCGGCAATCTTCACGTCTGCCTTGTCAAAACAATCTATTAGTTTGTTGTAGTGGCGACGGCTTTGCAGTATGTTAAGGAAATTTCCCTCAAGATGAGAGCACTGTATGCCTACAGGGTCAGACTGGAACAGTGAGTCTGCACGGTACTCCTGTGGCTCTACATCGAGGATTTCCATCTCCGGATATTCCATACCGCGGTTTTGGTCCATCATTTCTACCACAAGCTGTGGGCTGACGGCAACACCTTCTTCAAGGTCTTTCATAACGACGTTGCGCACGGAATGAATGGACTGGCCACCCACACCTATGAACACGTGTTTTATGCCCACATGCAACTGTGAACGCAGACGCTGAATGATGTTAGTGATACACTGCACCGTCTTGTCGATATTATAGACAACACCCTTGCGTATGCACTGAGTGGAATCTTCGCTTACGACGGCAAGAACTGCAATGCTTCCGTCATTTCTCTTCTGACCAGCAATGCCTGTGATTTTTGTTGAGCCAAGTTCTATGGCTACGATGAAATTCCTTACTGCTGCCATATTCTTTAAATATTTTCCTTATTGTCGTCTTGTTTTTGTTTACTGTCGTTGTTGCCCTGCTCTGGCTTGGTGCCTTCCTTGTCGGAGCTTCCCGACGCGGTGTTGCCGTCTGACTGTGATTCCGGTTGCTGTGAACGACGACGGCACACTATCTGATTGCAGAACTCAAGGGATATGTATTCATATTTCTTCCAGCCTGAGTGACACAATCCGTATTCGTAGAAGAGTCGCAGACGCTGCATCTGCTTGTCCACGTATTCATCTATCAGGGTCTTACGCTTGTTCTGCGTGTCGGCTTGGGGTAATGAACCGATGTTGATGATGTGCTCGCCTACGCGTGGCACCAGCTCTATCGTGCTGTCAGGCAGCACGTTTATCTGTTCTATCTGATTGCGCCACAGGTCATCGTCCATAAGTCGCTTTGCCAAATGGTAGATGTAATGCACGGCATATTGGCGGTTGATGTTGCCTGTGACGATAATCATGTCGCTCGTATATTGCGAGTTGGGCATCACGCCACCGTTGTCGTCTATATAATAGTCGTCGCCGGACTCTGCCTTCACCCTCACCACCGGCGTACGCTGGGTGATGATTACATGGGCATGGCCCTCCTGGGTGATATAGCACTGCGCGGTCTTGACAAACGGCATCTGCATGAGCTGTTGCTCTATGTCGCGGGTGCTGATGCTGCGAATACTTTTCGACAGCGGGAACAGCTTGTGTTTCTCCAGCAGTGCCTTTACGTCGTCAGACTTCAGGAAGCCGTTCTCGTTCTCATCGGCAATGTCTATCTGCACCTTGGTGCATGTGCGCCCGCTGCTCACGGGTTTATGCCATGAGATAAACACCATAGCGAGGTAGCAGGCTATGATGACGTCCACCGTTACGAGGAGAGTACGTTTCCAGTCTATGTTTATATCTATCTTCATCAAAATGTTTTACTCCTTGCCGCTTATTATCTCCGTAATCTGTGGCACGTAGTTGTCAAGGTCGCCTGCTCCGAGGATAATGAGCACGTCAAAGTCGCGCGACTTTACAAGGTCGAGCACGTCTTCCTTATGTATCATCGACTTCTCTACACCTGGGGCAAGATTATCGTATATGAGCTGCGACGTAACACCCGGTATCGGCTGTTCACGTGCCGGATATATATCGCAGAGTATCACCTCATCAAGCTGTGACAATGCCTCGGCGAAGTCTTTGTAGAAATCGCGTGTGCGAGTGTAAAGGTGTGGCTGGAATATGGCGGTGATGTGACGGTCATGGTACACCTCGCGCATACTCTTGGCACTCTGGTATATCTCTTTTGGATGGTGAGCATAGTCGGAAAGCACGACGTGCTTGTCATTGCGCAGCGTGAAGTCGAAACGACGGTCAACGCCCTTATAGCTCTTCATGCCATTACGCAGTTCGTCTGCCGTGCAGCCGTTGAGCTGCGCCATTGCCATTGCGCCTATGCCGTTGTCGATATTGATTGGCACTGGCTGTCCGAGCGATATGTTCTTGACATCCTCAACAGGCGATACGAGGTCGAATGTTATCTCGCCCTTCTCTATCTTTATATTCTCTGCGTGGAAGTCGCCTTCGTTAGTTCCGTAGGTATAGACACGCACACCGTCTGCCACATCGGCCTTCATCTCAAGACCGGTATGGATTATCAGTGCACCGCCTGGCTGTATCAACGTAGTATAATGACGGAATGATTCCAGATAAGCCTCCTTCGTACCGTATATGTCAAGATGGTCTGGATCACTTGACGTGATGACGCTCATCCATGGACGAAGCCAATGGAAACTGCGGTCAAACTCGTCAGCCTCTATTACTACGTAGTCTGATTCGTCTGACAGTATATAGTTCGTACCGTAGTTCTTGGATATTCCGCCGAGGAAAGCATTACAGTCCTTTGACGATTGGTGCATGATATGTGCACACATGGTTGACGTGGTTGTCTTTCCATGTGTACCAGCTACGCAAAGTCCCTTATGCTCCCTTGTCAGCGTACCGAGAACCTGTGCACGCTTCTGTATGTCGAAACCTCCCTGACGGAAGAACTGTAGTTCCTTATGCTCCTCTGGTATTGCTGGTGTATATACCACGAGGGTTTCCTTCGGGTCACGACATGCTTCTGGTATCTGATTCACATCTTCCTCATAGTGTATCAGCATACCTTCCTTTGCCAACATCTCTGTCAGCTTGGATGGTGTCTTGTCATATCCTGCCACGACAAGACCTTTCCTGATGAAATAACGCGCTATGGCACTCATTCCTATGCCGCCGGCTCCTACGAAATATACTGCTTTCATTTCTCTTTGTTTATTTGTTTCTATGGTATCTGGCATACCGATAGATAATATTGTTTTTGTTTCTTGACGTTCTTATTTACGAACTAACTTCAGCACCTCGTCGGCTATGATGTCGGCAGAATCTCTCAAAGCGAGTTTGCTGACTTCTACCTCAAGCTTCGTAATCTGCGCTGCATCTGACACTAACGCTATGGCTTCCTCAACGAGGGTCTTCTCTGCCATAGAGTCCGGTACGAACAATGCCGCACCACGATCAGACAGTGCCTTGGCATTCTTTGTCTGATGGTCTTCTGCCACGTTTGGCGATGGCACTAATATCGATGCCTTACCTAATAGGCACAGTTCGCTTATTGACGATGCTCCGGCACGGCTTATAACTATATCGGCTGCCTTATAGGCTGTTGCCATATCGGAGATGAATGCCTGCGGACGCACCAGTTTGGCACCTGCCTCACGAGCTTTCTTCTCGCAGTCTTCTGCATAGTATTTACCTGTCTGCCATATCACCTGTATGTTTCTTTCCTCGAAGCGGCTTATACCTGCAGCAAGTGCATTGTTAATGGTGCGTGCACCCAATGAGCCACCTATCACAAGGATTGTAGGGAGGTCAGTGTTAAGTCCTAATGCCTCACGCGCCTCTGCCCTCGTCATATTGTTGGCAAGCAGTCCCTGACGTACAGGATTGCCGGTCTTTATTATCTTGTCGGCAGGGAAGAAGCGTTCCATACCGTCGTATGCCACGCATATCTTCTTCGCTTTCCTTGCCAGTGTCTTATTGGTGACACCTGCGTATGAGTTCTGCTCCTGTATAAGACAAGGAACGCCTAAGTCTGCCGCAGCGTTAAGGGTTGGGGCAGAGGCATAGCCACCTACGCCAACAGCTACGTGAGGGCGGAACGACTTGATGAGTTTCTTGACCATGAACTTACTACGGAAGAAGTCGATCATCACTCCTATGTTCTTCGGATTCCACAATGGGCGTATAAGTCCGCGCACAGGGAGTCCTTCTATATTGTAACCTGCCTCAGGCACTTTCGTCATCTCCATACGTCCGTTGGCTCCTACGAACAGTATCTTTGCGTCTGGACACTTTGCCTTTACGGCATTTGCTATACTGATGGCTGGGAATATATGGCCTCCCGTACCGCCACCGCTTATTATAACTCTTAGTTCATTCTCCATCTTGTGTTTTCTTTATAAGTTATCAGATTCCAGTTTCTATGCTACGCTGTGCTTCATGTCAGTACGTTTCTTAGCCGTACGACTTACACTTAGTATCACTCCTATATATATACAGTTGATTATGGATGATGTTCCACCCTTACTTATGAGCGGCAGCGGCTGTCCGGTGACAGGTGCCAGACCTACAGCCACGCACATATTGAAGAGTGCCTGTACCACAATCATCAATGCCAATCCCATGGCAAGCAGGGCAGGGAACGTGTTTTCGCAGTTCATGGCTATCCATCCTGTACGGAATAGCAGCATTATGTATAGCATTGCCACCACGAATGCGCCGAACAATCCAAGTTCCTCAAACACTATGGCATAGATAAAGTCTGAGAATGCAAGCGGCAACAAGTCGCGCTGACGTGAGTTGCCAGGTCCCACTCCTATCACATTGCTTGATGCTATAGCAATGTGTGCACGGCCTTCCTGACCTTTCTTGTCCATGTCATATTTCTCTGGCGGTACTTTCTTGAAGTCCATGAACGATACTATACGCTCTTTCCACACATCAACTCGGTGGAGCACGGCACCACGCTCGCTGTGTTTATGCTCTTCCTTTTCTTCTGACATCTCCGTATATGCGTTGTTGTCAGAATCTGCCGTCTGTGATGCCTGTGAGCGCGATTGGCCTATAAACATCACGAGCATTATGAATATTGCTATGAGTGACACGACACTCGCCATTAATCCGAGCAGTTGCTTGAACGATACCCTTCCCACAAACATCATTATGAATACGACAAGTGCCATGAGCGCTGCCGTGGAGAAGTTTTCAGGAAATACCAGTCCGATAAGTATGGCACTGGTTATCATTACGTATTTAAATGCCTTCTTTGCCACACCTTCAGGTGTCTGCAGCTGACTCAGGATATGCGCCGTGGTAAGGACCAGAGAGCCTTTTGCTATCTCTGACGGCTGCAAGGAGAATGGTCCCAACGGTATCCATCGTGTGGCATCATTCTCTTTGGTACCTATGACATACACTATGGCAAGCAAAAATACCGAAAGCAAGAAAATAATTGGCGTCATAGCCTTGAAATACCTGCATGGTATGTTTAATACAACCACCATACACATCACGCCAACTATCAGTATAGCGCTATGGAAGGTAGCGGCAAACCAATAGTTGCCAGACTTATAACCCAGGCTGGCAGATGCAGAGTACACCTCCACCACACTAACTATAAGCAGCATGGTGAATATACCCCAAATGACGCGGTCACCCTTGAATATGTTTTGCAGTCGCTTAAACTTTTCCAATGTGTATATCTTGTTATACTTGTCTGATATTATTACTCTTCTCCTTTTGCCAAGGCCTTGAACTGCTCGCCACGGTCTTCCATGTTCTTGAACAGGTCAAAGCTTGCGCAGCATGGTGACAACAACACCACGTCGCCTGGCTTTGCCAACTCACGACATGCCGCTACGCAATCTTTCATGGAGTGTGTGTCGGCTATATCAAGTCCCATATCATCAAAGGCTGCGTGTAGCTTGGCATTGTCAACGCCAAGGAATACCAAGGCACGGCACTTTTCTCTTACGAGTTCCTTTATATCATTGTAATCGTTGCCCTTATCCTTGCCACCAACTATAAGTACCGTAGGACGGCTCATTGCCTCTAATGCCACATGGCATGCATCGACATTGGTTGCCTTGGAATCGTTTATCCATAACACTCCGTCTTTCTCTATCACCTTCTCAAGGCGATGCTCCACGCCAGGGAAATCCTTAAGGCATTGTGTAAGGATATTCTCGTAGCGGTCTTGCTCACCTGCAGCCAGTTCCATCTTTGCCATAGCAGCCCTGACAGCCAGGCGCGCAGCCATCATGTTACGCTGATTATGCTTACCTGGAAGTGGGAAATCGCTGTTTGGATCTATGTCTTTATCGCTGAACGATGCCAGTGTAGGGTTACCCATTACGGCAGTACGTGACGATGGTGTAGGTTTTGGTGCATAGCCATCTATACGCTTCTGCAGTTCCTTGTCTATATACTCATCGTCTGACCAGTAAACGAAGGTATCCTTCGGAGTCTGGTTCTGGATTATGCGCATCTTTGAATCTACATAGTTCTGCATCTCGAACTCGTAACGGTCAAGATGGTCAGGCGTTATGTTCATAAGCACAGCCACATCGGCACGGAACTCAAACATATTGTCGAGTTGGAACGAACTAATCTCCAGCACGTACCAATCGTGGTCCTGCGTAGCAACCTGCAGTGCATACGAACGACCTATGTTACCAGCCAAACCTACATCTACGCCCCACTTCTTCATTATATAATATATGAGCGAGGTAGTTGTCGTCTTACCGTTAGAACCGGTTATGCATATTGTCTTGCCCTTACTGTAACGCTTAGCGAACTCCAGTTCAGCAAGGATAGGCGTACCTTTCTCTATCAGCGCCTGCACCATAGGAGCGGTGTCAGGTATGCCCGGACTCTTCACCACCTCGTCAGCAGACAATATCTCTGCCTCCGTGTGCTGTCCTTCTTCCCAGCGTATGCCTTCTGCATCAAGCTTTTTCTTATACTTAGGCTTTATGGTGCCCATGTCTGATACAAAGACATCATATCCCTGTTGCTTACCTAGGATAGCGGTTCCTACGCCGCTCTCACCTGCTCCAAGTACTACTAACTTCATATTCTTTCCCTCCGTTTATCTTATCTTCAGAGTTATTATTGCCAATGCAGCCATGCCAATGGTTACGATCCAGAAACGTATAGTAATCTTTGACTCCAACCAGCAGCCTCGTGGCTTGTTGATAAATACCTTTATGTCGTCTGCCAACTGACCAGGCTTGACACGGAACGTGTCGTGTATAGGTGCGCGCTTGAACACACGTAGTTTCTTACCGCGCTTGTTTCCATACTTTGCCACCTGTACCTGCAGCATAACCGATATGCTCTCCATAAGGAATACGAAGCAGAGTATAGGTACAAGGAGCTCCTTGTGTATGATAACAGCCGTAACGGCTATTATACCGCCTATGGCAAGCGAGCCTGTATCGCCCATGAATATCTGTGCCGGATATGCGTTGTACCACAAGAAACCCACCAATGCTCCTATGAAGGCACACAGGAATATAACGAGTTCCTCTGACTGCGGTATATACATTATATTAAAGTATGACGCGAAGCCAATGTGACTCGATACATAGGCAAGTATGCCCAGCGCCACGCATATTATCGCGGAGTTGCCGGCACACATGCCATCCATTCCGTCATTAAGGTTTGAACCATTGCTCACCGCCATAACCACGAAGGTGGTGAGTATCACGAAGAATATCCATCCTGCAGCGCTGCGGTTCTCACCGAGCCAAGAGAAGAACACATCGGTATAGTTAAGGTTGTTGTTCTTCACGAAAGGTATGGTGGTAGTGGTCGATTTCACCGGTGTACTCTTGTGTATCACTATCTCCTGCGAAGGTGTCTTCTGCACAGCTACGTTCTCATGCATCACGGCATCAGGACTCAGCCAAAGCGTAAGTCCGACAATAAGTCCGAGCAATGCCTGGCCTACGAGTTTATATATAGGGCGCAGACCGTCCTTCGTCACCTTCATCTTGATGTAGTCATCTGCAAAGCCTATTGCTCCAAGCCACAATGTAGTGACTATCATCAACAACATGTAGATGTTGCGCAATCGACCAAACAGGAGGCATGGTATGATGGTTGCCACGATGATTATCACGCCGCCCATCGTAGGCACACCTTTCTTCTCCACTCCATAGGGATCTATGCTACGATCGCGCTGTGCCTCCATACCGCCATTGCGACGCATCCACTTAATGAAGTACTCGCCAAACCACACTGAGATCATCAGTGACAGCACGAGTGCCAGCAATGAGCGGAAAGAGATGTAACTCCACATACCAGAACCAGGTATGTTCCACTGTTCAAGAAATCTGAAAAGATAGTATAACATTCGTTATCTAAGTGATGAATTTAAATTATGTTTTATGGTGGGTTCTAAAAATTCCCACGAGTTAAATTAGTTAATTACATGAATAACATTATGCCATATTTTTGTTTTCTTTCGGTGCAAACTGTTAACTTCTGCGGTCACATAGCCCGCTATGCTCCCTTATCAGTTAACATTTTGCACTCGAAACAAATTCAAAAATCTGACAGTGGGAATTATTAGAACCCACCTTATATTTATTCGCCAAAAGCTTTGCGCAGTTCCTCACGATCATCAAAATGGTGTTTCACACCCTTGACATCCTGATAGTCCTCATGTCCCTTGCCTGCCACGAGGATTACGTCGCCCTTCTGCGCCAGCATACATGCCGTCTTGATAGCTTCACGACGGTCAACGATACTGATTACCTTCTTCTTTTGCTGTGGTGTCAGTCCGTCGAGCATATCGTTTATAATGTCCTGTGGTTCCTCAAAGCGTGGGTTGTCACTTGTGATTATCACCTTGTCGCTTTGTCTTACGGCCTCTTGTGCCATCAGTGGGCGCTTGCCCTTGTCACGGTTGCCACCTGCTCCGCACACGGTTATCACGCTACCTTTGCCTCCAAGCACCTCATGAATAGCACTAAGTACATTCTCCAGTGCGTCAGGGGTGTGGGCATAGTCAACGATACCCGTATAACCGTCAGGCGACTGTATTGGTTCCAGACGACCAGCCACGCTGCGGAGCGTACTCATCGTCACGAGTATCTCCTCAGGCTCCTTGCCAAGCATACGTGCTGCACCATAGACTGCAAGCAGGTTACTTACATTGAACTTGCCTATAAACTGCACTCCAACTTCATGACCATCCATCTCGAGATACATGCCTTCGAAATGACACTCTATGATATGTGCCACAAAGTCTGCCATGCTGCAAGTGGAATATGTCTTCACGGTAGCCTTGGTGTTCTGCACCATCACCGAACCGTTCTTGTCATCGGCATTCGTTATGGCGAAAGCCGACTTTGGCAGGTCGTCGAAGAACTTTTTCTTTGCGTCGCGATAGTTCTCAAACGTCTTGTGATAGTCCAGGTGGTCACGCGTAAGGTTGGTGAAAATACCACCTACGAACTTCAGTCCACCTATGCGCTTCTGTGCGATGGCATGGCTTGAGCATTCCATGAAGGCATACTCGCATCCTGCCTCCACCATACGTGACAGCAGCATGTTGAGCTCTATCGGATCCGGAGTGGTATGACTTGCAGGTACTGCCTCGTCCTCTATGTAGTTGCATACGGTGGAGAGCAGACCACACTTGTGTCCCATCTTGCGGAACATATTATAGAGCAAAGTGGCAATAGTGGTCTTACCATTTGTACCGGTAACGCCGACCAACTTCAGCTTAGCCGTAGGATTGCCATAGAATGTGGTTGCTACCTCGCCTACCACATCCTCACAGTCTGCCACCCTTACAAAGGTCACACCGTCGGCTACGTTCTCTGGCAGTTCCTCACAAAGCACCGCCACGGCACCCTGCTCCACAGCCTTGCCTATGAAGTTATGACCGTCAACCTGCGTACCACGCATGGCAATGAACAGATGTCCTGCCTCTACCTTGCGTGAATCTATGTCCACTCCCGTTATGTCGATGTCGGCTGAGCCTACCATCTCCTCGGGCTTTATGTTTGAAAGAAGGTCCTTTAATATCATACTAATCCTCTTCTTTTGGTTGTTCTTACTTTATATTGTCGCTAACATGCACAGGTTCTGCCTATGGCTTCATCTCCCTATGACAGGTGTAGCGTTATCACCTCTCCTTTTTTTATAGTGCGGCCTGCCGGCTTACTCTGCTGATAAACCTTTCCACGACCGTTAAGTATCACTTTCGCTCCGCGAGCCTCTATGGCATACACCGCATCACGTGCTCCCATACCTCTCACGTCAGGCATCTGCCTCATGCTACGTCCCTTCGATTTCCTCAGCCTGATGCAGTCTTTCCCTCGATTTGCCAGTCCCCATATAGGCTTGCCGTCAGGACGTGTACCTTGCCATCCGCCATCTACGGAGAATCCCATGTGCGACAACACATAGTCTGCCGCCAACAGGTTTCCTGCCTTCACATCAGGCATCTTGCTGTATTCTCCTATATCATGGGCACCTTTGGCACTATAGTAAATGTCCTTTGCCATTATACCCTCGGCTATGTCATGGAACACCTGACCGCTCATCTGACCGCCCGATGCGGGCAGTCCTGCCTTCTGGATACATACTATGCAACTATATCGCGGCGCATCAGCAGGGAAGTATCCTGCAAACGACAGCAGATAATGGGTTACGCCATTATTGTAGCTGCCACCACTCGCCTTCTGTGCCGTTCCAGTCTTTCCAGCTACGAGGAAAGACCTTGAGCCTGCAGGCTTACCCAGTCCATGGCTCACCACGTCGATGAGAATTTTCTGCATCTGCTCAAGCGCACGCTGATTCTTCACGATGCTCTCCCTGAGCACCCTTACAGGGAACTCCTGTACTATCTCGCCATCTTTCTCTATGTGCTTCACGAAACGCGGTCGCACCATCACGCCGTTATTGGCTATTGCATTATAGAATGTCAGCACCGATATTGGCGGCACGTTGGTCTCATAGCCTATGCTCATCCATGGCAATGCAGTGTTACTCCAATTCTTCGTCCAGTGACCATAGCTGTCACGCTCCGGATACCTTACCCTCGGTTTCATATATCCTTTCAGGTGTATATCCAGGTTATCGGCTATGCCGAGACGGTGCAAGCCCGCTACGAAGTCTTCCGGACGTGAATGGTATGCGCGGTCTATCAGCACACTGACACCTATGTTGGAACTCTTCTGCATAATCTGCGACACACTTAGCGGTGTCTTGTAACCACCGCTGGTCCAGTTATGGTCTCTCATCTTGGCACCATACATCTCACGTATTCCGCCACTGCAGTCCACCGTCATTGACGTGTCGATCTTTCCATCGTCGAGAGCCACGAGGAAACTTGCCGTCTTGAATACGGAGCCAGGCTCCAGATAGTCGGATATGGCATGGTTTATACCCTCATAATACTTGCCCGTCTTGCGGTCAAGGTCAAGGTTCACCATAGCCTTTATGTCACCCGTTGCCACTTCCATGACAATGGCCACGCCTGTGTAGGCATGGTCCTTGCGCAACTCTTTTTCAAGTGCTCTCTCTGCCAAGTCCTGTATGCCGACATCAATGGTGGTGACGACGTCATTTCCATCTATTGCCATGGAGTCGTTTACCGACACCCACTTGTTCAGTTCTTTCTTATAGTGCTTGAAACCTTTCTTTCCACGAAGGAATGAATCGCAAGCCAGTTCCAGACCTGACGACGCCATGCCGTTACTCTTATGAACGCCACCTATCAAACTGGTACACAGCGAACCGTATGGATGGTTGCGCACCATGAATCGTGTAGCGACGAATCCGCTTACGCCCGGACGCAGGTTGAATATCGGAAGGTTCTTCACACGCTGATAGGTGGTATAGTCAACCCTACCCTTCACCACAGGATAGTATCGGCTGTTCTGCCTATATCCTACCTTCAGGTGCTCCTTAAACTCGTCTGCCGTCTTTTCAGGAAAGATCTCATGCAGTCCGGCACACAAGTCGAGAAGTCCCTTTGCATCATTACCCAACGAGTCATGCCACAGGGTATCTGCACGCCCAGCCTTCAGAGCTACGAAATCCATGCGGAGCTCATATTCCGGTAGGTTACACGCCAGACGCTGACCACCAGCGGCGAGTATGTTGCCTCGCAATGCAGCCACCGTATCGCTCTTAGGCTGACGCAGTGAATCCACTGCCATCCAATAGCTACGTTCTACAGTCATGATATAGCCTCCCTTGATGACAACTCCTAATGCCACCAAGCTGAACAACACAGAGAAGAATGTGTATCTCCATATCGACTTATCAGACTCGAACTTACTCATATACCGTCTTTATATTCTCTATAAACCTGAACTTAACAACTCTCTGCCCTTACTACTTCTCTATCTTTATGAGGTATGGCGGCTCATTCGGTATCGTAAGCGTACTGTCGCCACACTCGCTAAGGCGCTTCAGCACGTTGCTCTCTCGGCTTTTCTCCGTCAGCATACTGCTACATACCGTAGCCTTGTATCGTGCCTCTACTATCTTATTCTCCACGCGGTCTATCTCCACCAGCTTCTGCTGACACATATAGCGTAGCGTTATATATATAATAAGGAACGCACATATCAGACCTACCAGTCCCAACTGCCTGTGTATGAACCTTGAGACAATCACTCCACCGAGCGTCCTTGACAGTGAGAAGGGCAAAGATGTGTCGGCTTCCTCATGAGCTTCGCGCTCTATGACGTCCTCCAGGGTCTTGTTACCTAACACCCCTCTCAGCTTGTCCTTGAATTCCAGTTTTTTTTCTTTTGCGGCATCATCACCGGAATCATCTGCACCTTCGTCCATAGCATTCTCTGCGACATCGACAGCATCGACGCCATCCACAACGGAGCCGCCGTCTTCGTCCATGGTCTTCTCCACAGAAACGTCTTCCGCCGCAGTAGTGTCCAGTTCCCTGCCATCGGCTGACTGCACCTCAAACTCTACTATGTTCTCGTCGTCCTTTGTCACAGATAGTTGTATATTCTTTATTTTGCCTGTCTATTCTTTCTCACTCTCCAGTCTTTCCGCCACTCTCAGCTTCGCACTCCTTGAGCGCGGATTGCGTTGTTGCTCCTCATCCGTCGGCAGAGTCACCTTGTTGAGGGCCTTGTATGGAGTGTCAGTCCTTCCGTAGAAGTCAGCTATGCGCTTGCCTTCCACATTGCCAGTCTTTATGATATTCTTCACCATGCGGTCTTCCAGACTGTGGTACGTTATGACGCTCAGTCTGCCGCCAGGTTTCAGCACGTCCGTAGCAGCCATCAGCATTTCCCTAAGGGCATCCATCTCATGGTTCACCTCTATGCGCAGAGCCTGAAAGAGCTTCGCCATCTCTTTCTTCTCCCTTTCACGTTTGAAGAAAGGCGATACTGCATCAAGAAAATCCTGCGTCGTCTCTATCTTAGCCTGCTGACGTTTCTTTACCAACGCAGAGGCTATCTTACGAGAGTTTTTCATCTCGCCGTACAGATAGAACACATCCGCCAGCTTCGCTTCTTCGTATCCGTTCACTATCTCTGCCGCCGTTATGCCGGCACGCTTGTTCATGCGCATGTCAAGCGGAGCGTCAAAGCGGAAAGAGAATCCACGTGTCTCATCATCGAAATGATGACTTGACACACCGAGGTCTGCCAGCAATCCGTCTATCTGCTCCACTCCATAATACCGCATCCAATTTTTCAGGTAACGGAAGTTTGAGCGCACGAAGGTGAAGTTGCCTGCCTCGCCTATGTCCTCGCCATCCCTGCGCAGGTTATTCTCTGCATCTGCATCCTGGTCAAACGAGAACAGCCTGCCTGTCCCGCCGAGCCTGCGCAGTATCTCACGACTATGTCCGCCACCGCCGAATGTCACATCCACATACACGCCGCCCGGCTTAATGTCTAAGCCGTCAACGCTCTCTGCAAGCAATACTGGTATGTGATAGTGTGATTCCAAGTTGTGAGTGACAAGTTATGAGTTATGAATTATGAGTTATGAATTATGAGTTATGAATTATGAGTTATGAATTATGAGTTATGAGTTACGAATTATGAGTTGTGAATTATGAGTTATGAGTTATGAGTTGTTGGTCATGAGAGAACTACAAACTGCTTGTTCCTCCACCCATCAGGCTTTCAAGCTTCGCAGAGAAGTCAGAACGGGCATTATCCAGTTCGCGTGCCTTTTCTTCCGACCATATCTCTATCGTATTGTCTATTCCGATAAAGCGCACCGACTGCTCTATGCCAAGCATGTCCTGATAGCGGCGCGACAACAAGAACCTGCCGTTGGCATCGAGGGTCACCTCTTCTGCGTCAATAACGAACTGACGGAATAGCTGCTGCTGCTCCCTGTCCCATCGGTTAAGGCGCTGACGCATGGCATCCATCTGCTCGTTCCATACGCTTTCGGGATAGAGCACCAGACAGTCTTCGTGTATATCCTTACGCAACACAAGGGTCTGCACATTCTCTGCCTGCAGCACCTTACGGAACACTGCCGGCAGGAACACACGTCCCTTAGCATCTGCCTTCGCTTCTATGTTACCTAAGAATCTCACTGATTATCAATAGTTTCGTATCTTTTTTACAGCACTCGCACCTTAGTGTTTATGCGTGCATATTCTTATTTATAAATATATTCGGCTACAAAGTTACAAAAAAATCCCCACATTTCCCCACTTTGCCACTTTTTTTTCACAAAATCATTAAATTTACCATTATTTAACATCCCCAAGGGGTTCATTTCAGCATATTGTAGTAACTTTGCATCCGAAAACGCAATTATAATAACAGAAACACTATATAGCAACAGTAAAATGGCAAAGAAAGCTCTTTTGATGATTCTCGATGGATGGGGAATCGGAAAACATGGCAAGGGTGACGTAATCTTCAATACGCCAACACCTTACCTCGACTACCTTCAGGCTGTTAGCAGCCATTCACAACTCAATGCTTCAGGCGAGGACGTAGGTCTGCCTGACGGTCAGATGGGTAACTCTGAGGTTGGTCACCTCAACATCGGTGCGGGACGCATCGTTTACCAGGATCTCGTAAAGATTAACCGCGCATGTGCCGACGGCTCCATCTCTCAGAACCCTCAGGTAAAAGAGGCTTACGAATATGCTAAGCAGACCGGAAAGAAGCTGCACCTCATGGGTCTGACGTCTAACGGTGGCGTACACTCTTCTCTCGACCATCTCTTCAAACTCATTGAGGTGGGTAAGGAGTACGGACTCAGCCAGCAGCTCTTCGTACACTGTTTCATGGATGGTCGTGACACCGACCCTAAGTCTGGTAAGGGCTTTATCGCTTCCCTGCAGGACAAGTGTAAGGAGAATGATGCCAACATCGCTTCTATCATAGGTCGTTTCTACGCAATGGACCGCGACAAGCGCTGGAACCGCGTAAAAGAGGCTTACGACCTTATCACCGCCGGCACCGGCAAGCAGGCTACCGACATGGTACAGGCTATGCAGGAGTCTTATGACGAGGGCGTGACCGATGAGTTCGTAAAGGCTATCAGCAATTCTTCCGTTAACGGCAAGATTGAGGAGGGCGACGTGGTTATCTTCATCAACTTCCGTAACGACCGTGCAAAGGAGCTTACTCAGGTGCTGACTCAGCAGGATATGCCTGAGGAGGGTATGAAGACCATACCTAACCTGAAGTACTACTGCATGACTCCATACGATGCTTCGTTCAAGGGTGTAGGCATCCTCTTCCCTAAGGAGAACGTGGGTAACACTCTGGGCGAGTATCTCTCACAGCAGGGCAAGAAGCAGTTGCACACCGCTGAAACCGAGAAATATGCTCACGTTACATTCTTCTTCAATGGCGGTCGCGAGGCTCCATTCGATGGTGAGGATCGCGTGCTCGTAGCTTCACCAAAGGTTGCTACATACGACCTGAAGCCTGAGATGTCTGCATACGAGGTAAAGGACAAGCTGGTGGAGAACATCAAGAAGGATATCTACGATTTCATCGTGGTAAACTTCGCTAACGGCGACATGGTGGGCCACACTGGCGTATATAACGCAATAGCAAAGGCTGTAGTGGCTGTTGACAACTGCGTGAAGGACGTTATCGAGGCTGCTAAGGCTACAGGATACGAGGCTATCATCATTGCTGACCACGGCAACGCTGACAACGCTATCAACCCTGACGGCACTCCTAACACTGCTCACTCACTGAACCCAGTACCTTGCATATACGTTACAGACAACAACTCTGCTACAATCAAGGACGGCCGCCTGGCTGACGTGGCTCCTACAATCCTGCATATCATGGGACTGGAGCAGCCTGCCGACATGACCGGCGAGAATCTTATCGTGGATTAATTTCCATAATCAAATACAAGGATGGGCTATTGCAAGCAATCACGATTGCTTTGCAATAGCCCCTTTTTTTGCTTTTCAAAATCCTGCAGGCAACATTTCCATACACCTGAAAAAGCTATCTGATTACACCTCGACTGTAAAAGCTATCATATTACACGGTAAAAGCTATCAGATTACAATGTAATTTGATAGCTTTTACAACGCCCTTTTTAACGCATTGGAAATCAAGCTCTTCCGGATAGCAAAAAAGTGAGCTTGTTTATCAGAAAAAAATTACATTCAGAACATCTCAGGATATCTATTTTACGCTTCTGTCCATACTTCGGTCTTGGCAGCGAATAATCATAATATTTTTGATTACATTCGTCAAACATCTTCGCAATGTAGTGTAATCTGCCTTTATCAGATTATTTTCCATATCTATTTATAAAATTTTAATTTCGTTTAATGATACAAAATCACCACTTTATTTTGATTTAACCAATTTATCGGCAATTATACCTATATAAAAAAACAAGACTGGTTGTCACAGGAAGACAAAAAGGTCTTCCGTCTGACACCAGTCTTATTAACTAACTAACTATTATTCTACTGCGATCTGACGTTGCAACTTCACAGCCTTGTCCGCAGACCTAATTCAGACAAATATTATTCTAATAAATTCTATAACTGCTTGCAAAATTACTCGTTTTCCGCAACTATACGGGGGAAAAATATTTCATTTAGGTGGAAAAAGCCGATTTCACACACTGAAAGAGCATTATTTCTTTAACCATTTTACACCGATTGCCATTTACGACATGTAACACGTGCAATATTTGGGTATATCCGTGCGCATACCCTGCAGCATACCAGCAGCACACCTACGACAGCAAAAATACGTGTTTAGCCGCTTCGGCATTCTTACCTTCCTTGGCATCTTCTTGTATGCAAAAGTAATTGCTTTATGGCGATTTGAAGATTATTTTTTCACCAAAATAGTGGAAAGTAATGATTTTTCAGCTGATATTCATAAAAAAACACTACCTTTGCAGAATAAATGCCTAACAGATAATAACCACAAGAAACTATATGGTAAAGATAGAAGAAAGCTGGGAGAAGGCTCTTGCAGAAGAGTTTGAAAAGGACTATTTCAAGCAGCTCGTTGCATTCGTACACAGCGAGTACGACAAGCACGTATGCTACCCTCCCGGCAAGGAGATATTCAATGCCTTTAACCTTTGTCCGCTCGACAATGTGAAGGTCGTTATAATAGGTCAGGACCCATACCACGGCCCTGGTCAGGCAGAAGGACTGTGTTTCTCTGTAAAGACCGGTATACCGCTCCCCCCTTCGCTTATAAACATATTCAAGGAGATAAAGGACGATACGGGGAACGTACCTGAGATAATAACCGACAGCACCGGCAAGAAGTGTTACGACGGTTCTCTGCGCCGATGGGCTGAACAGGGAGTCTTCCTGCTCAACGCAACGCTTACCGTGCGCGAGCACATGGCAGGTTCACACCAGCGACAGGGTTGGGAGACGTTTACCGATGCCGTAATACGCAAGATTTCCGAGCAGCGCGACCACTGCGTCTTTATCCTTTGGGGCGGCTATGCGCGCAGCAAGGCGAAGCTGATAGACACCAGCAAGCATCTTATATTGGAGAGCGTTCACCCCTCGCCGTTGTCGGCAAACCGCGGCGGATGGTTTGGCAACCACCACTTCTCGCGTTGCAACGAATGGCTTACATCGCAAGGCATGACAGCCATAGAATGGTAATAAAAAACAATTTGGGTAGCATGAATGATATCACGCTACCCAAATTATTTTAGGTGGGTTCTAATAATTCCCACTGTCAGATTTTTGAATTTATTTCGAGGGCAAAATGTTAGCTGATAAGGGAGCATAGCGGGCTATGTGACCGCAGAAGCTAACAGTTTGCACCGAAAGAAAACAAAAATATGACATAATGATATTCATATAATCGAATAATTTAACT
>Ga0247608_10002321_pt1 | contig 24110 bp, 22 predicted proteins | sample 176DNAGHGlowgp2_FD_193490 | JGI IMG/M metagenome (GOLD analysis project Ga0247608, IMG submission 193490) | Sheep rumen microbial communities from Palmerston North, Manawatu-Wanganui, New Zealand - 1766 DNA GHGlow gp2 | ecosystem: Host-associated > Mammals > Digestive system > Stomach > Rumen ... | reverse complement strand
CGCCAGAACTGTTATGCCATTTACACGAATTATAGCCTCTTCAATGGCATGGTAGTCTTTTATCGAAAACGTATACATAATATACAAATATAAATACAAATAGATGAACCTGAGGTTCTTTAATTCGGAGATCATGGGGAACGGTTCCTTGATCACCTACTCTCCTTTTAAAATAGTAGCCAGCATATACAGGCCACGCTCGGTGAAAACTTTGGTTGGATTGCGGTTCATTGCTGAAACATTTGTGGTCGAAATTTTCGACCGCAATTCAAGTACCTCGCTCTTGTTCAGCACAAACATATAACTAGCAGGAATCATTCCATTACTCATTTTGGTAAGAGTTCATTTACCAATTCATAGAGACCTGCCTGAGCACGTTGGCAATTATCAATGTCAAAATCAGGGAGTTTTGAGGCTCGCTCTAATGCTTCACCTTGATTGGGCTTCAATCGTACATATATGTTGGTACCTGACTTATAGTATTTCTCTGACTTCTCATAATTAGGAAGAACACTTTGCAAATCCTTTCGGAGATTAGGTTCATACATCGAATAATAACGCGACGTCTCTTTAAAATGCAGCAAGTAAAAGAACTCTAAACACGGATTGTTGATGTAAACATGCAGATTTGGGTATTTCTACGGCACTTTTTCCTTTTGAGGATATATTATTCTTCGCCCTCATGATGAAAATCCATGTAATAATCACCTATATTAGGCTTGGCACCCAATCTGCCGATTTTATATGCATCGTAGAAAGAACGGTTACTGGTAAAAATTTCCTCATCAAAATCAAGCAGTGAATAAAGGATTGTGCTTCCATCCGGATTCTTATCCGTAAACCATACAGAATCAGGACGTACCATATCCCCATTCATTAGGAACTCTCGATAATGTGTCGTTACTAATATCTGAGACTCTTTTGCATTACACAAAAATGAATAAAGGAAGAACTCAAAAAGGTCTGGATGCAAAGAGGTCTCCACTTCGTCGATGGAGAAGAATACAGAATTACGGACCAACAAATCGACAAGTCCACTGAACTGGTAGAAACGTTGTGTTCCTAATGATTCCTGAGAATATTTTAATATACCTCCACCATTTTCTGTTGTGTGAACAAATTCCAAATGACGATGAGAAACCCTGACTTTCAAATTCTTAATCTCTCTGTTTGTCTCCAACTCACGCCGTTTGCGTAATGCCTCGAGTAATTCTACATCATCCAAATCTTCCTCGCGGTCTTCTTTGATTTGAATATCTGTTATCATCAAATCCGCACGTTTCATCATCTTCAGAATATCATCCTTAATGATTTTTTCGTCTTGCAAAGAAGAAGAAATAAAAGCATACAGGCTATGATTGGGGGAAATCATCGGAGAAAGGTATTCTTCAAACCACGCTACAATATCATTTAACAATTTAAATTGCACATTGGTCTTTAAGGATGCTCCCAGAACTGTGTTATTCCACAATGTCGCCCCTTCCAGCTTTGCTGTTATATCGTCAGATTCCTTATAATCTTCACCTATATCAATATGAGACAATTGGTCTCCCGCATCTGTTGTTCTCTCGTATACCTCATGGGGCTCCCCATCAATAATCTCATACAACGTTTCATTATGAATATACTTCTTGGTAAATTGAACCAGATAATGGAATCTTCGTTTCTTGCAGATGAAATTCAATTCAAAAGAAGATGGAGCAGTCTTCGACTGACCGTCAAAAGCAAAAGGAGAAAAATCCAACTCGCTATTCTTTTTATCAAGAGGTTCTACTACCAAATTCCTCAAAAAATCTAACGCCTCTATCAACGTGGTCTTACCTGATGCATTTGCTCCATAAACCAACGCAATCTTTAAAAGCCTAACCCCTGGTATAGGCTCTATCACGTAATAATCATCCAATTTGGTATCTTCGTCAGCCTCAAAGGAAAGACAGACTTTGTCTTTTATCGGGCCGAAATTGGAAATAGAAAAATCTATTAGCATAACTGGTAGTAATTCTTATTCTTTCTATATATACACTTCACAAATGACAACAAGGTCTTGAAGTATTTTTCGTGAGGGCTCTCAGTCTATGAGTTGCAGGTAGGCACCGGGAATGTAGGCGATGGCTACAGCTACGAGACCTTCAAGCTGGACGACGACATGTTTGTTTCGCTTGACACGCTTGATAACGCCTTCAACACCAGCAAAGTCACCATCGACAATACGTACCCGCTGACCTTCCTTATTCAGATAGTCGTTGGTCTGAAGGAAGAACACTGTATCGTCCTGAACTTTGGCGACACGCATGAAGTTCTGCATCTGCCGGTCGGGGATACACAGGATATGGTTGACTCTGTCAGCCACTCGGTCGGTCATATAACGTAGTGGCTGAAGTTCGCGACGAGTCATCTTCAACTCGGTAATGACGGCTTGGGTGGAGTGAACAAAGATAAGGTTAGGAACCGCAGGAACAAGCTTACGCTTGGGTTTGCCGTCCTTGTTCTTGACCAAGTCGTAGCGCATGGGCAGGAAGTTTTCTACCTCCAGTCGGTCAAGGGCCTCTTTTACTTTCTCCTCACGACTATAGGTGACACGCATTGGATACCACGAAAAAGAGGGGGTCACCATGGTATCTATCATGGTGTCCATATTTGACTGATTTATCCGTTCAACACTCATCTTTTGCGCTGACATCCAGCAACATACAATGACATGCGTTGCGCTAATGTAGTATAGACCCAGCAGAGTCCGATGCAAAGGTACAAAGTTTTTTCCATACAAGCAATTCTTTTTTCGAAAAAAAAATGTACCTTTGCGCAATAAATTGCCACCGGGCGTGTTAATATTATATAAATAATGTACATGTACTTATGAAGAAATTAGTTACCATGATAGCCTGTCTGGCTGCATCGGTCACCATGGCGTGGGCCCAATCGGGCATGACGGACAACCAGGTAATGGACTTTGTCATTGAGCAGAATGCCCAGGGCGTGTCGCGACAAAAAATAGTGACACAACTCATGCAGCGTGGCGTGACCATAGAACAGATACGGCGCATCCAAAAGAAATACCAAAAACAGATGAAGAACGGCGCTCTGGGGGCTGAGGACATCACGGCAGGTTCGAAAGAAGTCAAGACCCGGATGCGACAAGCCAACGGCGAACAGCGTGAGGAGCAGAAAAAGAACGACAAGAAGCGGGCTTCTCAGTTTCGTATCAAGGACACCAAGAAACAGAACCAGATATCGCGTCACAGCTATGACGACGAAGACGCTGACTTCGTGGAAATGGACGAGGCCGTAGACTTCATGATGCCCGACTCGCTGAAGTACTATTACGAAGGCGAAAAGCCAGAGAAGCGCAAAATCTTCGGCCATGACGTGTTCAATAATAAGAACCTGACTTTTGAGAGTTCGATGAATCTGGCCACGCCGCAGCACTACCGTCTGGGGCCTGGCGATGCCGTGAACATTGACATATGGGGTGCCTCTCAAGAGAGTGTCACTGAGACGATTTCGCCCGACGGTACCATCACCATGGAAGACATCGGAGTCATACAGCTGGCAGGACTCTCTGTCAGTCAGGCCAAGACACGTCTGAAGCAGGTGCTGGGTCCACGCTATCAGGGCTCGAAGATTGAGCTGACGCTGGGACAGACACGTACCATCACCATCAGTGTGATGGGTGAGGTAAAGGTACCCGGCACCTATACCATGTCTGCCTTCGCCACCGTTTACAATGCTCTTTACATGGCAGGCGGTCCCAACGAGATTGGTACGCTGCGCAACGTAAAAGTATATCGTCAGGGACGGTTGCTCAGTCAGGTCGACGTCTACGACTTCCTGCTCAACGGCAAGCTGACGGGCGATGTCCGGCTACAGGACAACGACGTCATCACCGTCAGTCCCTACGAGTCGCTGGTCAACATCACTGGTAAGGTAAAGCGTCCCATGTTCTACGAGATGAAGAAAAACGAGACGGCCGCCACCTTGTTGCGCTATGCTGGCGGTTTCACTGGCGACGCCTATACCAAGGCCGTTCGCATCAACCGAAAAGCGGGACAGCAATACTCGGTGTTCAGCGTAGGCGAATTCGACCTGAGCAGCTTCAAGCTGATGGACGAAGACTCGGTGAGTGTAGACTCTACCCTCACCCGCTATCAGAACATGGTCGAGATAAAAGGCGCTGTATTCCGTCCTGGCATGTATCAGGTGGGAGGAAATATCAGCACCGTCAAAGCCCTGGTAGAGGCTGCTGACGGACTGACCGAGGGAGCTATAGCACAGCATGCCGTCATGCACCGTATGCGCTTTGACCGCACCCTCGAAGTCATCAGCATCGACGTACGAGGCATCCTTGAAGGGACCTCACCCGACGTCCCCTTGCTGAACGAAGACGTCATATACATTGCCAGCCATGAGGAACGCAATGAAAAGAAGACCGTCACCATCAATGGCGAGGTGCTTTATCCTGGTGTGTATAAATATGCCGAGAACGAGACCATAGAAGACCTCATTCTTCAGGCTGGTGGGCCTACAGAGGCCGCCTCGCTGGTCAAGGTCGATGTAGCCCGACGCATCAGCAACCCCATGGCGTCAGAGGCTGACGACCAGATAGCACAGACCTACAGTTTCCGACTGTCGTCCGACTTCTCCATAGCCGACCAGGCCGACTTCCGTCTGCAGCCGTTCGATGAGGTATACGTCCGTCGCAGCCCCAACTATACCGAACAGCAGAACGTCACCGTCGAGGGTGAGGTACAGTTCGAAGGCACATACGCCCTGTCGAACAAAGGCCAGCGCCTGAGCGAGATTATCCGTCAGGCTGGCGGACTGACCAAGCGTGCCTACCCCGAAGGCACCAAGCTGCTACGCCTGATGACCCAGGACGAACGCGAGATGATGGAGACTGTGCTTCGCACCGCCCAGCGTAATTCGGGCAAGGACTCCATCGACATCCGAAAGCTGATGACCAATGCCAACTATCCCGTAGGCATCGAGCTGGACAAAGCCCTGAAGAACCCCGGCAGCGACGATGACCCCATACTACGTGAAGGTGACCGCATCGTGGTACCCCGTTATGATGGCACCGTCAAGATCAACGGGGAGGTGCTCTACCCCAACACCGTCTACTTCAAGGAAGGCAAGGACACCGACTACTATATCGACCTGGCCGGCGGCACCACCTCGACAGCAAAGAAGAGTCAGACCATCATCATCTACATGAACGGCATGGTGGCCCGTGCCGACCGCAAGCACCGTCCTGCCCCCGGCTGTCAGATTGTAGTACCCACCAAGCGCCAGCGACAGACCCTTGGTCTGCAGCAGTGGCTCAGCATAGGTACCAGCGCCGCTTCGCTCGGCACCATGTTCGCCACCATTGCTAACCTGTTGAAGAAGTGACAAGAGACAAGAAGTAAAAGACACGCTATGGAAACAAACAATAACAAACAGCCCATCGATCTGGCCAAGATAGCCAAGACGCTATGGCCCCACCGCAGACACTACTGCTACGTGATGGGTACTACGCTGGTCGTCACTTACCTAATAATCCTTTGCATACCGAGATACTACAAGTGTAAGGTCAGCCTTGCGCCAGAGACATCGGGTGTCTCCGTCTCTGGCTCTCTCGGCTCGCTGGCATCGTCGTTCGGACTGGGCAGCAGTCTGGCCAAGATGAACTCGCAGGATGCCATCTACTCGGAAATATACCCTGACGTGCTGAAATCGAAGAACTTCATAGCTGAGCTGATGACCGTCGACATAAAGACCAAGGACGGCACGGTAGCCTGCAACTACTATACCTACCTTCGCGACAAGCAGAAGGACGCCTGGTGGAACACCCTGAAGAGCAAGATCACAGAGTGGATAAGCCCTGGTCCCACGGACAACTTCAGCGGCAAGGAGAAGCTAAAAGTCTTCGACCTCAATGAGGTGCAAAGCAACATTTTCAACTCCGTACCCGGTAAAATCAAGTGTGCTGTTGACAAGAAGACCGAGATTGTCACCATAGAGGTAGAAGACCAAGACCCGCTGGTCTGCGCCACCATGGCCGATGCCACGTGTTCGAAGCTACAGCAGTTCATCACGGAATACCGCACCAACAAAGCCCGTATTGACTACATGTACTACCAGAAGCTGTGTGAGGAGAGCAAAGCCACCTACGACAAGTCTGTTAAAGCCTATGCCTCCGCTGCCGATGCCAACCGCAACGCAGTGCTGGTGAGCTACACGGTAAAGGAGTCGGCACTGGAGAACGAGATGCAGGCCAACTACACCGTATATACGGCCATGAAAAGCCAGATGCAGGCAGCAGCGGCAAAGCTACAGGAGGCCACACCAGCCTTCACCATCATCGAGAGTGCATCGGTGCCCGTGAAGCCTGCTGGTCCGCGCCGTATGATTATCTCCTTGGGCATGATGCTGCTGTCGGGGGTTGTATTCTCCGGATGGCTGCTCATGAAGGCCAAATTGTAAACAACACACGCCACGAGAGAAACAATCCGCGTCTGCCTATGCTGATGTATCTTGTCATTGCCATACTGTTCGCCATCACCGTAGGGCTGGCATTCATTGAGGAGCGCCTGAAAGATTCCCAGAAGGCTTCCATCCTTGCAGGCTATGCGCTGTTTATGGTCTTGCTGGCCACGACAAAGAGTGTGGAGCATACTGCCGATGCCGCCGCCTACGAAACCATGTTCCTCAACAACACCAATGCACTAACCGAAATAGCTACGGAGCCTACCTTCATCTGGCTAAGCCGCATCGTGCTGGCCTGCGGAGGAACCATCGGGGTCATGTTCTTCATCTATGCCGTCATAACCATTCCTGCCAAAATGAAGGCGCTCTATACGATGACACCTTATATCTTTACGGCCCTGATGGTGTATATACCTGTGTATTTCGAAGTTCTTGACATGGTGCAGATTCGCGCTGCCGCTGCTTCCACATTCCTCGTAGCATCACTCATACCCATCGCCGACAAGCGCTACCTATTGGCTGCGCTACTGATTCTGTGCGGCGTGATGTTCCATTATTCTGCCGTTGTCTACCTGCCGTTCCTTTTCGTTGGCAACAGGCGGTTGAACGCCTTTTGGAGGTGGACGATAGCCGCGCTCGTACCAGCATGCTTTGTGATGTATCTGATGAAGAAGGATTTATTCTCGCTGATACCAGCACGTCTGACGGAAGGTAAGCTGGACTTCTATCAGAATTCGTCGGAGAAAGGCGAATGGGGCGAGCTGGCCGTACTCTACAAGAATGCCTACTTCATATCAAAATGTGTAGTGCTCTACCTATGCCTCTACTTCTACGATTACATTACCGAGAGAAACAAGATGGCACCCCTGCTCATCAACCTCTTTGCCGCCAGCATCCTGTTTCTGCTCTCCATGGCCACCATTCCCGTGCTGGCGGGTCGGGTGAGCGACCTCTACGGTGTGACAGACTGCATCGTATTCACCTTTTGTCTCTATCTGGTCAATCCCCCATACATCTCAAGGGTTGCCATCGCCATCGTAGGAGCCTACATGCTCGTCTATAATATGATTTTCGCAGACTACTTCACATAAACGTTCCATGACATTCTCCATCACCATACCTGCATACAAGTCACAGTATCTTGACGAAGCTATAAGAAGCGTCGTCAGCCAGACTTACACCGACTGGGAACTCATCATCGTGGACGACTGCTCGCCGGAAGACCTCCAGTCCATCGCCACACCCTATCTCGCTGACAACCGCATACGCTTTTTTCGTAACGAGCGGAACACGGGTGCCATCAATGTCGTGGACAACTGGAACACCTGCCTATCCTACTGCACGGGCGACTACGTGATATGCATGGGCGACGACGACCGTCTGCTGCCGGGCTGCCTGGAGGAATACGGCATGCTGATGGCACGCTATCCAGGACTTAACGTCTACCATGCATGGACACAGATCATTGACGAGCAGGGCTGCATTATCCACCTACAAGAGCCACGGCCAGAATGGGAATCAGCACTATCGATGCTCTGGAACCGATGGGACCACCGACAAAGACAGTATATCGGCGACTTCTGCTATAGCGTGGCCCACCTCAGGAGTGTGGGAGGCTACTATAAGCTGCCGCTGGCCTGGGGCAGCGACGACATCACAGCCGTCAGAGCAGCCCAGGACAAGGGCATCGCCAACACGCAGGCTTTCTGCTTCCAGTATCGCGACAATGGGCTGACCATCTCCAGTTCCACCCAGCTGTCACGACTGAAGATACAGGCCACCCTGTCACAACACCAATGGTTTGGCTGCTTCATCGAGGAAATGGCCCGGCGACCGCTCCCACCCCTCGACCAGCAATACCTGGCAACCATAGCCGCCCCCCGGCAGGAATACTACTTCAAAAGCCTTGGTAAGGACTGTGCCGACGGCGTCAAAGGCAACCTGCTGAAGCTCGTATGGTACTACCACCAGCTACGTGCGTTCCACTTTCCCAAGAGTGCCTTCGTAAAATGGTATCTGAAATCGCTATATAACCTCTTCAAATAAGCTGCAAGATGGGAAAACACCTACTCTTCATCACACGCCATCGCCTGAGCGAGAACAATGGGGGAGCCAATGGCTCCAAAGGATTCATTCGTTGCTTCGCCGCACTCTTCGAAAACTGCTCCATCATCTTTCCGGAACTGGAGGACACTGCGTCCGTCATCCCCTCGTGCTACAAGTTGTTTCCCTGTCACGACGGCAGGTCTAAAATACAAAAGGGGCTCGACTGCTATCGCGCCATACTCAGCCCGCTGGCACGGTTTGCGCTGTCGCATCTGAAGGGCCACACCTACGATGTCGTCGTCATCGACCATAGCTTCATTGCCACAAAGCCACTGATACGTGCCATCAAGGAGAGTGGAGCCAAGCTTATCACCATCCACCACAATGTGGAACGCGACTACCTTAACGACAACCGTCGACAGTTCTCGCTGGCTTTCCGCATACCTTATATATATTATGCCAAGAAGGCCGAGCGCGACAGTCTGAGGGGCAGCGACGTCAACCTCACCGTCACTGAGCGCGATGCCGAAGTCTTTAGAACGTGGTATGAGGGGCTTAACGTGTACCCCTGGGGAAACTACGAATACAAGCCTATTCCCGACAAGACCTTCGCCCGGCAAACGAGCACACGGACCTTCATCATCACCGGCTCGCTATGCTTCATCCAGTCGCTACAGCCCATTCTGGAATTCGTGGCACGCTACTGGCCTATCGTCATAGCACACCATCCTGACGCACGGCTGCTGATAGCAGGGCGCAATCCGTCACCCAAGCTGCTACAGGTCTGTGCCCAACAGCCTGCCGTCAACATCATTCCCAATCCTAAGAACATGGAAATACTGGTGCAATCTGCCGACTACTATATCTGTCCCATCAATGCTGGCAGCGGCCGCAAGCTACGCGTCATGGACGGGCTAAGGCAAGGACTGCCGGTGCTATGCCACGAAGTAGCACTCTCCGGCTACGAAAGTATGCAGGAGAGCCACTGCCTGTTTCCCTACCACGACGAAGTGAGCTTCGAAAAATCGATGGAACAGATGATGACTACAAAACATCACCCCCAGTCCATCTACCAATCCTTCAAGGAACACTTCTCCATTGAGGCAGGCACCGCCCGACTCAGCGAGATACTAAAGCAGAATGCAATCATATAAAAACAAGAAACGAGAGCCACAGCTATGGCCGACAGAAAACTAAGAATAATGTTCTTGCTTCCCGGCATTACCAAGAGTCCGATAGGAGGCTTCAAGGTGGTGTTCGAATATGCCAATCGGCTCGCACGCGACGGCCACCATGTCTCCATTGCCTATGCAGGCATCATACCCAGGGAATACGTGAGAAAGCCCTTCATAGAAAAGCTGGCCACGCTGAAACGGCTGATTCCCGGCTTTAGGGAGAACTCCTGCCGGTGCTGGTTCGAATTAGACCGCAGCGTCAAGGAGCTCTATCCTGTCACCTTGAGTTACAAGCCCTCGATGGATGCCGATGTATATATTGCCACCGCCTGCACGACAACCAAGTATCTGTTGGGATATCCTGCCCGCAGCAAGAAGATATACCTCATCCAGGGATATGAAGACTGGAGCATGACAGCACATGAGCTTAATGAGACCTATGCCTATCCGTTCCACAAAATCGTCATCTCCAACTGGCTGCACAGGCTTCTCAGCGAGCGTGGATTCGAAAGCACCGTCGTACCTAACGGTTTCGACGAGAAGCAGTATCACCTCACCATCCCCATCAAGGAGAAGAAGAGACTCCAGGTCTCCGTATTATATCATATCGCGCCACTGAAAGGATTCCGAGTGGCACTGGAAGCCCTCCGAATGGTCAGGGAGCACTATGACATCCACGTCACTGCCTTTGGTGCCAACAGCCCAACGGAGGCTTTGCCCGCCTGGATGGATTTCCATCTGTCGCCCTCTCCAGAAGAGCATCTGCGTATCAACAATGAGTCAGCACTATTTATCGCCTCTAGCTTCTCTGAAGGATGGGGGCTGACGATTGGCGAAGCCATGATGTGTGGACAGGCCGTCGTCTGCACCGACACCAAGGGATTTCTGGAAATGGCCATTCATGGGCACAACGCCCTGGTAGTGCCTGTCGGCGACGCGAAGGCTATGGCTGAGGCCATCATTACGCTGTTAGACGACAACGCCCTACGATGCCGTCTGGCCCAGCAAGGCCTCGAGGATATCAGGAAGTTCAATATTGAGGAATCCTACATGAAATTCAGGCAGATTATAGAAGAATAAGCATAAACCACTTCAAGGAACAAGATGATAGAGGAACAGAAGAGCAAGCGCATAGCAAGAAACACCATCATATTGTACTGGCGAATGATTGTCATCACCATCATTGCGCTATACACCTCGCGAGTCGTACTACAACTCCTGGGACTTTCTGACTTCGGCATCTTCAACGTGGTAGCAGGTATCATAGAGTTCGCCGCCATCTTCACGGGCACCATGACGTCAGCCACCCAGCGCTTTCTTTCCTATGAGCTCGGCAGAAGAGACATTACGGCATTCAACAGGTCGTTCTGCTCCATCTACAACATCTACCTGCTGTTCTGCGCCATACTTTTCGTCATAGCCGTGCCCGTCGGGCTATGGCTTGTCCACGACATTCTTGTTATACCCCCCGACAGAGTCTATGCCGCATCATGGGTCTTGATTTGCGCCATCCTGTCCTTCGAGCTAAATACGCTGGCAACGCCCTACATCTCTGCCATTATCGCCTATGAGCGGATGGACATCTACTCCTATGTCTCTATCGCGGAATCCGTACTGAAGCTTTTAGCCATTATCGTCTTGTTCCGCTTTCCGGGCGACAAGCTTATTGCCTATGGCGTCATCATTGTATTCATCAGGATTGCCCTCAACATCTATCTCAGCAGTTTTTGCCGCAGGAAGCTGCCCGGATGCCACTATCGCCGAGGCTGGGACATCCAGTTTATCAGAGAACTGGCGGTATTCTCCGGCTGGAGCCTGATAGGTGCCACCAGCAATGCCTTGATGACGCAAGGCCACTCTATCTTGCTCAACATGTTTTTCGGGCCTATCATCAACGCCGCCAAGGGCATCTCTGACCGTGTCAAGGTGTTCGCACTCATGTTCTCACAGAATGTCTTCCTGGCCATCACCCCGCAGCTGACTAAGAGCTACGCCGCCGGCGACTATCAGTATGCCCGCAGCATCACGTTTGCCTCTACACGCCTCTCTTTCATGCTGCTTTTCCTCATCGCCGCACCACTGATGATGGAGATGAGAACCGTGCTGGAAATCTGGTTAGGGGCGGAGAATAACAACCCTGAGGCTGTGATCTTCTCTGTCAACTGCCTTGTCTTCGTACTTATCTCCACCATAGAAGCACCGCTGACCAAGGTTGTCCAAGCCTCTGGTGATGTCAAGATGTATGAAGTCGTAGTAGGCATCGCCACGCTGCTCTTTATCCCTGTATCCTATCTGCTGCTGAAAATGGGCTTGCCGGCAAACTCCACCTTCATCGCGATGAATGCCATCTATTTCGTCATACTCTTCTATCGCATCTATCGGGTAAAGACGCTCATCGATATCCCCTATACGCAATATGCACGTCACGTCGTGGCACCCATCGTCATCGTGTGCATGCTCTTTGCCGGCATCTCTCTGACGCTGCAATGGACTGTTTTGGGCTGGCTGCCCTTCTTGCTCCGCATCAGCGTGTGGTGTCTGCTGGCTGCCGTCGTCACTACCGTCTTTGGTCTGACACATGAAGAGAGGAAGTTCTGTACGGATAAAGCCAGAAGCCTCATCCATAAAAGACAACGCCACTAAACCTGCTGCTCCCAGTCCACACCCAGTGCCAACGAATGGGTATCGCCATGCGTAGACATGCTGGGAATGGGGGAAATCAAGGTGCGACCGTATATCTTCCGCAGTTCCAGAAAGATATGGAAGTCGTAGGGATGACGTGTTGCCGTCCAGCGCCAGAAGCAATGCTTGTCACGCCGCAGCGTGTCGGCAAATGCCGCAAAGGTCATCGTCGTGGAATTGGTTGCCTTCCAATGGTGATGACCTAAGAAGAACACACGCGTCTTCTCGCCACCATCAATGACATAAGGGTTGAGGGAGTCCCATTGGTATTTATCGGGATGGTCGTAGAGGGTCAGATAGTCTGCCATCCCTGTAGCTGCTACAGCCAGGAGGGCTTCCAGCGAACCGGGACAATGGAGATAGTCGTCTTCCAGGAAATACACCAGCGTATCGTCAGGCTGCTGCAGGGCCTCCTCATAGGCCATCCGGAATGTACCGGCACCATGACCTACCCTCACCCGCCTGACGCGCTCCTGCGGAACATACTTTACAATCATGCGGTAGGTGTCGTCACACACGCCGTCGGCCAGCACGCACCATTCCACTCGCGACAGAGGGAAGCGACGAACGGCATTGGCCAAACACGCCTCCTTGGACATATAGGAAGCCTTATCCTTCACGTAGCCCTGGTCGCAAATCCTGTAATAGAGACATATCCTGCCCACGGTGCGTGCCACTGGCTGCCGACACCGGCGCCAACGTGCTACGCGCAACAAAAGGTCCTGATAGATGTTGGCCAGTCCTATCAGCCACCGCTCCCGTTCTGCAAGTCTACTTATCTTCATCTGCTCAGTCTATGCATCCGTTTATTTATTTGTTAATAACGCGCTTTCTTCGTAATTATTGCTTCAAAATGTTGGTATATTCAGAAAACATTCGTACTTTTGCATTCAAAATATGAAACGACTGCGAACATTCCTATTTGCGATGATTTCCTGCACCATCACCGGCGGCTATGCCCAAAAAGGGCAGATACCGGTCATCGCTTTCTGGGGCGTACCGGACTGGAGCATTACCGACGCTGCCTTCCGCACCTTCACTGAATGCGGCTTTACGGTGAGTCTATATCCCTACACTGCCCTAGGCCACCTGGTGACAAATTCAAACTACACTATGCAGGCTGGCGACATCCTGCTCTACAGACTGAAATGAAAATAGCATATTTAGGCAAGATACAGCTGTCAGACACCGACCTACCCTACCTGCACGAGGCACAGCAGCTGGCTGACATTACCTACATCCTGGAGGTCAACCCCCGATTTCTGACCGGTCCTGCTTTCAATATCCAGGAGATATACCCTAAGTCCGGGCTCTTCAAGGCCACAGACATCTATCCTGAGTTCGAAAAGCTGCAAGGGTTCATTGACCTCGACAAGGCCTATGTGCTGAACACCTGCGGACGCCTATGGGTGCTGAAGGCTTTATGGACAAACCTTCTGCTGCTCATATTCCTCATTCGACAGCACTTCGACATCATCCATCTGGCATGGTCGCCCAACGTCTATGAGTTCATACTCTATCTCCTTAGGAGAAAAATGATACTGACCGTCCATGACCCTATACCACATTCCGGCCTCAACACGCGGATAGTCAGACTGAGACGCTGGTTTGCTTTTAGGCTTATACCAGAGTTCATTCTGCTGAACAAGGCGCAGCGACAAGACTTTCTCGACATTTACCATCTCTCCGAACAGCAGGTCATCGGAAGCCAGATGAGCTGCTGTACCTACCTGCATACCGTGGTGCCTGACCGCAGCAGCACTCCACAGCGTGGCAGCTACATTCTCTTCGCCGGCAAGATATCGCCCTACAAGGGACTCGACTACCTGCTGCCGGCTATGGAGCAGGTCCACCAGGCCTGCCCCGACTGCCGACTGGTAGTGGCCGGCGGGGGGAGCTACCACTTCGACATCCGTCGATACCAGGCCTTAGAATACATCGACTTCCGAAACCGCTTCATCCCCGACAACGAACTGGTAGCGCTGATTCAAGACTGTGCCTTCATGGTCTGTCCATACACCGATGCCACGCAAAGCGGAGTCGTCATGTCGGCGTTTGCCTTCAACAAGCCTGTAATTGCCACTAATGTTGGAGCACTGCCAGAAATGGTGAGGCATCAGCACTTTGGGCTGATTGTCAGCGAGAGAGACTCGGACGCACTGGCCGCAAGCATCATCAAACTCTGGACGTCACCCCAGCTCCAGCGGTCTTTCTCCGAACAGATACAACAGGCCTACAGTACCGGTAAGATGTCATGGCGCAGCAATGCCGTACTTATATACCAAGCATATTGCAAACGGATACAATAACGCAAAAGAATTTGCGTTATAATAATTGAAGAGGCTACGAGAAAACATATCTATATGAGCATCGTCTTATCTATTGTCATCGTCGAGTATCACAGCATTCAGGAAGTCCAGGAATGTGTGGAATCACTCCATGCCCATATCAACGTCCCCCACGAAGTGATCATCTCCTCAAACTCATGCTACGGACAACAGCAACGAGAAGCCATCAACCAGAATGATGAGCGCGTCAGATGGCTGTTTAACCCTACTAATGAGGGCTTTGCTCATGCTATGAACAACGGACTAAAGACTGCCCAGGGAGAATATCTTGTCACCATGAACTCCGACTGTATCATACAGAAACCACTTGATGACATGATTGAATTTATGCGCAATCATCCCGACATTGGAGCCGTAGCTCCTAAAATGATTGACAAGGAAGGGAACATCCAAGACACTGCTCGTCCTTATGTCAACGTACCACGATATATCTGGCGGCAAGTGAAGAGGATCATTGGCCACAAAGTTAGCATCCTGAATAGCGATATGAACTACAACAAAATTCAGACTGTCGACTGGGTAATTGGTGCATTCATCATGGTGTCAAGAGCAGCTTATCAAGACACGCAAGGCCTCGACTGCCGTTACTTTATGTATGCCGAAGACCTTGACTGGTGTACCCGAATCCGAGAAAATGGTTACGAAGTGGTTTATTACCCAAAAGCTGTCATCACTTACAAGGGAACGCGCCGAGCACGCAACAATGCCAAATATGCGCGCATCTTTATCTGTAGCCATATCATGTATTGGAGAAAGTTCGGATTCTTCTTTGGATATCCCTCCAGAAAAAAACAAATATTTTAGCTTCTAATTACACGAAGCAAAGCACAATTAAGAACGCCATAACATATATCTTTATTGTATCTTCACCAGTCAAAATCTTCCTCCTGGCGGTCGTAGGTGACGGGGCCTTGCCAGCCGTGCTGGCGACAGGCGTCGAGGATGACGGTTTGCTGGCTAAGGGTGATGGGACGCAGGCCCTTACGCATCTCGTAATAGTATTTGTGGCCGAACTGCATGATGAGGAAAAGACGTATGCGGTGAGCCATGCGTGCCGGCATGTTGTCGAAAAGGCGAGTGAAGCCATACATCACCTGGGCACGCCGTTTCTCACGGTACAGCTCACAGCTGTCGGTAGCGGTATGCTGATAATGAGGATTGACGGCACGGTAGGAGGGCTGCGAAGCGTCGGCATATTGTCCCACCAGCCAGCGCAGACACGTCTGGTGCAGCGGACAATGGTCGAGGAAACACACCAAGTAGGAGCGCTCCTTACTGCGAAGCATGGTTTCTTCTGAGCTGACAGCCTGGGCGTCAGTGCGTAGAACATTGTTTTCTTTCTTCATGGGCTTTGTCTTTGCTTTTATGTTTATTATGATGCAAAGATACTAATATTTGTGATTATACGTAACAAATTATGAATTATTTTCCTTAAAAAGAGTTGTTCCCTTGGAGGGAACAAACTGTTCCCACGTAGGAAACAAGATGTTCCCATGAAGGGAACAATGGTTAAAGAACGTCTGGAATAAGGTGATTAGAAGTATCCCGACGAGCGATAGGCGGAATTATCTTATAGAAAAATACAATAATACAGCCATTCGCGGGTTATATAAATATAAAGCAACTGCGTATGACGATATATCTACTTGGAGCTTTTTTGTTAAGTCTGATTTGTGGAGTAACGTTTACCCCGCTTATCCTTGACTTCTGTAAGCGCAAAAAGCTATATGACATCCCCAACGAGCGTAAGGTACACAAGAATGCCATCCCCCGTCTGGGCGGCATCTCCTTCCTGCCCAGCATGATGGCTGCCTTTCTTATTATCATCCTCTTCATGCCCGTCTCGGAGAACTATACACTCCCTATTAACCTGTGGAGTGCCATTTTCCTCTTAGGACTGATGATGATTTACGCCACAGGAATCATCGACGACCTGGTGGGACTGAACGCCACCACGAAATTCTTCGTGCAGATAGTCACCGCTGCCATATTGTCGATGGCAGGTCTGTATATCAACAACCTCTACGGGCTGTTCGGCATCTACGAGATACCGGCCTATGTGGGCATTCCACTCACCATCTTTACCATTGTCTTCATCGATAATGCCATTAACCTCATTGACGGCATAGACGGCTTGGCAGCAGGGCTTTCCCTTCTGGCGCTAACAGGGTTTCTATGTTACTTCATTCACTACGAAGTGTTCTCACATACCTATAACATCATGGTGGCAGGACTGATAGGAGCCCTCACTGCCTTCTGCTATTTCAACCTGTTTGGAAAGACGGAGCGTAACACCCGTATCTTCATGGGCGACTCGGGCAGCCTGTCGTTAGGCTACATCCTGGGGTTCCTGGCCATCAAGTGCGCGATGGACAACCCCGCGATATGGCCCTCTCGCGAAGACGCCATCCTCGTACCCCTGACACTGCTCTTTGTTCCCACAGCCGACGTCGTGAGGGTAACGTTCCACCGACTGTTTCACCATCAGCCACTCTTCCAGGCAGACAAGAACCACATACACCACAAGCTGATGCAAGCAGGACTGTCACAGCATCAGGCCTTGATTACGATTCTGACACTGGCCGTCCTGTTCATCGTCATCAACAGCCTGCTGTACTACTACACCACGCCCACACTCATCGTGTTAATCGACGTGCTGACCTACTGCATATTCAACGTGTATATCAATCTCAAGACGAAACCAGCCTCCGCATGAAACGCCTGCTCGACTTCCTCATAGCTGCCTTCTCGCTGGTGTTGTTCTCGCCCCTGCTGCTGGTGTGCTGGCTGGTCATTAAGATTGGCGGCGGACCTGCCATCTATAAGCAGGAGCGCATAGGACTCGGTGGCAAACCCTTCTATATCTATAAGTTTCGCAGCATGACGGTGGATGCCGAGAAAGAGGGCGAGGAGCTGCTGCAGCAGGAGAACGACCCCAGGCTGACACGCATAGGGCGCTTCCTGCGCAAGCATCATCTGGACGAGCTGCCTCAGCTGTGGAACGTGCTTATCGGCGACATGGCCTTTGTGGGTCCCAGGCCGGAAAGGCAATACTACATTGACAAGATCATGGAGCGCGACCCCCGCTACGAACGCCTCTACGTACTAAGGCCAGGCGTCACCAGCTATGCCACCCTGAAGAACGGCTATACAGACACTATCGACAAGATGCTGGTGCGACTGGAGATGGATCTTTACTATCTGGAACATCAATCACTATGGACTGATATGAAAATACTGTTTATGACTTTCGGAAGGATTGCTACAGGGCGTATCTTCATCCTGACAGCCATCCTGCTGTCGGCACCAGCCGTAGAGGCTCAGGACTCGCTGGCGACCCACCTCACCTACGACCTGACAACGGAGGCTGCCGTAGGAACAGGCGACTACACGGCCTACCAGCTGGTGACCAACCGCCACCACACTCTGGCCACACGCTCCAACACGGCCTACCTGCGAGGAGCCGTCAGCGTAGAACATTCCTTCAGTCAGGACTGGAAGCTGACGGGCGTTGTAGACGCTATTGCCTCTGTACATGCCAACCATAAAGCCTATCTGCAGCAACTCTATGCCAACCTGCAGTGGAAACAGTTTTTTCTGGAGGTCGGTGCCCGTGAACAGAAGCAGGTGGTACGCGACGACCTGCTTTCAGTAGGTTCCTTCGTCAAGGGTACCAATGCCAAACCCGTGCCACAGGTACATTTTGGTACAGACGGTTTCTGGAACGTACCCTTCACCAAGCAATGGGTTCAAATTAATTTCGACTTCGGTTATGGTAAGTTCCTGGACAGCGGCTATCGCGAGGATATGTTTTACGACCACCCTGGCGTGAACCATCAGTATGCCACCGGAGCATACTACCACCAGAAACACCTGTACATTCGCACCAACCCCACGAAGCGTTTCTTCGTCATGGTGGGTATAGAACATGTAGCACAGTTCGGCGGCACCAACTACAGCTATGTAAACGGGATGCTGACCGCAAAGGAGAAACCTCATAATCTGAAAGCCTTCTGGAAGGTGATACTGCCTGTTGGCGACAGCAACTACTTTGAGAACAATGCCATGGAAGACTGGGTCTATGGCAACCATATCGGAGTGATGACCTACCAGTTAGGATGGAACATCGACAACGACCACCAGGTGCAGGTGTATCTGGACAATCCCTTCGAGGACGGCTCTGGCGTGCGCAAAGGCAACGGCTTCGACGGTTTGTGGGGGGTACAGTACACTAATAAGACTTCAGGCCGCCAGTATGTGCGTGGGGCAGTGTTCGAATACTTCCAGAGCACCAACCAGAGCGGTCCCCTGCACTGGGACAACGGCGACTACGCAGAACCCGTGCGAAGTCAGATTACCGACCTAGTGACAGGCGATGACAACTACTACAACCACATGTTCTATGATGGCTACTCACACTACGGCATGACACCAGGCATCGCCCTCATCACCTCACCTATTTATAACAAAAATGGGCAAACCACCTATCGTGACAACCGTGTGAAGGCATGGCACCTGGGCATCAACGGCGAGCTGACCGACCGACTATCCTACGTCGTAAAGGGCTCCTACCGTAAGGGTTGGGGCACCTACACCTATCCGTTAGCAGAAAAAAGCCATTCCTTTGATGCTATGGTACAAGGGCTCTACCGTCAGGGACCATGGCAGTTTGGCGCTGCCTTCGCCTTCGACAAAGGCAACATCTATGGCGACTGTACTACGTTTAACTTCAAAATAGGCTATCATGGCAAGATTCTTTAAATACACCCTCATCGTCCTTCTTACCTCTACCCTCTTTTCTCTGGCGTCCTGTCAGGAAGGCAGCGAGGCCGGCGATTTGTTAGGACAATGGCGCATGAGCGGTTCAGACAAGCACTATGTCAGTTTCTCAGGTTCGGTGGCACGTATCAGGATTATCGACGAGGGCGATGTTTTTGGTAAATTCCAGCATGCAGGCGACAGCCTCTTCATTCAGTGTGTCTCCATCGACGGCATTCCTTCGGACACCATCATGGTGGAGGAGAAATACGGCCTTGGGTCTTTCACCGACATCCGTCTGAAGATAGAAACGCTCGACAGCGACCACCTTGTGCTGACCAAAGGCCAGCAGCAGTGGAGCTTTTATAAATACTGATAAGAAAAGGCAGAACTTATCTTGGCAGGCATGATTCCATTCTTAGACTTAAAAGCAGTCACAGCGTTGCACGGGGACGAAATTCAACAAGCTGTTGCTGAGGTCGTTAGTTCCGGCTGGTACCTACAAGGAAAGGCGACAACGACTTTTGAGGAGCATTACGCCCAGTACATCGGTACCAGACACTGCGTGGGCGTGGCCAACGGTCTGGACGCACTGACACTGATATACAGGGCATACCTTGAGATGGGAGTGATGCACGAGGGCGACGAGGTCATCGTACCGGCAAACACGTATATAGCCTCCATACTGGCCATCACCGAGAATGGACTAAAGCCTGTACTTGTGGAGCCGGACATCAACACCCTGGAAATCAATGAAAAACTCATAGAACAGGCCATCACACCACGTACCCGCTCCATCATGGTAGTACACCTCTACGGACGTTGTGCCTATACGGAACATATCGCCGCATTATGCAGGAAATACAACTTAAAAATGGTAGAGGACAATGCCCAGGCCCATGGTTGCCGATGGAAGGGAGAAGGCTGCGAGGGAATGGCTAAAGGCCCCTGGCGTACAGGTTCTTTAGGTGATGCTGCCGGACACAGCTTCTACCCCGGCAAGAACCTCGGTGCCCTGGGGGATGCCGGCGCAGTGACAACAGACGATGCGGAGTTGGCTGCCTGCGTCAGAGCCTTGGGCAACTATGGCTCTCATCGAAAATACATTTTCCGATATAAAGGCCGCAACAGCAGAATAGACGAAGTACAGGCTGCCGTGCTGGACGTCAAGCTACGTCATCTGGACGAGGACAACCATCGCAGACAAGTGATTGCCAACTACTACTATGACCACATCAAGAATCCATTGGTGCGACTACCCAGACGTCTGAAGGATGAAGAAAACGTCTACCACCTCTTCCCCGTCTTTTGCAAACAGCGCGACCAGCTACAAGAATACCTGCACGAGCAAGGCATTCAAACACAGATACACTACCCCATTCCACCCCATCGTCAGGAATGCTTCAGGGAGTGGAACAACATACAGCTGCCCATCAGCGAACAGATACACCGCGAAGAGCTAAGCCTACCTATCAGTCCGGCTATGAACCAAGCCGAGGCCGACATCATCACACAAGCCGTCAACAACTATAAAATCAAACAATAGGGAAATTCCCCTCTCCGTTTAGGGAAAATCCCTTCTACCATCTCTATTTTCTTCGTAATTTTGCAGCGTGAACAGATAAACAGAACGTATAACGCTAAAAATAAAGAACTATGAAGAAGTTGATGATGACCCTTGTAGCAATGCTGACAATAGCAGCACCGGGTAAGGCAATGAGCTACGAGCAGGCAAGAAACGAAGCCCTGTTCCTGACGGACAAGATGGCCTATGAGTTAAACCTCACAGACGAACAATATGAGGCCGCCTATGAGATTAACCTCGACTACCTGATGGGAGTGACAAGCTACGACGATGTATACGCCACCTACTGGGAGCGCCGCAACTTGGACATGAGCTATGTCCTGCTCGACTGGCAGTGGCAGGCTTTCTGCGCAGCCACCTACTTCTATCGTCCCCTGTACTGGGAAGGAGGCTATTGGCACTTCGGCATCTACGCCCGCTACCCGCATCGCGACTACTTCTACTTCGGACGCCCCGTCTTCTACGCCAGCTATCGTGGTGCACATGCCTGGCACCGGGTAGGAGGACATGGCTGGTACCATGCACGTCGTGACCACTTCCGTCCTGTAGGACGCTCACACTTTGGCATGCTGGACCGCTGGAACCGTGGCGACTACCGCAGTGCCCACCACAGCGGAGGTCGATATAGCAGCTACGGAGGACGACGCATCAGCTCGACACGCCATACCGTTCACAACGGCCAGCGCAGCCACGAATACAGCCGTAACCAGGGCTACAGCCGCAACCACGAATACAGCCGTAATCAAGGCTACAGCCGCAACCACGAATACAGTCGCAATCAAGGCTACAGCCGCAACAACGAATACAACCGCGGAAGCCGTCCCTCAGCAGCAGAGCGTCCGTCTACTACAAGACGTCCGTCAAGCTACAGCGGTGGAAGTCATAGCAGCGGAAGCTTTAGCGGAGGCAGAACATATGGTGGCGGCAGCGCCTCATTCGGCGGAAGCCACAGCGGTGGAAGTCGTAGTAGCGGTGCCTTCAGCGGAGGCCGCAGTAGCAGCCACGGCGGAGGAGGACACAGCAGCAGCGGAGGCCGCTCGTTCGGAGGACGTCGTTAGGATGCGTACCTCAGCGTTCATCATCCGCTGAACATCACGCATCGCACACTGTGCATGAACGGCAAGGATAGCCTTATTGACGATTCCATGACCTACAGCCACCACCCTACATCCAGGGTAGGTGGCTGTAATATATATAAGAAAAGAACGTGCACGCATCAACAATTCCTCTTCTGACTCTATATCGTCAGGCCACACCTCACCACGAAGATCGGGAATGAACCTACCTGTAAACGACCCCCAGTCGCGTTCACGAAGAAGAGGGGTCGTTGACACTGTCAGGCCATGAGGGCGTGCTATAATCTCTGCTGTTTGTATAGCACGTCGCAGGTCACTGGACACGACGGCATCCAACGGCTCTGAAGCCAGGCGTTGGGCTACCTGTTCTGCCTGTTCCCTACCCCGTTGGTTCAGTTCTCCTTGTGTTTGTCCTTGCATAATCTGACGAGCATTGTCAACGGTCTCGCCATGGCGTACAAGAAAAATAATCGTCTTCATTGTTGCAAAGTTACGAAATTATTCGTACATTTGCAACAAAATACAATAAAACCTAATATGAAGATATTCCAGAGTTCTGTTTTCCGCGCCTTGTGTGCCATCGTCATTGGCGCACTGTTGATAAAGTATCCTGACGACGGTGTCACATGGCTGACAATGGCTATTGGGGCTTTGTTCCTCCTGTCAGGCATCATCGCTTTAATAGCCTATTGGCAAGCCAGACGTCATGCCGGCGAATATACCATCGTGGACAAAGAGGGGCGTATCATCAGTGGCAGCCAACCAACCTTCCCCATCGTGGGGGCAGGTAGCATCCTGCTGGGACTGATACTGACATTATCGCCACATGCCTTCGTAAACGGACTGATGTATATGCTTGCAGCCATGCTCATCATGGGAGGCATCACCCAACTGATGACCCTCATCGCTGCCCGCCGTCTGGGCAGCGTGCCGTTAGGCTACTGGATATGTCCGTCACTGATACTGCTGACAGGGTTCTTCGTTGTATTCAAGCCCATGGAAACGGCCGAGATGCCACTACTGATATTGGGATGGTGTTCCATCCTCTATGGTGTCATAGAACTTATCAATGCATTGAAGATTTATCGCATCCGCAAAGAGGCCGACCGCCAGCGCACCGAACTGGAGGCTCCCATAGCAGAAGAAATCAGTTCAGAACTGGGGACAGAAACGCCACCGGCTGATACGACCAGTGTAGAGATAGTAGAAGAGTCTTAGTCTCTGACTATCTTCATCAGCAGCATACCCACGGCAATCCAGATGATTTCACGGACACGGCAAATGATGCTGACAAAGATGCCCAAGGCTGCAGAAAGTCCTAAAGCAGCAATGGACAGCACAAACCCACCTTCCTGTACGCCCAACTGCATAGGCAGAAACCCTATTAAGTTGGCAAACAACGTGGTAAATGCTACAATCAATATGCTGTGCAGATAGGTCAGAAGAATACCTGAGAAGCCTCCTCCGTTGTCAATGCCAAACAGCAATAACATGAAGAGCACTTCTGAGCTCTGTACCACACGCGAGAAAAACTCAAGGAAAAGACTTTGAAAGAAGGCCTTCCTGTCCTGCCCGTATAGCGAAGCTATCTGCTGGTCGATGTTGTGCATCGCCTCGGCATGACGCTCGGAGAAGCGCTGACTCCAGCCTTTCAAGCCTGGTATATGTCCTATCCAACGTATCGTCTTTACCACGAGCCCATGGCGATAGCCCCGCGAAAAGATATAGAATGCTACCAGACAAAACACAATGATGATGCCCAGGACGGTCGCAACAGCCGTTGTCAGCGGCATATCGCCCACGGCTACCAATGCCAAGTAGATAAAGATGGAGACAAACCAGAAGATGAAGTGACCGAAGAAGTGCATCATAGCATAGAGGATAACACTGCTGGTGGCATGCTGATTGTCGATATACTTCGACAATTCCATGATACGATAAGGCTCTCCGCCCAGGCCTCCTACAGGAGTGGCAT
>Ga0247608_10002319_pt1 | contig 24133 bp, 30 predicted proteins | sample 176DNAGHGlowgp2_FD_193490 | JGI IMG/M metagenome (GOLD analysis project Ga0247608, IMG submission 193490) | Sheep rumen microbial communities from Palmerston North, Manawatu-Wanganui, New Zealand - 1766 DNA GHGlow gp2 | ecosystem: Host-associated > Mammals > Digestive system > Stomach > Rumen ... | reverse complement strand
GAAAATGTATGTGGTTATTTAGAAGAGAGACGAGAAATAAATATGGTAGTAGAAGAACCGGCTATATACGGAATTATAGAGAAATAATAAAAAAGGCGCAGTATGACTTACGGTTATCATATAGTTGTTGGTCGACTGCGCTAGTTCTTTATATAAGTTTTAATTCGAAAAGCAAAAATAGTAGGAGAGGAAATAATTGAGCAAGATTAATAATGTACAACAAGCAATTATGCAGTTGGAGGGCGGTGCTTTTCAGAAAATCTTTGATGCCTACCTTATAAAAAAGCATGTATTAAATAATATACAACCATTAGGAGTTCAAACTGGTACCAACAAACCAACCAAGGGAACACCCGATTCATATGTCTTAAACAAAGACGGTACATTTACCCTTATTTGTTATGGCAGCGTCGAAAAAAATTCTTTTTCAAAAATTAAATCTGATATATTAGCATGTTTTGATGAGGGAAAACTGAAACTAAAAAAAGGGGAAATATCAAAGATTATCTGTGGCCATTTGTCTACAAATTTGCATATTGAGCAATTTAAAGAATTAATGTCCTTAATTGAAGGGGTTGAAATTGAATTAATAGGCATTGGTACATTATCTTCTGATCTAGTGAATTATTATCCTAGTCTTGTGCATGATTTTCTTGGAATTTCTATTGATACACATCAGATTTTTGACATAAACGATTTTGTTAAAATGTGCGATAGAAATAAGATGAATGCACCAATAGGATGTGAATTTCGTTTTAGAGAAAAAGAACTTAATGATATTACAAATCTTATAAAAGAAAATGATAATACTGTTGTCATGGGACCATCCGGAATAGGAAAGACAAGACTTGTATTAGAGTCGTGTAGACGTTTCCAATCTGAATCATGGCAGGTTCTATGTGTCAAGAGTAACAGTAATTCTTTGTTTGACGATTTGAGATTTAGTATTGAACAGCCTGGAAATTATTTGATTTTTTTTGATGATGCCAATTTCGTTTCTAACTTTGAGGGAATACTAAGTTATATGTCTACGCTTTCCGTAAATCATATCGTGAAAGTTGTACTAACTGTAAGGGATTATGCTAGAGCTAGAGTAGTGGAAACGATTGCCAAGTTTGGGAAACCCGCTCTTTACACAATAGGTGGCTTTTCTGATGACGAAATAAAAGGCATTTTAAAACAAAATCTCGGAATAAAGGAAGAAGCATATCTTAAGCAAATTGCAAACATAGCTAAAGGAAATATAAGATTAGCAATGCTTGCCGGAATTAAGTTTGCTGAGAATGGTATACGCGCAATAAAAAATGCGGAAGATATCTTTAGAAACTATTATAAAGAAATTTTTGATAAGGCTAATTTAAATAAAGATGAACTACTATTACTGGCGTTTATTGAATTGGCTGGTCCAGTTATGATTGATGAAAACCAGCTCTTTAATGCCTTATTAAGTCGGTATTTACCATCAATTGATAAAAGTGGTTTGTTATCAAAATTATCAGAACTTGAAGTAATTGATTGGTTTAAAAATGAAGTTGCTAAGACTGTTGATCAGAGTTTGGGCAATTTCATCATCTACTATGTCTTTTTTGATAGGCGATGGCTTAGTTTCACTGAGATTTTGAAAATGTGTATGCCTAAGTATAGAGACAGAGTAATATATATTATTAATACAGCGCTTCAATTATTTTATTCTGATGAATTAAAAGCTTATTTAGAAAGACAAATAAAAGATGCATGGTATAGTGCAGATCCTTCTGTTGATGAAAGCTATTTAGAGGTTTTTTATCCAATAGATCCTTTAAAGGCGCTATGCACGATAAAAAACAAAGTAGATCAAATGGATATTACTACGGAGTTAATAGCTGATGATGATTTTGATAAACAAAAAAATAATAACAGAATTCAGTCAAAAGATATTAAAGTATTAACAGGATATAAATATCTTGACTACTACTCTGAAGCAGTTGAACTTTTGCTATTGTATTATGAGAAAAGACCAGATTTATTTATGGACTTTTATTTTGCAATTACTACTTTTCTTATGTATGACAAATACTCAGTGGCAGCCGATTGTGAAAAAGAATATAAGTTTCTTTCTGAGTTATGGGTACGATGCAAAGATGGAAATGATTGGAAATTTGCAATTCTTTATATCCGTGTTGCTGAATATGCATTACAGACTGAGTTTAGTTATACTGAAGAAGGGAATAATTCTAGACAAGTCTCATTTGTGAGAATGGCACTTGTGCCAAGTAATGGTGTTAAACGCATTCGAAAAGCAATTTGGGATAACTTATTCATTTTACGCAGACATGAACAATACTTGGATTTGATAAATCATGTTCTGTGTAAAAGACATGTGAATGGGTTGTACGAGGATGCTACTAAAGAAATAGTACTTTTTGATTTTAATTGTATTTATCCATTTATTGATAAAAATATTGATTACACAGCTGCTAAAATTATAAATGCATATAAAGAGGACATTAGGTCTTTAGGTTTGCCAGATGACGAAAGATGTTTGAGGACAACTGAAAATGACGAGTTTAGAGTTTTTGATTTATTAAGTAGAGAATATATCCCAGGACTATCTTATGAGGAAGGACAAATTAGAAGAAAAGCTTGTATAAAGGCAGAGATAAAAGAATACTCTATGGCAGATTTTGAAAGCTTTTTCAAAGTATATCATCGTGTTTATAAACGTGAGCAGCATGAGCAATGGCAATTAAGTTCTGGAATATCTTATATTTTTGAAAGCTTGGAGCATGATTTAAAGCAATATAAGGATATCTTAAAAATATATTTAAAAAGTGGTGGAAGAATTGTTCCATACAAGATGTATAGGATAGTTGATTTTCTGTTAAAGAACACAAGCTATATAGAGACAAAAGAATTGATTTCTGTGGTAAATACGGATGCTTTTATAGACTGGAATTATAAATTATATGAATGTGTAGATTCAAATAAAGTCACAGAAGATGTTGCGAAAGATTTTTTTGATTTTTTAGAAGAGTATCATAATGTGGTGCCATCTCCAGAACTTTTGCTTAAATATAGTTTATTTGAGCTTGATTCTATAAGTGGTATTACAGATAGAATACTAGGTAATAATAAGGCTTTGCGTGCATTCTTGGCTGATGCTATTGATGAAAAAGGAATAGCAGCATTATTAACTCTCTATAATGATAATATAGATTGTTTGTGTAAAATGTATGTGAGAGCTTTGAACTACAATATTGATTATGAAGGCGAACTGTTTGAGAAGTTATATAAAAGAGTGCCGTCGATTTGGAAAGAATACATATTATGGTTAAAAGACAATCTTTCGTATGATGCATATGAGCAAAATATTATTAATGTGATATGGAAAACTAATGAATATTCTTTGAGAATTGGATTTGCGTTTGATATCCTCACAGATGATTATTGGGTCATGGATAATACTATTCCTACTCTTTTATTTAATGGACATGACAAGTGCATTCAGAGAAAAAAAGAGTGGTTAATGAATTCGTTAAAAGAAAGTATTGATAATATCGAAAAGTGCAAAAAACTTATTTATATGGTTGTGATAGCATTTCCGGACTGGAAATTGGATTATGTTATGAGCTTTTTAGAATTAAACAAGAACATAGAGGATTTTAAATCATTGTATTTGTTTTCTAATTTTCAAAGTTGGTCTGGTAGTGAAATACCATTGATAAACAAAAAAATTGATTTCCTTACGAAGTTAAAAGATAAACTAGTAGGAATCACTTATATCGAGCATCGATTATATATTGAGCAATGTATCACTGACAAGGAAAAATACAAGGAGAAGGTTGAGCTTCGAGAATATATAGAAAACGCTATTTATTCATAAAACAAGTGATAATGTTAGATATATCACCCTCTGCGATAGGATGGTGACAAAGGGAACTAATATCTATGCTTGCGATCCGGGACTGAGGAATTATCTGAAAAAATATTTTTGATTGGGAGAGATTAGCTAAATATGAGTTTTGAAGAGACTTGTGAGCGTATAGCAAAGTTTACTGAAGATAGGGATTGGGATCAGTTTCATAGCCCTGAAAATCTGGCTAAGTCCATTGCGATTGAAGCAGGGGAGTTGCTGGAGTGCTTTCAATGGAGCTCAGAGGCAGATGACGAGGCATTAAGAGAAGAACTTGCCGATGTAATGAATTACTGCATTCAGTTAGCCCAGAAGAAAGGATATGATATTTGTGAGATCCTTAATGATAAGATCGACAAAAATGAGAAGAAGTATCCTATAGATAAGAGTAGGGGCAGCAGTAAAAAGTACGATCAATTAGGCTGACGGTGCCTAAGAAACTGGATGGATTTGATAGTTAAGCAGTATTTGGGATGGGAGGTAGGAGCATGAAGTCTATTCTTATCAAAGATACAACTAAAGAAGAACGCGAACAGATAGTGAAGAACTCTCTTGACTGCGGAGGTGGTTGTGAGAATTGTTCTTCATGCTGGCTTGGAGGCGGAAGTCCCTGGGATATATACCAGGATTACATTGATGGTAAAAAGGAAATTCGTGAGATAAACATGGAGTATATGGAAATATATCGCCAGGACAGGCAGATACACTGAGGAGATTGTTATTATGGCAGGTGCACCTGAGATAGGAAATTCCACTTTGGAAGAGCGCAGAGCATACATAAAAGAAAGATATCCATGCATTTCTGACTGTGACATGTGTGGACTTTGTAAGGTATTTCACGGAAAAGATGCAGAAACAGCATATAAAGATTACATAGATGGCAACAAGAGTTTTCTTGAAGTTTCTGCGTATTACAAATGAATGATGAAATATGCGTAAGAAGGATACTATATAAAAAGAGTAGGGGAGAAAATCTATGCCATTTCAGATTATTCGTAATGACATAACAAAAGTTAAGGCAGATGCCATTGTTAATACTGCAAATCCTGATGTTGCAATAGGGGATGGTGTGGACTCTGCCATATATAAGGCTGCCGGTGAGGACAGACTCCTTGCTGCCAGAAAAAAGATAGGAGTCCTTGAGCCCGGTGATGTGGGGATCACACCGGCTTTTGACCTGAATGCCAAATTCATTATTCATGCGAGTGGGCCATGGTGGGACGGAGGAGACTATGGAGAGGAGAAACTCCTTAGGCAGTGCTATGATAAGGCACTATTACTGGCTTTTGAGAATGGATGTAAGTCGATAGCTTTTCCGCTTCTTGCTACAGGGACGTATGGATTTCCCAAGGAGCTTGGAATACAGATAGCGGTTGATGCTTTTACAGATTTCCTGAAGGAACATGAGATGGAGATAACTCTTGTTGTGTTCGGAGGGTATGCCTATCATGTGTCCGGTAAGATATTTGATGATGTGCAGAGCTTTGTTGATGAGGAATACGTCACCATGGCTCTTAATGACGAATATCAAAGGGACGGAATTCCTAAAGATAGTATGATGTTTCTTCAAAAGGCAGCAGCTTTTCCCTGCGAGGCAGATGAGGATTCAGAGCTAGAGGAAGATGAAGAGTTTATAACAGAAGAGGAGGAAGAAGAATTATACTCTTCCGAGGAGCTGGGTGCTTCTGTAGCACAGAAGACACAGTCTTTAGATGAAGCACTAAAGGAAATGTATACGGATTCATTTGAAAAACACCTGCAACAGCTGATCAACAAGAAGGGGCTTAAAAATTCAGAGATATATACGGCAGCAAATATTTCAAAGCAGTATTTTTCAAAGCTTCTTAAAGGGCAGGTGAAGCCTTCTAAAGAAAAAGTCCTTTGCCTTGCTGTAGGACTTAGGCTAAACCTTGATGAGACGGTGGATTTCTTAAGACTTGCAGGATATGCTTTTTCACCGATTTCACAGACTGATGTTGTGGTCAAATATTTTATAATCCACAAGGACTACAGTGTTATGAAAATTGATATTACATTGTTTGATTACGGACTGGCTCCGCTTTCAAACGGATGATATGAATGGTCGCCTTCGGGTTGACCATTTTTGTTTGCCTTCATTGTAACATGGCATTATCAGATAGAGCTCCGAGGCATACGAAGCAGCACCTGGCTGGCATGCAAGCTGGGTACGACAGATGAATATGAGATGAGGATGTCGGAGCGAAGGGTAATTGTTTTTCATGACGGTAGTGTAAAGAAAGTTATGAAAACATTAGACCGTCCTAAGGAATCCACCGCAAGCGGTACCCCCTTAGGACCAGATATGGAGGTGTCAAAATGAGTAAGGGATATACAGAGATCGTTTATATACTGGACAGAAGCGGATCAATGGGCGGTTTGGAGCTAGATACGATAGGCGGCTTTAATGCCATGATAAAAAAGCAGCGTGCGACCGGTGAAAAGGCATATGTATCTACAATCCTTTTTGATGATGTTACTGAGGTGCTTCATAACAGGGTGGATATCAGAGAGGTGAAGGATATTACATTGGATGATTACTATGTAAGAGGTTGCACAGCGCTTCTTGATGCAGTTGGCGGAGCAATCAGGCATACGGTAAATGCGCACAGACATGCGCCTGAGGATGAAAGGCCTGATAAAACTATTTTCATAATAACAACTGACGGCATGGAGAATGCCAGCAGCAGGTATTCGTATGGACAGATAAAGAAGATGATCCGTCATGAGCAGAAAAAGTACGGATGGCAGTTTATTTTCATAGGTGCAAATATCGATTCCTACGCTGAGGCTCAGCGCTTCGGCATAAAAAAGGAAAGAGCCGTCAACTATATGCATGATTCTGTGGGAACTGCAAATCTGTATGCCGGTGTTTCGAAGGCAGTTTGTTCTGTGATGATGGCGGAGAGTGCAATGGATGCCGAGAAAGAGCTTAATTGCTGTGATTGGGATGCTGAGATTCGCAAGGACTATGCAAAGCGCAGCGGCAAGCGAAGATGATGAGATGAGCCTTAAACCAGTAAATCTGACTTTTTTATTAAATGTAAAACATTGTATTGCAAATGTGATACATGGTGGTATCATTATCTTAAGAGGAGGTGATATTTATGTCGGCTACGCTGGTTAAAGATACAAATTTCAACATGAGAATGAACAAACAAAAGAAAACAAGTCTTGAAGAGCTTTATGGGAACCTTGGCATGACACTTGCCGAAGCAGTTAACATATTTTTTGAGAAGTCCCTCATGGAAGGCGGTATACCATTTGATGTAAGGATTCCTAAGTATAACAAAGAAACGATTGCTGCGATAAATGAAGCAAAAGATATCATGGCAGGAAAGGTGGAGGCTAAATCATATGGTTCTGCAAGAGAGCTGTTTGATGAGCTTGATGCAGAATGAATGTTTATAAATACACCCTAAAGCATACTACAAGGTTCAAAAAAGATTACAAACTCGCCAAAAATACAGCAACCCGATTTTATGGGAATTTACATAGATGATACTTCGATTGTCTTATATAGCGTCGAAGTATTTTTTTGCATATAATTAGAATGATTGAAATCATATGAAGATAGTAATGATAAAATCCTTGCGATCGGTGAGGAAACACTTAAGGAGAGAGATATGTGGAGGAAGCTATAGAGATGCAACCAAATATGAAAAGGCAGATGAGGATATGGGTTTTGATATCAGGATTATTGTCAGTTGTTTTTTACATCATGCATGATGTTGTTGGAGCACTTTACTATCCGGGCTATGACCGTATGACCCAGGCGGTGAGCGATCTTACTGCTGTGGATGCTCCGTCGCGTATAGTGGCAGGCGGATATACATCCGTGTATGGGATATTTACCGGGATTTGTTGTGCTTTCTTATGCATCTTGGCTGGCAGATCGAATAAAGTTTTTCGGCTTGGAATATACCTTTTCACTGCAATGAATGCAGTATCTGCAATAGGATATTCACTATTCCCTTTAACAGGGAGTGGATATGACGGGAGTTTTCAGTCGTTTGTTCATGTTTATGTTGTAACCGTACTGGTTGTACTATTGTCAATTGTTTCACTGATAGTGATAGCTATCGGGTGTTTTAAGGAAGATAGAAAGGTGCTTGGGTGTCTTGCTCTATTGGCGCTTGCTTGTATGTTTTTGGGAGCAGCAGGAAGCGGAGCACTTCCTAAGAGTGTGTTTGGCATTGTAGAAAGGTTTAGTACTTACAGTGCGGTTGTCTTTACCGGAGTTCTTGGTATAGCGGCATATAAAGATTCTGATAGTAACGGAGAAAAGTAGATGTTATTTTATTATGGGAATTACAGATGGCAGGAAAGATTTTGATTTTTGCCAGAAATGTGGAACGGGGTTTTAGAAATGGTAAAAACGATTGTTAGAGATCAATTCTTTTTACAACAGAAGTCAGAGCCTGCAACCAATGCAGATAAGCAGGTTGTAGAAGATCTTTTAGATACATTAAGAGCAAATCAGGACAGGTGTGTAGGCATGGCTGCCAACATGCGCGAGTAGCGATGAAAATGCCGAACTTGCTCGAGCATTTGAGGAGCACCGCGGTCAACGAGGCGACAGCCGAGTGGATCGGTGTGAAGAAGCAGATCATTGTGGTGGCTATGGGCCCCTTCATTTTTCCAATGATAAACCCGGTAATAACCAAGAAGACCGGAGAGTATCAGACAGAGGAGAGCTGCCTGTCTCTTGATGGAGTAAGGCCGTGCACCAGGTATAAAGAGATTGAGGTGGATTACCTGGATCAGGATTTTCAGCCAAAACATGGGAAATACAACGGTTTTACGGCACAGATAATCCAGCATGAAATCGATCATTTTTCAGGGGTGCTTATTTGATGGTGATGATGAAGAAGGACATATTTTATGACAAAGATATCAGGGAGCCGTTGTTTGACTTTCTTGAAGATTCATTTGGAAAAGTGCGGATCCTTGAGGAGAAAAGAACCGGCAGCGCCAGGGCAGATGTTGTCATGATCACTCCGGATTATCTGTACGGCATAGAGATTAAAAGCGATGCTGATACATATGCCAGACTTGAGAAACAGGTCAAAAACTACAACTGGTATTATGACCGCAACATCATTGTGGTGGGTTCATCACATGCAGCTCATGTAAAGGAGCATGTTCCTGACTGGTGGGGCATTATCACAGTTGAAGCTGATGAGAATGGTGCGCCGGATTTTTATGTCATGAGGCACGCGGATGTAAATCCCAGAGTTAAAGATAAGAGGAAGATCTCTATCCTGTGGAGGACAGAGTTGAACCATCTTTTAGAGAAAAATGATCTTCCCCAATATAAAAACAAGAGCAAACTGTTTGTTCAGGAAAAGCTACTTGACAAAGTGCCTGGTGAAATCCTCTGGAAGCAGGCATATGAGGAATTGTTTGAGAGAGACTATAACACTATAGCGGAAGAAATTGAGACGTACAGAATGAGCCGGCGAAAAGAATAGAGAGGAAACTATAACCGGGGTAGAAAAGTAAGGGGATAAAAATGAGTTGGGAAAAGATTGATGAGAGTACATATCAGTACGATGAAGGTGGAGTGAGGTTTTTTCTTTTGATGGGTAAGAAGGAAGCTCTGCTGATTGACAGTGGGATGCAGACGCATAATGCAAAGGAGCTTGTAAAGGAGCTTACAGATCTTCCTGTCAGGCTTTTTAATACGCATGCGGATGTAGATCATGTTGGCAGCAATGAAGAGTTTGATGAAGTGATGATGAACCTTGCAGAGCTTGTGAACTACAAGTTGCCACATCCTTCACAGAAGATAATACCTTTATATGACGGGGATGTGATCGATCTTGGAGAACGGGAGCTCCTGGCAATAGCACTCCCTGGACATACACCGGGAAGTACAGCTCTTTTGGATAAAAACAGCGGAATGCTCTTTAGTGGTGATCCGATACAGGATGGTCATATCTTCATGTTTGGTGAGATGAGGGATTTGAGCGCATACATTCATAGTCTCAGGAGACTGGATAAATACAAGGATGACATAAAAGGGATCTATGCCAATCATGGAACACTTCCGGTGGATTATTCTATTGTGCCAAAGCTCATTGAAGGGGCACTGCAGGTTGAAAGAGGAGAGATTGTTCCTACTGAAGCGGATAGGTTTGGAAAGACTGTCCATGTGTATGATGTAGGGGTAGCTTCATTTCTGTGCGATTAAGGAGGGAGAAGATAATTCTTGCCTTTGCTTTTGCCATTACTAAAAAAAGCGTAAATCGTCAAAAAATAGTAGTATCTGATTGACACACATAAATTCATAGGCTTTTGTAAGTATGGGAATGAAATACTTTTTAATGAATAAAGATAGCCTGGATTTTTAAAGAAACAATTGGGGAAATAGCTTAATGACTTTAGTAAGGCGATTTGTATGTTTCTACGTGAGGTATATGAGCTTTTTCCTGCTTTTACGCGTAGTTTTGGATCAATTTGACTACATTTTACGTGAGTCTTTACTTTATTTGCTACTGCCTTCACGTAGGCTAAGCATATTTTGGTACTAATCCTACGCGCAAAGGGATGCTTTTAAGGAGGACCTCACGTAGGAACCCAACGTAAGCGGTTCCCATTAGGGCGAAAGTATGAGGTATTGAAAATGGATGAAATATTTGCTTTAGGGGATAAAAATGAATATACAAATATTTGGCACCAAGAAGTGCAATGATACAAAGAAAGCTGAGCGATTCTTCAAGGAGCGCGGCATAAAATATCAGTTCATTGATATGAAGGAAAAAGGCATGAGTAAGGGAGAGATGACCTCTGTTGCAAGTGCTAATGGAGGCATCATGAACATGATAAATTCTGATGCAAAGGATAAAGATGCCGTTGCACTTATTCAGTACATTGCTGATGAAGATAAACTGGAAAAGCTATTAGAAAATCAGCAGATAATAAAGACGCCTGTTGTTAGAAATGGCAAGCAGTCCACACTGGGATATCAGCCTGATGTGTGGAAGAACTGGGAATGATGATAAAAACAGACCTCTGGAATCGGAAGTAAAAAAATGAAATCAGTAAATGTAGTAGCAGCAGTAATATGCGACAAATATGAGGAAAAGACAAAGATATTTGCAACCCAGCGAGGTTATGGGGAATATAAGGATGGCTGGGAATTTCCCGGAGGAAAGATAGAAGAAGGTGAATCACCGGAGCAGGCATTGGTTCGTGAAATAGAAGAGGAGCTTGATGCAAAGATCGAGGTTCATGACCTTATTGATGTCATAGATTATGATTATGAGACTTTTCATCTTCATATGAACTGTTACTGGGCGACAGTAGCTGAAGGGGAGTTAAAGCTGTTGGAACATGAGGCGGCAAAGTGGCTTGATATCTGTAGCCTTAGGAGTGTCAACTGGCTTCCTGCTGACCTGATACTTATTCCTAAGATCTCTGCAGCAATGGCTGATAAGAATGAGTAGTACTAAAATGAGAATGCAGATTCATTCTTTTTTCGGAAGACCGGCTTCCCGGTATTATGAATAAAGTTAAGAAACTTAGATTATAAGAAGGAGGAAATAACATGCCATTTATTTCAACAAAGACAAATGTAACAGTATCAAAGGAGAAAGAGACTCTGATAAAGGAGCGCCTTGGAGAGGCTATATCGATAATCCCGGGAAAGAGTGAGAACTGGCTCATGCTCGCAATCGAGGGTGGTGTTCCTATGTATTTTAGAGGCGATGATTCTCAGCCCACTGCATTCATTGAGGTTAAGATTTATGGAGGTGCTTCTTCAGACACATACGCAAAGGTGACAAAAGAACTGACAGGAATTTATGGGGATATCCTGGGAATTGCACCTGACCACATATACATCTGTTATTTTGGAACGGAAGACTGGGGATGGAATGGAAGCAATTTCTGATACGCCCCAAAATGGCTTGTTAAAGAAGTGCTGTATGTTGTCTACGCGAGGCAAATGACCTCACGTAGGAACAAAAAAATGAAGCAAAATGGAATCTATGATTCATTGACAAGTTTCCCTGTCATGTGTTCCGGAGTCAGTTCAAGACACTGGACCCGTGGCAGGGCATTTTTTAGCTCTTTCTGAAGGTATTCCTCATCATCGGTAAACTTTCGGCATAGGTGGGTGCAAATTTTTTTTGCCTTCTCGGGATCCTCAACCAGCTTCATACGACCAAAGATGATGACGCTGTTGATGTTGAGCGCCCACTCGCCTTCTTTGCGATATCCTTCGTCATAAACACAGTAGCTTACCTTGTCGCAAGCCTTTATGGAATCAAGCTTATGGCCCTCCTTGGCACCATGGAAGTAGAGCTTGCCGTCTTCCTCACAGTACCAGTGATCCATCGGCATGCCATATGGGTAGCCGTCATCTCCAAGAACTGATAAAACGCCTCTGGGTTCATTTTTCAAAATCTCTATGCACTTTTCCTCAGATATCTGCTGAGCGAATCTTCTCATTTTTCTGAACATATCTTCATAACCTCATTCTTTCGCAAGTAATTTGAGACCAATAATTCCAACTAAAATAAGGATAACACATATTGCTTGAGGGATTGACAGTTTTTCCTGGAAAAGGAAAACTCCAAGAAGCGAAGTCCCGACAATTCCCATCCCAGTCCACATGGCATAAGCCGTGCCAAGAGGCAGGTTCCTGAGCGCCAATGACAAGAAGATGGCACTGGCTATGTAGCCCACAACTGTAATTACAGATGGAAAAAGAACTGTGAAACCATTTGAATATTTCATGGCGATCGCCCAGCCTACTTCAAAGAGACCGGCAAGTAACAAAATGATCCACTGCATTATAAAACCTCCGTAAAATAAAAATCGCCATTCCCCTATCTGCTAAGACCTAACGATAGAGAAATGACGTTGTCCCAGTTACTCGGTAGCAACTGGCGTCTTTCGAATTTAGTTAAATATTATTGTAATCGAACCACGTTTTTTGTCAAATAATATATAATGAGCTTATTAAGAACGTAGTATCAAAGGAATGAAGTAAGGTGGGGATATGATTATTGACGAAATCAGAAAGAGAAGTGATCTTGTAGACCTTGTTAATGAAATAGGATTTTTGCCATTTTTTTCCTGTAGGATAGAAGGATTTTCACTTGAGGAAAATGTTTCGTACGAAGCATGGTACCAGGGACGATGGAAGGGCAGAGTCCATTGGGATGCCTGGGGTTGGAAGGGAGAAGTCCTAAGAGAAAAGGAGCTTGTCTACGGCAAGTTTTTTGAGAAAAAGGCAGGCTTTATCAGCATGAAACTATGGCCTGATTTCTGCAACTACAGGCGTGACGGTTATGACTTTGATGCGAGGTTTGATGATGGGCTTGCCGCTTACAAGGATAAGGGAGTTGTAGATTTTATTAACGGGTCGGGGGCAACGCTCACCAGAGAGATCAAGAACGGCCTTAACTATAAAAAAGGTGGCAATAAGGGCTTTGAGACAGTGATCACCAGACTTCAGATGCAAACTTATGTTGTGCCGGTAGATTACGAATACAGCAAGCGTAAGAGCGGTGATGAATATGGATGGGGCAATTGCCGATATGACATAGCTGAAAACTATTGGGGTGATAAGCTGTGTAGGTCAGCCTATAAGAGAAGCCCTGAGGAATCATTGGACAGGATAATAAAGCATATACGGAAGGCTTTGCCACGGATGGACGAGGATGAACTTCGCATGCTGCTTGGGTAATTTAATAACCAATATATACACTTCACCCTGAAAGGGATGAAAGGAAAAAAGAAGGGAAAAACATGCCATTTATTTCAATCGGAAGACTGGGGCTGGAATGGAAGCAATTTCTGAGCGAGTGGTGGATACTTGTGCTGTTGCTGTTTCTTCTAATCGTTGGATATTGTTACCTTGTAGTTGCAGATTTAATAGGCAAGGCAATTAAAAAGAAATAATGCGCATGGATTTTGAAAATCTTCATGATTATTTGTGATTGTTGCCTATTATTTCAAATTTAAAAATGAGTAAAATATAAAATGAGCTAAAGAAAATAGAATATTGGTTGTCGGCGGTGCTCCGGCAATCAGGTTGTAACTGGACGCGTGTGAAGTGAAGACCTTTGCATGCGTCTTTTTTTATGGAGGTAAAACAATGCATCAGAACACAAACAGATATCTGGCAGAAGAAAAGATAGGAAAACTTCTGCTTAAATTTTCAATTCCATGTATCATGTCTCTACTTGTATCTGCGCTCTACAATATAGTTGATCAGATATTTATCGGAAGAGGTGTGGGTTATCTTGGTAATGGCGCTACAAATGTAGTATTCCCGATAACAATAATATCACTCGCTATTGCGCTCCTGATAGGTGATGGATGCGCTGCTTTTCTTAGTCTCTGCCAAGGGAAAAAAGATATTAAGAGTTCAAATATAAGTGTAGGAAATGCTGTGACTTTGCTTGTGCTTACAGGCGTGGTGATGACTGCTATCTTTGCAGTGTTTAAGAATCAGATTCTTGTAGCATTTGGTGCAACAGATAATAATTTTGCACTGGCCGATGAGTATTTCAATTATATAATTATCGGAATTCCTTTCTTTGTAGTGGGAAATGGTCTTAATTCAATAATCAGGGCAGACGGAAGCCCTAAGTTTGCCATGATCACAACGCTGATCGGATGTCTTCTTAATGTGATCCTGGATCCCGTTGCCATTTTTATTCTCGGTTTGGGAATGATGGGAGCCGCACTTGCAACGATAACAGGTCAGATAGTAACAGCGGTTTGCGGTCTCGTTTATCTTACCAGAGCAAAATCGGTGAAGCTGGATAGAAGGAGCTTTATCCTTAATGGAAGAATAGTATCGAAGTTTATTCCTCTGGGAATCAGCAGCTTTCTTACCCAGATTTCAATTGTGGTAATTATGGGTGTAATGAACAATGTTCTCGTTACCTATGGTGCAAGAAGTAAATACGGTGCAGACATTCCTCTCACAGTTGTGGGAATAGTCATGAAAGTATTCCAGATAGTGGTTTCAGTATGTGTCGGAATAGCAGCTGGATCACAGCCGGTTATTGGATATAACTATGGAGCAGGGGAGTATAAGAGGGTAAAAGAGCTTTTTATAACAATAGTAAAAGCAGAGGCAATAGTAGGAGTTGTTGCTCTTATTCTCTTTGAAGTGTTCCCTCTTCAGATAACAGCAATATTCGGAAGCGAGGACGGACTATACAACGAGTTTGCTGTGAAGGCATTCAGGATATTCCTTTCAATGATCATATTCACATGCATCCAGAAGTCGGTAAGTGTTTTCCTGCAAGCACTTGGAAAGCCTTCTATGGCAATGGGATTATCACTTCTAAGAGAATTCATTCTTAGTGTTCCCCTTGCAATAGTCCTTCCCTTGTTCTTTGGCGTAGAAGGAGCATTATATTCTGCACCCATTGCAGACATTGGAACACTTATTGCCGTAGTGATCATGTCAGCGATGACATTGAAGGAACTTAATTTAAAAATATCCCGGGAATCTATAGCTGATTCTATGACAGATGCAGCTTGATCCGGTAACTATTTTTCATGCAAAATTTGTGGAGAAGTTATTGGGGATGTAACGAAATATAACCCCTAGGGGGGCTTGTGGAGTAAATAATTCTCTGATAACTTTTTCATATGAGCGTGACGAAACAACAAAATAACAAAAATATTAGGACTGCGCCATTGCTTCTTTTGGCCGCGGTCATTTTTTTGGCATTTATAAGTCTTTTTCTTGGTTCTTCCAATATGACCATTTCTGATGGGATTGCAGCATTGCTTAGAAAGGGGACTGCTGCGAATAACAGGATTATATGGAGTATAAGATTGCCGAGAATAATGGCAGCTATAGTTGCCGGGGCCGGACTTTCACTTTCAGGCCTCATAATGCAGACCAATCTGAATAATCCTATGGCTTCACCATCAACTCTTGGAGTATCCAATGCTGCGGTTTTTGGAGCGAATCTGTCTATAATAGCGTTTGCAGGGGGATTCCTGTCCACAGGCAATAATCTTTCTGGCTATACTGTTGGAGCAAACCCGTATGCAACCTCGCTAGTAGCTTTTATTTTTTCTACTGTTTCCATTGTGCTCATATTAGGGCTTTGCAGGATCAGGGCATTTCAGCCTGGAGTTGTTGTCCTTGCAGGAATAGCAATAGGCTCGGTGTGGACTGCTGCAACAACGATTCTGCAGTTTTTTGCAACGGATGTCGGAATATCTGCGGCTGTAATATGGAATTTCGGGGATCTTGGAAGAGCAACATACAAAGTGGACATGATAATGTTCGTAGTTGTATTTCTCGGAGCAGTTTTCTTTATGCTTATGAGCTATAGGTTAAATGCTCTTTTAAGCGGTGATTCCGTAGCTGTTAGTGTGGGAATAAATGTTAATAGGCTTCGTTTTACTTCTATGCTTTTGGCATCAATGATAACTGCAGTATGCGTATCATACCTTGGAATCATTGGCTTTGTCGGAATCATATGTCCTCATGTGGTTAAAAAGATATGTGGTCATGATCATAGAGTGACGATTCCAACGTCAACTTTCGCAGGAAGTTTTTTATTACTGATCGCAGATACATTTTCAAGAACAATGGGGAATGGTTCTGCGCTACCTGTGGGAGCGATAACATCACTTCTTGGAGCTCCTTTTTTTCTGGCTATCATATTTGGAAAGAGAGGGATGAATAATGCTTGAGATAAGTAATCTCTCTTTTAGATATGGGAGAAACAGCAGACTGATCCTTGAAAATCTGAATCTTTCCCTGGGTGAAGGAGAAGTAGGAATTCTACTTGGAAGGAATGGCTCAGGAAAAACAACGCTTTTTAAAAATATCATTGGCGTGGAAAAGCCTACAGATGGGGATATCACGTTTGATGGAAACAGTCTTAAAAAGATGACTAAGTCGGAACGGGCGAGAGTTATTGGATATGTTCCGCAGGATATCCGTTTTGGGTCACTTACTGTTTTTGAATCCATAATGATCGGACGTATATCATATTTTGGCTACAGACCGGGCGAAGCTGATATAGAGGCTGTAAATGAGGTGCTCCAAAAGATGGGGCTTACAGAATACTCTGATAGAAATGTAGAGCAATTGTCGGGAGGAGAAAGGCAGAAAATAGCTATTGCAAGAGCACTTGCGCAAAATCCGAGGCTCCTTGTTTTTGATGAGCCTACAGGAAATCTTGATATATCCAATGAACACCTGATACTTCGCCAGGCTAGAGAGCTTGCAGATGATTTTAATATCAGTATATTGACCTCATTACATGATCTTAATCAGGCTCTTAATTTCGGTGACAGATTCTTTTTCCTGAAAGATGGAAAGATCAAATATAACGTGACCCGTGATGAGGTTACGGAACATATCATAAGTGACACTTTTGATGCGGATGTCCGTATCTTAAGTATAGAAGGAGAAAAGGTTATTTTAGGAGGAAAAATATTATGAAAATGAAAAAGATGTTAGCTGTAATGCTGACAACAGCAACAGTGCTTGCGACAAGCGCATGTGGAAACAGTGCTCCGGCAGAAGCTCCCGTACAGGAAACTGCTACAGAAGAGACTACTTCGGAAGAAGCTGTTGCAGAAGAGCCAGCTTCAGAAGAGACAGTGGCAGAAGCCACTGCTGAAGAAAGTGTTGAAGCAGAACCTGAAGCTATAGAGGAAACAGAGACAGAGGAGTCCGCTGAGATTACAGTTACTGACATGATCGGAAGAGAAGTTGCAGTGACTCCCGGCAGCTATAAGAAAGTTGTATGCATCGGTGCAGGTGCACTTCGTATGTATTCATATATAGGTGATGTTAATCTTCTTGCCGGTGTTGAAGATATCGACAATGAGACTTTGGAAGAAAGGCCAATGATGTTTGATTCTGTTGCACGTCCTTATGTGCTCGCTTATGGCGATGTATTTAACACTCTTCCATCATGCGGCGTTGGTGGACCAAATGCACAGGCAGCTGAAGCAGAAAAGATTCTTGAATGTGATCCTGATATCGTTATTTCTGAGTATGAGGATGTAGAGAAGGAAGATGCTCTTCAGGAGCAGCTTGGCGTTCCGGTTATCACTTTAAAAGCAGGTCCCATGGGTGTGTTTGATGAAGCTTTTAGCGGATCAATGGCACTTCTTGGACAGATTTTTGATAATGAATCAAAGGCTACAGAGCTTGTAAACTTCATTGAAAAAGAAAAAGAGGATATTTCCGGTAGAACAGCAGATATCAAGGATGAGGATAAGCCTTCCGTATATATTTGCGGACTTGGCAACTGGGGAACAACCAACCATCTTATGACTGCGCAGAACTATGTTTCTTTCAATATCGCCAACATAAAGAATGTGGTAACTGATCTTGAGAAGGACGGTATCCAGGAAATCGAAGCAGAGAAATTTGTTGCCATCGGAGAAGATACAGACATAATGTTCATTGATGCTGCTGCTGTTAAGAATATCAAACCCCTTTACGCAGAGGACAGCACTATATTTGACAGCATGAAAGCATGGCAGGATGGAAATGTATATCTTGAGATGGCATATAATGCATACTATACAAACTTTGAGATCGCGCTTATCAACACATGGTACATCGCAAAGACTGTATATCCCGAGCAGTTTGAAGATATCGACATTGCTGACAAGACAAATGAAGTTACACAAATGTTCTTTGGAAAAGAACTTGCTGATGATATTTTCTCAGCTCCTGCAAGCTTTGGCGGATATCAGCAGATTGATACAGAGACATTTTTTAATTAAGGTAATTTAAAGAAATGATAGAGACAAAAGATGTTATCTTGTTTTTTGACAAACTGGCACCATCATGGGATTCCATGGAAATACGATTCAATGATGTTATTGACACTATCCTGGACAATGCAGGAGTGACCGCAGGTACAAGCATTTTGGATGTGGCCTGCGGCACAGGAATCCTTATACCGGATTATCTGAAACGCGGCGTAGAGAAAGTAACAGCGATAGATATTTCTCCCAAAATGACAGAGATTGCAATGAATAAGTTTGGCAACGAGGATAAGGTTGAAATAATATGTGGTGATGTTCAAAATGATGACAGGCTGGAAACCTATGACCGGATCGTGGTTTATAATGCTTTTCCGCATTTTCCTGATCCTGACCGGCTTATCAGCAACTTATCGCAGAGACTTACGGATGACGGAACTCTGACAATAGCACATGGGCAGAGCCGCGAAAAGATCGATGCTCATCATAATGGAGCTGCGAAGCATGTTTCTAACGGGCTTATGGAGGTGGAAAAGCTTGTGGAAATATTCGAAAGGTATCTTGACGTCACAGTAAGTATTTCCGATGAAAAGATGTATCAGGTTGTTGGAAGAAAATGGAGATACAGTCCCGAACACTGAGACGTTAAAACTTTTGTCTAACCTTTACAATGTTTCTATAAACACATTGCTTGGTTCACCGCATAAGCTGATAGAAGTATCCATTACCAAGCGGAGCAAAGGTGAAATTCGTGGACGACAATGTAACATATCTCGGAAACCAGCTTGAGTCAGAGTTTGGTGGAGACAGATGTTTTGGGATCCTTGCAAATATGGATTTTATTTTAATATGCACATATGAGGCAGAGGGTGCAAATCCGGAACTTGTTCTGTATAAGAAAAGATAAGGCTTTATTTGCAATTTATTGAGTAGATTAACTTCCGATTGAACTTATCTGCAATTAGATTTTATTAGATATTCTTATTCGTATAAGTAGGAAAATTTGCAAAATTGACTAATGTATAGTATTTTGCATGCTTTAGTCACTTGAATCAGACATTTTGCACTTTCAAATTGAAAATAATTGACTAAGCCAGCTGAATTCTATCACCTGAGTCACTCGAGCATCATTAGAAACTCCAAAAAGAGTGACTAAATTAGAGAAGTATTGATGTTTTAGTCAAAAACTGAAATTATTTCAAAAATCCTACCCGCGTTTTGTCATTGTCATTTAGATAAGAATTGTCCAATGCAGGTTCAATGCAAACATCTACGTGACACAGCTTTTTCTTTTGACTTTTATCAGGTAGTTTCGCAATGATATTTCAGCCACTCTACGCGATACCACCTTTTAAAAGACCTTTCCTCGCGTAATTCGTCTAAATATTTTAGCCATTCTACGTGATACCACCTTTTAACAAAACCTCTCCTCACGTAATTCGTCTAAATATCTGCTTATTTCTACGTGAACTGCAATAAATTAAGAGTAGCATGTCACGTAGACGCTATGAATTCAAAGATATGACGATCATTTATGTTTTTTCTACTGCGGAGCGGCAACAGGCCAGGGAATGAGCTGGCTGCCTGAAAAACCATGAATAGATAATGGAATCTGGTGATTCATGTAGTACTGGATTCCATTTTTTACTATAATTGAATGAGTGAAAAGTGAGTGGGAAATCAGATATTTGGAGGAGCTATTATGAAGTTTGAATGGAAATGAAAAGCACTGCAATGTTTTTTTAGGAAGAGGATGAAAGAAAAATGAAAATAGATGAGATCATTGAAATAGTAAGAGAGGCTGGAAATATACTTCTTACAGCCAAACGTCCTAAGGTGATGGAAAAGTCCGGGCATGCAAATTTTGTAACTGAAACAGATGAGAAGGTTCAGAGATTCCTTGTGGAAAAGTTGAAGGCGGTGCTGCCTGAGGCTGAGTTCCTTGGAGAAGAAGATGGGCAGGATGCCTTTTCAGCTAAGATGGTAAATGGATACTGTTTTGTTATAGATCCGATAGATGGAACATCAAATTTTATATATGCTTATAGACCCTCAGTTATATCAGTTGGACTTCTTAAGGATGGAAAGCCGTACATGGCAGTAGTCTATAATCCTTATGATGACATGATGATTTCTGCAGGAGCAGGTCAGGGCGCATATATGAATGGTGAAAAAATAATGTCATCAGAGGAACCGCTTTCTGATCAACTTGCATGCTTTGGAACGGCTCCTTACTACGAGGAATACAGAGATAGATCTTTTGACATAGCTAAAAGACTTCTGCCTCAGTGTGTCGATCTAAGAAGATCAGGAACTGCTGCATGGGATTTGTGCTGCGTTGCTCTCGGAAGATGCGGACTATACTTTGAATTGAAGCTTCAGATATGGGATTACGCGGCAGCAGCGCTTATAGCCAAGGAAGCAGGCTGCAGCGTGACAGACATTGAAGGTAATCCTCTTTCATATACCGGAGCTTCATCAGCACTATGTATGTGCCGCGGTATAAAAGAAATACCGGATTGCTTTAGGGATTAACAACTTCAAATATGTAGAGGAATTGGAAAAATATAGAAGATGCAATATATAGATTCGTTTTATTTCCCGGGAGTGGAAGCTGAAGAACAGTTTGTTAATGACATAAGAAGAACGTGCTATGCATCCTTTTACCCGTTTGGAGTGTTTGCTGAGAATCTGCTGCGAGAATTATCTTTTTCAGAGATAACGATTCTGTATGGAAACAATGGATCAGGAAAAAGCACTGCACTTAATCTTATGGCGGAGAAACTTAAGGCGGAGAGGGATACATTATTTAACAGAAGCAGTTTCTTTGGGGATTACATAGGTATGTGTGATTATGAGATGACATATGAGGGGAGCCCGGAAGAGATCAGAATGATAACCAGTGATGATGTGTTTGATTTCATGCTTAACCTAAGAGCACTCAACGATGGTGTTGATCGTAAAAGAGAGCAGGTTTTTGATGAATGGATTGAGAATAAGCATTCAAAGTTTCAGATGAGGTCACTGGACGATTATGAGCAGCTTAAGAAAATTGTAGATGCAAGATCCAAAACGCAGTCAAAATATGTAAGAGATGCTATTGGAAATAACATCATTGAGCACAGTAATGGAGAAAGTGCTCTGCAGTATTTTTCTGAGAAGATAAAAGACAATGGATTGTATTTGCTGGATGAGCCTGAAAACTCGCTCTCACCTCAGAGGCAGCTTGAACTGCTAGAGTTTATCCAGAATTCAGCCAGATTCTTTGGATGTCAGTTCATAATAGCTACGCATTCACCGTTTTTGCTATCACTTAAAGGGGCGAGGATTTATGATCTGGATGAATGCCCGGTTGATATCAAGAAGTGGACAGATCTTGAGGGAGTAAGGACATATTTTGACTTTTTTGAAAATCATAAAGGGGAATTTTATGGATAAGGAACTTTTCTGATTTTTTTTGAAGAGGACTATATTAAATAATTGCCGGCATAAAACTAAGAGGTTAATAGATATGAGTAAATTAAAGATCTGCCTTAGGCATATCTCGGAAGTGTTTTTATATGAATATTACTGCCTTGGTAAGGATGAATATGAAATATCCGGAGAAGATACACTGACTCCCCATAAGGAGAAGGCAAAAGAACTGTTACTTGCCGGAAATTACTCCGGTGCGCAAAAGGAGTACCTTGATGCGCACTTTGACAATCCTGTGGACATGGAAGCAATCCTTGGAGTAATCCATTGCTGTAAGCAGCTTGGCGATGTTGAAGGTGAATATTCCTATACTATAGAATCCTATAATTACTGCTGTACAAGTGCAGAGCTTGCGGCTTATTACAGAAACCTTGGATGGTATTATCTGGAAAAGTATGAGCCGGAGATTTCTGCCGCTTGTTATCTCTATAGCAAATATTTTGAAGAATCCATGCAGGCTGATGCTGAACTGGAATTCCTTAAAAAGGCTGTTGGCAGAGATATTTCAAATAAGGACCTGCCTCAGATACAGAAGATCCTTGGGGATAATCAGATCCCAACAGAGGCCAACTCCGTAACACTTGCGCTGTTGTATAAGGCAGCAGAAGAAGCTGCCAATATAGGCGACAAGGAGCAGGCCCTTGATTGCTATAGGATGGTCTATGATCTAACTGCTGATGACGAGGTTGGAAAAAGAATTCAAGAAATATAGTAAACCCCAAAAACACCCACGGAAATTGATCCGTGGGTGTTATAATATTTAAATAAAAACGTAATTAAGAGGATGATCAGATCATGAAATTCTTTGTTACAAATGATGAACGCAAAGGGACCTGCTATCATGAGTTTTTTTCAGGAAGCTGGGATGAGCAGTCATTCTGGAATGATGAGTCCATATATCTTGATGATGATATTCTTATTATGAATTTGGGATTCTACGAAGCATTAAAGAATGCAGTTCCGACATATGATAGGTATCATGGAACTGCATTTTCCATGGAAGACTGGGAAAATGTAAGAAAATACATTCCCGATTCTGATATAACGAGTCTTGAGTTATATGCAGAAGCTGATGTATGGGTACAGGAAAACTTTAAGAGGGAAAACAGGTTTACGATCATAGGCATCTAATGTGGCTGATACAATATGAATAATGAACCTTCTTGTTGAGGAAAGTGATAAATGGAAAAGGGAGCCTGACAAAGGCTCGCTACCGTGGGGAATAAGTATATTGAAATAATAGCGGAATATGGTAGGAATTATTACAATGATGAAGGATTTTGAAAGACTCAAGAAGGAGTGTATGGAAGAGGTTGCTGATATAGGGATTGAGATAGGGAATATTAAGGAATGGAAGATCAATACCAGGGCACGAAGTATGTGGGGACAGTGCAAAAAGAACACTGACGGGACATATTCAATACAAATTGCTGACAGACTTCTTAGAGATGATCGGATTCCGGAAAAGGCCTGCAAAGAAACTATGATCCATGAGCTTTTGCATACCTGTAAAGACGGGATGAAGCATACAGGCAAATGGAAAGTCTATGCCAGGGAAATGAATGAAGAATACGGATACAATATAAAGAGGACGACCAGTGGCAATGAAAAGGGCATAGAGAATTACAAACCAAAGAGTCTGGCGGTAAAGTACGTTTTTACATGCGGTGGATGTGGAGCAACAATCTACCGAAAACGAATGAGCAAGTTTACAAAATACTACAGATATTATCGCTGTACCAGATGCGGGGCAGTAGATTGGAGAAGAAAAACCTTGGGATAATGGTACCCCCCGGGACGGGGTTAGGGTACCAAAATAATACTTCTGCCAAGGTTAAAGGAGGCAAAACATGGAGACATGGTTTTACACAGTAGTAAGTATTGATGGCGACTATGCAAATTTAAAGAGAACTGACATTGAATCAGAAGATCTAAAGCTCGTTGCCAGAGCCCTTCTACCTGAGGAAATCAGAGAAGGCACACAGCTAAAATATGAGCTCATGCAATATTCTATTCTGGATT
>Ga0247608_10002318_pt1 | contig 24141 bp, 25 predicted proteins | sample 176DNAGHGlowgp2_FD_193490 | JGI IMG/M metagenome (GOLD analysis project Ga0247608, IMG submission 193490) | Sheep rumen microbial communities from Palmerston North, Manawatu-Wanganui, New Zealand - 1766 DNA GHGlow gp2 | ecosystem: Host-associated > Mammals > Digestive system > Stomach > Rumen ... | reverse complement strand
GAGGGACCGTAACGCAGAGAGAATTATAGCTGATTTCCTTACGATACCTGCAGAAGAACTTCCAAACAGAAAGATAGTTCCTCTTGATATCGACTTTGAAAAGGACAAAATAATCATACGAAGTGATAGTGATGAGGTTAATACAACGCTCAGTTATCACGATATATATAGTGGAAGGGTTTATGAGAGTAACAATCTGACTTATGTCAATGCAGGCGAGACTGTGATAAGGCTCACGACTGTTAAGCCATATCTTAGTTACGGTATGACTCTTGCAGGAATCGTACTCTTAGCTTGTTATGTGTATGTTAATCTCAAGTACCAAAGGAAGATAGATGAAAGCAATCACTAAGTATTATGTGGGTTATTCCATAGAGATAAGTCACAGTGTTGACAACGTAAGAGAGCATGCTCATGAGCACTCTGTTGAAGTCAATATGGTGATAAGTATAGGCGGTAAGATGGCCACTAACTGGATAGAGGGTATAGATGCTCTTATAAAGAAGGAAGTCATGTTCTATGACGAGGCCTATCTTAACGAGCATGAAGAATTCGGAGGCAATGCGACTATAGAAAATCTTGCGGAGGTTCTCTATGAAAGAATCGTGCGGCTTCTTGAACCAAAAGGTGTTATACTGCACAGACTATCCATAGGCGAGACGCCACTTAGGCAGTATATCATAACGGATAGAACATAGGAGGGCAATATGAAAAAGAATATATGTTATATATGTATATGGCTGTGCCTTGGGTTTATGTCAGTATTAGGCATGACAACAAACGTATTGGCCGATGATGATGTGGTTAAGGAAATAGTGGCTACGGATAATGGTGACACTATCACTGTTGTTCTTGTCAGCAGACATGCTAATCCATGGGATTATCCGATGAGCGGCCAGAAGCTTACGATTGGCGGTAAGGATATACAGTTTACATGGGGCATGAGCGAAATCAAGGATAATTATTATGCTGATATTCCAGGTGCTTCTATAAGCAGTATCGAGGGCAATGATGTACTTGTGTCTACGATAACTATTCCTAAGTCTTATACAGGTGATGCAACTGTAGTGGAATGCAGAGGCGTAAGCTATGAGATTAAGGCAGCATCAGAAGTTGTAGAACCATCTGAGGCTGTATACGAGGGCATAGTTATAGATGGTTCTTATGATGATTGGGCTGCAGTTTCCAAAGAAGATCTTATGGAGCCTGATGGTAAGAATTATGTCGTATCAAGTGCCATAATATATGATAAGGATGTATATATATATCTTAAGGATAGTGGCAATGAATCTGCTACTGGTGCGGGTTCGCACGGTAACGGCAAGTATTCGATAGTTACTGATCTTGGCAGAACGCTTGTGTTCCAATTAGACCGCGATGGCAACATAAATGGTGTTGACGGTGCTACATGTGCACACAACGGAACTCAGTGGGAGATTAAGATCCCTGCTGAATCACTTCCAAAGAACAACGGTACAATAAGCTTTGGATTATATCTGTGTGATCCTACATTTACCGATGTCAAGAATATGTCTAAGACAGATGAGGAGCCGGAGCATGATTTTTCTGGTATAAGCTATGATTATCTCTATGGTGACTGGGATGGCTATCCTCATTCGGAGATAGAATATGCAACTGCAGGTACAGGAAGAGATATAGCCGATGCTGAGGCGGCGATATACTTCTCAGATGATATATATGGACATGTATATACTGATATGGTGGATCATGTTATCGCTGGCGGCGGTGAGATGACTAACAATATCACCTTGAGATTCAACAACAATCCTGAGACACAGCTTTTCTTCAATCTTGTTGCGGTTGATGAGGCTGGTAATATCAACTGGTATCCTAAGCTTAAGGATCTTCCTGAAGGAACCTATGAGTTCTACATCTGCAATTCTGATGCATGGCATACATCGCCTGACATCTATACTCTGTACGGTACAGATCAGATATTCGGCAAGGCTTTCTTGACAGTATCGCCAGGTCATGATGAGATGGAGTGGGTAGTGTACTCGAAGGAAGTTAGCAAGAAATTCGGCTTTTCTGAAGAAGATATCAAGGTCGTATCTTGCAGATATGGAGAACTCGGTGATCAGTGGATCGTTACTGCGGGTGTGTCAACTGGTGGTCTTGCAGGGGCAGCGCTTTGTATGGCGGTAGCAGCGGGAGCAACTGTTATCTACCGTAAGAAGGTAAGGTTTTAGGGTATGTTTTTGACTTTTATCAAGATAGCGGCCGTTCTTATGTGGATTGGGCTGCTTGGTATACTAAAAAGAGCCAAACTTAAGGGTTGGTATATGTTATCGGGAGTGCTTGGTTTCTTCATCATCTCTTTTTTGATACTTATACCGATCGCGGTCGGACCTCTGTCGAGTTTTGTGGCTGCGGCTGCGGGACTGTTTGGCAGGGTTACGAATACATTTGAGTCATACTTTAAGTATGGTATCATATTCATAAAATCTAAGGGCGATTATATCACTCTGAAGATCGATTTTGAATGCTCTGGAATAATAGAGATCCTGCTGTATATATCATGGGTTCTCTTCTTCAGTGTGTTCAACGGTTATCAGAAGATAATCATGAGTCTGTGCGGCATGGTATACATCCTTTTTGTTAATTCAGTAAGGATCATAATCATATGCGAGCTTATTCATGTGGGTGGCAATTCATGGTATAACTTTGCCCACAATATAGCAGGAAAACTGTTTTTTTACGTGTTTATAGTGCTATTTTACTTCTATGTGTTTACAAAACAGCAGATCATAAGTATGCGTCTCGGAGGCTTCAGCTATGATGTCAAAAATACTTAGTTCCTTCCTGTTCTGGAGTGCCTGGATAATCATTCCGATACTGGTCGAGATCATACCTTTTGTGCGAAATGCTTTGATACTTGCGAAGAAGCGACGCAAAAACAAGATCATACCAGATCTTGAATTCTATCCGGATATAACAGTTATCATACCGGTATATAACTCGAAGGCAACTCTTTATAAGTGTATAAAATCCATAAATGACAGCGATTATGATAATGAGAAGATAAGGATCTTCCTCGTTAATAATATGAGTAAGGACGATAGTTTCACTGAGTATACCAAGTGTCAGAAGGAATTCCCGACACTTCATATGCAGTGGCTCAATTCGCGTCAGGGAAAGTCAAGAGCCCTTAATCTGGCTCTTTATAACAGTGCGGGCAAGTATATCATCAACATAGACAGTGATGGCCTTCTTGAGAAGAATGCTCTTAAGAATATGGTCAAGAAGTTTGAGAACGATACGACTATCGGCTGTATGACTGGCGCTATCATGATAGATGGTGAAGAGATAGAAGAGTACAAGGGCTGGTTTGACAGATTGTTCAGGAAGCTTGAGTACCTTGAGTATGCTCAGGCCTTTCTTGCGGGCAGAAGCTATGCTTCGGAACACAACGAGATCTACACTTTGTCGGGTGCTTTCTCTGCTTTTAGAAAGTCTTCACTTTGCAAGTCTTTTATGTATAACACTACTACCATAGCTGAGGATACACACATAACATTTCAGATGAGAGAGAATCTTCATCAGCAGGTTAAGCTCTGTGATGATGCGATATTCATAACGGGTCCGATAGAGGATCTTGATAAGCTCTATACTCAGAGACAGCGTTGGCAAAGAGGCAGTCTTGAGGTTGCGAAGATGTTTATCGGAAACAAGTTCAGACCGACGAGGATATTTACCAATGTCAATGTGCGTACCATGGTTTATGATCATACATTCGCTTTTCCGCGTCTTATATGGTATGTGGCGATATTCTGCTTCATAGCCATGGGCTATGCGGTTGACACTATGATCATATCTATAGTTATTGTTACGGCTGTGTATATATTCATAGGTTATGCTTATTATTATTCGATCCAGAAGTTCTTAACGGAATTCCCGGATTTGAGGAAGTACTATCGAAAACAGTGGTGGGCTGTATTGCTTCTGCCTCTTTTTAACTTCCTTGTGTTCTTCTTCAGAGTTCTCGGTATACTTAATAGTATCAACACAACGAGTGCATGGAAGACCAGGAATCTTACGCAGGAGAGGGAGGCTTTTGTTGCGGAGAGTAAGAAGAGTCTTAGCTTTATCATGAAGCCACTGATGAGATTTAGAAAGGCAATCAATTATGAAGAATAAGATGATGGGCAAGGCTATAGCTGTGATAGCGATTGCCATCGTGATACTTTTGTGTTCTATATTCGCGCTTAACAATTATGAGAAGGGACTTCTCGATGTGTGTGCTGTATCACAGGACAATTATGTAAGGCTTGTATATAAGCAGATAGAGCTTGAAAAGGACCGTTCTGATGACGAGATCATCAACAACATACTTGGAACTCTTAATTCATCGAGCAGCAGATACTGGACTTTTGCTAAGGGCGAGTCAATCCTCTTTATCAAGGATGTATTTGAGACAGACAGGTATAAGTCTGTCACTGCCAAGAGCTACTTTGTGTCGGAAAGTGCCCAAAAGTTCCTTGCGTCTTTAAAAAGGGGAAGACTTCATCATGATATGATCGAGATGAACGGCAAGGATTATATTGCATCTGGAACTATATTCGAGTATAATGGCAATGAATACGAGCTTTGTCTTCTGACTAACAAATCTGTTTTTTTGAGTAACAATCTCTTTCTTAGCTGTAAGATAGAGCTTATCATACTTATAGTGCTTCTTGATATAGCTTTAGTTGTCGTTACACTTCACTTTATGCTTAAGAGGGAGAAGTACAAGGATAATCTCGATGACATCCTAAGGGAGAATAAGTATCTTCTCGATAAAGTGGAGAGTCTTAATCATGAGCTTGAGGTAAGAGAGATATATGATCCGAGACTGAATCAGTTCTCTGCAAGTGTCATAGATGCTTTCGAAAAGAGGCTTGTCTTAAGACCTTATGTATTCCCAATCACATATGTCAGGTTTTTGATTCTTTCGGAAAAGGGTGAAGAGCAGTTATATGATGATGTGAACTTTGTTTATAAGAAGAAGGCTCTCAAGTTTAAGGATGAGGAAAAGCAGGAGATAATCATCATGCTTCTGATGACTGAAGGGATTGGCGATGCATTTGGCGAGCTTATAAAGGCCAATACGAATGTTAAGCTTGTAAGTAGCAGATGCTACAGATCGGTGGAGGATTATGGCCAATAAGATATTTAGAGAATACAGGTTCAAGTTTTATCTGAATGCGCAGCATTTTGTGCTTATTAATGGAAAGAAGGGCAGCACTCACCCGCATACGTGGGAATTCACGCTTGATATCCTGATAAACCGCAACATCTTCGTGGAATTCGGCGAATTCGAGAAGAAGATAGAGGAGTATCTTGAGCGTTATCAGGATAAGCTCATGAATGATGTGGCGCCTTTTGATGTGGTTATTCCGACTCTTGAGAATATGTCTGATATCTTCGCGAAGGATTTTTCGGAGGAGATAAGAGAGATGGGCGCGAGACTTGTTCGACTTGAGGGCAAGGAGACGCCAACGAGAGGCTATATAGTCGATTTCACAGAAACAGATGAGTACATGAACGATATCAAGGATTTTTCGCATGATGCGGTCATCGATATAATCGATTCTGTCATAGATGCGACTTTGTAAAGGGGGATAGAGGATGTCTAATTACTTAGAAAACTTTTTGAAGTTTGACTGGATCATATTTGTTATGGCTATCGTCAATGGCGTGATATTCTTCTTCGCTTTTACGATGGCAAAGAAACTCTATGATACAGTCGCACCGAGAATATCTCTTGCTGATGATAATCCGGATCTTCTGTTGTCGGAATCCAAGTCAGCAGGAAAGTACGGCAACGTATATGAACTGTGGAAGAAGGTAGAATTCTTCTACACTCTTTTTATCAATCTCTCGAGCATATTTACGCTTCTTGGTATCCTCGGAACTGTTGTGTCGCTTCTTGGCATAGTTGAGGATATGAGCGCGATAGATGTTGAATTCTTAGGCGCCCTTACTTCAACTTTCTGGGGCATCATATTCACCATACTTTTTAAAGTCCTTGATTCGTGCATAGCTTACTATCTCGATATGGGTGAGCGTCTGATGGAGATCATACAGAACAAAGCGTATGGCAAGGCGAAAGCGACGGAGGAATCAAATTGCGAAGAAACAAAAAGCTGATCATAACCGATCTGACACCGCTTCTTGATGTGATCTTTATCCTACTCTTTATAATCCTGATGAGAAACAGAGGATTCCAGGAAAATGTGGTGGCAAAAGTTACGGATGAACTGGACAGGACTAAAGTGGAGCTTAATACTGCTAATGAGAAGATAGCAGATTATGAGACTATCTTTTCGAGTGCTGACTTTATAACGGTTTATGTTGAAAAAGGACTGAGCGGATACGATAGGACGCTTGTTGTGAGAGAGGGTGACCATTATACTAATTATCAGTATGATTGGCAGAAGTATCCTAATCTTAAGTCGGAACTGAATGAGATCTTAGAAGGCTATTGTAAGAAGAAAGAAAAGGGAAAACCTTTTTTTATAATCTTCGCTTATGACAGTGAACAGATATTCAGGAAGGATTTTGAAACTATCAAGGACACACTTATTAGTATTCAGAGCCAATACGATGACGTATATGCTCAGATCAGAGAGAAAAAGTTAGATGTAGAAGAGTAGATCATAATACCCTGCCCCGCTGTGGATGCGTCAACGGTGGGGCGGAGAAGCTTTTTCAAAAAAAGTTCGAAAATTTTCAAAAAAAGTGTTGACAAGGGTAGAATGATATGATATCATGATAACAGTTGAATAAGTGAGATGAGTTTAAAGGTAAACCTAGGGAAACTTAGGGACACAAAGCCAAGGGTCTAAGGCGTAAGCTAATGACAGCCGGTTGCACTGATTATTTTTCGTGCATCCGTTTCGGATGTTTTTTTCATTACTTTAATATGCGTACTAACTAACCCATCCTTTCTTCGTACTTGAAGAATGGTATAAACACACCCCAAAAAAGATAGCTCCCGAGGCTATCTTTTTTGTTTGCAAAAAAATATGCCTGCGACATATTTTAAAAAATGTTGACAAAATAAACCCTGGGGGGTAAAATGTGTGTAGAAAAACATTAGGAGGTCTATACATGTTTTGTTCAAAGTGTGGTAAGGAAAATGCTGATGGAACAGCATATTGCAGTGGATGCGGCAATAAGCTTGAGTCCGGTAAAACCGGTGCAGTTAAGAAGGGTGCGAGTGCAAAGGAAAAGCTGCAAGCTATCGGGATGGTTGTTGGTGTAATTGTATTAATTTTCTTTGTGGTATGGATTTTGGAGGAATTCAAAGACAATAATGGTAAATCGGAAAAGACAAGTACCGAGAAGAATGATGGTAGGGGTGCTAAGACGCTTGATGAAGCTGTACAGCAACTTATGAAAGCAGTTAAAGATGGTGATGAGGATGCGATGACTTCAATAATCGATGCTTCTGTTTCGTCAGAGGAAAAAACACCTGCAAGTCGTATAGCGGATATGCGAGGTCTTCTTATGAAAGGTTTGACTCAGGATAATTATAGAAATATCGAATGGGATAAGGTGAAGATCAAAGAAAAAGGTGAGGCTGTAGATATAAAGGGACACGACTGCTGTACGGTTACTGTTACAATACCTATAAAAGGCTGGAGTAGTCTTAATGATTATACGCTTGATCTTAATTTTCACAAATCGGGAACACCTCAGGGTGAACGCTGGTTTTTATATTCGATAAAAGAGTAGCAAAAAAGGAGCTCTGAAGAAATATGATCAATAATAATGGAGGCTAAGAATGAAAAGAAAGATATCAGCTGCTGTGCTTGCGATAATGATACTTATGTCAACTGCTTCATGTGAAACAAAAAAAAGTATCAATGTAAAAAAGAGCAGTACAGAAGGTTCAAGATCACTTTCGCAGATGAAAGATAATAAGGAAATCCCTGACGGATTGTTAGAGATAATGTCGGAATCCGAGAAAAAAGTAAATGAATTTATGGAGGAATATGGAAAAACTTCAGACATTACTGATGTCTCGAATCGCTTTATTACCAGAGCCGAACTTTGTGATAAAACGTTAAAAAGTATCGAAATATTTAAAGAAAAGGCCGAAGGTTTTAAAGATCTCGGAGATGCTTGTCAGAATATGCGCGATAATTATTTTGAATTGGTATGTGGATCGCTTCGGCTAAAAAAAGAAGTATATTCTTTTATGGGTGAGTATTTTACTATCAATTATACAATGCCGGAATTAAAGGGAACATTTGAAGAGTATTTCAGTAATATAGAATCATTTTATGAAGAGAGAAGGAAGGAATATGAAGGGATTAATTCTATTCCTGATTGTATAGTAACGGAGTGGGATGGCTATAAAAAATGTGATGAGGTATTAAAATATAGCATTGATAAGTATAAAGGTGCCTCTAAAAATAATGATTGGTTAAAAATTCATTCTGCAAGAAATCTGGCTGAGAGATTTAGAAAGGCTGAAGAAGTCTCCTATAATAGTTTTATAGAAGGGCTTAAACGTCATATTCAGTTTTCAGATTATATGATTTCATATGCCACAAAGATATATGAGGAACTGGTTGAGTATAATGTGCTTGATGATGAAACAAAGAATAAATATGAGTTTAAAAATGAATCGTTCGGAAAGATAAACCTGTATTATTATAATATCGATACAATATATCCAGCTTTATATAATACATATGATGCCATATTTGTTCTCGCCGCAGGGAGTCTTGGCGGAACAAGAGATATTGTTGTTGAGGCTGAAATACCCGGCTTTACCCAGAAGTATAAACAAAGCTTTAAGATCACCACTGATTTTAAGAGAATATTGATCAAACCGCCTGTACTCAATGAAAAGGTTAAACTTGATACATCAAAGGAAGCTCAGATCGTGGTCTCTATATATGAAAAAAATGGAATTGATCTTATCAGCACTAAAACATATCCCGTTAAGATAATGAGTATTAATGATGTTGCCTGGTATGGTGATGAGTATGGTGTCTCAACAAGAGATAATATATTATGTTATCTCACGCCATATTCAGATTCAATGGATAAACTAAGAAGAAATGCTATTAATTCCATAAAGACTATTTCTTCAGGAAGATTGGAATCTGTTATCGGATATCAAGGGAACCTGCATTATTATAATACATATATACAAGCAGCCGGTGTAATGAGAGCGTTATATAATATGGGTGTACGTTATGACATGGGGTCTTTTTCGCTTGAGGCAAGTCATCAGCGGGTGAAATTCCCGGATGACGTAATCGATGATAAGTCGGGCTTATGTATAGAGACTTCACTGACAGTTGCCAGTGCTCTTCAGGCAGCAGGAATGCATGTATTACTTGTTATGCCACCGGGACATGCTCAGGTTGCAGTCGAGGTCAGTGATAAAGGAGACGGTGTCGGAGAGTATTATCTTATAGAGACCACATCACTTGACAGTTCAAATAACAATGATTCTATATATAAGACTGCGGCTGAAGCGATATATAAGGATTCAAAAAATCTGCCGAAATCCGGTCCTATAAAATATATGACTAAGACTGAATGGTCAGAATATTTGAAAAATTGTTATGTTATAGACTGTAATGATTCCACTGTACTGGGACTTACTCCATTATATCAATAATGTTATTTGAATAGTAAATTCCATACTGAAGACTAAATTTAGTTTTAATAAGGGGCCATCACAATACTCTATTGCGACAGCCCCATTTTTTGTATTTATAACCTCATAAAGGAAGCCTTTCTGTTCTCAAAAACTGAATAATACTTAAATCCCAGGTCCTTAAGTATATCTGAAGCTTTCTCAAAGTGTGATCCTATGTCTGAAGCCTTATGTGCATCAGAGCCTACTGTGATTATCTCTCCACCAAGCTTCTTGTAGAGTGATATGATGTCTTCTGAAGGGTTAGGGTGTCCCATGCCGTAGCGGAAGCCTGCTGTATTGAGCTCGATACCTTTGCCCTTGTGGATGATTACCTTAAGGATTTCTTCTATGATGTCCATATAGTGGCTTGCGTCCTTGTGCGGCCTATCCTTTGGCACGTAGCGAAGAAGATAATCGATGTGCCCAAGTATATCGAATTCGTCAAATGCTTTGGCGCATGTAAGCATTTCCTGATAGTAGAGTTCTATGGTTTTATCGATATCTCTGTCTATCCAGAAGCTATCATAGTAAGGGTCTTTCTTGTCGATCAGGTGAATAGAGCCTATGACCATATCAAATGGTGCTTCTTTAGTTATAAGTGTATTGCGCTTGGTCAGATGTGGTTGAAGTCCTAATTCTATACCCATGTGGATGTTGATGTTTTTCTTGTATAGGTCCTTTAACTTCTGCCAGGTATCGCTGTATGAAGGTATATCAAGAAGAAAGTCAAGACCATCCTCGGTTATGTCGTAGTCAAGATCCATGTGGTCTGTTATGCACATGGTTTTCATGCCTTTTTTGATGCAGGTTTTTATAATATTCTCAGGCTTTTCGTCGCTGTCCGATGAAAAGTGCGAGTGAAGATGTGAATCACTGATCATATATGCCTCCTCTTTTGCTGATATAATTATATAACTTTTGGCGTAAATAGCCAAGAAAAAGTTGATATTTTGGGCGGGATGATGTATACTGATATTGATAAATAGTTCACGATTAGGAACTAAGAATCCCAATATAGAATAAGAGCATGGATGCTCTTTAGAATGGAGGATATATGTATCAGAATGAATATGAGCGCTGGCTTGGTGCGAAGCTTGCTGATCCGGATTTGCTGCCAGAACTTTCCCGTATAAAGGGTAATGATGATGAGATCAAGGACCGTTTTGCGGTTTCTCTTCAGTTTGGTACCGCTGGTCTTCGAGGTGTGCTCGGAGCTGGAACCAACAGGATGAATATATATGTGGTTCGTCAGGCTACACAGGGTCTTGCTAACTGGGTTAAGACACAGGGGGGAACACAGACTGTTGCCATAAGCTATGACAGCAGAATCAAGAGTGATGTATTCGCTAAGGAGGCTGCTGGCGTACTTGCAGCGAATGGAATCAAGGTTCGTATCTACGATATGCTCATGCCTGTCCCTGCGCTTTCTTTTGCTACCAGGTACTATAAGTGTAACGCTGGTATCATGATCACTGCATCGCACAATCCTGCTAAGTACAACGGCTACAAGGCTTATGGACCTGATGGATGTCAGATGACTGATGATGCGGCTGCGATAGTATATGATGAGATCCAGAAGACTGATGTATTAACTGGTGCTAAGTATATGTCTTTTGCTAAGGGCGTAGAGGACGGTCTCATCCGCTTTGTCGGTGATGATTGCAAGGATGCGCTCTATGAAGCTATTGAGAGCAGACAGGTAAGACCGGGTCTTTGCAAGGATGCAGGACTTAAGCTTGTGTACAGCCCACTTAATGGTTCTGGCCTTACACCTGTTACCAGAGTTCTCAACGATATAGGTATAACAGATATAACTATAGTTCCTGAGCAGGAATATCCTAATGGTTACTTCACTACATGTTCATATCCTAACCCTGAGATATATGCAGCACTTGAGCTTGGACTTAAGCTTGCTAAGGAGTGCGAGGCTGATCTTATGCTGGCAACTGACCCTGATGCAGACAGAGTAGGTATAGCTATGAGATGTCCTGATGGTTCTTATGAACTTGTAAGCGGTAACGAGATGGGCGTACTCCTCCTTGATTATATCTGCGCCGGCAGAATAGAGAAGGGCACTATGCCTAAGAACCCGGTTGCTGTTAAGTCGCTTGTGTCTACACCTCTTGCTGATGCAGTTGCTGCTCACTATGGCGTTGAGATGCGCAATGTATTGACCGGATTTAAGTGGATTGGCGATCAGATAGCTGGTCTTGAGGCTGCAGGTGAAGTCGACAGATTCATCTTTGGTTTCGAGGAGTCTTATGGTTATCTTGCCGGACCATATGTAAGAGATAAGGATGCTGTCATAGGCTCTATGCTCATATGTGAGATGGCTGCTTACTATAGAAGTATCGGAAGCTCTATCAAAGAGAGACTTGAAGAGATATATGCAGAATACGGAAGATACCTCAATAAGGTTGATTCCTTCGAATTCCCTGGTCTTACTGGTATGGACAAGATGGCAAGTATCATGCAGGGCTTAAGAGATAATCCGCCAACTGAATTTGCAGGACATAAGGTTGAAAGTGTAACTGATTACAAGAAGCCTGAAGAGACAGGTCTTCCAGCGGCTAATGTGCTTATATATAAGCTTGAAGGTGGTGCTACAGTTGTTGTCAGACCATCGGGTACAGAACCTAAGATCAAGACATACTTCACAACTCTTGGCAAGAATCTTGAAGAGGCTACAGCACAGAAGGATGAACTTGCAGGGAGTCTTAAGCCTATATTAGCATAAATGCTTTGTTTTCAGAGGTTTAAGCGAGGTAGATACATTTTTGAAAAATAGTACTTGAAATTTGGAATGAAACCTAGTATCATAGTTATGAATTACTTTATCTTTTTAAGGAGGAAATTATAATGTCAGTTAAAGTTGCGATTAATGGTTTTGGACGTATTGGACGTCTTGCATTCAGACAGATGTTTGGCGCAGAGGGATATGAAGTAGTTGCTATCAACGATCTTACAACACCTTCTATGCTTGCACATCTTCTTAAGTATGATTCATCACAGGGTAGATATGTCGCTCTTGGTGAGGAGAATCAGGTAACCGCTGATGACGAGGCTGGTACAATCACTGTTAAGGGTAAGACCATTAAGATCTATAAGGAGCCAGATGCTAATAACTGTCCATGGGGACAGATCGGTGTAGATGTTGTTCTTGAGTGCTCAGGTTTCTACACATCTAAGGAGAAGGCTCAGGCACATATCAATGCAGGTGCTAAGAAGGTAGTTATCTCTGCTCCAGCTGGTAACGATCTTCCTACAATCGTTTACAATGTTAACCATGAGACACTTACAAAGAATGATAACATCATCTCTGCTGCTTCATGTACAACAAACTGTCTTGCACCTATGGCTAAGGCACTTAACGATTTTGCACCTATCCAGAGCGGTATCATGACAACTATTCATGCATACACAGGTGATCAGATGATCCTTGATGGACCACAGAGAAAGGGTGACAAGAGAAGATCAAGAGCAGGTGCTGTTAATATCGTACCTAACTCAACAGGTGCAGCTAAGGCTATCGGTCTTGTTATTCCAGAACTTAACGGCAAGCTTATCGGTGCTGCTCAGAGAGTTCCTACACCTACAGGTTCAACAACTATTCTTATCGCAGTAGTTAAGTCTGATAAGGAAGTAACTAAGGATGCTATCAACGCAGCTATGAAGGCAGCTGCTACAGAGAGCTTCGGTTACAACACAGAAGAGATCGTATCTAGCGATGTTATCGGTATGAGATTCGGTTCCCTCTTCGATGCTACTCAGACAATGGTATCTAAGATCGATGATACAACATATCAGGTACAGGTTGTTTCTTGGTATGATAACGAGAATTCATACACAAGCCAGATGGTTAGAACAATCAAGTATTTTGCTGAGAATTGCTAATTAATCATGATCATATAGGGAGTCCGGTCATAATCGGCCGGGCTCTTTATAGGATAATCCTAATAATAAAAGACAGGAGAATATATTAGATGTTAAATAAAAAGTCTATTGATGATATTAATGCTAAGGGTAAGAGAGTCCTTTGCAGATGTGATTTCAATGTTCCTCTTGATGGCGACAGGATCACTGACGAGACACGTCTCGTTGCAGCTCTTCCTACAATCAAGAAGCTTATCGCTGATGGTGGCAAGGTTATTCTTTGCTCACACCTTGGTAAGCCTAAGGGACCTGACGCTGCATTTTCACTTGCGCCTGTAGCTAAGAAGCTTACAGAGCTCCTCGGACAGGAAGTTAAGTTCGCTGCTGATGATACAGTAGTTGGAGACAATGCTAAGGCTGCTGTTGCAGCTATGAAGGATGGAGATGTTATCCTTCTTGAGAATACCAGATTCAGAGCTGAGGAGACTAAGAACGGTGAAGCTTTCTCTAAGGACCTTGCTTCTATCGCTGATATCTTCGTTGATGATGCATTTGGTACAGCTCACAGAGCTCATTGCTCTAACGTAGGTGTTACACAGTTTGTAGATGAGGCTGTTGTAGGATACCTTATGCAGAAGGAAATCGATTTCCTTGGCAATGCTGTTAATAATCCTGTAAGACCTTTTGTCGCTATTCTTGGCGGTTCTAAGGTTTCTACTAAGATCCCTGTTATCAACAACCTTCTTGATAAGGTTGATACACTTATCATCGGCGGTGGTATGTCTTATACATTCCAGAAGGCTATCGGTGGTAAGGTTGGTCAGTCTCTTGTAGAGGATGATTACCTTGATTACGCTAAGGAGATGATGGAGAAGGCTAAGGCTAAGGGTGTTAAGATGCTCATCCCTATCGATACTATCGTAACTAAGGAATTCAGCAACGATGCTCCAAGTCGTCTTGTAGTAGCCGGTCATCAGGAAGATGATGATATGGGTATGGATATCGGTCCTAAGACAAGAGAACTCTATAAGGAAGCTCTTAAGGACGCTAAGACTGTTGTTTGGAACGGACCTATGGGAGTATTCGAATTCGAAAACTTTGCTGCAGGTACTATAGCTGTAGCTGAGGCTCTTGCTGATCTTAAGGATGCAACTACTATCATCGGTGGTGGTGATTCTGCTGCTGCTGTTAATAACTTAGGCTTTGGCGATAAGATGACACATATCTCTACAGGAGGCGGAGCTTCCCTTGAATTCCTTGAAGGCAAGGAGCTTCCTGGTGTCGTTGCAGCAAACGATAAATAATAACCGATAAAAAGGTAATATGCTATTGGAGGTGTGATATGAGACAAAAAGTAATCGCAGGAAACTGGAAGATGAATTTGACCTCATATGAGGCCGCGGAACTGATAGGAAACTTGAAAGATAAGATAGTTGATCCTGCATGTCAGGTCGTTATCTGCGTACCGAGTATCTATATCATGTCCGCCGTATCACTTTTGAAGGACACACCTGTTAAAGTCGGTGCTCAGAACATGTTCTACAAGGACAGCGGAGCATATACAGGCGAGATATCGCCTCAGATGCTTCAGAGCGTAGGCGTATCGCATGTCATAGTCGGACATTCTGAGAGACGTGAATACTTCGGTGTGACCGATGAGATGGTTAATCTCAAGATTAAAAAAGCACTTGAACACTCCATTATTCCTATCGTGTGTTGCGGAGAGACACAGAAGACCAGGGATGAAGGTAAAACTTTTGATTTTATCAAGGGACAGCTTGTGGCCGGCCTAAAAGGATTTAGTGCCGAAGAAGTGTCAGGGATGATCATAGCCTATGAGCCTATATGGGCCATAGGAACAGGAAATGTTGCTACAAGTGCTCAGGCGCAAGAAGTTTGCGCTTATATCAGAAAGCTTTTTTCTGATATGTATTCTGAAGATGTTGCTGAGAAGGTAACTATACTCTATGGTGGAAGCATGAATATCAAGAATGCTAAGGAATTACTTGCGCAGCCTGATATTGATGGTGGACTCATAGGTGGAGCTTCGCTTAGAAGTGAATTTGCTGATATAGTTAAGCTTGTCTGAAGTGACAGAATAAAGAGTGAATTAATAATAGCCTTAGCGTTAGTGATTATTATCGTGATGCTGAGGCTTCTTTGTTACATACGATTTTTCATATGACTGTTTAGTAAAGGTGTATATATGGGTGTAACTATAAAAAAGACTCTAAGTAAAATCCTTATTGTTGTAAGTTTTTTATGCGTGATATTCTTTATCATTGTAAACGCTGATAATTGGGCTTATTATATGAGTTGGTATTCATATCCGACTGGTAGATCGTTGCGTACAAGATTTGGAAACTATCTCCGAAGTACATATGAAATCGAAAGGGCTATGGATATCGAATGGGATATCGAAAAAAGAACCTTGAAAATAATAGAAAGTGGATATAACGTTAAGGCGTTCTGCATTATATTATTTTTATTGATTATTACTATTATTTTTGATAGACGTGTTTATGAAAGAGTGAACAAGAGGCTTATAGTGTGGAGTATAGTTTGTATTGTTATTGTGTTTCTTATAACATTTGTGACTTCGCCAGATTATGCAAACTCCATTTATGAGTAATCTTGAATTATTGCTTTAAGAGGATAGATAACATGTGTAGATTATTGGCGTTTGCGATAGGTGTTTTATTTGGAAGTATTCGTATTGAATATATCTATAAAAATCCGAATCGCTATATTTTGGAATTGTCAGATTGTGTTAAGTCGATTATAGCCGTCTTGATTTTTTCGCGTTGGTTTGATTCGAGAATTAATTCGGAAAATTTTCTATTGATGTGTTATGTTTGCTTTGGCGTAATAATTGGTCATAATTATTTGGTTTATAATAAATTTGGCATAAAAGAAAATATTGCTGTGTATTGGGGTGTTATTTTGTCATTTTGGCGATATAATTTTCTTCTTATGTTTTTTTGCGCTGTAGCTTTCTTTGGAGAAAAGTATGTAACTGCTAATACAAAATTGGCATTATTAAAGTTGGTTGCTGTTTTTACTATAGGATTTGGCATAAGCTGTTTTTTTGGTCATATGTTTCTTTATGGATTGGAAATACTCGAGGCGTGTACGATAATAGCGATTATGGGTATTGTAACATATTTAAAATATAGCCCTTATATTAATAAAAAAACACTTGACACCCCACCAAGTGTGTGATATCATATATCTTGCTAAGTTAAAAGTGGAGGTTATTATGTCTGGTATAAGAATAGCTTTAACAGTTATATTTATGATTATATGTTTTGCACTTACCATTATCATCCTTCTTCAGGAGAGCAAGCAGGCGGGTTTGTCTGGCGCTATTAATGGTATGGCTGATACTTATTGGGGAAAGAATAAGGGTCGTTCTCTTGAGGGTAGACTTGAGAAGGCGACTGCAGTATTGGTTGTTTTGTTTATTATCTTAGCTGTGGTTTTGAACACAAGCTTGGTTTAATACTTATGAATTAACAGCACCCTTATATGAGGGTGCTTTTTTTAGAGGTGTGAATGAATAAAGAAGAGAAATTATTGTTTTTAAAGAGAAAACAGGCGATATATGCTTTCATGTGTTCGCCTGAATATAAGCCTATGAAACATAAGCAGTTAGCGGCTGTTCTCATGGTTAAGAAGACTGATAAGAAGGTCTTTGGCAGGATCATGGAATCGCTTATTGCTGATAAGGTTATCATGATTGATGGTCATGGTAATTATATAAGAGCTGAGTTCAGCGAGGTGACGGGTGAATTCGCAGGCTACGGCGGTGGCGAATATGGATTTGTGAGAACAGCATTTTCCGAGGAAGATATATATATACCGAGAGGTAAGGTCAATGGTGCTATCCACGGTGATACTGTGCGCGTTAAGCTTAACTTCCGTCCTGGAAGGCGTACCGAAGGTGTTATTATCGATATTATCAAGCGTAAGTATGAGATTGCGAGTGGTATCTATGAGGAGGCAGAAGGCCTTAAGCTTGTGAAACCTGATGCCTATAGGATAGGTGAATATGTTAAGGTTGATAATGTTCCTGAGGATGTATTTGTAGGAGACAGAGTTGTTGTCAGGATCCATAAGTTCAGAAGGGATAATATGGGCTTTTTGGAAGGAAGCATCCTTAAGTCTTATGGAAGAGCCGGGAATCCTTATGATGATCTGAGCGCTGTGGTTAAGACTTATTGTGTAGAAGATGAATTCGACGAGAGGACTCTTGCTGAAGCTTCGCTGTTGCCGTGTTCTGTAAGTGAGGATGAGATTCAGGATAGAGAAGATTTTCGTGGTGAGATAACTTATACCATAGATGGTGTGGATACAAAGGATTTTGACGATGCTGTCACTATAAGCTTCGATGGTGTTAATTATCAGCTTGGAGTACATATTGCGGATGTTTCGCACTATGTGAAGCCTAATACGGCACTTGATCATACTGCTCTTAACAGAACTGAGAGTATATATATGCCTGACAGGGTTATACCTATGCTTCCTTTTGAGCTTTCTAACGGAATCTGTTCGCTTCAAAGCGGTGTTGATAGGTTGACTCTTAGTTGTATTATGACTATAAATCCTAAGGGTGAGATTATCGATCACAGGATATGCAGGTCTGTTATACGTGTTGATGAGCGCATGAATTATGATGACGTCAGTGCGATTATAGAAGGAAAGAGCGATGAACTTAGGGAAAAGTATGCGCCTCATGTCGATACATTTATGCTTATGAAGGAGTTGTCTGATATTCTTTATGAGAGAAGAAAGAAGGCTGGACAGCTTAATATGAGTGCTTCTGACGTAGAAGTTAAGCTTGATGATAACCAGAAACCTCTGGCCATAGAAGTCAGGACTCACGGAGTAGCTGGCGATATAATAGAGCAGTTCATGATCGCCGCTAACGCGACGGTTGCGGAACATTTTTACTGGCTTGAAGCACCTTTTTTATACAGAGTTCATGAGAATCCGGATGCGAATTTTATCGAGGAACTTGAGATGTTTCTTGAAGTTATGGGAACTCCACTTGGTAAGAAGGGCAAAGAGGTCACTCATCAGGATTTCCAGAGGCTATTTGAACGCTTAGAGGGCAATCCTAAGGGCGATATCATAAGGAAAGCCTGTATAAGGTCTATGAAGAAGGCTAAGTACAGTCCTAAGTGCATGGAACACTTTGGATTAGCGCTTCCTTACTATACTCACTTTACTTCTCCTATAAGGAGATACTGCGATCTGCAGATTCATAGGATTATCAAGCTTTATCTGAAGGGGAAGATGAAAGAGCGCAATGTGGAGTATTATAAGGAACGTCTGGAAAATGTTGCTTTGAAGATTAACATAACGGATAAATCAGCGGTTGAAGTCATGCGTGAGTCTGTTAAGTATGAGATGGCGTATTACATGGAAGACCATATTGGTGAGGAATACGATGCTGTTATCACGTCTTTTGTCGGACCTGGAATATATGTGCTCATAAACAATGCAATCGATGTTATGATACCTGAGAATGGAAAACACAGATTGAAGATTGATAACAACGGCTATACTGCTACGCATACATGGTTTGATAAGAGGATATGTGTAGGTGATAAGGTGAGAGTGAAGATAACCAATGCGGACCGTATGAGAAGAATTATAGATGCTGAATTTGTGAGGTGCGATGATGTCAAAGGATAATTATAAATTAGTGGCTAACAACAAAAGAGCTACATATGACTTCTTTATAGAGGAGAGATACGAAGCCGGGATCGAACTTTTCGGTACTGAGGTGAAGTCTCTTCGTATGGGCAAGTGCAGTATAAAAGAGGCTCTTATCAAGATAGACAAGGGAGAGGTCTACATCCTCAACATGAATATATCACCTTATGAGAAGGGCAATATATTCAATCGTGATCCGCTAAGGCGCAGGAAACTTCTTCTTCGTAAGGCTCAGATTATGAAGCTTACGGGCGAAGTTGCGCAAAAAGGATATACTATCGTTCCTATAAGTGTCTACTTCAAGGGGAGTCTTGCCAAGATGGAGATAGGGTTAGCTAGAGGTAAGAAGCTCTATGACAAGAGGCAGGATATAGCTAAAAAGGATATGAAAAGAGAGGCTGAGAAGGAGTTCAAGATAAGGAATCTACAGTAATTTTTATTGACTTGACCTATCTTTCGTGTTATTATAATAGTGTAAGGGCTTGTACTGGTTTCGACGGGGTATCAAGGATTTGGGAAGCCATCCGTGTGGGCACGCGTTATCAGCCTAACTTAAAATTAAACGCAGATAATAATCTTGCATTCGCTGCCTAATTAGGCAGCCGTAACCTTCAGATATCCGACTGTCTGAAGTGCTTGCGTCGATCAGGTCGGGAACATCTGTTGCAAAGCTTTGAGCCATAGATAGATTTATGAAGCTACTCGCGTGAGCGCCTGTTATTCGGCGTCTCATATCGGGGAATAAAAGAAGAATAACTGTGATGGGAGATGCCTGAATTTGAGGTATTTCGGACAGGAGTTCGATTCTCCTCAGGTCCATAGGATTTTGTGAAGGTCATCGCTTTTATGATGACCTTTTTTTCATAATAAGACAGGAGATTGGCATATGGATATTAAGGAACAGATTGCTGTCGAGATGGATGGAATCCGATACTTAAAAGAGAATAATGATATGAACGATGCCAATGTGGTTTTCAAGGTATACAAAAAACTCCTGGAGAAGAATGTTTTTAAGACTTATGTTGGTTATGACTACTTGAAGGAACTGAGAGAATTCCTTATTATGTCCGGCGTGGATATGTCTCTTTTACCAGACCTTCCGCCTGCGTCTACTTATATAGGACCTGAACGTCGTGTTGTCATCAAGGATGCATCGGGAAGTGCTGATCTTGAGGTGAAGAAGAATACCGTGCAGTCCAAACCGACTCCAGTAGAGATCAAAAAGCCTAAGGCTGAAGTAAAGAATTCTAAGATAGAATCCAAGAAAACCAAAAAAGAAGATTCAGTATATAAAGCTAAGTACCAAAGGGCTGTGATGCTCAACATAGTTCTTGTCATAGTAATAATATTTATGTTTGTCATAGCCGCAAGAGAAAGCAGTAAAAAGAAGGTAGATGAGAGTAAGCTTGCTGACAGGTATGCGGCTTGGGAAGAAGAACTTAAGGAAAGAGAAAATCTTATAAGGAGTTCAAAGACAAATGAGTGATATAAGGATTCTTGTTGTAGATGATGAAGTTCGTATGAGAAAACTCATAAGAGAATATCTGTCGGATGGCGGATATGTGGTCCTGGAGGCTTCTGATGGTGAAGAAGCTCTAGATGTATATGCTAAGGAGAAGGATATATCGCTGGTTCTTCTCGATGTGATGATGCCTAAGCTTGATGGCTTTGAGGTATGTCGTGAGATAAGGAGAACCTCGTCTGTTCCTGTTATCATGCTGACAGCAAGAGACAGTGAGAAGGATGAGCTCAAGGGATATGAACTCGGCATAGATGAGTACATCACAAAGCCTGTCAGCCCGAAGGTTTTAGTTGCCAGGGTTGAAGCGGTTCTCAGGCGTTCTGTAGGCGATAATGTATCGCAGGTCATCGATAAGGGCGGAATAGTCATGGATGATAAGGCGCACGTTGTGAGTGTGGATGGCAAAGTGCTTGAACTTAGCGTGAAGGAGTATGAGCTTTTGAAGTATTTTATGGAGAACGAGGGTATAGCACTCTCGCGTGAGAAGATACTCAACAGGGTGTGGGACTATGATTATTATGGCGATGCCAGAACTATAGATACGCATGTTAAGAAGCTTCGTGCCAAGATAGGCGAAAAAGGCGATTATATAAAGACTGTATGGGGAATGGGGTATAAGTTTGAAGTGGTTTAGGTCTATAGGAGGCAAGATAGCTACACTTGTACTTGGAAGCGTTGTTGGAGCTGTCCTGCTGCTTCTGATTTTCAATACATTTTTCTTAGAGAATTATTACATAAAGAGCAAGAGCAGCAGTCTCGTGAAGACATATGGCGTGATAGAAGGTTATCTTAAGGACTACAACGCTGGCCGAATTGACCGCGATACATTTCAACAGAAGGTAAGCGCCTATTGTGAAAATGTTGCGGCATCAGCCATCATTCAGCGGTCTGACTGGGGAATAGCCATGACGACGCAAGGCGGTGCCGAAGCCTTAAAGAGGCGTATGGTAGATATAGTTCTTGGCAATGACGCTGATGGCGAGATACTTAAGAAGAATTCGAGGTTCACCCTTCAGAGAGCGCATGATTCACGAAGTGATAACGATTATCTTGAAATCTACGGCTTCCTTAACGAAGGGGATACACTTCTTGTGAGAATCAGCATCGAGAGCATAAGGGACAATGTTGGAGTGCTTAATGGTTTCATAATAAGAGTGGGTCTCATCATATGTGCCCTGGATGTTATCATATCACTTTTTCTTGCAAGAAGAATCTCTAAACCAATCAAGAAACTGAGCAAAATAGCCGATAGAATGGGTGATATGGATTTTAGCCAGAGATATGCTGAGCATACGCATGACGAAGTCGACATACTCGGTGCGAACTTCAATGCTTTAGCTGATAAGCTCGAAAAAACCATATGTGATTATAAGAATGCCAACAACGAATTGACTAACGAACTTGATAAGGCAAAGAGGTTTGAAGAATCGAGACTTGATTTTGTCGGCGCTGTATCGCATGAACTTAAGACTCCGATCGCGCTTATCGGTGGTTATGCGGAGGCTATACGAGATCATGTAGGCGGTCCTGATAAAACGGCAGAATACTGTGATATAATCATAGACGAGTCAAACAAGATGGCTGATATGGTAAGACAGCTTCTGAGCCTTAATCAGCTTGAGGCTGGTGATGGTCAGATAGAAATCGAGCAGTTTGACGTATCGGATATGGCGGATGGCATAATAGAGGCTAAAAAGCTGTTGACAGAGGATAAAAGCATAACTATAATCAATAGTATAGGAAAGCCTTGTTCTGTCTATGCTGACAGTATGCTGATTGAAGAGGTGCTGACCAATTATCTCACCAACGCAATCAATCATTGTTTGCCTCATGGAGTTATCACTATCAGGGCGGAACGCATGGCTGATGATGTCAGGATATATGTGAAGAATACTGGTGATAATATACCTGAAGAATCCATGGATAAGATATGGGATAAGTTCTATAAGGTCGATAAGGCGAGGACGAGAGCCTATGGCGGCAATGGGATTGGTTTATCTATAGTGAAAGCCATCATGGTTGCCCACAACAAATCCTATGGGGTTAATAATCTTCCTGATGGTGTGGAATTCTATATAGATTTGGATGCTAAAGCGTAACTAAGGCTGGAAACAGCATATGTTATGGGAACGGACAGGAACATGAGAAAGAAAAAAAGAGGTACGATGGCGGCTTTTATGGCGGCTATTCTGCTGGTAAGTTCTCTGACGGCGTGTGTGAAGAGCAATATCAGCAAGGAGAATGACAAATATGATTTGATGGCCGAATATGTTGCCGGAATTCTCATAGAGAGGTCTTATGACAATATAGACAGATATTATGCTATGAAGGAAGTTAAAGGTGGCGACAGTGATAACCCGAATGGCAATGAGGATCCTTCTTTGGAAGATCCTAATAAGGAGCCAGAGGATATATGGAGCAGTTTTTTAGGTCTGTCTGATTGTAAGACGACCTATGCCGGAGCATTTGTCGGTAAGGAGTTTGATTATGGTCTTCTATATACCGGCGCCCGCAATGAGAATGAAAAGCTGGTTGTATTCATCTTTAACATCACGAATACATCAAATCATGATATAATCATCAGCAATAAAGGAAAGAAGGTTGATGAGATCTATTATGAGATAGCGATATATGGCCTTAGCTACAGGGTTTTTACGAGCGGATTTTATAATGAATTCATAAGCCTTGACAAGAAGGTCATCGCACCTGGCGAATCTGTAGAGACGTTCCTTATGTTCTCTGTTCCGGATGAAGTGCAAATAGAGAAGTTTGCTTTGGTAGCGCCTAATGGCGAGAAACGAGAGCTTGTATATGAAGAGATGGAGAAAAAGTGATGGGTGTGATTTCAATTGAGGATTTTGTGAATACACCAATATAATGCCCCTGAGCGCTTTGACGCTTGGGGGCAAAACTTATATATGGGTATTCGTCTTATACACTCCCTTTTTTGTTGTGGTAAATGCTTTGAAAATCCCATATTTTAGCATTTTTGATGAAGATCTCAAAAAAATAGGAAAAAATTTCGAAAAAGGTGTTGACATTCGTTTTGAAAAGTGTTATTATGAATAAGCTGTCGGTTGAGAGACTTGATTGAACTGCTTGACGATAGCAAGTACCTTGATAATTGAATAGAGAGACAACTTTGAAAATAGTGTAATTGCTTTCGCAACAGCGAATTACAAAAGTTTTATGCAAGCTTGCTTGCAACAAAACTTTTGGATGAGCGTAAACTGCGAAAGTAATAATAATCCTATCAATTCAAAACATTCAAATGAACCTATTACTTGAAAACAGTAAAACGGGATTTTTTAGAAAAGCCAGATAATTCTGGTCGATCAACTTTTACATGAGAGTTTGA